>Ga0066369_10000006_pt1 | contig 66065 bp, 65 predicted proteins | sample Knorr_S7_td_Bott_FD_70972 | JGI IMG/M metagenome (GOLD analysis project Ga0066369, IMG submission 70972) | Marine microbial communities from Southern Atlantic Ocean transect - Knorr_S7_td_Bottom_ad_4513_LV_A | ecosystem: Environmental > Aquatic > Marine > Oceanic | place: Southern Atlantic... | reverse complement strand
CCAATAGGGTGATAGTTTTCACACGCTTCATGCCCGTTACCTCTTGTACCGTTATTTTTTGTAATTATTATTAAGCGGCATTCATTCTCTTGAGCCTATTAAGGTAGCATAAAAGCCGTCTATTTTAAACTGATCTTCCCCCGAATTACCGGACACCAAGTTAAGAATTATATAATGATTCAAAACGAGGTGTTTTATGAAAAACAGGGCAAGAAAAAAGTGTTCAACCGCGTACCAACGGTTGATCAAGGTAACGGGTTTGCGCTGTTCCATGGGTCGTCGTGCAACCTGTTACGATAATGCGGCCATAGAAAGCTTCTTTCATACATTGAAGGTCGAGCTGACCCACAGAGAAAGATACCGTTCCAGACAGTCCGCTAATGGCGCGATATTTGAGTACATAGAAACGTACTACAATCGAAAGAGAAAACGTTCGGCTATTGGGTATAGAATACCGATGCTGTTTGAACAAGAAAGTGCTTAACGACGTGTCCGGTAATCCGGGGGAACATCAATCAGGCTCGGCCTGGCAGGTAGATAGTCTCAAGTTTGGCAGGCGGTGAATGTAGGCTAGGTCTGATTTGCGTGTGAGATAATTCCTACACTGCAACGTAACTCATACGTAACTTATAAAGGGGGTATCCCTTGCAGGTTAGGTAAACATTGGGTCATTTCATTATGCGCAGTAGTGAATTTGATTCCGATTTATATCCTGGCTTGCTTCTACAAACTCCTTAAACCAGGAAAGGAATCATGGCAGGTAACCCGGAGGTAACCCTGGCACTTGATGATAGATATTGGTGGGGCGGGACTGAGTTTAACTAATTGATTTAAAAGGAATTAATGGTGGAGCTACGCGGGATCGAACCGCGGACCTCGTGACTGCCAGTCACGCGCTCTCCCAGCTGAGCTATAGCCCCACATCAAACTTTGTAATCCCGACGTGGTGGGATCTGAGGTAGTAGCTGCCTATGGATGGTAGTCGCGTGCAATTAGAATGCTGCATCGCCTGCCCAGTTGAGCCAGAGCCTCCTATTAAGGGTGCGCATCTTATCGGAACTTGAAGATGTGATCAATCCAGAAATCGTCGGACGATAAACGACCACAATCCCATGGAACCGAGCAGGAACCAGGGAATATACCGGTGTACAAGCTCGTTACGGGTCAGTAATCCTGTGGATGTGGTAACAATCATAAAACCAATGAATACCGGGTAGTACCAGGGGTCGAATAGATCACCCCTGGTAGCTGTGACTACTGCATCGAGTACCGCTGCGACAATAAATGACCAGGCGACGAACTTTCGATTGTCTTCAAACTTGTAGCTTTCCAGGGACCGGGATGGGTACAGAGTGGAGGCCATCGCGTAATGTGCTGTGGCCCACAAAAGGACAACGAAAAATTCGCCGAAAGATCAGGAGGGGTTTTCAGACCAGGGCCAGAAGGTCCACCAGTTCAGTGACAGACCAAAAATAATGGCGACAAATACCGCAATAAATTCAAACTGGCTCATTTGTCTATCCCTACTTCTCCATCCAGGGCAACCAGCATTCTTTTTAATGCAAAGTGCCGGTAACTTTCTCGTACCAGTACTTCGACTTCCTTCCAAGCCGGCTTGCCAGACATGTCAAAACTGATCCAGCCGCTGTGGCCAATATAGACAGGTATGCGATAGCGGTCATCGAAGGATGTGAGGGCCAGCTGCCGGTCAGCGCCGACCCAGATCTGTATTTCCGTGTGTCCCTGCCATTGATGCAGATTACAGAATGTTTTTTTACCAGCCTTGTAACAGGGTGTACCAAATTGTGTGCCTTCAGACGTCTCGGGTAGCGCGAGACAAATTGCGTTTAGCTTTTTCATCAGCCGTTGATTGGCGCTGGAAAGGTAGGGGTCGATGTCCTCGGGTTTCAATGCGACCGTCGGCGCTTTTACCTCGATAGGCATTGCTGCATTGGCGAGGCTTAACGGCGCGAGTCTCTGATAAGCATCACAAGTGAGCTGGGCAACGCGATCCCACTTTATGCCCTGGTTAAGCTCTATGCCGACCCAGCCTTTGGGTCCGCTATAGGGTGGGACAAAAAAGTGTTTGGGCGCACTCGATACCAGCATCTGTTGCATGTCGATAGACATGTTGAGCAGCAGGGCAACCTTGCCATCGCCATGATGGTTAACCGAGTAGGTTGCGAATGTTTTGCCGTTGACCTTGTAGGAAGGGAATCCGTGGGAAATGACTTCTTCTGTGTCAGCCAGCCCCAGACATATTTCTTTTACAACACCGTAGACGGTCGTCATGTTGAAAATTTTGTTGTTGTTATTGTTTATACTCTAACGTCTTCAAGGGTGGGATCAAGTTGTGGATCGAGTGAGGTTAGGTCGCACGAGCCTGATGGTGAGTCCGGTCGGTCTGGGTTGCGGTGGTTACAGTCGCCTTGGCATGCGCGACGGAAATGATACGAAGACAGCAGAAAATGTTGTCCGGCATGCGCTTGAGTTGGGTGTTAACTACTTCGATACGGCGCGGGTCTATGGCACAGAGGAAGTTGTAGGCAATGCCGTGGCAGCTCAAAGAGACCAGGTGGTCATCGGTACCAAAACCATGTTCCGCGACCGGGATGACAATTATCTGCCGGTAGGAAAACTCATCGAGTCCCTTGAAAAGAGCCTTGGCCGACTCAAGTCAGATTATGTCGATGTGTTCAGCTTCCACGGGGTGACGCCAGAGCACATGGGCGATTGTATTGATCGCTATGTACCTGCGTTACAGCGGCAGATTGATCTGGGCAAGATTCGTCATCTGGGCATCACCGAAAGTTTTAGGCAGGACCCGACTCACAAGATGTTAGAGGCGGCGATACCCAGCGGTTGTTTTGATGTCGTGATGGTGGGCTTCAATTTTCTCAATGCTGGTGCTCGCGACAATGTTTTTCCCCTGTCGATTAAGCACGAAGTGGGCACCCTGGTGATGCATGCGGTGAGAAGAGCGCTCAGCAATACCGATGCACTGTTGGAAACGATAGATAAACTCATTGAGTCCGGTGAGGTGTTTGCTTCGAAAATCGATGCAGCAAATCCACTGGGATTCCTGACAGGCAATCCTGCTGTGCAATCTGTCGTTGAAGCTGCCTACCGATATTGCCGTCACGAGCCCGGGGTGTCAGTCGTGCTGACGGGAACCGGCAGCACAGAGCATCTGAGTCACAATGTTGCGGCGCTGACTGCGCCGCCATTGCCCGATGAACTTCATGACAAGCTCAACGATTTGTTTGGCGGTGTTCGATCTATTTCAGGCGACTAATGATTTTGTATAACGCTTTTTAATCCCGTTCGTAGGTCGGTGGGTTCGGTGCCCAGCAGATCAATCAGATCCTTTGTGTCAAAATCCTTGTCCTCCAGTAATCTTTGAACCTCGTCCTGGGTGATGGTGGGGATGCCAGGAAGAATGTGCGTCAGTGGGGCAAGTATCGACATAAGGGAATAGGGCAGTCTGATGACCTTGCAGTCGGCGCCTGCGTATTCAATGCATAGCTCTATAAATTGCTTGTAACTAAGCGCCTGTCTGCCGGGACAGCAATGGTTTTACCGATGGTCTCTGGCCGTTCAATACACACCTTAATGGCCTGAACCACATCGGCAGCGTGCACGGGTTGAATCAGTGCAGTGCCATTTTCTGGCAACGGTATGAACGGTGAGAGGTGTGCTATTTTCACGATCCGCTCGATGTTGTTCAGCCCCGGGGCGCCATAGATCATGGTCGGATGCAGAATTGTCGCGGGTAGATCACCCATCGACAGGGCATGCGACATGGCGGCTAGCCGTGCGCACTTGTCGTCTGGAAACCTGGTGTAAACCCGGGTGGAGCCCACGGCAATAATTCGCTGCAGGGTCGGTTTTAATGCCAGGTAAGCCGTCAGTATTTCTGGCCTCGAACAATGTATCAGCAAAGTTGAATCAGTGACCAGGTCGTCCAGTGCCATTGAATCGTTGGCATCGATTTCTACAAACCTTGAAGTCGCCCCGTCCGTCAGCTGTTCAGGGCGAGATCGAGCAATACCAATACCTCTACCGCTTCATCCCGGAGCTGCTCGAATAGCATTCGGCCCGGGCCACTGCTGGCGCCAATGATAACAATGGACATGGATCAGCCCGTATTTCTCATGCTGGCGGCGATACCTGCAATCGTTATCAGCAATGCTTTGTGGGCCTGCTCAAGATCTCCTGGGTTATTCTCACGGCAGCGTTTGATCAATTCGATTTGCAGCAGGTGCAACGGATCGGTGTACGGATGGCGCAGATCGAGTGTCTGCCTGATGTCGGGATTTTTTTCCAGCAGCACTTGCTGATTTTTAATCTTGTTGACGCTGGCAATAAGTCCGGCAAGTCTGGCCCTGAATGAATCGCCAAGAACTTTTAATTCGGGAGAAACCAGGGTTTCATCGTAGCGTTCGGATATTTCTGCATCTGCTTTACACAACACCATCTCCAGCATGTTGATCTGGGTCTGGAAGAAAGGCCAGTCATCAATCATCTCTCTGATGACATGCCATTCTTTCGTGGAAAGCTCCGTTGCAAGCGCTGTGTCGGTGCCGAGCCAGGCGGGCAACATTAATCTTTTTTGAGTCCAGGCAAATACCCAGGGTATTGCGCGAAGTTCGCTGATTGAACGATCAGAATCGCTGCCGCTTCTTCGTGCCGGGCGCGAGCCCAGGGCAAGCAGCGCCAATTCCCGCTCCGGGGTGCCATCAACAAAGTAGTCGATAAAATCGCTATTGCCCTGCACGACCGAGCGATAACTTTCGCAGGCAATGTCGGCAAGTTGCTGCATCAGCATTCGCCAGTTTTCCCTGGGTTGTGGCGGAGGTGTCAGGCTGGCTTCAATCGCGGAGCTTAAAACCAAATCAAGATTAATCAGCGCAAGTGGCGGCGAGCCATACTTAAATCGGATCATCTCTCCTTGTTCCGTCACTCGCATACTGTTTTTCACTGACCCGGGTGGCTGTGACAAGATGGCCTGCCGTGCCGGCGCGCCGCCACGGCCAGGGGCGCCGCCGCGGCCGTGGAACAGGGTGAGGCTGATGTTGTATTTATCTGCGACAGCCACCAGTTCTTCCTGAGCACGATATTGCGCCCAGGCTGCGGCCATTTGGCCGGCATCTTTGGCCGAGTCTGAATAACCAATCATGACCTGTTGGGAGCCTTCGATGTAATTGGTATACCAATTGGTCCGCAGCAGTCGCTCCAGCGTCCAGGCGGCGTTCTCCAGATCGTCCAGCGTTTCAAACAGGGGCACGACCGGTAGAACTCGGCTGACACCACATTTTCTAAGCATCAGAACAACAGCCAGCACATCTGATGGCCGTCTTGCCATTGAGATGATGTAGCTGGATATGCCCTGACCATTGTCTTCCGCAACAAGTCGGAATGTTGTGAGGATTTCTCCGGCATCACCCTCGGGTAGCCAGCTGTCGGGAATAAGCGGGCGCGGGGTTGCCAGCTCTTCGAGTAGAAAGTCTGTTCGCGCCTTTTCCGACCATCCCAGGTAACTGCCAAGTTCCAGGTACCGGGTGACTGCATCAAGCAGTTCCACGTGTTTGTCTGAGCTCTGGCGAATATCAAGATCAACCAGGGTGACGCCAAAAGTGTTGGCCCTGATCAGAGTCTCCCTGAGCAATCCGTTGGCAATAATATCCATGCCACATTCGGTCAGAGAGTCGTAACAGGCTTGCAGAGGGGCGGTGAGATCGCTATCTTGATAAATCAAACCCGGGCCGGGCGGTGCGTCGGTTTCCGCCCAGGATCTTGTTTCTGTGAGTTGCTCTCTCAAATCTCTTAACAGGTACCGGTAGGGTTCTTCAACATCACCGCCGCACAGCGCTTTCATCTGGTCAGTACAATTGGCCATGGAAAGCTGGGACAGTAGTTCTTCCACATCGCGTAAATAGAGGTCAGCCGCCATCCACCGGGCGAGGCGCAGTACTTCTTTTGTTACTTTTGCAGTCACATTTGGATTGCCATCACGGTCACCACCCATCCATGAGGAAATTGTTACCGGAGACACATCATGAGGCAGATGTTTTCCTGCCATGTTGAATACCAGCTCATCCAGCCTTGTCCAGAGCTGGGGGATGGCCGACCACAATGAGTGCTCGATGACCGCATATCCCCATTTGGCTTCATCCTGAGGTGTCGGCCGTTCAGTACGAATTTCGTCCGTATACCAGACCTCGGCAATAAGTCGTTCCAGCTCGATGCGTTCGGCTTTGTTCAGTTCGGTATCTTCGTTGACCTGTTCAAGTGCCGAGGCGATTCGATTGTATTTTTGAATGAGCGTTCGACGCGTGATTTCGGTTGGATGAGCAGTTAACACCAGATCACAGTGCATGTTGCTGACGGATTCTACAATTTGTTCCTGACTGATTCCCTGTGCAATTAATCGTGAAAACAATTGCTCCAGTTCTGAGCCGCTGGACTGTTCTGTGGATTCAGCTTGTTCGGCGATGTTAGTGAGATTCAGAAATTGATTGAATGCCCTGGCAATTGAGATCAGGTCATTGTCATCCAGGGATGTCAGTACTTGTTTTAGTTTGTCATGATCAGCTGCGGCCCCTGCATTCAGTTCACCCGAGGCTTGCCGGTTCGCTTTCGCTAATAGACGGATCTCTTCGACCTTTTCGAGGAAACCCTGACCATGCTGCTGAGTCATGGTTTCGCCCAGAATAGTGCTGAGTGTGCGAACGCGATGTCGGAGGCGTCGTGATGGCAGTTCGTTCATAAGATTTGCAGCATGGGTGTGAATCGATTCTACACGCACCGGCGAGTGAAGTGCAGACCTGGCCCCTTCGACCATCGTACAATGCAGTTTTTAACCACCTAAGGAGAATTGAGTGGACGACCTGGACATGACGGGGAAGGTAGTTTTAGTCACTGGCGGCAGCAGGGGGTTAGGCCGAGCCATGTCTCTGGGCTTTGCTCGCCATGGCGCCAATGTTGCCATTGTGAGTCGCAAACTTGATTCCTGTGAGGAGACTGCGAAAGAAGTAGAAGCTTTTGGTGTGCAAGCCTTTCCCTACGCAGCCCATGCCGCGGACTGGGATGGTTTGGATGAGATGGTTAATGCGGTTTACGATAAATTTGGCAAGGTCGATGTGCTGATCAACAACGCAGGTATGTCGCCCTTGTATCCATCCCTTGATGAAGTCACCGAGGAACTGTTCGACAAAGTCATCGGCGTCAATCTCAAAGGACCCTTCAGGTTGAGTGCCAATATTGGTGCCAGAATGGCTGAGGGAGACGGCGGTTGTATTATCAACATATCAAGCACGGCGTCGGTGACCGCCAGTCCTACTTCAGAACCCTATGGGGCGGCCAAGGCCGGACTCAATGCGCTGACGCGGTCTTTCGCCTATGCCTATGGACCCAAGGTTCGCTCAAATTGCATTATGGCGGGACCGTTTCTAACCGACATCAGCAAAGCCTGGGATATGGAATCGTTTGAAAAACGTGCCCAGGCCAGCATCCCGATGCAACGTGGCGGTCAACCGGAGGAAATTGTGGGTGCGGCGCTTTATCTGGCAAGCGACATGGCAGGCTTTACCACCGGGGCGATTATCGCCGTCGATGGCGGCTCACATTAGGGGTAGGTCGTGCGGCTATTTCCTGATGGCGAATACGAAATCCCTGAAGATATCCATCAGGGTTTCGTATTTGTAATCAGTGAATTCGCCGGCATCAAAATACATACCGTGTTCCGCACAGGCCTCATATTGAATATGGCTTTGTACGGGGTCATTTAGCTGGTCCATCTGTTTACCGCAGCGAGGACAATTAATGTCCCTGATCTTGTTTTGTTCTTTGCCGACCGCTGGATCACCGCTGTCGATGTAGTCAGACATCCACTTGTCTTTGAGTTGTTCTGCTTCGCCGAGATCAAACCACATACCTTTGCAATTGGCGCACCGGTCGACGGTGACACCGCCGCTCAGTGTGCTCAGGGTATGTTCTTCCATTGTTGCTTCACATTTTGGGCATTTCATCCAACGTCTCCAGCCAGCTCTTTTTTGTCGTCATTATGCACGTTTCATTACGATTGGCTATTATCTGTAATTAGGAGTGCGATTATGAAATCCACCGACCCTGCGGTGATTGAGTTTGCCAATGATGCGTTTTATCTGGCCTTTAATAACCGGGACCTGGAAGAAATGGCGGCGCTATGGGCCAGCGAGCATCCATGCGTCTGTATCCACCCTGGCTGGAGCCCGCTATTTGGTCGTGATGACATTCTGCTGAGTTGGGAAAACATCTTCTCGGGTCAGGCAGAGACTAATCGCATTATTTGTCATGGCGCCAGAGTCGTCGTGCAAGGCGATACTTATTCGGTGATTTGCTATGAGCAACTTCCAGGCGGATGGCTCGTGGCGACCAACAACTTTGTCATCGAAGGTGGCTTCGCAAAACTGGTTCATCATCAGGCCAGTCAATGTATGGAACCCCCTGAAATCGATGTGCCGGGCCCAACACTGCAATAGTTAAAAATCCTCTTCCAATCGTCGCGTTTTTCGCAAAGTGTGAACCACGTCACATTTTTACCTGGTGGCAGCTAGCATAATGTAGTGACCAATCATGGTTAACCAAGACAATGGGGAAGGTGATAAAACCTTGATCAAGCCTGCGATACAGACAAATCAGCTTATTATAAGAATCGAACTCGACAACGGGATTATCTTGTCCATTGATCAAGACAAGCTACCGATGAATGTAGGCCGTGGGCCGGATTGTGACATCCACATCCACCAGGGCAGCGTATCAAGGCATCATTGCGAACTTTTTGTCCAAAACAACACTCTTTTCCTGAAAGACACCAGTGCCAACGGCACTTTGGTTGGCAGGAAGAGAATTAGAGGCGAGTCGATCTCGATTGAGTCCGCGACGAAAATTGTTTTTGCTGAAGATGCGATCATGACCGTTATACCCAGCGGCCTGGGTGACGAAACAAGAGTCATGGGCATTGATTCAGACAGGCGAGAGGCGGACCGTCGAGAATCCAGCCGACGGACCAATGTGTATGTTGTAGATTTCGAACGACGATCGGATACCACAAGAAGGGTATGCCAACGTCGGGTTGCCAGCCTATAGATCTTCTTCCTTCAGGCGAATCCGGCTTTTCAGTTCGGGAAACTTTGCCGCGATGGGCTCGTAAAATTCCCTGATTTGATTCATGTCACCCTTCAAATCCTGGGTTAGTATTGCGGGGCCGAGACCTGCTTCTTTTTTGTCATAGTCCAGGTAGCCGCAGACGATCGGGATTCGCGCCGCCTCGGCTATTCGGTAGAAGCCGGATTTCCAGTAGTCGGTTTTGGAGCGAGTTCCTGAAGGTGGCACAACAAGCGTGATACCGTCAGCCTCATCAATCAGGTCGCAAAGTGACTGAACCAGCTTGTTGGCTTTGGATCTGTCGACAGGGATCCCCCCCACGTATCGAAGTAAAGGGCCGATCGGTGTTTTGAATAGACTGTCTTTACCCAACCAGTTAATACCCACGCCGAATGAATAGGCGGCCGATATCAGTAAAACAAAGTCCCAGTTACTGGTGTGCGGCGCAGCAATAATGATCATATTTTCTGCCTCGGGTACCTGGCCGGCTCGATGCCAGCCTAATAGCCTGAGAATAGACGTTCCCAACAACCGTGCAATGGGGTTACAACTTCTGGGTTTCAAGGCCTTCATCAGTGAATTGCGATGAGCATCCTGGATTACGGGAATGCCAATGTAGCATTGTCTTATCAAGCGCTCTACTGCTGACCCCGATAATTACTTACATAATCCTTACATGTCGATCAGCTGCTGGCACACCAGTTGTCACCTACGGCACTGCCTGGTCCCGGCGGATGTTGATAATAGGTGTCTAATGGAGTCGAATACACCTTGAACAGGCACAAGGGCCATCAGTGATACGCAATAAAATCCCGCCACTCCTGTTGTTGTTCGCTTCGATATCAATATTTGCCGCCGATTTAAGAACGGTTGCAGAAGAAGCGATGATGTCAGGTGATATTGATCTCGCGTTACAGTCCTACGTGGAACTGCTCAATGGCAACCCGGATGATGCGGATGCCCTGGAGATTGCCGTACTACTCGCCGAGGAGTCTGGGCTTGTAGAAGTTGCCGTTGAGTTGCTGTTAGCCGATGTAGAAAGAGCCATCGATCTTGGGGACACAGACAGAGTTCAGCGGGTGCTTCAGAGCATCACGCAGATGACTTCTGCGCTGCCCGCCTGGGTTAATGAAAGAATTGCTGCGGCCTCATTGATCGAAGAAGACCAAATGGCGGATTTTGAGCAATGGAAACAACTCAATTCGGAAGGGCAGGCGCTAATGGCTGCCGGGGATTTTGAAACTGCAGCCACGATCATCGAAGGCGCCTTCCTGGTCGCGAGCGAATATTTTGGTGAGGCCCACTGGCTGAGTGTTGCGTCAATCAGAGACATGGGCTTCGTGGCTCGTCAATTGGGTGATGCAGAATCGGCTGATGCTTTCTATAACGAAGCGCTTGCGATGAGTGTGGAAGTGCTTGGGCAAGCGCATCCGAGGACGCAGGAAATTGCTGAGCTGCTGGCAGAATTGTTCGGCGCCGTGGGTGCCGTGGACGAGGCAATATCGATTCGCGATCAGATCATATCGACCTATGAGGCTGAACTCGGCCCAGCGCACGGACTGACTCTGCAGGCTATGTCCAATCAGGTGATCACTTATGAGGACGCAAGTGACTATGCCGGCGCAATAGATCTACTCATCGTCGTTTGTGGAAGCTATACAGCCAATTACAGTCAATATCATCCGGCAACGATTAGTTGCGAGTCATCCCTGGCCCGATTGTATCGCGAGACCGGTAGTCTCGATGAGGCGGAAAAAGTCTACTCAGGCATCATTGAAAACCTGTCCCGTTCAACTTCGGGTATTTCTTCTGCTGTTGTTAACAACCTGATGCAGCTGGCAGATATCTATCAGGCGAGAGGCGAATACCAGGCAGCCAAGGATCTGCTTTCGGGATTGATTGTGACCGCCCGTCAAATAGGTGATACCGATTTGAGTTATACCGGTAAGAATTACCTCGTTCGCATCCTGGCGTCCGAGGGCGATTTGGATAATGCACAGCAGCTCGCTGAAGACGTCGTATCCTATGGCAGGACGACATGGAATGATCGCCCGGTGCAGTTTTACAACGTATTAATTGAGCTTGGCACAATCTATCAACGCCAAAGCAAACTGAATGAGGCTGAGACTATTTTTGAAGACTCGACTACGGCGCTTCTGGAGATAGTGGGTGAACTGCATCCGACAACACTTGTTGCGATGAATAACCTGGGAAATATCTATGAACAAATGGGGCTTTATGATGAAGCCGAACCACTCTTGATACAGACGCTGGCAGGGATGGAAACTGCTTTGGGGCGGGCCCACCCGCAGACCGCCAGGACCAGAAACAACCTGGCCCTGTTACATGAGAGCCAGGGAAATTTCCGGGAAGCAGAACCACTTTATAACACCAGCTATGAACACATCGTGGCTTCACTGGGCGAAAATCATCCAGACGCCATTGGGATGCAAAACAATCTGGCTTATTTGTATATGCTGATGGAAGAGTATGATGCCGCGGCCGCAATGTTCGAAGACCTGGTTGAACGTTGGAGCATCGTGCTCGGGGCAGAGCATCAGAACACGCTCAAGAGTTTGAACAATCTCGGCAGGGTCTATCAGCGCCTGGGGCAATTCGATGAAGCAGAGCAAAGCGTCCTGCGTGCATTGTCGGCTAGAAGGAACAACCTGGGTGAAAAACACATCGACACGATACGGTCACTGGTTGACCTGGGATCAATATACCTGGATCAGGGTCGGTTGGATGAAGCTTTGAGCGAGCTCAAACTTGCGCTGAAAATCGCGGAAGAGGTCATTGGCGAGCAACACCCGTATACCTTTGAGGCGCTTAACAATCTGGCCCGGGTATTCGAGGCCCAGGGGAGGCTCAACGAGGCGATCGAGTTAAGAGAGACAGGGCTTTCAAGGCGCAGTGTATTTCTGGATCGAATGTTGTGGGTGACCGGTGAAAATGCACGGGAAGGATACATACGACTTCATCGTCCCGAACTGGACGCTTACCTGTCGCTGTTAACAAAGGTGTCTGACCCCTTGCGAGGCAAGAAAGCGATTGAAGCCAGCCTGCAACGAAAGGGGCTGTTGCTAAAAGTCACCTCCGAGATTGAACAGATCGCGCAGTTGTCCTCGGACCCACGGCTGGGGGCTATTTCCCTGGAACTTGAAAGTGCGCGAAAAAATCTGGCAGCGCTTACGCTCTCGGGTCCAACCGCGGCAACCCAGGGCAAGCATGCAGAGGCCTTGTACGCGCTTGAATTAAGAGTCAATGAGTTACAAGGGGAGTTGGGCAGGGCGAGTGTCAGGTATCGGTCATCCATTGCGGGGGTAACCGCCGATGATCTTGCAACGGCTCTCAATGATGCTACCGCGTTGGTGGATTTTCTCATGTATACAGATGATGGCGAACCCAAGGTCCTGGCAGGGGTCATCGTCAAGGAAAATGATGAGGTCAGATATGACCTGGTTGAGTTTGCGGATCGGGCAGGCCTCGAAAATTCAGTCATCGAGTACCGAACGATTATCCAGGATGATCTCGCAGACGAAGACGAGATTATCGAGGTCGGCCAGATCGCCCACGAACTGGTCTGGGGACCCATCGAACAATCGATCGGCGACATTGAGTATGCCTATCTGATTCCCGATGGTGTGCTGAATATTCTTCCCTTTAACGCCTTAATGAATGAGGACGAAAAGTACCTGATACAAACAACTGACCTGCATGTGCTGACATCGGGTCGAGATTTGTTGCCGAATGAATATCAACTGGCGCAAGGCGAGTACGTTATTCTCGCCGGACCAGACTACAACTCTGACAATGTGGTTGGTGCTAAGGTGTTGGCAGCTGCTGCCGGGAGACGATCAGTAGCACTGAAATTAGGAATACGGGGCGCCGGAGGCGGGCTTCGTGGTTTGAATTTTTCTCCATTGCCTGGCGCTGAAGAAGAAGGCCGGGTCATTACCGACCGGGTGAAAGAAAATGAACAAGCGAATAGAGTTTATTTTGGTGAACAGGCCCAGGAACAAGTACTCGCAGACATCTCCGAATCACCCCAAATCCTGCACCTGGCAACCCATGGTTTCTTTCTTGAGGCAGACGATACGTTGCGTAAACGATTGTTGAAAATGCAGCGAGGCAGCGATATTCAGGTTCCGCCGCCGGGTGATAATCCACTGCTGCGCGCGGGGCTCGCCTTTGCGGGGATCAATAGCAACGCTCAATATCTGGGCGACATTGATACAACCAACGACGGTATTCTGACCGCGCTCGAGGTTCTTGGCCTGAATTTGTCAGGTACCCGGCTCGTGGTCTTGTCAGCCTGCGAAACAGGTCTGGGAGAAATCCACGAGGGTGAAGGCGTTTATGGGTTAAGGCGTGCTTTTCAGGAAGCCGGTGTCGCAGAAGTTATTAGCTCGCTGTGGGAAGTGAGCGATGCCGGTACCCGGGCATTAATGACAGATCTTTATGATCGAATATTGGATGGAATCCCTGCAAGAGAGGCACTGCGGGATACGCAATTGGCGATGATCGACTCGCCAGAATGGGGATATCCCTATATCTGGTCGGCGTTCATGATTGTTGGCAGTTATGAATCGGCGGGAATATCCATTCAATAGGTCGAAAAATGGCAAGGGAACGTCTGATTAAGGTCTATTTACGCCATAACCGCGTTAGAGTCGTGCTCGAAAATTTGTTAACTTACAGCATGTTAACAAATTTCCTCCGCTCGCCTCTGCCTTGTTCTGACGAAAATATCCTCTTAATCAGAGGTTCCCGAGCTGTTGGTAAAATGGTCATGAGGAGCATGTCAGTGATACGTTGGTTACCAGTTTTTCTTCTGTTAGCGCAGGTTACGTTTGCCCAGACCCTGGATGAAGCGGTCAGGTTAACGTTGCGTACAAACCCCGATGTACTTGCCAGCCAGTACGGTGTTGAGGCTGCCGAGCAATTGCGCAAACAGGCCCGCAGTGGCTATTTTCCAACCCTGGATGTGGTGTTGTCAGGCGGTCGGGAGAACTCAGACAACACAACCACCCGGGCACTTGGGAAAGACAATTTATATTTAACTCGAACCGAAAGATCAATCCGTCTGACCCAGCTGCTTTTCGACGGTTCATCGACCCGTAGTTTCGTAAAGCAACAGACGGCACTACTGGATGCGGCATTAGCAAGACTGACGGGTACCCAGGAAAATGTCAGTCTTCGTGCCATTCAGGTCTACCTTGAATCATTACGGCGAGACGAGATCGTCAATTTTGCGGAACAAAACCTTGGCTATCACGAAGACACACTGGAGAAAATAACCGAACGCTTTGAAAGCGGCGTGGGTACAAAGGTCGATGTCGTTCAGACAAGAGGTCGCCGTGCGCAAGCAAAATCCAATGTTTTGTTGTCCCAGCGAGAAGTGAAAAACGGCCTTGCCCAGTTTTTCCGCATAGTCGGCGAGTACCCTGTGAATCTGGATGTTCCAGCGCCTGTGGCTGGTCTTCCCGGCACGCTGGAAGAAGCTCTTGAAACCGCGCTGAGTAATAATCCTGACATCAAAGAGTTTGAAGCAGAACTGGAAGCCGCGATTGCATCCCGGCGCCAGGCTAAAGGCAGTTTCTTTCCGCGCTTTGATCTGGAACTTGGTGCCACGCGAAACGATGATATGGATGGATCAGAAGGTGCCAACGATGATGAATCAGCGGTTGTTCGAATGACCTACAACATCTATCGTGGCGGTGCAGATCGAGCCAGACTCAATGAGGCGGAAGCCAGGGAGTTTGCAGCAAGAGAAAGTTTACGTAGCAACCAGCGGGTGGTTGAAGAAGATGTCACGCTCATCTGGAATGAACTGCAGGACATTCTCATGCGGCTGGAATATTTAGAGGCTCATGTTGTTTCAACCGAGGAGGTATTACTCGTCTACCGGGAACAACTCACACTCGGAAAACGCACGCTTTTGGATTTACTTGATGTGTAAAATGAATTGCTCAGAGCACAGATTTCCAGGGTATCTGGCGACTATGTTGCATTGCTGGCGAGATACCGAGTTCTTGCAAGTACCGGCCAGCTTTTACGTCGCCTGGAAATCAATCCAGAGTCACTTTTATAAAAATTCAAAAAAGTATTAAAATTAGTTAGATATGATCGGTGTTGGTTTAGATTTCGGTACATCCAATAGTGCTGCTGCCAGATATGACGGTACCAGGGTTTACCTCGTTAGGCTCGAAGATGCAGAGGCGATCATGCCGACGGCAATGCATCTTGATCGAGAACTGGTCACACTGACCGGTGTTGCTGCGGTCACGCAATACATTGAAGAGAACAGGGATAGAATCGTCGAGCTTACGCCTGAAGTTATCGCAAAAACATCTCTGGTGACTTCTGAATCAAATCCCCATGACCCTAATTCAGAAGCCGAGACGGCAACGACCAATGTCTATGGTCAGCCCTGGGTAGATCGGGGCATGCGCGGGCGTCTTTTTCGTGGAGTAAAGCGGTTACTGAGTAACCGTTCGATTAAGCGTTTGATGGTGTTTGATCATCCATTTCGGCTGGTTGCCTTGATTACGCCGATTCTCCTGCGAATAAGGTTCGCCATTGAAGAGACTTTGACTGAGGAACTGGCGAACATTCATTTTGGCCATCCCGTGCTGTTCGAAGGGAGCGATACCTATCGTAATGATCTGGCATTTGAACGACTGTCTGAAGCCTGTCAGCACGCGGGATTTAACCAGGTAACTTTTTACCCGGAGCCAGTTGCGGCAACCTTGAGTTATTGCCATGACGAAAATTCACCGGATGAAGGCCGCGTACTGACAGTTGATTTCGGAGGGGGCACCCTGGACCTGAGTGTTGTCGAGTATTCCGGCGTGCGATTCGATGTGTTGGCAACCTGTGGGATCTCGTTAGGCGGCGATCACATTGATCAGCTTATTTTCAAAGAATTGTTGTTCCCCTGGTTTGGTAAAGGCGAAATGTGGTCCAGGACCAAAGACGGCAGACTCATCGAGAACGAGTTTCCGTTTGAAGAGTTCGAAGACAAGCTGCTCAATTGGGCGATTACCTATATTCTTAATCAGAATCAGTATCGCTCAATGATTATTGACAGAATCAGTCAGCGTGGTGCCGGTGTCGAAAAGTTTGAACGTCTGCTGGAGCTGATCACACACAATTACAGTTACCTGGTTTTTCAGGCAATAAAGGATGCGAAAGCCGATTTGTCTTCCGTCCCGGAAACCATCATTGATGTTCCTGAACTTGATTTGGCCATTGTATTCACGCGGGAGCGGCTGGAAGAAATCATGCAGGCTATGTTGCAGCGGATCGAAGATGTCATCAACGAGGTTCTCAAGCAGGCCCGAGTTTCTCCTGCTGACATTGATATCGTTATCAGAACCGGCGGTTCATCCCAGATTGCAGCTGTGAAGCGACTGTTGGAGAGGCATTTCCCCGGCAAGGTAACAGAGCATGACCCGTTTACCAGTGTGGCTGCAGGACTGGCCATAGCGAGCTACCATGGATATAAATTTGAGGTTTCCAGAGGTGAGAAATGACAGACAAAGCGATTAGTCGATTCCCGGTTCCTGACCTGGACGAGATGCCTGAAGATATCAGGGATCGCATTATCGCCGTACAGGAAAAAACCGGATTCGTGCCCAACGTATTTTTAACGCTGGCGCATCGACCCGATGAGCTCAGGGCTTTTTTTGCCTATCACGATGCGCTGATAGAGCGGGAGTCAGGGCTCTCGAAAGCCGACAAAGAGATGATTATCGTGGTGACTTCAGCGGCGAATGATTGTCACTATTGCGTTGTAGCACATGGCGCGATACTTCGAATTCGGGCTAAAAATCCGCTGATCGCTGATCAGGTGGCCATTAACTACAGGAAAGCTGACTTGTCGGACCGCGAGCAGGCGATGCTGGCTTTTGCGCTAAAGGTGGCGACTGAATCGGGGGCCGTTAGCGACGAGGATATCGACATGTTGAGAGCGCAGGGTTTTACCATGGAGGATGTCTGGGATATCGGTGCGATAGCCGCATTCTTTGCTCTGAGTAACCGCATGGCAAATCTCACCAGCATGCGTCCAAATGATGAATTTTATAGTATGGCTCGATAGCGTTTAAACCTTTTCCCGGCTATAGCGTCTAAACTTAAATTCTCACACCATCAGGCTTGGCGTAATCTGTCCAAATTCAGGGGCGACAGTGCCTTTGGTAGCTGGTTGTATCGAATCGCGACCAATACTGCTATCAGCTATCTGCGTCGTGAAAAGCACTTTAAGGACAGCCTGGATGTCGATGAGTTGGAGATTGAATACCGGGAGACCCCCGATAAGCAGATAGGCCTTGAGCAAGCCATTAGTGCACTGCCGGATGGCGCAAGAACGGTGTTGAACCTTTATAGCCTGCAGGGCTACACCCATGAGGAAATATCCGGAATGCTGAATATTGCGCCAGGTACCAGTAAGGCGCAGTTGCACAGGGCCCGGAAACTGCTTAAGGCAGCTTTGTCATGAGTGGTTCAAACCTTTTTAGATTGCCGGGCGTCAAAGACATGATAAACAATGAAGCAGAAAGGCCGGATACCGGCCAATCAACAGATGACTGATAGAGAACCAGAAAATAACGGGTTAACTGATCTTGAGTTCGCCCGACGACTCCGAGACCTCGACGACGAAATTCAGCCGGAAAGGGATCTCTGGGTTGGTGTGCAGCGACAGATTCTTGACCTTCCACAAGGCAGGCATCGTGAACCACTTTTCTGGATGCCCTACGCCGTTGCCGCCAGTCTGCTGATTGCTGTGAGCGCCCTGATGCTGAATGTCGTCCAGATGCAGCGGACCGATAGCATCCCGGTCCAGCTTACCGGTCTGGATGAACTGCAACTTGAGTATGTCCAGGTTCATAACCCCATGGTTGAAAATTTTACCCGCGTGAATGCGTCCCTGGACGAAGGTACCGGAACAGAATTGTATCGAAACCTTGAGATTATGGCCCAGGCGCGACGAGATCTTGAATACCAGATTCGCGCCAATCCAGACAATCTTCGGCTTGTTGCCATGCTGATGAAACTACACGAGCAGGAGCTTGCACTCCTTAAAACAGATTTCACCCACCTGTCCAGGTCAATGTGAACCGGGCGGTATGAACGAGAACAAGAATGAGAGCGAGATGATGAATTTTCGAACATTTACCAATATCGTATTATTTTCAGTGCTATCCGTATCAGCTTACGCTGAAGGCGATGCCGTCGATGAAACCAAAGACGCTGAAGCAGACGGTTATGTTGATATCAGTGTGGTTCGCGGTTCTGTCAGGTTGAAAGGATGGGACCAGTCATCAATTCGTGTCGTCGGTACACTTGATGAAGAAACCAAAGCGTTCATCTTTGAAGTCGATGGTGGCGAAAACCTGAGCCTTGAATCCATATCGGGTGATATTGAAGTAACCACTAAACTACTGAGCGCGGTTGGCGGTCATTCAGTCTCCGGTGATATCAGTGTTTCAGGTGACCCTGGTTCTGGCGCTATTATCGAATTCGATAGCGTTAGCGGTGACATCCGGCTGATGCTGGGCGGTGATATCAATGCCAGGTTTGATCTGGAAACCGGTTCGGGCAGCATCCGAAATCGCATCAGTGATGACGAATCGAGAAGCTCTAAATACCTGCAAGATGAGACGTTGCGATTCACCATTGGAGATGGCGAAGGACAGGTCACCCTATCAACCCATTCCGGGGATATCGCGCTCGGTCGACGCTAGAGAAACTATTAATCAGACGTTCTCTGGAATAGTCTGAGCCAATTTGGCATCATGGCGGGCTTCCTGTAAACAACCTGCTATGCATTTTATTGTTTTTCTTTTTTTGCTGGTTACAGCTGTCGAAGCCAGCGCCTACGAATCTGATCAGTACACTAACAGATTACAGCCCGTAGCTGATTCGCTGGTAGTCATGGACAAAGCTGTCAACGATGCCATCGAAAAAATTTTGCGTTCCAGCCCAAACAGCCAGGGAGCTGTTGCCAAAGCAATTTACCATGAGATCGGCGGCCTTTACTGGGCCGACAAGATCGAACGATGGGCAGCCAAATCCCCAGAGGTTGAAAAATACGATCATACCCGCTACGAGAGTATCTATCGTGGCATGCCTTTCTGGGCAACCCGGGTAAATTTTGTGTTTGGCATAGGACTGTCATTTCGGATCAACGATGTCATGGTTGGTTCTGACAAACTCGGCCATTTTTTTTCCCAGGGCTATAAGTACTTCCGGCGCGAGCTTCGGGATGAACCCAGGGAGAGGATACTGGCGAAAGGGAGATTCGCAGAACGCTGGATATGGGGCCTCTTGACCACAGGTGTCTATTCAAATGCTGACCTGGTGGCGAATTATGAGGGCTGGCAATTCTATCAGAGTCTGTTTAACGATGATGTCGTGCCGGGAAAGAAGTCGATTCTTGTTCTGCAGCAGGGGAAATACGTGCAGCAACGAGCCTTCACCTGGGCGGATCATATCAACGATTATTGGGATGAAGCACTCAATCCCTCTTACAACGTAGAATCTTTGAACAAGCGATTACGTCAGTCCATCATGGCCCTTTGTCCGGTGTACTTCAGCTCACCAGAGCATTTCGAGGTGAAGGATGATGAACTTTTGTGGGCGCGTTACAACGATATTGGGTTAAGAGATAACCGCCGCAATCGATTTGATATTATGTGTGAGCGGTGATCAGGTAAGTACACCGGCGGGCCCCTTCGAGGAGATATTCCTTGCGCTCGATGTGTGCCACGCCTTTAAATAATTGTTGGGAAGATTGCAGTTCCGTTCTGCAAAACCCGTGACAGTTAGTGGCAGCGACGCAGATAGGGCAGTGTTGTTCGATGAGTAAATATTCCGTGTCCGACACTTTTTCGAATTCAGCCATGTAGCCTTCTTCGGATCGGAGTTGCGCCAGCGCTTCTACCTTTCCTTCCAGGGAATCAATCTTTGATAACCTTGATTTGTAGTGAGTCAGAGCCCTGGAAGCTCGCTCTTCGATGATTTTATCCAGCGCGGCTTCACCGAGCAGGTCGCGAATATTGATGATTAAGTCTGTTGTCACCTGTGCATGTGCATCGGGAAACCTGGCGTGGCCAGCGCCTGTTAACTTCCAGGTTTTGACAGGCCTGCCCCTTTTTTGCGGCAGTGGATCGCAGGCCTGAATCAGTTCCTGGCCTTCCAACAGGCTCAGGTGTTGCCTGATTCCCATGCTGGTGACATTCAATTTCTGTGAAAGTGCTTTCGCAGTTTGTGGCCCTAATCTCTTGATTTGGTAGAGGATTTTATCCTGGCTGTTAGGTTGATCCTGAGTCATGCGCGGATCTGACGAATTAGCACCATTAAGTAAACATAAAACTTTACTTAAGCTAATTTACCTGTTGACTCTCAGGTCGCCCGACGACGCCCGCTACCATGTCTGTGTTGATTTCATCTTTACTGGATTTGCGGGTAGGCGTTTGCCGCACTGTAAAGTTAAACGGTTCGGTATCAATGTCTTCCAGCTCGATTTCACCGGCAAGCACGGCAGCTTTCCAGGACTGGTGCTCATCTTCACGAGCTGTGAATTCAGGCATGATCTCTTTCGCGAACAGTTCGAGGCTACTGCAGATATCTTCATGGGTATTTTTGCCTGCCTGGTTGAGCAGGATAACCTGGTCAACATTAGCCGCTTCGAGTTCGAGTAATCTCTCTCGAATGGTCTCAGGCGAACCAATGAGCTCGCTGCCTGATCTTTTTTGGCCGGCTGGTGTCTGTTTCCATTCCTGGTATTTTTTCCAGAAGTCGACGGTGCCGGGTTTGAACGGACCTTCTTTGTTGTAGAGCTGCAGTGCGAACTGGAAGAAGGTCCAGCCATCGGCTTTTTGCCAGGCTTCTTCATCGGTTTCGGCACACATGAATCCCGAAACGACCGCAATATTGGGGTTCGATTGATAGTCACACAGTTTTTCCTGGTGGCGTGTGAACGTATTGTAGTAAGCATTGACCCAGGCCTGGGCGGCTTTGAGATCAGCAAATTTGAAAGAGAGTGCACCCATGCCACGGTGGGCTGCGTACTTGATAGTGTCGAGCTGGGAACAGGCTACCCACAGGGGAGGATGTGGTTTTTGCAAAGGTTTGGGTACGACCGCACGTAGCGGAAATTTGAAAAACTCGCCATCATATTCCCAGGCGTGATTGTAAAACATCGGCAGAACACATCGCACTGCGTCTTCCCAGACTTCGCGCTTGTCTCTAAACCGCAGGTTGAAAGGGTGTAGTTCGGTAACTGATGAACCTTCGCCGATGCCAAATTCAACGCGGCCATCGGAGACAAGATCAAGCGTTGAAATTTTTTCAGCGACACGTGCCGGGTGATTCGTTGTCAGTTGGATAATGCCGTGACCCAGGCGAATATTTTTCGTTCTCTGGCTCGCCGCTGCAAGAAAAACTTCCGGAGCGGATGAGTGCGAATATTCCTCCAGAAAATGATGCTCCACCTCCCAGGCATAGTCATAACCCAGCTTGTCGGCCAGTTCGATCTGGTCCAGAGAATTTTTTAGCAGCTGGTGTTCGCTGTCTTCGTTCCATGGTCTGGGTAATTGATGCTCATAGAAAATGCCAAATTTCATAGTCTTGTTCCAACCGTCGAATATCTGTCGTTAAAGAGCATACAGGCCTTTCCTGCAATGAGTAAACCTATCAGCTAGGGAACCTCTGATTAATGTCTTTTTCCGCGATGACCGAGTTGAACCCGTACTCAAAAAATCCTGAATTTAAAGCCTATTCACGATTTTTCTCCGTGCGGGTTCACCTTGTCCTCACGAAAAAATCCAATTAATCAGAGCTTCCCTAGGCACTTGACGTAAATCCTGCATCATTGGCATCCTTTGTACTCGGGTTGTGGATAATCAGCGCAGGATCAATTTCTTTATCCAGGCCCCAGAATTTCAACCAGTCTTCCAGCATCAGGTACAAGCTAGGTACCAGAAACAGCGTGATGGCGGTTGCGAATAGAACACCAAACGCCAGTGAAATAGCCATGGGGATAAACATAAAGGTCGCTGGATCTTTGTTCGTCATGAGAGGCACAAGGCCAACAAAAGTTGTTACTGATGTCAGAACGATTGGTCTGAATCGAACCACACCGGCATTAGTGACGGCCTTGAAGAGTTCCACACCTTGTCGCCGTTGACGATTGATGTAGTCGACAAGCACGAGCGATGCATTAACCACGACACCTGACAAGGCGATGATGCCCAGCAGTGAGAAGAAAATGAGATCCCAGCCCATAATAAAGTGACCGACGATTGCGCCTACCGCGCCGAATGGAATCACGCTCATGATAACCAGCGGCTGCATGTAGCTTTTCAAGGGAATCGCCAACAATGCAAAGATGATCATCAAGGCAAGTGGAATAGTCGCAGCCATGCTACCAAGTGCCTTGTTACGTTCTTCTTGTTCTCCGGAAATCTTGAATGCAACCCCGGGGAACTCTTTATTAAAGCATCTGTGTTCTCGGCTGCTGAAAGAAGTGCCCTGTTGGCACACTGCTTGTTCCACGGCAGCCATCACTTCCTCGGGGGTGACGATCGATCGATTAACGTCACCCTTCACGTCAATAACGCGTTGTTGGTTTTCACGGTTAATTGAACTGTAGCCGGTGCCGTAGACGACTTTGGCCACGGTTGAGAAGGGCACCTCGATGTTTTCGTTGGTTCGAATGCGCATATTTTCGAGATTACCCAGGGACTTTCTTTCTGCTTCCGGATAGCGAACCATGACCCGAACATCGTCGGTTCCTCTTTGTATACGCTGCGCTTCTTCACCATAAAACGCTTGTCTGACTTGTCTTGCCAGATCGTTCAGTGTCAAACCCAGAGACTTGGCGGCTGGCAGGATGTCCAGTTTCACTTCCTGTTTACCGGCGCGGAATGAATCGGTCAGGTCCAACACGCCAGGATATCGCGACAATTCAGCTCGCAGGTAGACCGCCGCTGCTTTTAGCTGCTCTATGTCGCGTCCTTTAAGCTGAAGAGCAAGTGCGTCACCGGCATGGAATGACGATGTCGTGAACTGCAATTCCACGGCGTCCGTTATGCCGCCGGTATTGTCGCGCCATTTGTCGGCAATTTTATTGGTATTCCACCCTGGTCTTTGCTCGATGGGAACAAGTTCAAGGACAACTTCGGCAAGATGACTGCCACCTGCGGTCATCATCACAGGCCGGTGGCTTCGGGCGGCATTGATGCCGATGGATTGAAAGGTATGTATGACAATTGACTGGTCGCCGCTAAGTCCCAGGTCTTCATTTATCTGTCTGGCGGTCAGAAGGGCTGCCTGTTCTATTTGCAGCGCAGCACTTTCGGTGTATTCAACGTTAATTCCCTCGGGCATCGTCAGGGTGGCGATTATTCGATCACCTTCAACGGCGGGAAAGAACTGAAAAACCACTCGGCCACTGGCAATCAATGCGATAGAGGTCACCAGTACTGCTGTTGCAACTGCCCAGGTTACCCAGCGCCATTCCAGTGTCTTTTGAAGGAAAGGCTTGTAGACATTGAGTGCGGCCCATTCAAGGGAACCTGCAAATTTTCCCTGAAAGCGAATCCAGAATTCAACGGGTTTGGTTCCCTCCATAAAATAGCCTTCGGTTTTGCGATGAGCAAGGTGGGCTGGCAGGATGAACATGCATTCCGTGATACTGAACACGAGGCAAACGACGACCACCCAACCCATGATGGAGAAGAAGTCCCCCATGCGGCCCTCGATCAGGAGAATAGGCAGGAAGGCCGCGATCGTTGTCAGTACGCCAAACACGACCGGAACGATGACTTCTGCAGTCCCGGCAATGGCTGCCTCGCGATGGTTTTTGTCCTGGGTTTCGTGGCTGAAAATACGTTCGCCGACGACAATAGCATCATCAACGACTATCCCGAGCACCAGGATAAATGCCAGGACAGTAAGAGAGCTGATGTTGATGCCAGCGACCGGGAACATCCAGATGGCGCCCAGTACCGCGATCGGTATGCCTGCTGCCACCCATATGGCGACCTTGAATCGTAAAAACAATGTGAGAATGAGTAGTACAAGAGCAAGTCCGGCATAGGCATTTCGAGTCAGTGCGTCTATTCGTCGTATCAAATTATTGGATTCATCCATCCAGACACTGAGACTGATACCGGCAGGAAGTCGAGGTCTTATCTGTTCAAGATAGGTTTTTACGGATTCAGCAGAAGCGATGGTGTCTTCTTTGCCGACTCGAAATACCATGATGGTGACAGCAGGTTCACCATCGAATCTTGCTTTAAGATAACCTTCCTGGAAGCCATCTCGCACTTCGGCGATTTCCCCGAGAGTAATATTGGCCCCATCCGGCTGGGTGACAATGACGATTTCTTCGAAATCGATACCGCGATAAGCCTGGCCTTTTGATCGCAGCAGTATTTCGCCGCCCTGGGTTTTGATAGACCCGCCGGGCAGGTCGAGAGAAGAGCGGCGAATAGCATTGGCGATAGCCGTCATGGTGAGATTGTATTGCCGAAGAATATGCTCGCTGACCTCAATGGAGATTTCCCACGGCCTGGCATAGCCGACGGCTACCTGGGAGATGCCAGGCAATGATGAAATATCGTCACGAATTTCTTCTGCGAGAAGTTTCAAAGTCGTCTCATCAGTCTGACCATGCAGGGCAAGCGATATCGTCTGGCCTCTGAATTGCATGGACGAGACGATGGGTTTTTCCGTTTCTGCGGGGAAGGTTGATATCGCATCGACCTTCCCCTTGATGTCATTCAAAGTGCCATTTAAGTCGGCGTCCTGCATGACCTCCACCATGACGCTGCACATGCCTTCCCGGGCAATTGTCACAAACCGATCAATACCATCGACCCCTTCGATCGCTTCCTCGATACGAATACACACGGCTTGTTCAACTTCTTCCGGTGCGGCGCCGAGGTAAGGCACCTGAATCTGGACGATACCGGGCTCGATATTGGGAAACTCTTCTTTATGCATGCTATACAGGGAGATGGAGCCGCCTGCGATAAAAATGAGCATCAGCAGGTTCGCCGCAATGGGATTATCGATGAACCAGGTAATAATTTTATGACTTTCCATGCCTAATTAACCCTTGCTGTGCTGCATAATTGGCTTAACTCGCATGCCTTCAATGACCGTCTGCAGCGGTGAGACGTTGACAATGTCTCCGGGTTCAAGACCGCTGGACACCAGCACGTTATCGTCTACGAATCTTAAAATTTCGATGTTACGAAATTGAATTCGGTTATCTGCATCGATGATCAGGACCTGATTCTGGTTTCGCAAGGCTGCGCGAGGCAGGGTCACTATACTTTCAACCCAGCGCCCCTTAACCCTGGCATTGACGAACAGTCCAATCGGTAAATTTGGCTGATTCGGATTGTCTGCGTTGTTCACGCGCACAACGGCTGTCACCATTCTGCTTTTCGAGTCGATTTCAGCTTCAGTTCTGACGAGTCTGCCTAACCACTCATAATGTTTTCCACCATACTCTGTGGACAAGGATACCTCCGGCGCCAGATCATCGGTCAACTCACCGCGGTAGCCCAGAGGCAGGTCCAGGTAAGCAAGTTGCCTGTCTGCAATGGGTAATCTGACTTCGGCAGACTCGCTGCCATAAATAGAAGCAATGGACTGGCCGCGGCTCAGGTATTGTCCCAGGTCAACACGTTCGTTTCTGACCAACCCGTTGTAAGGTGCTCTGATTTGGGTTCGCCACAAATCTCGTTGCGATTGTTCAAGCATAATTTTGGCCTCCTGAAGGGTGGCCTCAGCAACACGATGATTTCGTAGTACCGCTTCCATACTGGACTGGCTCGTCAGCTTATTCTTGATTAATTCTTCCATGCGAGAGAGTTCAAACCGGGCCAGTTCCTCTTCAGCTCGAGTGCGAGTCAGGGCAGCCTGACCCCGGGCAACCGTGGATCGATAATCACGATCATCAATTCGCAGGAGCACTTCATCTTTGACGAAATAGCCACCAGCAACCAGGTTGGGGGACATCCATTTCACTCGGCCATTCACCTCAGGGATCAGCTCACTTTCTTTATGAGGCACGACACTTCCCTGGGAGATGACTTCTAATCTGACGCGTTCTCTTGTGACTTCCACCACACGGATGCGTTGAGCAATTTCTTCCGGTTCAATTTGCTCCGGTTGAGGTGCCGTTTTTACCAGGCCATAGGCGACGATGACGGCAAAAAACAGCACCGCCACTGCCATGACCCCTTTAATGGCATTACCCATTGCTTGCTCTCCTTGTCGATTCATTGCTGGGTTTAGGCTTTAACAACCCAGTCTTTATAATGTAAAAATGTTGGATGATGGCGTCACTGACTTTGTTGGCGTCCTGGTCAATGATGGCTCTGCGCAATTGACCCAGTGCATCGCGGACGGCCTGATGGTCTATGTCGGGTTTAAAGCCGAGATTCATGATGTTGCTAAGAAATTGAGTACGCAGGCCGTTGTTGATCAGACGGAGCACCAGGTTCTGATGCAGGGACATCAATGTTTGGCTGAGTTGCATCCAGTACTGGTGGTGCTCCTCGGCTTTGCCAACAGATTGAATCAGCTTGTCTGCAAGATGTTCCAGTTCTGCAATTTGCGAATTGTCTGCTACCTCAATGGCTGATCGCGCGGAAAGGGCCGTCACTGCACCGAGTACATCGATAATCTGACCAATCAATTCCGGGCGCTGAATTTCGCCAAGGTCTAACAGGTGGCCCAGCACGTCCAGCGTGGCTTCCTCAACAGGGACTACCCGCACGCCGCCCGGCGCGACCGATACAATGCCGAGCTGCTCGAGTTTTTTGATGGCCTCTCTAATGGCGCCCCGATTGGACTGAAAGCGTGCGGACAGGTCCCGTTCGGACGGGAGCCTTTCGCCCGGCCGGTATTGACCCTGCAGGATCTCGGTTCGGAGCGTTGCAATGATTTCCTCGGCTTTTGAGGGTGAAACTGACATAGCGATATTTCCAACTGGTTATTTGGTTATACCAATTTGGACTGACCGAATTGGTCCGACCAAATTGGTCTGGCCATTATAGGGATATCGCACTGCAATGCAACATAGATATCCTGGTATATGATTCGATGCACACCGAGAGGATAGGCCTAGTAACAAAAGCCCCAACAAGGACACAGAATGCCAATTACCGATAATGAACTCATCGATTTTGCAAAAAGCTGGTCAGCTCGCTTGCCCGCACGTAGTGTTGAGATTGAATCAGCCCGACGCCTGCCGCCAGACATCGCCCAGGCATTCGCCACAGGCGGACTGTTTCATGCACTGGTGCCACAGTCTTATGGTGGCAGTGAAGTGCACCCGTCGACACTGGTTGAAATCATCAAACAGATTGCTATCGGTGACGGGTCAGCGGGTTGGAACCTGATGATTGGTGCCACCACCGGTCTGCTGGCGGCGTCGCTTCCCGATGGTTTTGCCAGAGAGATTTATGGCGACGGGCCAGGAATACTGAGCGTTGGCGTTACGGCGCCCATGGGTAAGGCTGAAGTGGTCGAAGGTGGATATCGAGTGAATGGTCGATGGCCGTTTGGTAGTGGTTGCGAAAATGCGGATTGGATATGTGGCGGCAGTTTTATCGTTGATCAGGATATTCAACGGACCGGGAAATCAGGGCAGCCAGAATTGCACCTGATGATGTTCGAAAGAGATCAGGTCAACATCGAAGATACCTGGAATGTGTCCGGTTTGTGCGGTACAGGCAGTCATCATTTTCATGTGGTTGACCAGTTTGTACCCGAGGGAAGGTCCGTTGTGTTGGGCGGCAGGTCGCGTACGGAACGGCCTTTGTATCAATTCCCGATGCTGGGATTGCTGGCATTGGGCGTATCCAGCGTAAGCCTGGGCATAGGCTACAAGGCGTTACACTCATTCAAAGAACTGGCAGTTGCGAAGATCCCGACCGGCGCGGTCAGAGGTCTGTCAATGCGCTCACAGGTTCAGGGTCTGGTCGCCGAATCAGTAGCGGATCTGGAAAGTGCGGAGTCCTATATCCATCGTGTCATTGACATGGCCTACGAAGTCGCGGCGCGAGGCGAAAAGATACCCACAGAGCTAAAAGCCAAACTGCGACTGGCCGCAGTGAATGCGACCCATCGGTCGGTTGCAGCGGTTGATCGATTGTACAAGGCAGGCGGCGGCAGCGCTATTTATGATGACAGTGTCTTACAAAGATGCTTTCGTGACGTGCACGTGACGACTCAGCACATCATGGTTGCGCAGCCTGTTTATGAAGTTACCGGTCGAGTTGAACTGGGGCTGGACCCGAAATCTCTTTTATAGACCCGCAATTGTAATTAGCTGCGCGGGTGCTATCCTTTCGCACTTTTGGGTCTGCACTCTTTGTTAAAGCACGTATGAATATCCCCGCATTACTCTACAAAATTTACGAGCCTTTGCTCTGGTCGCAAATCAAAGATGGGCCCTGTCCACATCATATTGGATTGATCGTCGATGGTAATCGCCGATTCGCTCGCAATAAAGGCCTCGGTTCGAACGAGGGTCACAATGCCGGTTCACAGAAGCTCGAGGATTTTCTCCGCTGGTGCTGGCGCCTGGAAATAAAAATTGTCACACTCTATGGATTTTCAACGGAAAACCATAAGAGATCAGATGAAGAGGTAGATTACCTCATGGACCTGATTCTCAGAAAGCTGAAGCAATACCAGGTCGATCCCGTCATAAAGCGGGAGGGCGTAAAAATCAAAGTTATTGGCCAGCGTGAGAATTTGTCCGATGAGATGATTCGAGAAATCGAGAAGACAGAAGAACTCACCAAAGACAACGACCGATTTCAGCTAAACATTGCAGTCAGCTATGGCGGGCGAGCGGAAATTGTTGATGCCGTTAAGAAGGTCGCCGAAGAAGTTAAAGCGAACACGCTCTCGCTGGAAGAAATCGATGAAGATCTGTTTGCCAAATATCTGTATACAAATGGGATGCCGGACCCTGACCTGATTATCAGGACATCAGGTGAAGAGCGGTTGTCGGGTTTTTTATTGTGGCAAAGTGCCTATTCCGAACTCTATTTCACCGAGGTTTATTGGCCTGCCTTTAGGATGATCGATTTCTGGCGAGCCATTCGCGTATACCAGCAGCGAGAACGTCGTTTCGGAAAGTAGAGCGTGTGAGAGCAGGGCTAAGGGTGCTATATTGGTTCATTGATCTGATGTATGTATTGGCCGCAGATGTCTGACGAAACAGAATTTAACAAGGATGGAAAAAAACCAGGTACAGAGGGCGATGTCCCCGAAAAGCGACCCTGTATGGTGATGATTCGTGGCGATTTCATTGGTCAGGTCTACGAGGTGAGCAACGAGGTGACCATGATCGGTCGTGGCGACGACGTCGATCTTGTCGTGAATGATTCCAGTATCAGTCGAAAGCACGCCATGATCACCCAGCAGTCAGAGGGCTTCTTCCTTTCTGATCTTGGCAGCACCAACAGCAGTTTCGTCAACAAAGAACAGGTAGACGACCCGCTTCCGTTAACTGAAGGAGATAAGGTCGCCATCGGACAAGTTGTGTTTAAGTTTACCTACCAGGACGAAGCCGATACTGAGTACCATGTCATGCTTCGCAACATGGCCATCAAGGACGGTTTGACCAGGATCTACAACAAAAGGTACTTCACCGAAGTTCTCGGAAAGGAATGTGACTACAATCGAAGGCATAAAATTGGATTGTGCCTGATCATTTTTGACATTGATCACTTCAAGCAAATCAACGACACCTGGGGTCATCCGGCAGGTGATTTCGTGCTAAAGAACCTGGCGCAACTTATCGATAATGAAGCGCGCGGCTATGACTTATTTGCGCGGTACGGTGGGGAAGAATTCGTTATTCTACTTCGTGGCGCACCTCTTGAGGCTGCCATTAAATTAGCCGAAAGAGTCAGGGTAGAAATAGAAGAACACGTTTTTACCTATGATGAGCTGGATCTGAAAATTACGGTTTCACTTGGCGTCGCTGCATGGGACGGTGAGTCCCCGATGGAAGACGAAGAACTGGTGGAAGCGGCTGACAAGCGGCTCTACGAAGCAAAAAAAGGTGGCCGCAATTGCGTCCGTCACGATCCGCTGGACTCTGGCGGTCAAGCCGAATCAACGGGCGGTTAGCTCGAACAACCAGGCATTGCCTTTTTCCAGCTCTTGTGGGGAATATTGCCGATGGTATTTCTCGTTAAATCGATCCAGCACCGGCTGGATAAATTCTCCCTTGAGGTGCCGCACCAGTTGTAGCTCATAGAGTTTGCCATCCGCTCGAACAAGTGCTCGATTGTCCTCCGCCACACGACGGGGCCATTGCTTCCAGAGCTTTCCAAAATGTGTGTTCATATAGCGGCTAAGCACGAACATGCGATTGTCGTGCACGACCAGCCACATGGTGCGAGAGCGTGGCGGTTGCATGGTCTGCAGTTCGATTGTTTTGAACTGGTTAATAAATTCCCAATCGGTTACCCCCGAGACCAACTCGCCGGTTTTTAACGGGCCACCCGACAATATCTCCATTGGGCCATCGTGGGATCTGACGAGAAATAGCAGAACCCCAACCACGATAAAAATGGCCGTAACCAGTCCAACGAACCATTGCAATCCACGAGACATAACTCAAAATATTCCTGACCTTGGCAAGTCACAACATATCCGGCATGACAGTGTTTTGCAGTCATGTGATAAGGTTTGCGGGCAAATATGGGGGGCCAGATCATTAGCGAGTCAGATACCGAGTCAAATAGCAAAGCCGTCGATACACCCACCAGTCCTGGGTCAAGGGCAAGGTCAATCGCCTTCAGGTTGGTGACCTGGCTATTGGCCACCGGGTGTTTCTATCTCGTCTATACACGGATCGAGGCTGCGGCCCATCGGGACAACCTGACGGCTGTTACCTACCTGGCCAAATTTTTTGGCCAGGCTGACTGGCTCATGTGGTTAGCGTTAATGATTCCCTATTCACTTTTCTTTTTCATAGTCGATTCCCATGCAACCTGGCGCGCCATTAGATGGTTCAACACCTCGGAAATCAAACTGAGAAATGTTCTGCCGATTCGTGCGAGTGCGTATATTTTGTCGCTTGTTAATGAACAGGTGGGTAAAGGGGCGATGTCGCTTTATTTGTTGCGCCGCTACGAAGTACCAGGCTGGAAGGCATTGTCAACAATGGTGATGTTGGCCATTGTTGAAATCTACCAACTGCTTTTATTCTCAGCGGTGGGTGTTGCGATCTATTTTGACCTGGTTCAGGAAGCCGCGGTTAGCCTGCCACTGCCTCGAATCATGATCGGAGTTTTCCTGGTGGCGGCGATTTACTTTCCATTTCATGTCGCCTATTTCAGCGGGCGTCTTCTTAAAAAATCTACGATCCGGGACAAACCCTTCTTCCATGCGTTGCGCCAGGCAAAATTAAAACACTATGTACTGCTGCTTTTGTTTAAGGCGCCGAATATGTTGGGTGCCGTGTTGGTGTATACACTGGCATTGGGGTTGTTTAGCGTTGATGTCAGTTTTGGACAGATGCTGGCATTCTTGCCTGTCATCTTTCTTGCGGCTGCGTTGCCGTTGCCGTTTCATGCCGGTGCACTATTGTTATGGGCTGTCCTGTTTCCAGATTACCCGGAAGTTGGCGCCTTCTCACTGGTCATGCATACTTTTTTTGTCATCGCCAATGCCCTGATCGGCGTCATTTTTCTGCCCCTGGCTAACAAAGAGTTATTCGTCGATCGTCCGGTTTGATAGCAAGGTCACCAGCCGGTCAATCATGCTGATTAGCGACGTGACAACAAGACCCCAGCCAATCCAGATAAACAGGTGAAATGGGATCAGCGTTATCTGTAGTGCCAGTTGCATAATCGGGAAACCCGCGAATACAAAGTAGGCGATACCGTTATACCGGCCCAACGAACTGGTTCGCAGAGGTTGTCCTGACAGGGATTTGGAGTCGAGCATGTACTGGATGAATGCCACCGGGATGATCAGGGGTAATAGTGCAGGCGCCCAGCCATGAAAGGTGAGTGCCGCAATGCTGCAGGTGACAAACACAGCGTCGCTTCCGTGATCCAGCAGCCCGCCAAAGGGGGATACGGTGTTGTTCGCGCGAGCCAGATAGCCGTCGAGGATATCTGTGAAGATTGCTATCCATAGAACTGTCACGGCAATGGTCCAGGCCGAAACAAAAACACTCCAAAACATGAGACCTGCCAACAATACCCGGGAAATACTGAGGAAATTGGGGAGCGTAAACAGGGGCATTGAGATTGGAGGACTTAAGGAAAGACCGCATAATGCCATATAAACAATGCCATACAACAAATTCAATTATCATACTGTGAGATGACACGACTACTTATTACAGGTGCGAATGGCCATCTGGGCCTTAAGCTGATCAAGCAACTCAATCAGGACAAACCTGATATGAGGATCACCGCGCTGGTTCGCTCGGACCGGGCTGCGGAGACGATCCAACGCGAAAGTCTACAGGTGGACATCCACATCAACGATTACCATGATCCGGCAGGCATAGCGGTTGCCGGGCAAGACTGCGATGCGGTGGTGCACCTGGTGGGCATCATTAAAGAATCAATGACGAACACCTTTTCGATGGCCCATGAAGAGACCTGCCGAGCTTTGGTTGAGGCGGGCTTATCGGCGAGTGCCATTGTGTGCCTTGGCATTGTGGGCAGTGATCTGGGCTCTGGTAATGAGTGTCTTCGTTCAAGAGCGAATGCCGAAAAAATATTGCAGGCGGGCGCAATCCCCACGACAGTGATCAGGGTGCCGATGGTACTGGGCTCTGGTGACTACGCATCAATGTCCCTTTTGAGGAATGCCCAGGCGCGCCTCGTCTTCTCGTTTCGATGCGGCAGCCTGGAGCAGCCCATATACAGCGAGGACGTGATCAGTGCGCTGGTCGCTGCCCTCGACCTGACTCCGCAAAATCGAATTCTGGAACTTGCCGGGCCTGAAGTGATACCCAGACGGGAACTCATCAAACGGGCAGGCCGGTTATTCGATTCAACGCCCCTGGTGATATCGCTACCACTATCTTTTGGCTACCTGCTGGCGTGGTTGTTAAAAAGCTTTAGCCGAAATCCGCCGCTGACAGCTGCAATGCTTGGGGTGCTTGATCATGATGATCAAGTTGATACGGCTGCGGCAACGTCATTGCTGGGCCTTCGGCTTACCTCCCTCGATAACATGCTGAGGAGTGTACTGAAACCCTTCTCGTAACTGGAGTCGTAGCTGGCCCAGAACATCATCTGCTGGTGCACGGACCTGCAGGGCAATGAGTTCATCTCCACGGCTTCTGCCGGGGTTGATGGAAGCAATAGGTATGCCGATCTCCGAGGCGTGGCGACAGAAACGATAGCCGGAAAACACTTTTAGCGAGGTTCCGATGATTAATAGTCCGTCGCATTCACTGATGGCATCATAAACTTGTTGTACCACGATCGCGGGCACGTTATCCCCAAAGAAAACGACATTGGGCTTTAATATGCCCTGGCACTGATGACATCGTGGCGGCACCACACTGGCCATAAACTGTTCCTCCACGTCTGCATCACCGTCGGGGGCTAGTTGGCCTGTCTCCGTTAATAGAGAATTCTGGGCGCTGATTTCTTGCTGGATGCTGGCTCGAGAACAAATGGCTTTGCAGGAAAGGCAGACAACCTCATCAAGTCTGCCGTGAAGATCGATTACCCGGCGACTGCCAGCTTTCTGATGAAGCCTGTCAATATTCTGGGTAACGATGAGTTCTACGTGCCCTCGATGCTCAAGCTCGGTGAGAACCTTGTGACCAATGCTGGGTATGGCCTCTGCCACCGCGGGCCAACCCGCGAAACTGCGGAGCCAGTACCTTTGCCTGGCGGAATGTTTCGAGATGAAATCCTGGTGTTGAATCGGCTCACTGCGCAACCAGTTGCCCTCACTGTCACGATAAGTGGGTATGCCGCTACCGGCGCTGAGTCCAGCACCGGTCAGGATCACCAGTTTCTTTTTGTTTGAAATGAATTCAAACAATTGTTCACGGCTGCGTATAGATTCGTCCATCTTTCATGACAAATTCGACATATTCCATTTGCTTGATGTCTTCCACAGGATTGCCTCTGACAGCAATAACATCTGCCAATTTACCGGCTTCGAGAGTGCCAATGTCAGATTCTTTTCCCAAAAGGACGGCGCCGGCATTCATCGCTGAATTAAGCGCTTCTATGGGCGCCATGCCCGCTTCAACCATATAGACAAATTCCTTCCAGTTGTCCCCATGGGGCGAGACACCTGAATCTGTGCCGAAAACAATGTGCACACCTTCCTTATAGGCCTTTGCCAGGGTGTCCTGAATCATCGGGCCGATGGTTCTGGCCTTTGGCCTGACTGTCTCGGAGAAGTAGCCGTCGATTTCGGCTTTTTCAGCCACGAATTTTCCGGCGATGACAGTTGGCACATAGGCGGTACCTTTTCTTTTCATCAGCCTCATCGTTTCCAGATCCATCATGGTGCCATGTTCAATGGAATCGACACCTGCAGCCACGGCTCTCTTCATGCCAGCCGCGCCATGGGCATGGGCTGCGACTTTGAAGCCATAGTCTTTGGCGATTGCGATGATTGCACCCAGTTCTTCCTCGGTGAACTGTGAATTCTGGCCGCTGGTCGCTTCGCTAAGTACGCCGCCGGTTGCCGTAATTTTGATCAAGTCGGCGCGGTCCTTGTAACGCTGGCGAACTGCTTTCCTGGCATCTGCCGGACTATTGACGACGCCTTCTTTGGGTCCTGGATCACCGCGCAGTTTTTGGTTGGTGCCGTTGGTTGGATCAGCATGGCCGCCGGTGGTAGCGAGGCTTTTTCCCGCTGTGAATATTCGGGGACCTGGGATGTGACCTTTATTCACTGCGTCCCTGAGCGAAATGGATAGATTGTTGCTGCTGCCCAGGTCCCTGACGGTGGTAAAACCCGCCATCAATGTTCGCTCGGCATAGGGAACAGCCGCTAGCACGGCGTCAGCCGGGTCGAGTTTGAATCTGTCTGTAAACCTGGTCGGACTTTGCTGGCTGGTAATATGCACGTGGCCATCGATCAAACCCGGCATACAGGTTGAATCTTCGAAGTTAATTTGCTCGTCGGTGTCAGTTCCTTTGCGCATGCCATCGTGGATAGCGACAATTCGGGTGCCGTTAATCTGGATGGTTTTGTTCTGATGCACTGTTTCTGATTCACCATCGAGGAGGCGAGGGCAGTTTATGTAGATATCAGCCTGAATCGACAGGGAATTGAATAACAGCGCAGCCGCCAGCAATTTTTTCATGGTGGATCTCATTTCATCTATTGAATAGCTAGGAGGCATTCAACCATATTTTTCGCATATAGTGTTTAGAAGGTTGATTCTGGAGGGACAAGCGATCACCGATTTGGTCTTCGAAGAAGCCACAACAGACAATGTCACGACACCGGGCTTAAATCATTTCTGGGTTCTTAAACAATTAGACAAGACCGGACTCTCACACTGGCTGCTGGGGTTTGGCAGTTTCATTACCCTGACCATTGCCGCGATTGTCATGTTGATTATCGTGCGATATCCGGATCCGGATATGTACAAAAACAGCATTGCCTTTACGGCCATCAGCAGTTTTTTCCTGGTGTTTTATTTCGCCATGGGTCGGGGTTGGCATGCAGACGTGATTAGCTTTCTGTCTTTCGATCAGAGCCTCGAATTAGAGCTTTCCATTATTCGCCCGACTCGTCCTGTGGTCTATCTCGAGATCGCGTTAATCAGCCTGTGTGTTTCTATCAATGTCCAGATGAATGACCAGGTGAACCTGGAATATTCAGCGCTGATGTTTATCATTTCTATTTTATCCAGTGGGCCCTCATTGTGTTTTCTGCAGATGTAGCCATCAGGCAGATTATTTGCCTGATGCGTATTGCGAGAAAGATCAGAATCGATCTTCTAAATGCAGAGTTTTACTCCACGATGGCCAATGTCATGGTTCGTTTCGTGGGCTTGTATATATTTGGCGTCTGCATCATCTTACTGAGCAACATCGTCTTTACCGAAGGCGCGCTATGCACCGGTGAAATGATGATGATCATGATGCCCTGGTATCTGCCTGGGCTCATCATCATCAGCCTGTACCTGTTTCCCTACAATCGCTTCAGGAAACGAATGCGATCGAGAAAATCCCAGGAACTCAATTGTGTCTCGGCGGCCCTGGATGGCAATTTACGGGCTTTGGATCATTCATTGTTAAAAGATGAGTTGAGCCCATCGAAAATCGACCTGCTGTACTACCAGGATCGTATTCGTTCAATCAAGGAGTGGCCGTTCACCGATCGAATACGTGCACTAGTTTTGTTTGGCATCCTGCCCCCACTCACCTGGGTTGTTGCAGCACTGATTGAAATTTACATTGAGAGTGCGCTATAGCTTTATTGTCGCCCCATCAATTTTGCAGTGGAACTCGAATATGCAATGTCCAAAGTGGTACGGCGACATGGATACCGTCCTTGACGAAGAAACCACGGTAGATCGTTGTCAGAATTGCCATGGCCTGTATTTCGATCAACTCACCCAGGAGTTGTTGCCGGGTTTATACGGCAAAGAGGCGATTGATTCCGGCAGTGACGAGCTCGGGGCCAGTTACGACGACATGGTCTACGTTGAGTGTCCCAAGTGCGACAAAATCATGGACCAGCGCTTGCTGGAAGAACCGGTCCGTATCCGATTTGAACTCTGCCCAACCTGTAACGCCACATTCCTTGATGCTGGTGAGCTTCGCGAATATCTGTCTTCAGAATTTGTCGAGGAATTTAAGTCCCTTTTGCCTGAAAACTAAAACGGCTGTACTAAAGTGCTTTGGCAATCAGGTTTTTGAGCTTGTCACAGTTCTTTATTCGCTCTTTACTGGTGGTGCCCAGGAAGCCCACGTTGAGTGAAGTCACGCCATGCTCTTTCAATGCCTGCAGGCGATCCCTGACAAAGCCTTCTGGACCCACCAGGGAAGTTGCCTCGAGATAGGCATCTGGAATAGCCGCTTCTGCTTCAGATTTACGACCTGCCAGGAAAAGGTTTTGAATGGTTTCCGCTTCCTCTTCGTAGCCGTACTTACGGAAGACCTGGTTGTAGAAATTTTTCTCTTTGGCCCCCATACCGCCAACATACAGGGCAATACCGGGCCGGGACATGTCGCGGTATGATTCCAGACCATCACCAATGGCGACCGCCCCACCGGCATAAATATCCAGAGGCGGTCTGCCGGGGTCACGTTTTGCATTTCCCTTTTTCAGGGCGTCTCCCCATACAGCCTCTGAGCCTTCAGCCATAAAAAATGCGGGTAGCCAGGCATCGGCGATTTCTGCCGTCAATTCAACGCTTTTTTCACCCAGTGTGGCCAGCGCGATGGGAATTTCGTCCCGATAGGGATGGTTAATAAGTTTTAGCGGTATACCCAATCCAGTACCTTGATCCGGGGACAAGGGGATCTGGTACTTTTTGCCTTGATAGACCAGCTTTTCTTCCCGTTTCCAGACGGCGCGGCAAATGTCCACGACCTCTCGCATCCTGGTCATGGGTGCGTCGTAGGGGACACCATGAAAACCTTCAATGACCTGGGGGCCAGAAGCCCCTAATCCCAACATACAGCGGCCTTCAGACAGAGCGTCGATACCTGCTGCTGTCATCGCCATCAATGCTGGCGTTCGGCTGTAGATATTTAAAATGCCGGAGGCGATGGTCACTGTTTCAGTTTTCGCAGCGATATAGCCCATCGCTGAAACGCCGTCGAAAGAATAAGCTTCCGGGACCCAGACGACGTCCAGACCCGCTTTCTCCATTTCTACAATTTCTTTGGTTGCACCGATATACCCCTGTGCATAGCTCATTAGGGTCGATATTTTCATTGTTTCGTCCAGTTGTCGCGAGCTGCGAAGAGTACCTTGCGTGCAATCACAAATGCAATTGCGCGTTCTTGCTGACAGGTGTGCTGTCAGGTGACGGTCGCCATCAGTTGCCTGACCCGGGGAAGATAAAGCAGAAGTGTCACCGCCCGGGCGATAAAGTAGACATACAGCGATAACCACAAGCCATGATTGCCGAAGGCGGGGTGCAGGATAGCAAAGGCGAGCAGGTAAACGATTAAAGAGAGTATCATGGCATTGCGCATTTCACGGGTACAGGTCGCACCAATGAACACGCCGTCCAACAGGTAACACCAGAGGGACACCAGCGGCGCAGCGATTACCCAGGGAAAATATTCGCGAGCACTCATCCTGATTTCCTCAATATTAGTTAGAATATCAATGATATAGGGACCGGTCACCAGGAAACCCAGACTGAGAGCAGCCGCGGTGGCCAGCCCGAGTTCGTTAATGTACCGAACGGTAACATCGTACTGGATTCGATTCCTGCCACCCACCGCAGTGCCCACCAGACTCTCGGCCGCCAGGGCATAGCCATCCAGGAAAAACGCCGAAAAACTCACAAATTGCATGAGGATGGCATTCGTTGCCAGCAGGATGTCACCCGATGCAGCTCCCTGGTTGGTAAACCAGGCGAAGGCAAATATCAGGCAAAGGGTACGAATCATAATGTCCCGATTGACTGTCAGCGTTCTTGAAAGTGCCTCGATGTTGGTGAGAAAGCGGGTGTCGATTCCGACTTTGCCGTAGGTGGCTTTCATATGAGAGAACACCATGAACAGGCCCACGGTTGTTGCAAGGGTTTCTGCAATGACCGTGGCGGCTGCAATTCCGGCGACATCCCAGCCAAAGCCAATGACGAAAATGAAATCGAGAATGATGTTGGTGCCGTTGAGCAGTAACTGAACCCACAATATGGCGGTGGATTTCTGATGTCCAAGCAGATAACCAAGCACAACCAGATAGGTCAGGCTGACCGGTGCAGCCCAGATCCGGATCTGAAAATAAGTAGCAGCCGCGGATTCGACTTCCCGGCTACCGTCGATCAGGGAAAACGCCGCGGTGCCGATTGGCCCCTGAAGCAATAGTAAAATGATGCCAATCGAAACCGCCAGAAATAGCGCACGATAGAAGGCGGCTCTTACTTCTTCTCCATTTTTCGCGCCTCTAGCCTGGGCTATCAGGCCGGTTGTGCCCATTCGGAGAAAGCCGAAGCCCCAAAAGAGGAAACTGAACATCATGGCACCAATGGCGATAGCGCCAATGAGGGCCGGTTCGCCAAGATTGCCGATGACTGCGGTGTCAACCAGCCCTAATAAAGGTGTTGAGATATTGGATAAGATGATCGGCCATGCAATGAACAACACAGTTGAACGTGTTACAACGGTATTCATGGTTGATAGCTAATCCCAGGAAGTGGCATCATAGCATTCTGATATTTGATACCCTGATAATTTGTGGGGTGATCTCACAAAAGCATCACTAATGTAAGCAGTTATTTACACCAAAAAAGACTATAATGTCAGAACTATAAGTTCGATAAAGAGAAATCAAATGGCGCAAGCTGAGCAAGTAAAATTCGTACTACGATTACCACCCTCCTTACACAAGAAAATTAAGCGACGTGCCAAGTCGAATAATACGTCGATGAACAAGGAAATCACTAATATCCTGAATGATTCCTTTGCCAGTATGACGATGGAGTCGACCCTGAACGACCTGATCAAGCGTCTGGAAAAGAAGAAAGTTATTTAGGGAAGCTCTGACTAATTGGTTAGTGCCTGGATGATGCCTTCGTCGTCGAATATGAGCGTATAGCTTTCGCTCTCCATCAGGTTGACAATTTTATTTGCCAGGGTCTCGGTAGCGTCGCTGCTGGTCACTACGAAGTTTATGACTTCACTCAGTGTTTCATTGGTCGCGGTTCCGCCAAATGACATGTCGTTGATCAGGGGCAGGGAGTTTTCCAGCGTATCGTTGTCCCGAAGCGCATACAGGTCCACGGTTTGATTATTGCCGTTAACGAACTTGAATAGCGATCTGTCGATGATGGGTCTATGTTCATCTGCAACGATCAATGAGTTGGTTGCGGCTTGTATCTGTGCATCTAGATTGTCGAAGGTGTATACGGATTGAAAGCTTCCCAGCCGAACGTTGACCACCAGTTCTTCCAACTGGAGGCCATCACTGGTGACAATCAGCGTCTGTTCTCCATCCGCAACGTCCTGGTAAGTGGATCGATCTTCCTGGGGCGTCGGAGGAAAAACCACTGCGCCAATAGTGGCTTCGATAGTCTCAAAGCTGGTGTAATTACCCAGTCTGGCAGATCCCGACTGCGACACATCAGTGATGGTTGTTCCCGCCAGCGTTAACGAGCGGATGACGTCCACGTGATTCGCAGCAGAAGGCCCGAAATCGTCGACCAGCGCATAGAGGTCCAGGGAATTTTCCGGGATCGCAATGGAACCGCTGTCGAAAAGAATATCTAATGATCCGGCCGCGGTGATCCGCAGTTGTTTTTCCGTACCGGCTCCGACCGAAAATTGCCGCGATGAACTGCCAGAAGTCAGTGTGGTCAGAACCGCGCTGGTCGCGAGGTCTGCACTAAAGGCCGTGATATAGATATCGACCATGGGATGGTTAGTGATGTTGGAGGCGAACCAGATATCGGCCATGTCTGCGGGCTTGTCTTCAACAGGCAGAATTTCTCGATCAACGATTTGAACATCGGGTTGTTGAAGGCTCCCCATAAACAGAAAAGTAGACAGAAAATTTTCGGTTATTGGCTGATTTTCGTCTTTTATTACTGTGATTTCCTTGCCCGATGAATCCAGGTAGGCGATTCTCCAGTCATACTTGTCCTCAAATCGAACCTTAATGGGTGCCGAAACCGGGAACGGAACCTGGGTGTTATCGAATCCGTGAATGATCGTGACTTTCGGACTATCGGGCATCATATTGACGAATTGCACTCCCCCTTCTTTACTGGCGAAATCTTCTTTTTTATTGAACCCTGAATCCGATCCACAGGCCGCTAGAAGTAATAAGAAGAGCAGGGCTGCACCGTATTGCGGCTTAGTCCACATTGACATTTTTCATACCGGAAATCTAAAAGGGGGAGATGCTATCCTTAACTGGTCCCGGAGTCGAGTATCATCAGGTCCTGGGCTCTTAACTACACATACAACAAGCTGAGATCTGGAAACGATCCAGGGGGCCAACAATGCGACTAGAGTTGAGCCAGGAAGACCAGGCATTTCGCGAAGAAGTCAGGCAATTCCTGTCAGATAACCTGGATCCGTCGCTAAGTCGCAAAGTAAAGTTGGGTTATCCCATTGAGAAAGTTGAACTCGATGACTGGACTCGAGTGCTCAATGCGAAAGGTTGGGCAGCACCCAGCTGGCCCGTCCTCGTCGGCGGTCCAGGCTGGGCCATGGTGCGACGGCACATTTTTGACATCGAAATGAGACTCCATCACGCGCCGGAACTTCAGGGTTTCGGCTTCTCGATGGTGGGTCCTGCCATCATCAAATACGGTACCGAAGCGCAAAAAGATTACTACCTGCCGAAAATACTCGCGGCAGAGATATCCTGGTGCCAGGGATATTCTGAACCCCAGGCAGGCTCTGACCTGGCAACGGTAAGGACCAAAGCATTGGTTGATGGTGATGACTACGTGGTTACCGGATCCAAGATCTGGACCAGTGCTGCCGAACGGGCAGATCACATATTCATGCTGGTCAGAACAGATGCGGACGCGAAACCGCAACTGGGTATCACTTTCCTGTTGGCCGAGATGAATGTGCCTGGCATCACGGTTGAGCCGTTGATGGCCTTTAACGGCAAACGTCTTTGGAACCAGGTGTTTTTCGACAATGTTCGTGTGCCCCGTCGAAACAGACTGGGAGAAGAGAACCAGGGATGGAGTGTGGCAAAAAATCTACTGGGCAACGAGCGATTACTGGTGTCCCGAGTCGCGGAAAATCGCAGGATACTGTCAAACATTGAAGACGCCCTGGCCTGCGATAACGGCGCGCAGCAGTTCGATCGGGAAGTTTCCAGTTTAATGATCCGGCTGGAAGCTCTTGACATGACTGCCATGAGATTGTTGACAAGATTCGATAGCGGAAAGGAAATTGGTGCAGAACCCTCGATGCTGAAGTTGAAGGGTAGTCAGTTAGTACAGGATATGGACAGGCTTCTCTTTGAGATTGCCGGTTACTACGGATTACCGCTTGACTCGACCCTGCATGACAGTGGGCCAATCGGACCCGATCACACGGATATGACGGCAAGCGGCCTGTTCCACCACCGGGGTTATACGATAGCGGGCGGTACCAGCGAGATTCAACATAATATTATTGCCCGCCAGGTGCTTGGTTTGTAGAACTTAATCAGAGGTTCCCTTGATTTGCAGGCTGTTATGCAGGCAAAATAACGATAAGTACAGAATAAGGAGATTCTGGAAATGCCAGGTATGGAGACAGAGGCGATGGCGGACACCCGGTCCGTTGGCAGGGTGCGCGGCAGCAAAGTGCTCATTGTTGATGATGAAATCTATGTTCGGGAAATTCTCTGCGAAATGTTAGAGAGGATGGGTTTTGAAGTTGTTGAAGCCAGTAATGGTGACCAGGCTCTGGCTGCCTTTGGTAGCGACCATGGAGATATCGTTGCCTGTGTTATAGATCTCACAATGCCAGGCATGTCAGGTTTGGAATTACTGGGTCATGTTCGAGAACTCGATAGTGTTGTTCCCATCATCTTGGTGAGCGGCTATTCACGACATGAAGTACGTCAGCAAGAAGCCTGATCGAGAAACATCAGTTTTTTACAAAAACCATTTACCCTGGCTCAGTTTAAAAACACTCTGGAAAGACAACTGGGCGCTTCAGCTCAACAAGCCCAATCGTAAATAATTTCCGCGACACTGGCGGTCAGCTTTTTTGCCGCAGGGATGTGAAGAAATTCGTTAGGACCATGCGCATTTGAGTGAGGGCCGAGCACGCCAGTCACAACGAACTGGGCGTTTGGCGTTCTACTGGCAAGAAATTCCATGAACGGAATGCTTCCACCACAACCCATGGATATGGCCGGCTTCCCGAAATAATGTTCAGAACACCTGTTCAGGCTGGCGCCCAGTTTTTTTGTGATGACTGGTGCATGCCACCCAGCATTGGGCTTATGCAGGTCGAAACTCACTTCAGCCCCATACGGTGGCGTGTCCAGTAACAGCTCTTTTAGCAGAACGGCCGCATTTTCCGCGTCAGTTGTCGGGGGAATTCTGAGAGCGAGTCGCGCAGTGGTTTCCGGGCGCAGGACATTTCCTGCCTCAGCCGGAGTCGGTGCTCCGCCGAGACCGGTGACAGCCAGACTAGGCAGCCAGGTATTGTTCAGCACCAACTCAGTTGGATCCTTTGAAATTGTTGAACCCTTACCGGCAAATGGGTACATGTCTTGAAAGGAATCGCTAAGCACACCAGCGGCGGCAATTGCTTCTTTGCGGCGCTCGACGGGAATCTGTTCATTTAAGAACGAGGGAATGATGTTTCCTGTAGTTTCATCTTCCAGGCGAGAAATGATCCCTCGCAGTAAGCGAAAACTGGATGGAACAATTCCACCAGCAGCGCCGGAATGCACGCCCTGGGTTAATACCTTTACGGTTAGATCGCCTACCAGCATTCCCCTTAACGAGGTGGTGATCCAAAGTTGATCATAATTGCCGCAGGTTGAATCAAGTGCAATGACTAATCCAGGGTCGCCAATCTCGTCGCCGAGGCTTTCCATATAGTAAGGCAGGTCCGGACTGCCACTTTCTTCGGAAGCTTCAATGAGCACGACAATCCTCGGCCGGGGCAGGTCTTGCTCTATGAGTGATTGGATGGCTGCAATGGCGGCATAAATGGCATAGCCGTCGTCGGCACCGCCCCTGCCGTATAATCGATCATTTCGTATAACTGGTGTCCATGGACCGAGATCATCTTCCCAACCCGAAAATTCAGGTTGTTTGTCCAGGTGGCCATAGATGAGTACTGACTCATCGGTGTCTCCGTCCAGAGTGAGCAAGAGAGTGGGGGTCAGTCCGGGTAATTTGTGAACTGCAACGTTGAGGCCTTTAATGTTCTGGGATTCAACCCACGAAACCATATGAGTGACCGCGTCGTTCATGTACCCGTTGGTCTCCCAGTCGGGATCAAACATCGGTGATTTGTTCGGTATTTTTATGTATTCGATGAGACTGGGCAAGATAGATTCGTCCCAGAATTCATTAGTAAAGGTCGTGTTGGTGTCAGGGTTCATCTGATCTTTTGTCTTCAATTCCTGATTCAGTCACTGATTTAGTTCCCGATTCAGACTCTGATTCACTCTCTGCTTCGAATTGCCCGTCAATAGTATGGCCACTGCTATTGTTGAAGGGATCCCGGGGGCTAAATTGTGTATGAAAGTGGAAATTCCCAAAAGCCGTTGATCGAATAATCCGCGCCGCAAGCGGCCGTCTAAGTCCAGGTATCAGGCAGACAAAGCCTATCGTGTCAGTAGCGAAACCTGGGGTTAGCAGCAGCGCTCCGCCGATGATCAGCATGATACCTTCCAGCAATTCTGTTTCGGGAATCTCACCGTTACGTAACTTTTCCTGGACCCGGGTGAGGGTGGCGATCCCCTCAAGCCGGAGTAACCATACACCGCAGATCGCTGTGAGCACGACCAGGCCAACCGTTGGAAAAACGCCAATTGCGCCTCCCACCTCGATCAGGATGAACATTTCAAGTAGAGGGATGGCAAAAAATAAAAAGGTCGCTGTTCGCACGTGAATCTGGATTCGTTAGGTATCGCGACTGTAGCGGATGCGCAATGGCATGTCATCAACCAAACCAGTGAAGCCTTTGTGATAGATTAGGGATTTGTACAGGAAAATTAGCGTGTCGGACATGATCATTGATGGTCCCGCAGGCGTTCTTCAAGCCAGGTTTTGCCACGCTGGCCAGGACACAGGCGCCGTGCTTTGTCATCCTCACCCGCAATACGGCGGCTCGATGGACGACATGGTATTGCAGGCGATTGCGCCGGTACTCCGTGAGATGGGTGTCAGCACGGTAGAGTTTAACTTTCGCGGCGTAGGTTCGTCGGCGGGGAGCTTCGATGACGGCAAAGGGGAAATCGAAGATGTTAAGTCCGTGGTTCAATGGCTAAAAACGTCAGAAGGGATTGAAGAAATATGCCTGGTTGGATATTCATTCGGCGCTATCATGGCGCTTCAGGCAATCGAATGTACGGGCTGCGCGCAGCTCATCCTGGTTGCGCCGCCGATCAGCATGTTCGGTGAAATTACCCGGCCCGACGTCAATTCGCTGGTCATACTTGGGCAGGCAGATCAATTTGTTGACGCAACAGCAACCAGCCAATGGTTTTCCCCCGACAATACACGTATTGAGTTAATAGCTGACGCTGATCATTTCTTTTTTGGTGCTCACGAAGCTCTCTCTTCAATAGTCCGTGCCTACCTGACGAAGCAGTGAGGGAAGAGGTTTTGGAATTAAAAACTATCCAGTATGAGGTTGTCGATGAAGTAGCGACGATCACATTGCATCGGCCGCACCGAATGAATGCGTGGACAGGCAGGATGCACACTGAATATCGGCATCTATTACGACAGGCTGACCTGTCCAGTGAAGTGAGAATTATTGTTGTTACGGGTTCGGGCAAAGGGTTTTGTGTTGGCGCGGATTCAAAGGCACTGGAAGGACATGTCAAAAAAGGCGGCTACGATGCCGGAACACCCGATGAGCTTGCCGAACCGGGAACCGGCATCAGTGCAGATTTTGAAGCGTCCTTCGCCTATCATTTCGGTTTACAAAAACCCGTTGTCGCGGCCATCAATGGACCAGCGGCAGGCGTCGGGCTGGTACTAGCCTGTTTCGCGGATATTCGATTCGCTGTTCCCGATGTAAAATTTACGACCGCCCACGGCAAGCTGAACTTTCCGGCAGAGTATGGATTGTCCTGGCTTCTGCCCAGATTAATTGGCTTAGGCAAAGCGAATGATCTGCTGTTGACCAGCCGGGTGTTTAGTTCCAATGAAGCCTTTGATATGGGGTTGGTGAACCAGTTATTCGAACCAGAAGATCTGATGCGGAGAACTTATGAATATGCGCGCGGAATGATAGATACCGTTTCCCCCGGGTCCCTCAGGGAAACCAAATGGCAAATATACAAAGATTTGCATCGGGACGTTGCCAGTTCCGTCAGGAATAGCGAAGCGCTGATCGAGACGATGAGTCAACAGAAAGATTTCACTGAAGGTGTTAAGGCATTTATGGAGAAGAGAAAACCAAAATGGACGGGAGAATAGGGTGAGCGCAGAAATTGCGACGGGATATACCTTGGAGGAGGAGCCATACTATTTGCCTCTGGCAGATGAAGTTGAAGTATTTCTGGCGGCTTATGCGCAAAGATTGCCTGTGTTGTTGAAGGGCCCAACGGGTTGCGGCAAGACGCGATTCATCGAATACATGGCACATCGACTCTACCGTCAGAATCAAATGTCCAGCATCAGACAGCCATTGCAGACAGTCGCTTGTCATGAAGATCTTTCTGCAACGGACCTGGTCGGCAGGTTTCTGCTAAAGGGCGACGAGACAGTTTGGCAGGATGGCCCATTGACCAAGGCAGTGAAAGAAGGCGCGATTTGTTACCTGGATGAAATTGTGGAGGCTCGAAAGGATTCGACGGTGCTGATTCACTCGCTCACTGACCATCGACGAATACTGCCAGTCGAGAAACTGGGGACTATTTTAGAAGCGCACCCGGATTTTCTGCTGGTTATTTCATATAACCCCGGATATCAGAATGTGTTGAAGGATTTAAAGCCGAGTACCCGACAACGCTTTATTGCCATTGATTTTGACTATCCCGATACAGACGAAGAAGCCAGAATAGTTGCTCATGAAAGCGGCGTATCCGATGAGTTGGCAACACTGTTGGCATTGCTGGCACAGAAAATAAGAAATCTTAGAAGCCATGGTTTTGATGAGGGTGTGAGTACACGGTTATTGGTTTACGCCGGTCAATTGATGGTGCAGGGTCTGTCAGCACGTCGTGCCTGTGACGTTGCCATTTCGAAGGCAGTATCAGACGACAGCGAGGTTCAACGCGCTATTGCAGAATTGGTCGATGCGATTTTTCCAGATGGCGAAGCTCGATGACGCCAGACTATGCTGCGCTGGCGCAGCAAACGTTTGATAAACTGCAGGCGATAAATCGGGACACAGCAGCCCGTTATCAATCCATTTCTGTGGATCTTCCTTCACGACTCAGCGTTGCTGAATACGAGCAATTTTCCCGTATGTGTCTGTCGATCGCCGATACCGGTTGGCGATCATTTGAGTCAGTCAATCTTCTGGTGGAAATCGCTACCCTGATAGATGATCCGAAACGTCTGCTGGCTATTGGTCACATTGGCCTGCAACTTTCGGGCTATTCGTTCGAGCCATCATTAAGTTACTTTCAGCTGGTGGTCCGTTTGATCGAACTGGATAGAACATCCGATTTGCCGCGGATAGAACGGGGTGGGCTGACTCTGCATGAGCAGTATCACCATGCCTCCGGGCTCATCTCTGGTTACTTCAAGGCCGCGGTTTTTGTCGTGTCGTACGCGGATCGAGCGGATCTGAACTACTGGATCAACGTGACGGTGGCACTACTGGCCGTATCAAGGGAAAACCTAAGTACCTATTTAGGCCAGAGCGCCTTGATGAAAGATGTTTCCTGGGACCTGGTTTCCAGATTGCATCGTCAATCGGCACAGGGCGCATTAAGCTATTTAGCTCATCTTGAATCATTCCATCAGAGCATTCCTGCCGAATTGGTTGACGAAGCCAATGGGCTGCTGGTTCGACATGCCAGTTCAGATGTTGAAGGACTGATAAAGGCACTGGAGGGTCTCAAAATCTATTCCACCGCTGAGTGCGCGGTCGTCCTGGCCCAAAGCCAGCTGATCAAAGACTGTTCAGTGCTGATTGCTTTTCTGCACCATGCCCGGCACTTGCCCCTGCATCGTCCAGGCATTGTTCGCGAATGGTTGCAGAAGGGATTAGACGAAACAGCGAATAACAGGCCTGGTGCAATCGCATACGTCAGTCATGAATCGACTGGCTCCGTTGACAGGATCCGGCATCTGCAAGGACAGGTTACGTTCGCGGACCACCGAAGAACATTTGATTTGCTGGCTGAAGCGCTCACCGCGCGAAAAATGAATATTGAAACCATCGAAGTCGCGTCTGATTTTCGCAGTGATGCAGACCAGGTTGCCCTGCCGAACGCGGATGGCAAGGTGCTCTGGCTTCCTGCCTCGGTAAATCTGTTCGATGAACAAAGTGACAATTTCGGTTTCTACAAGGTTTCCCTGTTCCATCAACTGGGCTACGTAGAATTTGGTTGCTTTAAGTCGATTGCAGAAGTAGCAAGGACGCTGGATGCTTTTGAAAACAGTAAACTGGCAGAGCGGATTTTCCTGATCAATGAAGATGCAAGAATCGATTGGCAACTCGCCCACCGGTATGTGGGCATCAAGCCTCAACTGAACAGGCAGAAATCAAAGGCTGCGTCGGTGAGGAATAAACGGCTGTTTACGCGACGGGCTCAGCTTCTTGAAGCCTTGATACTCTCCAGCCTGGATCATCCCTATGAATCGAAAGTAGCGGCAGAGAATTGGCCTGACGCCGCGCTGATCTGGCAGAGCCTGATCACACTACAGCAAGAATCAGCGACGGTAATCGATACGCTTGGTGTCACGAGGGTGTGCTACGAGGTGATCAACGATATGTCCAGGGCGGGCCAGCCAGGATCCATGGCTGCCATTGACAATCCAGTAGACGAATTACTGGAGTCGATCGCCTATCGCGGAGAAATAGATGTCGAAACCGTTGAGTCCACTTTAAAGATTGAAGCTTTAATCGAAGAACTTGAGGAACAGCTGGAATTAATGCCGGATCAGGATGCTGAGGTTTCGATGCCAGCTACCGAGCAGGACCAGATAGAACCGGGTGATCTCGTCAAAGGCGACGTCACCGAGGGTGTCGCCATGTTATTGGCTGAGCTGGAAAATGTGCTGGACGATGTTCCAGGTGAAATCGACCCGGGAGACAAGGCAGGATTGTTAGAGTTTCTGGGCGGGATCTCTTCTCGCACCAAAGACTCGACTCGTCATATCTATGACGAATGGGACTACCAGATCAGAGACTATCGCTCGAATTGGTGCACCCTGCTTGAGCATCGCGATCTCGTCGAAGACGAAGATTATGTTCGCAAAACGCTGGTCGAACACCAGGATCTTTCTCGACGTATCAGGCAGCAGTTAAATCGGGTCCGGCCGGAAATGTTGCGCAAGGTTAAAGGTGTTGCAGAGGGTGAGGAATTGGACCTGGAGAGGACCATTGATTATGTGGTCGATCGGAAGGCCGGATGCACACCTGATGAAAACATCTACATTCAGCGTCAGCGAAAAGAGCGGGATGTCTCCACGCTCTTTCTGCTGGATATGAGCGCATCTACCGATGACATCATTCCTGACGCTGATGCACAGCCCATAGAACCACTGGATATCGATGATGATGAATATCTCATTGATTTTTTCCGGCAGCAAAAAGAGCTGGAGGGCAAGGCGCGGCGAATCATTGATCTGGAAAAACAATCGGTAGTGCTCATGGCCGAGGCGCTGGAAAAGCTCGGAGATGCCTACTCGGTTTGCGGCTTTTCAGGTTATGGCAGAGAACAGGTTGATTATTATTTATGCAAGGATTTTGATGACGCCTTTGATGCCAGGTCAAAAGGACGAATTGGAGGCATCAAACCCAGCAGAAGTACCAGAATGGGGCCGCCAATCAGGCATGCGACCCGACGCCTGATTGAGACAGGTTCAAGAATAAAGGCGCTCATTATCATTTCGGATGGTTATCCTCAGGATCATGATTACGGCACTGACCGTAATTCAAGAGAGTATGGTTTGATGGATACAATGAAAGCCTTGTCTGAGGCGAAACAGCAGGGTGTACTCACCTATTGTCTGACGGTTGACCCGTCAGGGCACGACTATCTTCGAGCGATGTGCCCGGACAGCCAGTACATGATCATTCAGGATATAGACCAGCTACCTGAAGAGTTGTCCAGGGTGTATCGAAGTTTAACGGGTTAGCAACAAACGATGACTGAAAAAAGCTATCATCACGGCAATCTTCGCCAGGCACTACTTGAAGCTGCCTGCATCCATCTCCGAGAAGAGAATATTGACGCGCTCAGTCTAAGAGCACTTGCCAGGGATATCGGGGTTTCACAGACCGCTCCCTATCGGCATTTCGATTCGAGGAATGCACTCTTCGCAGCCATTGCGACCTGGGGCTTCCAGATTCTGACGGAAGAGCTGGAATCAAGTCTGGCCAGGGTCACCGGCTCTGCCGTTGAGTCGATGACAGAAATGGGACTCGGTTATCTACGTTTCTCGCAGCAGCATTCTGAAAAATATCAACTGTTGTTCGATTCCAGTCTGGTTGAATTTGACGAGTATCCGGCACTGCAAATGGCCAGTGCGGATTGCTTCGATCTGATGTTGACGGTCATCAGCCAGGGAAAATCTGAGGGGGTATTCCAATCCCGTCCGGACGAAGAACTTGCCGCCAGAATCTGGTCAGGATTACACGGTATGGCCAGCTTGTTGCAGATCAGTCGGCAAAGAGAGACTTTCAGAGAGCGCCCAGTGGGTAAGGCGTTGGCCTACCTGGCTGACGATAGCAAAAGCGCCATTACGGCATTGCTTCGATCTATCCTGAAGTAAGGGTCAACCAATGGTGGCTTTTATCTGATCCGCCATCTTCCTGATTTTGCTAGTGCTTGAGTAGGCTTTTCCCAGGACGCTCATACCCTGGAGGCTAATTTGCAGTCTATCGGCGAGGGTCCCTGCTGACTCCGTTGACTGAATATCGCCTTGGCGGAGACCAGCTTCATAGGCGTCCTGATAAAACTGCCGCATGTGAGTTAAGGCAAAAGTCAGGCGCCGGCTTATTTTCAGGCTCTTGCCCCGAAGGCTGACAGCCAGGGTGCCGATTGGGCATCCAATAAAATAACGTTTGCCATCGAATCTCAGATACCCCGAGGAAACGCGTTCAATTTCGTTGGTAAGTTTGATGAGTGTACTTTGCTCCTGCGAAAAGATATCGCTCATATCAGTTTGGGTCTGGTGCCAGACATGATTGACAACGTCGACCGCAAGCGATTCCTTGGCGGGGAAAAAGTGATAGAAGCTGCCCTTGGTGGATGAGGAAAGCTCGCAGATCTCATCAACGGTCACGACGTCATAACCGCTGATCAAAAATCGCGTGGTGGCGATACCAATGATGAGTTCTCGTCGATTCGATTTTCGGGCCATGCGCTAATGATATCAGTGAGTTCGTGGCTTGCTTCGGTTTTTGATAGCATCCTTTGATGAATTCGGCACCTTACAAATTTTTGTGGTACCTGGCGGGTGTCACCAGCCAGTTCATCCCCTTCGGTATTCACAATGTGTTGTTTGCCTGGCTGATTGTTGTGCATCTTGGTGAGGGAGGCGTGCGCCTGGGATTTGCGCAGATGAGCGCGCAGTTACCGGGTCTGGTGTTTATTCTGTTTGGCGGTTTGCTGGCGGATCGTCTGGATAGAAAATTGATCCTGATAGGGTTTCATTGCCTTGCCGCCTTGCCGGTGTATCTACTGGCGATAAGCATTAACTTCGGCGCAATCAGCTACTATTTGCTCATCATCGTGGCGATAGCCATTGGCACCTTCAACGCCTTTATCCAGCCAGCGAGAGATAGTTTGTTGAATCAGGTCGCTGGTTCAAATCTACAAAGAGCCGTCACTTTGACTATGGGTTTGTCCTTCGCAGCGCAGATTGTCGGTTACGGCGTGGCTAGCCGGGCCGATGCAGTCGGTCCCGTTCCATTGCTGATCATCCAGGGGACTCTGTTGCTCCTTGGTGCCGCGTTTGCCACCAGGCTGCCGTCGTCCCTGGTGGTGCGAGACTCATTACAGGGCGCACAAGAACGTGCCAGGAAAGGTCATCTCGCCGACATAGGCGATGGTCTTGCGCTGATGTTTCGATCAACGCGAATGGCGCCCGTCATGGTGTTAATGTTTGCGGTGGGCATTTTCTACATAGGCGCATTTTCCGTTATCAACCCGCTCGTGGTGCGGGATGTATATGGGGGAGCTGCGGCTGATATCGCGCTGTCATATAGTTGCTTTATGGTAGGCACCATTTTCTCCACCGCACTATTGGTGGCGTTCGGCGGTATCAAAAGACAGGGGTTGGGCTTGATGAGCGCCTTGGCGGTTGGCGGTATCTGCCTGGCAATCACCAATTTTGGTTTACCTTTTTACGGGTATCTCATATGCCTGGGCCTGTGGGGGATATGTGGCGGCATCGCCATGAGTCTGGGAAGGGTGATTGTCCAGGAATCAGCGCCTGCCAGCTTTCGAGCCCGCTCGCTATCGGTATATTCGCTGGGAACCCTGGGTGGTATGCCTATCGGGTCCATACTGATGGGCAACCTGGTTGTCATATTAGGTCCTCTTGACTGCTTGCTGGTAGCGGTTGCTGGTATTGCAGTAACGGTTCTACTGGTATGGTCCACTACTGAGATGGTCTCCGTTAATAGAATGAGCTTAACCGAGGAAGAAAAATAATGAAGCCACTACTGGCGATGACAATGGGTGACCCTGCTGGCATTGGCGCCGAGATTATTATCAAGGCGTTCGCGCAGGCCGATTTGTACAGTCAGGCCGTGCCATTTGTCATCGGTTCTCCAGACTGTCTGGCCCTTGCGATGAAACAGACTGGGATCAATCACCCACTCAAATTAGTTAACTCTCCCGAAGAGGTTACCGATGATTCGACGGCTATCCAGATCGTCGAACCCGTGGACTTTTGCGCCGATGACCTGGTCATGGGGCAGGTTGCCTCGGCATGTGGCGAGGCTGCCGTCAGATATTTTGAAGCGGCTGTGACCCTGTGCCTGCAAGACAGGGTGCAAGGCGTCGTGACCTGTCCGATCAACAAAGAAGCCGTTCACGCCGCCGGTTTTATCGGAGATATCGGTCACCAGGAAATATTGGGTCGGATGACGGATGCCTCACTGACCGCCACGATGCTGATGACGGGAGGCCTCAAGGTCGCGCACTTATCGACCCACAAGTCCCTGGCGGAAGCGGTTGCTTACGTCAAGAAACCGGTGATCGTTGAAAAACTGAAACTGACCGTAGACAGCCTGGTGAGCTGGGGGCTGGATAATCCGGTAGTCGCCGTGGCTGCGTTAAATCCACACGGGGGCGAGGGCGGTATGCTCGGGCGCGAGGAAATAGATGAAATTCAACCTGCAGTAGAAGCCTGCCGCGAAATGGGCCTGGATGTTCGGGGACCCTTTCCCGCCGATTCCATATTTTATCGGGCTGTTAAGGGTGAATTCGATGCCGTCCTGGCGCTGTATCACGATCAGGGGCATATCGCGATCAAAGTGCATAACTTCGAAGAGAGTGTCACCGCGACGATGGGTATTCCCTTTGTCAGAACCTCGGTTGATCACGGTACCGCTTTTGATATCGCCGGCAAGAACAAGGCTGATGCCGGGGGATTGATCCAGGCACTGTCATCGGCAATAGCCATGTTGAATCAATCGCTCAGGTAAATAATCATGCGGTGGCAAAACTGGTCTGGCAGGCACCAGGCATCTGTTGAGGGGCTTAAATTCATTCGCAGCGAAGCCGATGCCGTCGCATTGGTTCGCCAGTGTGCGAGCAATGGCACAAGCATTCGCATCGCCGGTGCCGGGCATAGTCACTCGCCCCTTGTGCTGAACGATGAGGTTATAGCCGATTCTTCAGGACTTGCCGGAATGATCAGCGTTGATTCGACAACCCAGCAAGCCTGGATCAGGGCGGGTTCGCCCATCTACTCACTCGGTGGTCAGTTACATGAACACGGTTTGGCGCTGAAGAATCAGGGGGATATTGACAGACAGTTTCTCGGCGGTGCTATTGCGACAGGCACTCATGGTACGGGTAAGGATTTGCAGAATATCTCTGCATCGGTCGTTGCCTTGAACATCATCCTTGCGTCCGGCGATGTGATTGAATGCAGCAAAGAAGAGGAAAACGAACTGTTTGAAATCGCCCGTTTGGGCCTGGGTTCCGTCGGTTTTATTACGCGAATAAAAATGCAGCTTGAGACAAGCCGCGTGTTGAAAGAACGCCTTCGCCTGGTCGGCTTCGAGGAGATAGTCGACGATATTCCCGGGCTGGTGGAGCGACATGAACGGTTTGAATTTTTCTGGTATCCAGGCAGCGATGAGGCCAGTGTAAAAACGATTGATCGGACCAATGACGATCCGGAGTACCCGCTTGGAGCTGAAGGCTCACGGCAAGCTTATAGTTACGAGCTGCTACCCAGTCATCGGCCGCACCTACACACAGAGATGGAATACAGTGTGCCTCTTGAATCCGGTCCGGCATGTTTTTCCGAGATCAGGCAGTTGCTAAAAAGAGAGTTCGGCCAGGTAAAGTGGCCGGTCGAATACCGCACCGTTGCCCAGGATGACATTTGGTTATCGATGGCATCCGAGCGGGCCACTGTCAGCATATCGGTTCACCAGGACATCCGTGAAGATGAAGAAGCCTACTATCGCGCCTGTGAGGAGATCTTTCTTTCGTACAAAGGGCGACCCCATTGGGGCAAGGTAAACTATTTGTCCGGCGAGAAGCTTGGTGAGCTTTATCCCCAATGGAGCAACTGGTGGCGCTGCCGTGATCACTATGATCCTGCCGGTGTATTCTTAAACGAGTACATCAGAAGCATCGGACCCAACTAACTTGTCGAGAAGAGATTATGAGTTACGAAAATATTAGTGTTGAACACATCGACCGGGTGGCGGTTCTGAAACTCGATGCGCCTGAAGTATTGAACGCACTGTCTCCCGACATGGTGCAGGAATTATCCAATGCGGTGACAGACATCATTAATTCGGATGCCAGATGTTTACTGATTACCGGCGCGGGCCGGGCTTTTTGCGCAGGCGCAAACCTGCAACCCCGGGAAGGCAAAAAAGATGATCTGTCTCCAGCGGGTTCGGTCCTGGAGACGCACTACCATCCAGTGATGACGAAACTGCGGAATATGGAAATACCGATGGTCAGCGCGGTGAATGGTCCGGCGGTTGGTGTCGGCATGAGTTTCGCCATCATGGCCGATATTGTTGTTGCTGCACGGAGCGCTTATTTTCTGCAGGCCTTTGCCAATATTGGCCTGGTACCCGATGGCGGCGCGACCTACCTGTTGCCACGAATGATCGGCTGGAGCCGGGCCCTGGAACTGTCATTACTGGCAGAGCGACTTCCCGCTGAAAAGGCCCTGGAATGGGGGCTGGTCAATCGTGTCGTAGACGACGAGGACCTGATGGACGAAGCACTTAAACTTGCGACCAAACTCGCCAACGGACCCAAATCGCTGGGCCTGATGCGCCGGGCCTACTGGGAAACCTTTTCCAACAGTTACTCAGAGCAATTCCAGTTAGAGGCGAACCTGCAGGCCATTGCAGGAGCCAGTGAGGACAACAAAGAGGGTGTAAAAGCTTTCCTCGAAAAACGCCCTCCGAAATTTACCGGGAACTGAATACGACCTATGAATTGGCCCTCATAGCAAGGCAGCAACAGGCCTTTGACAATGCTATATTGTGCGCCAGTTTATTAGCTACAAGACCCTATTCAGGAGTTAAGCGATGTCATTGGTATTGAATGAAGATCAGAACATGCTCAAGGATTCTGCAAAGAGTTTCTGTGCGGATAACACGCCGATCACGCAGTTAAGGCGATTACGTGATGAAAAAGATGAGACAGGTTTTGATCGAGAGACCTGGAAGCAAATGGTTGACCTGGGCTGGGCTGGTATCACCGTTCCTGAGGAATTTGGCGGACTGGGGTTTGGCTATGTTGGCCTCGGTGTCGTTATGGAAGAGTGTGGCCGTACCCTGACCGCATCGCCACTACTTGCCACGGCGGCAGTCGGTTCGACTGCCATTGTTCATGGCGGCACGGCCGAGCAAAAAACAGATTTGCTGGGACAGGTTGTTAGCGGCGAACTACTGCTGGCGCTGGCGCTGGAAGAATCGCCGCATCACAATCCCTATGGCGCGGCGACCACCGCGGAAAAATCCAGTGACGGGTATAAAGTTTCCGGAAGTAAAAAATTTATCATCGATGGGCATGTCGCTGACAAGCTGGTTGTGGTTGCCCGATCTTCGGGGAATCCCGGCGATCGTGACGGCCTGACACTCGTACTGGTGGATCGCGAATCAGCCGGTGTAGAAGTGACAAGAACCATCATGGCCGATAGTCGAAACGCCGCGAATATTGAATTCAGCGGTGCCCAAGGTGCGTTGCTTGGCGAAGAAGGCAAGGGCGCGGATCTTTTGGACAAGGTACTCGATACCGGCCGAATTCTTCTGGCGGCAGAAATGCTCGGCGGCATTCAGGAATGCTTCGAGAGAACCATCGAGTACCTCAAGACTCGTGAGCAATTCGGCGTCCCCATTGGTTCATTCCAGGCACTCAAACACCGCGCAGCGCAGATGTTCTGCGAGGTTGAACTGTCAAAGTCCGTCGTACTAGAGGCCTTGTCTGCGCTTGATGAAGATTCAGACCAGGTGCCAGAACTCGCCAGTCTCGCCAAGGCCCGTCTCAACGATACCTATAACCTGGTTAGCAGCGAAGGCATACAGATGCACGGGGGTATCGGCATGACAGACGAGTATGAAATAGGTTTCTTTATGAAGCGCTCGCGAGTTTGCGAACATACCTTCGGTGGAAGTGCCTTTCATCGGGACCGGTACGGTGTTCTTCAGGGATACTAATTTTAAAAAATAACTAGCCTCAAAAAAGCAGAGGCCTCGCTAATGCGAGGCCTACGGCTGTTTGCGCAAAACGAGTTCCGTTTTTACACTTCACGATTCCAAGCGTCCCGAAGGAGCATTGTCCTTGGCATCTTTCGTGCGCTGGCAGATTTTATTATCCGCCTTGGGTTCGATCTTTCGATCTGTCTTTCAATCTACTCCTATTGGTGCGGGAAGTTAAAGAACCATTTCTCATGAACAGAATCAGTTTAGACCTTATCGTGATAAACAAAAAAACATCTAGACTTTCCGAAGTTTGCCGGGCTGATTCATGCTGCAATTGAAAAAATCACACAAGACAGGTCGGAACCGATCCATATCGACCAGGAAGGCATCGTGCCCCTGAATCGAAGACATTGCATGGAATTGCACCTCTCGTTTCCCGTCGGTGAGTCCATCAGCAATTCGTTTCTGATGGTCAATCGGAAAGAGCAGGTCCGTTTCCACGCCGATGACCAGCGCTCGTTCTACGCCGACCTTCTTTAGTCCGTGCTCTACAGACCCGCCATGATCCGCAACGTCGAACAGATCCATCGCCCGCGATAGGTAAAGATAACAATTCGCATCAAAGGTGCCGATGAATTTGTTGGCATGTGCTTCCAGATAGGATTCAACTTCAAAATCCAGGCCGAAACTTTCTCCGGTCTGGCGTTCTTCCGGAATTAGTTCACGACCAAATCGTTGTTCCAGTTCTGCCGCGCTTCTGTAGGTCAGCATGCCCAGCTTCCGGGCGAGTCGCATGCCTTTAACAGGTTCCTGGTCTGCATGATAATCGCCGTTGCTCCAGACAGGATCAGTGCGAATAATCTCCCTCTGCAGAGATCGTAATGCGATGGCAAAGGGGGCCGCTCGCGCTGACCCGGAGATGGAAACGAGACTCCTCGCGACCTGTGGGTACAAAATGGAATAAGCGATACACGTCATGCCGCCCATGGAGGCGCCGACCACAGCGTGCAATGTTGTTAGCCCAAGAGATTTAACAATCTCGTGACCCGCATGAGCAATATCTTCGATGGTCAGTACCGGGAAACTGAGCTTATAGGTTTCGCCGGTTGCCGGGTTGATAGTAGCTGGACCGGTAGAACCAAAACAGCTGCCCAGTGAGTTCACGCAGATGACAAAATACTTGGTGGTATCGATTGGCTTGCTGTCGCCAACCATTTGCTCCCACCAACCCGATGAAGGGTCATTTTCGCTTGAGGCAGCATGGGCAGAGGGAGACAATCCGGTAAACAGCAGGATTGCGTTGTCCTGCTGAAAGTTCAGCTCACCCCAGGTTTCATAGGCGATGGTTGGACTCTCAAGCTGCCCGTTCCGCATTTTAAATGTGCCATCGATTTGATGGAATTTTCTGGCTGCTACCATGATGCTTATGTCCAAGGGCTCCACGTTAAGAGCCGCATATCTTGCGCTAATCTCAGTTATTCTTCCAGAGCCGGGTAATCTGTTAATTTCGTGATTTTATTGGTCGGGTCCGGAGTTGGGGGGCGGGTGCCGGTGCGGTGCTTGTTCAACCATGGGCTTGTTGGGGTGAGGGCCATCTTTTCGGAGGAGCATTTTCACCGATGAGTAGGTCGAAACACCATAGGGGACAAGGTAGGTCAGGCCAATTTGAAATAGTTGGCCATTACTCAATTCCAGCGCGATCAGAGAGGGGCCATGGTTGATCATGGCCAGAACTGTACCGACCACGAGCGCCACCCTGGTTGCCGTTTGTACAACCGGCGCTGAAATAGCATGGTTAAAGATGTGATTAATGGTGCGAGGCCTGTGTGTTGCAAGATCGCGTTGCGTCAGCGTAATCTGCGGTAATGGATATAGCCAGTTTAAAACTATTCATTGCCTTGTCGCGAAATTTGCATTTCGGCAAAACCAGTGAACAGATGCACATGTCCCCGTCCGCGGTGAGCCGAGCGATTCAGCGGCTTGAGGACCAATTGGGCCATGCATTGCTTATTCGGGACAATCGTTCCGCGCAGCTGACCGATCAAGGACAGATCTTTTTAGAGTATGCGCTGGAAGTCGTAAAAAGATGGGAAGCACTGAAGGTAGATCTCGATGGAAAATCGGATGTTTTGAGAGGACAACTGTCTCTGTTTGCATCGGTGACGGCAAGCCAGAGTATTCTGCCAAAGGTGCTCTCAAAGTTTCGAGCAGCCTATCCGGAAATCCACATCCAGTTGGAAACCGGGTACGCCGTCAATGCACTATCAAAACTCTCGGAGGGGATTGACGTCGTTGTAGCTGCCTTGTCGGATGACCAAGACGATCAGCTCAAGAAGCAGATTATTACCTCTATCCCGCTGCAAACTATCGCCCCTATCGCGGGAGAACTCACCGAATCACTGCAGAACGAATCAGTAGATTGGTCGTTAGTGCCGCTGATACTGCCATCATCAGGTCAGGTGAGACAGAACATCAATGTCTGGTTGCGAGACCGAAATATTGTACCGAATGTCTATGCAGAGGTGCCGGGTAATGAGGCTATCTTGTCATTGGTTGCGCTGGGCTGCGGAGTTGGTTTCGTTCCTGAACTTGTGGTCAATGACAGTCCCCTCAAGGCTCAGGTGAAAGTGATCGAAGCCGGTCCCGATCTTGAAGATTTTCACGTGGGATTTTGTACCCGGGCAAAAAGCCTTGAAGTGTCGCCCATAATTCGGGCCTTCTGGGAATCTATACCCACTGCTTTAGTTGCAAATACACCTGTGTTAGTTTCAGCGAACCAACCCGGGATCGAGATCTAATGGCCTACCCTATCGTATCGGCGGATTCACATATTACTGAGGCGCCAAACACCTACATAGATTATATCGATGCTCGCTACGTGGACACCGCCCCGAGAATTGTCAATCAGGGCGACAAGGGCGATTTTTTCGTCATCGACGGTATGAAGAGCCCGATTGCGCTAGGTCTGGTGGCAGCAGCAGGCAAAAAGCCGGAAGAAATTACCGTCTTTGGGACACGTTTTGAAGACCTGCATCGCGGTGGCTGGGATCCACACGCCCGCCTTGCGGACCAGGATAAAGACGGTGTGTCCGCAGAAATTATTTACCCGACCGTTGGCATGATGCTTTGCAATCACAAGGATTTTGATTACAAGAAAGCCTGCTTCGATGCCTACAACCGCTGGATCGCGGAATATTGTGGTGAGTACCCGGCTCGATTACTTGGCTGCGGCCAGACGACCATGCGAAGCCCGCAGGAAGGGATTAAAGAACTTGAGATGATCAAATCATTGGGGCTTCGCGGCGTCATGATGCCCGGTAACCCACAAATGGAAGATTATGACTCGGAGATTTATGATGATTTCTGGGAGGCGGCGGTTGATTTGGAATTACCAATATCGTTTCACATTCTAACCACCAAAGGCGGAGGGCTTTCAGGGGCTCGCGGCCCCCGGATCAATTCGTTTCTCAGTATTATCCGTGGCAACCAGGACATTATGGGAATGCTGGTATACGGCGGTGTTTTTGCGAGACACCCGAAACTGAAAGTGGTCTGTGTTGAAGCGGATGCCGGCTGGGTTCCTCATTATCTGTATCGCATGGATCACGCCTACAAGAGACACCGCAACTGGCTTGCGCCAGGCGTTGATCTTGAGAAGATGCCCTCCGAGTACTTCTCGGAACATATCTACGTCACCTTTCAGGATGATTGGGTTGCCTTCAAGAGCGTTGATCTTATGAACTGGCGTCGCATGATGTGGGCTAATGATTTCCCGCATAGTGACTCGACCTGGCCCTGGTCCCAGGAAATGCTGAAAGAACACGCGGCAGACCTGACCGAAGAACAAAGGCGCGCCATTCTTTCGGGAAATGTGTGTGATCTCTATTCAATTGATATTGACGAACTTGAGCAAAATGGTAGTTGAGAGAACAAGGGTATGAATTTTGTTAATTTCAAGCCTAATGTAGCGTCATCCACCGACAACCCCCGTGGCGGCATACAATTGACGTTTGATGTTGACGCTGACAAGGCAATTCTGCTGTCAGATTCATGGCTGGTTGCCGGATGGCGCATCCAGTTTGTTCAGCTGGGAGCTCACCAGACTCTGATTCTGGGCAACGAAAAAAATTACGTCAAAGTGATTCTAGGCAGGCTGGAAAATCACGGCCGAGGTTGTTACGCAGAAGATATTGCCGTTCGATCTACCAGGATCGATACTCCCCAGGTGTTGTCCGGCGCCGACGGTGTCCTGTTTGCATTAATGACCGAGACCGATGAAGCGCCAGTTAACCTGCATGATATGTCAGAGTGCCAGTTTATCGGTCCTTCCTCTGATGCACTTAACTGGGCCAGTTTCGAAGAAAAATTTGGTGATTTCATCGATGTCTTCAACGGCGTTGACTGTCATATGGCTAACGGATTTCACCTGCTGGATCAGCAGGGTACGGAAATTGTCTATGTGAATTTCTGGACTTGCGGAAAAGGCGTTGACCTGTCGACCCACAACCATGCCCAGACTCCAACGCCCATGTCTCCAGCGTTTGTTGAAGTGCATCTGGTGCTGAATAATGGCACGGGTCGGGGCGGGATGTATGAAACGACAAGCCCGGGAGCCGTCGATCGGATCAGGCACACCATGTTACGCGGTGATGAACATGGACCCTATTTTGAGCATGCCAACGGAAAACCTGTGCTGCTGGAGAACGGTGCAGTGAAATACCCCTGGCATGGATGGCAAGCTGGCACCGATGATAACGGTATACAAGCCTACGATTTTGTCGCCGCATTCGAAATCAATCCTGATTACGCCGCCCTGTAGGGTTATATATTCCTATTTCGAATGCCGTTTATGCAAATTTCAGGTCTTCAGTTACTTTGTTGCATAACTATAATACAAAGTATTAGATCATCAATGAGAGCCCGTCATGTCTGCTTGCCACTACTGTCATCATCCTGCATCGCAAACCATCGCCACACGTCCGCAACTTTTTAATTGGGTAACCGCGCTGCTATTAACTGGATGGGTAGGAATCGTTTCGCTTGCCTTCGAGATGTCCAGTGCCGCCAACTTGTCAGCCGTACCGACCCTGGAAGCGTTTCTCAAGACTCTTTTTTAAAAGCCGCCGTTAATCACAGAGCAGTCTTTGAACTGCTCTGCAAAATAATCTATAAAGCAGCGTATCTTCGAGGGCAGATGGCGGCCTGGAGAATAGACCACATGGACGTTTGTTGGCCCCGGCTGAAACTCGACCAGCACCTCAACAAGTTCGCCTGATCGAACCCTATCTCCTACCAGCCACTGGGGTACCCGGGAAATTCCCAGGCTGCCCTCTAATGCGCTTCGCAATACCTCTGAATTGTTACTCTGCAGATTGCCGGAGACGTTGATGTGCAGAGGCTGTCCTGCTTCCACAAAGGTTGTCTGGTCTGTACTCCCCAGATCTGTGTAAACGATGTAATTGTGTTCTTTCAGGTCTCTCGGGTGATTTGGCACACCGTACTTCTTTAGATAGGTTGGTGTGGCAACCGTTAAGGTGGGACTCGAACAAAGTTTGCGTGCGATCAAATTGGAATCCTTAAGCGTGCCCATTCTGAAGGCCACGTCGATGCCTTCTTCGACCAGGTCAACAATTCGATCATTGAGCGTGATGTCTATTTTGATATCAGGGTATTGTTCATAGAAACCTTGCAGCCTCGGTACGATATGCAGGCGGCCGAAAGCGACCGCCGCGCTCACTCGAACCAGGCCTCTGGGTTGGGTTTGGAGAAGACCGACATTTTGTTCAGCGTCTTCGACATCCTGCAGGATCGCAATGCACCGTTCGTAGTAGTCTGCCCCTGTTTCGGTCAGGCGCAGGCTTCTGGTGCTTCTGTTGAGTAGCTTCGCACCCAGCCAGGATTCCAGTTCAGCGATGTTTTTGCTCACTGTCGGTTGCGTACTCTTTAGTTCTTTCGCCACAGCCGAAAAGCTGCCTGTTTCGACGACTCGTATGAACATGTTCATGGCAGATAACCTGTCCATGCCGATTCAATACACCCTGTCTATTCCAAAAGAGAATAAAGTGTATCTGAAAAGATTCTATTATCAAACGGAGGTGAATAGACTATTCTCGACGGAAATAACAACAATTACTTCACATGGCTCGATCTGAATTTCTGGACAAGCTCGCACGTTTAAGAGCAACCAATTGCGAGGAGTTACCGACCCCGGAGTTGTCTATTCTGACGCGCACGGTGACCAGGCTAAGACGTAGCGGCTTGCAGGATAAGTGTCTGAAAGTTGGCGAGACCACGCCAGATTTCGAATTCATTGGTCCGGACAATTCAGCGCAGAGTTTCTACTCTGTTCTCGAGAAAGGGCCAGCGGTACTCAATTTCTTTCGCGGTTTCTGGTGTCAATATTGTAAAACTGAAATTGAAGCCTACGAGAACATTCAACCTGAGTTACAGCAACTGGGCTGCGCTTATTTCGCAATTTCCCCGCAAAAACCGGAAACAGCCTCCTACACACCGTCTAACTACCAGGTCCTGTTTGATCGTGATAACAAAATTGCGCGCCAGTTTGGCATCGTCTACGCGCTGGAGCAGGTCGAGCGAGGCTTGTTCAAGAGTTGGGGATTGATGCTTGACGAGGTGAACGGCAATCCGGAATGGGAGTTGCCAGTTCCCGCGACCTTTATTGTTTGCTCGGATCGAAGAATCGGTTACAAATATGTCGATGTCGATTTTCGCGCACGTTGCTGCCCGGAACAGCTTATCGAAGAATTAAGAAGTTTCTGCGATTGCGGTTAAGCATCACGGCTTCGTGAACAGGAGTGTGAATCGATCAGTATTACCAGTAACCGTTTTGCGACCGACCTCATAGATTAACTCGTCGTCCGGCTTATAGTGAAAATCTGCAAAGTCCGTAAACTCGAATCCAGCCGCCTCGACTTCCTTGATGATCTGCACAGGATCAATTCGACGCCAGACCTCGTCGCTTTCCGGCTGCATGTGACGCCGGGTGTGATCGACGATACCGTAGTGACCGCCTTTTTTCAGGGCCTGAAAGGAGGCAGCGTTCAGACTGGCGCGACCCTCGGCATCAAAGTTGTGCATATTTCTAAAGGTTAAAACGAGATCAATTTTTCGTATGCCAAAACTGAATTCAGGCACGGTATATCGTCTTTTTTCGGTTTCCGATTTGATGATTCCATCAAAGGGGATCACTTCAGTTGAGCCGAAGCCGGATTGACCGTCGATCATTTTGCTTACGCCGGTAGTACCAATCGACAGGTAAAGCTTGCCTTTTTCTTCTAATACCGGACCCAGGATTTTCGTGTACCAGCCGCCGCCGGGCAACAACTCCAGGACGGTCATGTCCTTCTCAAACCGGAGAAATTCAAGCGTTTTGAGTGGCGCTCTGTTTTTGTCTCTTGCCCTGTCACTTTCACCGCGGCGTTCATGGTCAAGTGCAGCGCTAATGCTTACTTCTGTCGGTGATGGATCTGCGAACAGGTAAAGCGGCAAGAATAAGCTGGCTAGTAACAGGTACTTCATTCGATGATCCCGGGAAACAGCACCTGCATCGTAAAGCAATGTACGGAGCCTGTCAGTAGCATCAATACGTCAACCGTGACATAGTTTTTGTTGATAGGGAGCTGTCATGATTTTCTTGTTCGGCGAGCGTGTTAGATCGAAGGTAAGGGCGATTGGCGATCGTCAGTGTGCGGTGTGTCAATCGTCGCAGCCGTTTACAGAACAGCTTGAATCGCTCTGGTTTTGCCTGTTTGCCATACCAGTCTTGCCGATTGAACAGGTAGCAAAATACTGGCGCTGTGAAAAATGCCTGAATGCCTACCATCCCGAAAATCTCACCCTGCCTGCTGCAGCACCCTTGATAAGGAAAATGACAGCTTATTTGCTGTTGGGTTACAACCAGCAACAACATGCTGCCCTGGCGAAGGAAATCTGCCTCAGGATCTCAGGATTTGAGATTACCGACGTCGAATATGATGATCTCGTCCGCGAACTTCAGATAGGTCGTGTCGATATGATTGAGGTCGTGCGGACCCATGCATCGAGTCTCAATTCACTGGGTAAGCAACAGATCATCGAAGCTGCCTTTCTCTCAACCTATGCATGTTGTGACCTGCAATACGAAGACAGGTTACGGATCAATCTGATTGGAAATGCCCTGGGAATCGGACTGGAATTTGTGGAGTATGCAATCAGTCATTCTCGCAAGCAGAACTACTACGGTATACGTCGTCTGGGGCATGTGGAATCAGCGGTTTGACATCGAATTGAGAAATCAGGAGACTCAGGGCAGAGGTTCTAAGCTACTCAATTCACGGTGATCACCAAGCTCTCACAACAGCAATCACGATTTCACAACTCCCGATTTCACAGCTCTCGGTTTCACAGCTCTCGGTTTCACAGCTCTCGGTTTCACAACTCTCGGTTTCACAACTCTCGGTTTCACAACTCTCGGTTTCACAACAACAGCCTGGATAAGCAAGCTGTTCCTATCTCTGTGGTGCTGCCCCTGGTCAAGATGATGGAGGACAAGGGCTTTCCCCCGGAAATCAGCCTGGCGGGAGCAGGCATAGACCTCAGTGCCGACACGGTCTCCTATCAGCAGAGAATCACGCAGCTATCGAACATGCTGGACCTTTTAGGAATGGATGGCGCCTGGCTGGAGTTTCCCAGAGACGTGTCTATTTCAGACTATGGACTGCTGGGTTATGCAATGATGAGTAGTGCAACCCTGGAGCAAGCCGTCCAAATTGCAGCCCGCTACCATCGTATGGCAGGCGCGATGTTTGAGCTCGCTTTTCTTGTTGATGGCGATGAAGCGATACTCAGGATTGAGCATCAATTGACCGGCGGCAGAGTCGGTGAGTACCGGTTTGATCGAAGCGAACTTGCACAACCTCTGGCGGAGGCCGATGCCAATACCGCACGTATCTGTGAAGAATCCTGCCGTAAGTTATTGAATCAGATGGAAATTGAGGTGGATATCGTTTCCCGGATCTGCCATCTGCTACTGAGTACACC
>Ga0066369_10000003_pt1 | contig 73076 bp, 74 predicted proteins | sample Knorr_S7_td_Bott_FD_70972 | JGI IMG/M metagenome (GOLD analysis project Ga0066369, IMG submission 70972) | Marine microbial communities from Southern Atlantic Ocean transect - Knorr_S7_td_Bottom_ad_4513_LV_A | ecosystem: Environmental > Aquatic > Marine > Oceanic | place: Southern Atlantic... | reverse complement strand
CCTGCGGCGAATGTTGTTAATAAATCGCTGCGGCCAAAAAAAGCGCGATTATACACCGGGAGGGACCTGGCGCTAGGGAGCTTTGTCCGGATCGGTCCTGTGATTCAGCTCCTTAAGGATAGAGGCCAGCTGATCTGTCAGCTCTCCCCGTAATCGATGACTGAGTTCCTGGGAGAATTCCTCGACAAGATCGTCGATCACCTGGCCGGCGGATTCTCTGAGCTCATCGGCTACTGATTCATTGAGCTGCAGGTCTGCTCCGCTCTCTTCATCTTTGAACAGATCCAGGGTGTCGGGATCATAGTCCGGTGAATAATTGATTTTGTTTTTTGTTCCTGTGGGTCTCGGTGGCGGTCGCAGTGGCAGGGAAGCGTCATACAAAAGATCGTGCAGCAGTGGGATCTGGGTGATACCGGGTTTATTTTCGTCGTCATCCATATACGCTAGCTCATCTCGTGGCTATTTCATCTCGTGGTTTTTTCATTTCGTGGTAGTGCAAAACATAGCCACGCTGTTTGTAAAAGGTGTAATTTTCACGCGCTACCCGGCGGCTATTTTCATCGACGGGCACGACTTCGGCAACCCTGTCGAATTGAGAAAAGAAATCGGGAATCTTGCCAGATAGATTGATGAGAACTTCCCCGTGATCCTCGGCTTCGTCACCGAACCCGATCTTGATGGGGACGTCCAGCGCCTGAGATCGCAGCGAGTGAGGTATAAAGACATCTTCCCGAAAAGACCAGAGGTGTTCGTCCAGAGATTCCGCCTGTTTTTCATCTGTCGTGTGAACATAAATTCGATGCCCGAGGCGGTAAACCATATCGATCAACCGGCAGGTGAAATTTTGCTCATCTCCGGCAATTTGATAAAAGTCGATTCGGGTCACTGATCTGGCGTCACTGTTCTGTCGTCATTGCTCAGGCCACTAGATTATTCAGATATTCAAACAGTAAATTGACGGGTCGACCGGTTGAGCCTTTGGTGGGCCCGCTACCTTTAAACGCAGTGCCTGCAACATCCAGGTGTGCCCAGCGATATTTCTTGGTGTAACGGGCGAGGAAGCAGGCTGCTGTGATGCTGCCAGCTTCCCGGCCTCCAATATTGGCCATGTCCGCGAACGCGCTATTAATCTGGCTTTGATAGTCCTCCCACAAAGGCATACGCCAGACTCGATCCAGCGAATCTTCACCGGCTCTGGTTAGATCTTCCGCTATACCATCGTCATTGGCATACATGGCTGTCGCGTGGCTGCCCAGCGCAACGATGCAAGCGCCGGTCAGGGTGGCGACATCAATCACCGTTACCGGATTGAATTTGTCCACATAGGTCAATGCGTCGCAAAGCACCAGTCGACCCTCCGCATCAGTGTTCAAAATCTCCACCGTCTGGCCTGACATGGAGGTCACAATATCGCCGGGTCTGGAAGCATCGCCAGAGGGCATGTTCTCGGCAGCAGCCAGGACGCCAACAACGTTTAAAGGGAGTCCCTGTTCCGCGATGGCCACCATGGTGCCAAATACACTCGCTGCACCACACATGTCCCAGATCATTTCATGCATGCTGCCGCCGGGCTTCAAAGAGATACCACCGGTGTCGAAGGTGATGCCTTTTCCCACCAGCACGTGCGGCGCGTCTTTGGCTTTCGCGCCCTTGTAAGTAATCACAATCATTTTGCCGGGTTGATCACTACCTTGCGTGACTGACATGAATGCGCCCATGCCAAGCTTTTCCATGTCTTTCTCTTCGAGGACTTTTGTTGTGATCGAGGCGTAGTCTTTGGCCAATTGCTTGGCTTTGTCAGCAAGATAGGTAGGCGTGCAGACATTGCCAGGCAAGTTCCCCAGGTCTTTCGCCGTATTAATGCCAGCCGTCAGCGCGTTGGCAACAGTCATTGCGCCGCGCACTGTGTCCAGGTCCGATTTATCCGCAATAAAAAGCTCCATGGATTCAGGTTCAGCAGAATTCTCGGGCGGTTTGCCTTTCATCTCGGTAAACGAATACAAGCCTGCGTCGAAGGATTCGATGGTTTTTTTGACCTTCCAGGATATATCTTTACCGGGCACTTCGACTTCGAGCAGGCAGCAGAGATTTGTTTTGGAAGAAATGGCTTGCAGTTTGCCGATGACCGAACGGTTGATACCTGCGAATTTGGCGCCGTCCATGGCGTCGGGGTCGCCCAGTCCAACGATCAGTACGCGTGTGGCATTGACGTTCGGGACATCGTGAATGACCAGTAACTGGTTTGCCTTGCCGCTGATATCGCCGCGCTTCAGTATCTTCCTGATATAGCCTTTGCTGTCCTTGTCGATGGCTTTGGCTGACTCAGATAACTGGCCGTTGTCGTAGACACCCACGATAGTGCATTGGGTTCGTGCTTTCGCCGGGCTACCCATCCGTGTGCCATACTTCATATTGACTCCTTCAGAATTTTCTTGCGTGGCTATCTGTCTTAATATAACTTTTATGAGGAGCCCAATACACAAAAAGCGTTATTTTGGGACCGGTGGAGTTCGACCTTGATTCTATTCAGGTATTTTGCGAAAGAAATATTTTTGACCATGTTTGCCGTGGTGGGCATTGTGCTGGTGATCTCGATGGGGTGGCGTTTCGGAGGTTACCTGGACCGCGCTGCAGCCGGGTTAATGACGCCTGAAGTGTTGTTCGCACTAATGGGCTATCGCATGCCTGGTTTTTTGGAACTCATCTTGCCCTTGAGTTTCTTTCTGTCGATCATGTTGGTATACGGGCGCCTGCACGTGGACAACGAAATGGTCGTATTACAGTCCAGCGGCCTCAGCCCGGCGCGCCTTGTCGGATTGACCCTCATTATGGCGATGATAGTCATGATAATGACCGCAACAATCGCACTCTGGCTGAAACCGTTGGGCGAACGCCAGGTTGAGGCTCTGCTGCGCGATCAAAAAACCCTGACAGAGTTTGACACCCTGGCCCCGGGGAGATTCCAAATGTTGGACTCTGGTCAGCGAGTGACCTATGCAGGTGGTGCCACCAGGGACGGAGACTTGTCCCGTATTTTTATCAACGAATATCAGCAATCCGGCAAATTACCTGGAGGAACTGTCACTGTCATCGCCGAATCCGGTAAAACGCAGGTCGATGGTATGGGACGAAGGTTTTTGGTATTGAAGGATGGGACACGTTATCGGGGAAATCCCGGAGAAAAAAACTATAGAGTCATCACCTATGAAGAGTATGGGCAGCTTATTGAAAAAGGTAATCCGGTAAAAACGAAGAAAAGACGCACAGCGATTCCGACTGCCGAGCTTTTTGGGGCAAGCGACCCGGAAGCCGTATCAGAATTGCACTGGCGAATATCAATCGTGCTGATGATCCCTATTATTGCGCTAATGGCGGTTCCACTTTCAAAAGTTAATCCAAGGGAAGGCAGATTTACGCGACTGGTTCCGGCGATGATCATTTGTTTTCTTTATATTATTTCCTTGTCTGGCGCCCGTTCCGGGATTGAAAAGCAAGACCTGCCAATGGAACTGGGATTGTGGTGGGTACACGGGATATTTATCATCATTGCCTTGCTGGCATTCCAGATAGATAGATTCAGCGATTTGATCGCTCGGATAACCGGTCTGGGCGCGTCTGCCAGGTAGCAGGCACCATGGCACGTGAGAATTTCTAAGGTGAGTAGGCTTCTTTTCCCAGGTAGATAACGCGTGTGCCTGAGGCGCGGTCGTGCCACGTGAGTCCTTCACGGTCAAAAAGCATCCAGACATACCCAAGTCCCAAAAAGATGAGGGAAAAGGTGGCGAAGAAAAAGCGGACAATGCATTCGCCGAGGGTTAGGATCTGCCCGCTGTCGTTGATGGTCCGAATTTTCCATACCTGCATCCCCAGCGTTTGGCCTTTGACATGCCAGAAATAGGTGTAAAAGGCGCCAGCCTCCATATAAAGGAGTAGCTGAAAAGCGGGGCCTTGCACCACATTTCCTTTATTGAGTAAGGCGACCATGATGATGGTGGTAACGAACCAGATAGCAACGATTAGAAACCCATCGTAGGCCATGGCAATCAGGCGGCGCCAAAATCCTGCAGGCGTTGAGAGTTCGTTTGGCATAATCTGTAAAGGAAAAACAAGGAGTTTATCATGAGGCGATCGTGCCTCCTCGTGACAATAAGTGTATTGATCTGGCCGTGTGCCCTTGCTGAAGCAGCTACTTTTTCTGATTACCTGAACGAGGTTCGGGGTAAGGCGATTGAGGCAGGTGTGTCAGCGGTGACCGTTGATGAGGCGTTTGATGGCCTGGTACCGGATGAGCGAGTCATCGGCTTTGACCGGAAACAGCCAGAGTTTGTACAAACCTTTGATGAGTACCTCGAAGCCCGAGTCACGCCGTTTCGTATCCAGGAAGGAAGGCGCCTTTTTCGGCAACATGAAACCCTGCTGATGGAGATCGCTGAGACCTATTCCGTGGACCCGGAATATCTGGTGGCATTCTGGGGATTAGAGACCAGCTTCGGTCGTTACCAGGGCAAGTACAGCATCATTCGTTCTCTTGCGACCCTCGGCCATGATCCGCGTCGCTCGGCATACTTTACTTCTGAATTGATCAAAGCACTGGTTATTCTCGATGAAAAACACGTTAGTCATGAAAATTTTGTCGGCGCATGGGCGGGTGCCATGGGTCAAAGTCAGTTTATGCCCAGTAGTTTCCTGTCTTACGCCCAGGACTACGACGGTGATGGGCGAGCCGATATCTGGTCAAACCAGGCCGATGTGTTTGCTTCTATTGCTAATTATCTGAACAAGGCCGGTTGGATTCAGGGTGCTGGATGGGGCGGTCCAGCGGCATTCGGTAATCTTGATTTCGAAGCGCTCAAGCCTGAACACTTTGATCCCAGTTGTCGGGCACTTCGACATCATTCGCGGAAGATGAAACCGCAAGCCTGGATTGAAAAAGGTGTTCAGCCTGCCTATCAACTGAACAATCAGGATTATGCGCTGGTTGCACCGGAAAAAGGCGTAGCAACTGGCTACCTGGTAGGTGGCAACTACCGTGCGATCCTGAGATACAACTGCGCCAACAAGTATGCAGTATCCGTCGGCCTGCTGGCGGAGAAGATTATCAGTCCGGAATCATCATAAAGCTGGCTTCCGTCTCGGCGACGATTTCCTTTGTGTCATCTCGAATCATCAGCCCTTTCATTTGGGTAAGACGGGCTTTTTGCTTGAGACAAATGCCTTCCAGGTTAACCCGGGTGCCGATCGGTAACGCGTCGCGATATCGTATTTCACATTTCGCGGTGAACGCTTTAAAGCCTTTCAGGAACAGCCAATTCGCCATCACATCATCCAGTGCGGAAAATACGATGCCGCCATGGGTGACCTGATCGTAGCCACAGTGGTTTTCTGATGGGGTAAAGGTCGCGCAACAAATGTCATTTTCCAGCCTGAATTCCAGTTGTAGACCTATTGGATTAGCTGGCCCACAGACAAAACAATGATTGGCATCGGATCTTAGTTGATTCATTTCCTGATCTCGCTGAAAAATTTCACAATGCATAATATCCCAGAGTCAGGCTGAGATCAGCGATCCCTGATTCCTTCGACTCTCATTGCCCACTGTCTGGCGAAATGACTGGCGACTTATATGCAATTCGACGGTGGCAACAATGGCACGAAGTCAGTTGTCGAACGCGACATCTTCATATTGCTTTTCGCGCCAAATATTCTCGCCACGGGATCCAATAGAACTGGTCCCAGCCTTCACTAACTGCATCAAGGTCATGATCCGGAACGTTGATATGCACCAAATCAATCCGTCCAGTGCCGTCCTGCGAGGTGAAGCTTAGAACCAGCGTTGAGTCTGGATCGCTTCATGTTCAGTCGGATCCAGGTACATATGAAATAGCGTTTCTGCCGGCACTGGAAATAGCACGGTTTGAGAAATTACGTTGTCCATACTGATCTCCGCTGGGTTGCCAAACGCGCAAAAATTCATAATAGCCCCTGCGGCTGCTGGTTCAAAAAAAGATGCCGGGCTTGTTTTAATGAGTGGTTTACAATCAGGAGGACATAACGCAACGTGTTGTCGGTAAGTCATTCAGGTTGACAGAACTAAATGGCGTTATCCGTGATGCGTTGAGCGACGGCCTGGAAGCGAAACAGTGAAAGAGAAAAAAGGGAAAATCATACCATTCGAGCAAGCGAGTCATGCGCATGTGCATGCCCGTAAAGATGAAAAACTGAAAAAAGTCCAACAGGGCTTTAAAGCGGTCACCGAAGAAAAGTTGAAAGCCGATCGAAAGCAGCGCCGAAAGCGAAAAAATTCGAAGAAGAAAAAGTAGGTCAGACCTTCCCTAGTAGAAATTCCCGTCGGGTTCAATTTTTTCGGCGCCAGTGCCTTCCCGCGCTTGCTTGAGTTCCTGCCGTGCGAGCCTTTCCATCCATGCGCGATCTGAGCCAAGGGTGACCATGTGGAATCCCTGTTCAAGATATCGACGAGTATATTCCAGCGAGCCGGTCTGTATGCCGGCAGCTATGCCGTGCTTTTTTGCCGTCTCAAGAATATGGGTGACTGTCTCGACGTGTTTCGGTTCGTTGTTGTCACCTGCCGGGTTTAAGCCGAGCGCGTAGGCCAGGTCGTTAGGTCCGATATAGACGGCATCAACGCCAGGGGTCGACATAATGTCATCCAGGTTTTCCAGCGCCTCGGCGGTTTCGATCATGACGATACAGGCGATTTCGTTGTTGGCTTCCCTGACATAGCCTCTGCCCGAATAGAAGGTCACTCGATTTGGCCCGAACGAGCGCATGCCGTCCGGCGGGTATCTGCAGGCGGACACAGCGCGCTCGGCTTCCTCGCGATTGTTAACCAGGGGCACGATAATGCCATAAGCACCGGCATCCAGTACCTTCATAATTTGGTAGGGCTCGTTCCAGGGTACGCGCACAATGGGAATGGCATGCGAAGTGGAAATGGCCGTTAGCATCTGTTTTACATCCTGGTAGTCCAGCATGCCGTGTTGCATATCAAGACAGAGCCAATCGAAGCCTGCGTGTGCCAGTGTCTCCGCGGTGTAACTGGAATCGATCGACATCCAGGCGCCAATGGTTTGTTTGTTGGCACGCCAGGCCTGTAGGACGTGATTGCTTCGCATAGCCGCTTCCCTATGTTGTGTCAGGTGTTTTCGTTAAGTAGGTCTAGTTATGCCGGAGTATGTCAGAGCCTGAATTGTGCGGCTACCTAATCAGCGTTGAGTGCGTCAACGATTGTCGATCGTGTATCTACCGCCAACTGGTCGAGGTCTGCGTCCTGGTCGACCAGGACCGGATCATGAAACCTGAGCTGTACGGCGCCAGGGCGCCAGTCCAGTCCGTCGGACGGCAAGATTCTGTTGGTGTTGTGGATACTCACGGGTACAACCGGTATGCCAAGGTCCCTGGCCATGCCAAATGCGCCCTTCTTAAAAGGACGCAACTCTTGAGTTCTTGATCTTGTTCCCTCGGGGAAAAAAATGACGCACATGCCGTTTTGTATTTGATGACGCGCTGTTTCAATCGATGCGAGTGCAGACTCAGTGTTGGATCTGTCGACATAGATATGTCCCATCAATTCGCAGGCCAGCCCCAGAACAGGAATCTTTCTCAATTCTTTTTTAATGACCCATTTCAGATCCAGTCCGGAAAAGCCATAGAGCACATAAATATCCAGCAGGCTTAGGTGATTGGCAACCAGAACGTAGGATTGACCGGGTCGCAGTTTTTCTTTTCCGTAAACGCTAATGTTCATCAAGGTAACGAATGCGTTGAGTCGCGCCCACAGGGTGCCGAATACTTTCGATGAGAATTCCGGCAGGCCGGCAAAGCAAAATAGGATAATGATCGTGCAGAAGAAGAATGTAGAGAACAGCATGACCGGGATGACAATCAGCCATTTGTAAAGTTGATAGGACCACCACAGCCACGCTGGAATCTCCGGTTGGGGTGGATGAGGCGCAGCAGGTGAGATGCCGTCAGATGCCTCCAGAGATAGTTTATCGCGCATCCTGGCTAATCGCTTCTCTGTTGTAGGCCAGGGGCTGCTCTCCTGCAACGGTCGTTCGCCACATTTCCCTGCGCTTGCCCTGGTAGTCTGAAGTTGCACAGTGTTGGGTGCAACGATTATCCCACATGGTCAGGGTACCTGGCTTCCAGGTCACGCGGCAGCTGTAGGAAGGTGAGACAGCCAGTTGGTTCAGATAGTGCAGCAGAGGAGCGCTTTCTTTTTCGGTCATATCTGCAAATCGTAGGGTATAGGTTGGATTTACCCACAGTGCTGGTCTTCTCGTGATGGGATGTAACCTGATCACCGGGTGGCTCATTGTGTCCGGTTCGCGGGCTTCGTTGGTAATTGTCATATTCTCCATATGGTTTTTAAGTGTGGCGTTGGGGCCATATGACCGGATGGCGCTGTGAATCGCCTGCATCTGGTTTAACGATGCCCTCAAGCCATCGGATAACGCGTCGTAGGCGGCGTACAGGTTTGCGTACAAGGTGTCGCCACCGGTCGCTGGAGTATCGACGGCATATAGCAGCGTTCGAGACGGAGGCTGTTGCTGGAAGGTGAAATCTGTATGCCAGCCTGCCCCGAAAGTGAGCGGCGAACTTTCGTCGGCTTCCTTGATGACAGCAACCACGTCAGGGAAATCATCCAGGCCCGCCAGATAGGGCGTCTCGCCGACGCCGCCTAACTGATTGGTCAATGCCAGAAGTTGTGAGGGGTTCAGTTCCTGGTCCCTGAAACACAGCACAAGATGTTTGGAAAAGGCAGCTTCAACCCGGTCAAAGGTGTTCTGGTCCATGTTCTTAAGGTCGATGCCTTCGACTTCTGCGCCGATCAGGCCCGTCAGGGGCGTTATTTTCATGCGATTACAGTAAACAGGACAGTAGGAGAGTGCAATAGCCGAATGTTGCTGTCGCGTCGCGGAACAGCTATTGCAATCATGACTATAAGTAATATATTACGTAAGTAATTACCTATAAAGCTCTCTCTGAGGATCGCCACAATGACCGATATGATGCAGGAATTAGGGGCCCTGGCGCTGGGTAGCCGGTTGAAGCGTCTGGCTGATGCGTTGATGCAAGATGGCGTACGGGTATATCAATCAGAAGATGTGGGATTTGAGCCCAGGTGGTTTCCCGTGTTCGTCTATCTCTTTCGGAAAGGTCCGACCTCGATCACGGGATTGGCCCGGGGCCTCGGCGTGTCACACCCGGGTATTAACAAGATTGCCAACGAGCTAATCGGGGCAAAATTTGCGGCACCCTATCGAGATCGTAATGACAAGAGAAAACGTGTGTTAGCGCTTACTAGCATTGGTCGCGATAAATACCAGGAACTTGAACCGACATGGAGAAATATTCGGCAGGCTCTGCAAACTGCGGTCGATGAAGGTGGTGGTGATTTCATGCGCCAGTTACAGGCGCTGGAAGAGAGTCTGCAAGCCAGGGATTTCTATGACCGGTTCGGTGACCAGTTACGGACAGCCGAATTTAATCCAGAGATCCGAAGTTATCGACCTGAATATGCCAAAGCATTCAAGGATCTGAACATCGCCTGGATAACACACTATTTTACATTGGAACCCGCGGACACACGGGTACTGGAGAATCCGGAAGAAACGATCCTGGCCGCTGGTGGCGAACTGCTGTTTGCCGTGGAACCGAAAGATGAGCAGATCCTGGGAACCTGCGCACTGATAAAGTTGACCGAGACGACTGCTGAGCTTGCCAAGATGGCGGTTTCCGAGCAAGCAAAAGGCAAGCAGATTGGTCAACAGCTGGGGGAAGCCGTCATAGTCAAAGCCAGGGAATTGGGTTTCCGAAGCCTGTGTCTTGAGAGTAATAGGAAACTGACACCGGCGATTAACCTTTACCGTAAACTCGGATTTATCGAGAAACCCTTTCCCCATGCATCAGACTATTCGCGCGCGGATATTTACATGGAACTGACTCTGGAGCCTTAGCACCCCACGCGCACAAACGCTGAACGTTAGTCCGTGTCTGAAGCCCCGGTGTTTGCAACTGTCGCTGCGCTCGAGTTCGTGCCTGCGCCCGCGCCAGAATCGCCACCGGTATTGCTGTTCCCTGGCAAAAGACCTCGAAATGATTCCATCAAGTCGATAGGTAGCGGGAATACGATCATTGAGCTTCGATCCCTGGAAAGTTCCGTTAAGGTCTGCATATAGCGAAGTTGCAAAGCCTGGGGTTGTCCTGACAAAACCTTCGCTGCTTGCAGCAGTTTATCTGAGGCCTCCAGTTCACCAGTGGCATGAATAACCTTGGCGCGCCGCTCACGTTCGGCTTCAGCCTGTTTTGCAATGGCTCGAATCATCGACTCATCGATGTCAATATGTTTAATCTCTACATTGGCAACTTTGATTCCCCAGCTTGCGGTCTGCTCATCAAGTAGTACCTGTATGCCTGCATTGAGTTTGTCCCGCTGGGCCAGCATCTCGTCCAGCTCGTGCTGACCGAGAATAGACCGCAGCGTTGTTTGCGCCAGTTGGCTGGTCGCCTCGAAGAAATCTTCAACATTGATAATGGCCTTTTCTGCGTCTACCACCCGGAAATATATGACGGCACTGACCTTGACCGACACATTGTCTTTGGAGATCACATCCTGGCTTGGGACGTCGTACACCTTGGTGCGAAGATCTATTTTGACGATTTGTTGTACGCCAGGTACAACAATGATCAGCCCTGGACCCTTGACTGTCTGAAATCGACCCAGAAAGAAAATGACACCTCGCTCGTACTCACGAAGTATTCTGAACGTATAGAAAGCCAGCCCGACTAACAGGACGACAAATACAATAGCAAATTCATTCATGATGCTTCTCCTTCAATTTTTTTCACAGTCAGCACGAGACCGTTGACTGATTCAATGGTTACCTCGTCACCATCAGAGATGGTGTCCTTAGAATTCGCCTGCCAGATCTCTGCGCCAATTTTGACCTGACCTTTATTATCAAAATCGTTCAGGGCATAACCGTGCTCACCAATTAACGCCTTTATGCCAGTGGAAACGCGTTTGTGGCGAATTTTCATGGCAATACTGATGGTAGCACCGATGAGCAGTGCCGATACTGTCGCTGTGGCGATAATGGTGGGAAGTCCCACCCGAAATGCATCAATATCTGTATCAAACAGCATGAGACCTCCAATTGAAAAAGCAATAATCCCGCCAATACCCAGGATACCGAAACTTGGCACCAGTGCCTCGGCGACCATCAAAGAGATGCCTACGACCAGTAGCGCCAGCCCGGCATAGTTCAGTGGCAGTAACTGTACCGCGTAGGCTGCTAGTAACAGGCAGATAACACCGACAACGCCAGGAATGAGTGAGCCGGGGTTGTAAAATTCCAGGATGATGCCGTACATGCCAATCATGCCCAAAATAAGCACCATGCTTGGATTGGTGATCACCGAGAGAATTCTGGTGCGCCAGTCCGGCTTGTATTCATAAATGCTGGGGTTGTTGAGAGTAATCGTAATTTCTCCAGCGTCGGTCTTCACGATGCGGCCGTTGAGCTTATGGATCAGGTCATCCAGATCCTCAGCAATCAAATCGATAACGTTGAGTTCCAGCGCCGCTTGCGCATCCAGACTGGCTGCTTCACGAACCGCCTGTTCAGCCCAGTCTGCGTTTCTGTCACGTAATTCCGCGAGGCCCCGTATGTAGGCCGATGCATCGTTGACCATCTTCTTTTCCATAGTGCTGGGCGATGCATCTTCTCGTTCTTCTTCTTCGCTCCCTGGTGCAGAGGGCATCGATGGTGATGCTATTTGGACAGGGGTTGCGGCGCCGAGGTTTGTCGCGGGCGCCATGGCGGCGATATGACTTGCGTAGGAGATGTAGGTCCCTGCACTGGCGGCTCGTGAACCTTTGGGTGCCACATAAGAGACCACGGGAATGTGGCTGGCGAGGATGCCCTGAATGATATCCCTCATGGCGCCATCCAGACCTCCGGGCGTATTCATCCGAAGAACAATCAGACTGGCATCGTTAAGTGTTGCCTGTTCGAAACCGCGGAGCACATAGTCGCTGGTGGCGGGACCTATGGCCCCGTCGATATCAATGAGCCAAATTTCGCCCGGGGTCTCCTCGGCCACAACGTTCACCGACAACAGCAGTGTTAACAGGATGGCCAAACCCTGTGAGATAAATCTGATCTGCATAAGTCAGCACCTCATCAACTATTTAAGCATAGTGGTAGCGCTTAACGATGAATATTTACCCTAAACTTTCACTCCCGCCGATACCGTAGTCTGCGCCCCACGTTAGACCGGTAACGGTGCCGTGTTTGGCCCAGTATTCGCATCCTATCCAGCCTGTGTAACCTATTTCATCCAGATGCTGGAAAAGATGATGAACATTCACTTCACCGAACTGAGGTTCGTGGCGACCTGGCACACTGGAGAATTGTACGTGACCCAGTTTATCGAAATGCCGGGAGAGTCCAGCTGCCAGATTGCCTTCCATGATCTGCAGATGATAGAAATCGAACTGCATTTTTACATTGGCACGATTGATTTGTTTAATGAGCTCCGCTGTTTGATCGCTCAGGCTATGGAGATACCCTGGGACATCCTGGGTATTAAGGGGCTCAAGTAAAAGGGTGATTTCGTGTTCGAGTGCCAGGTCAGCCGCCCAACGAATGTTGTCGATAAAGAGCGCAACGGATGTCTTCGCTTGCCCGGTGTTTTTACCGGCCAACACATGGATCATCGGTGCGGCAAGACCTGTGGCATAGGTCAACGCCTGCTGGAATGAATTCCGGAAAAAGGCTTCCCTGCCTGACAGGGCCGCTGTGCCAACCTCGCCTCCTTCTCCAGGTGAGATATTCAGTAAAATCAAATTGAGACCAGCATCGAGGAGCATTTGCCGGACCTCATCAACAGAAAATGCGTAGGGGGAAAGGAATTCCACTGCATTAAAGCCGCAGTCCCTGGCGACTGTGAATCGATCAGGAATCTCGTATTCCTGAAACATCGTTGTGAGATTGGCGGCGAAACGTGGCAATGAGTGATCCTGAAATCCTTGTTGAACGTTACCACGGTGTCTTCAGCAATTTCCTGTAGTATTTTCAATTCGAAGTTTTGAGGTGTTTTAATGTGAGTGAACAGAAAGTTGCGTTGGTAACCGGTGCAGGTTCAGGAATTGGCGCTGCCTCAACCATTGCCTTGTCTGCAGCAGGATTCAGTGTGGTTCTTGCGGGAAGGCGTCTCGAACGGCTGGAGCAGGTGGCGGCATCCTGCGCGAAGGAAACTTTAACGGTTGAAACAGATGTTGCTGACGCCGGGTCTATTCAGCGTTTATTTGACAAGGTTCGAGATAATTTTGGTCGGCTGGATCTGCTGTTTAACAATGCAGGAGGCGGGGCACCACCGAAATCGATTGAAGAGATTACCGTCGAAGAATGGCGCCGGGTTATCGATGTCAACCTGACAGGTTCATTTCTATGTACCAGGGAAGCGTTTCGAATAATGAAAGAGCAGGCGCCACAGGGAGGGCGCATTATCAACAATGGCTCCATCTCGGCACATGTACCCAGGCCGGGGTCTGCACCCTATACCGCAAGCAAACACGGGGTCACCGGGTTGACGAGATCAACCTCTCTTGATGGGCGCGCCTATAATATAGTCTGCAGTCAAATAGATATCGGTAATGCACTGACAGAGCTGACCGCCAGAATGGGTGATGGGGTACCCCAGGCGGATGGCAGCATCAGGCCGGAACCCACTATGGATGTGACCCATGTGGCGGAAGCAATTGTACAGATGGCATCCCTGCCACTCTCATCAAACGTGCAGTTTATGACCATCATGGCATCCCAGATGCCATTTATCGGTCGGGGTTAGAAGCTTGTTAAAAGCTTCCGCGAATCCCGATTTGAAATACCACGTCCGGGGAAGTGTCAGTGATAATGTCTTCGCTAAGCGAGATATCCAGTAGTAACCGGTTTCGTATTTTTATACTGCCGCCAACAATCAGTTGGGCGGAAAAATCGCCTAGCTCTTTTAGGTGGCTGTCATAAAGTGGGCTGTGATAATCCAGCTGTGCCTTCAGGCTGACATTTTGCCAACCGTGCCAGGCGAGCGTAGTTGAGCCAAATACCGCCCAGTCTTCCAGTTGATCTTCAAGCAAGTCGCCGTTACCCAGTGCGAGAACACCAATGTTGCTGTGGAAATACCAGTCGGGATGTTGCAACAAGCCGGGGTCAGTGAGATGCAAGCTGACATAGGTGTCCGTTGAATCAGACCCGGTCATGTCGTCGGGATCCCCGGTAGGCAGTTTCACACCACCCCGGATGCTCCACTGGCGATTGTCTGATTCCGATAGTTTATAGGCGAAGTTCAACTGGACATCACCCATGCCGGACGCTGACTTTTGAACGCCTATAGGACTTAACCCTTGCTGCTGGTACAGGTAGGCCAGCTGGTCATTCTGAACTTCTCCTCTGCCGCTATTGGGCAATCCCCAGATCTTGTGCCAGTCTTCGATGAAACTGTCAAGGGAGCCGCCTGTATGCTTCACGAAGGGAATTTCAACGCCGACTTCCCACCGGTCGGTCACCCCATAGCGAAGCGACAGCGTGAACCTGTGGGTCTCACCATCAATGGTAATAGCTTCCCGGGTATCAGCACTGTCGGTAAAGTTATTGGCGAATTCCGTCTGCAATTGCCAGGACAATTGACCGTCAGCAACCAGCTGGGCAGACCTCGTCGTCGGCAGTCCATTCACTTGAACGAATGGATTCAGGTTGGAGGTGGAAAAGGGTTCAAACAAATCGGCGCTTGCAGGTGGTGGCGCAAAAGTTAAACAGACAAGCGCTACAGCGAATTTCAATCCATGGCCTCCTTCGAGACGTCCCTGTGAGTGGCGCCAAATATACGGTACAGAATCGTTTTCGCCAATGAAAAAGTAGAATCTGTCTGCACTGCAGGCGCTGCATTCGAATGAATATCGCGATATCGTAAAGTTGTTAGGGAATCGTGTCGCATGGCGTGCGCTGGTGGAATGACAAGCCGCTGACATCGGGTCGCAGATTCAAACTTGAGAGGGTAAATTCAGGGTCACAAGTTCAGGAATCCCGCGATCGTCGATCCAGACATAGGCATTCTGTTCAAACTGTTGCGCCAGGTCAGATGCATTTTCTTTGGATATCCCCATTACAAAATAGCTGTACTCACGCCAATCAGCGCGTTCACCATAGGCAACGAGATAGTTGTGCCTGAGCTGCTCGATTTCCAGAAGTAAGGCACTTTGGCGATCATCATTTTCATCGTCGGAGAGTTTCCGGCTGCGTGGATTCCATGCGGTGATAAACGCTGCCTGATCGACCCCAAAACTTGCCAACAATATTTGCAGGTCACCATTTTGCTTGCCGATGTTCATCAGCAGTGGAGGGTCGTCGGAGATGAAATAGTCTGTCTCGAGATAGGCGGCCAGAAGCTCAGGATCCAGTGGCCTGGTCATTCAGGAGAATAGGTTTGATTCATCACGTCGCGTTTGTACAAGGGATCGTCCGGCTTTCTGGCGCCGAGGATCATTTGTGAGCCTGCGAACCAGGCATCAGCAGCCGCTTCTTCGCGAACCCAGTCAACCAGCTCGCTTCGATAGGCGATTTTCCAGACGCCGTCCCGACGCTCATAACGATCGACATAGCGCCCACTGATAAACAGGTCCCGATCTTCTCCGTCTTCATTCTTCACGCGATGAAAAGCCTGGTAGTAAACCTCACCGAATGCCTCATCGCCCTGCAGATCAATGTTGACCTGGCCGATAAAGTGATGATTCGAAGCGTGAGTTACCAGTGCATTCTGGCAGTAATCAACGAACCCCGCCGGTCCGCCTTCATAGACACCATAATCAAGGTAAGCGTCATCCCAAAAAACGGACCTTTCAAGTTCGCCATCCAATCTATCGAGCCCCCGCATGTAATTAGATGAGAGATCAATAATTTCAAGTTTGTCCGCTGCTGCGTGAAGTCTGTCATCAGACATAGTTCCAGTTCCTGTCAAAAAACAATTAGGGTCGGAGTAAAAATTACAAAAAGGCCCCCAAAATAAAACTGGGGTCGAAATAAAATCCACATCCGACAATGAGAATAAGGCTTTGGTGCAGGTATGTAAATTTATCAACCGGCGAGGTCACCTCTTTCGGGGATGACATTAGAGTGACCTCCATCTCGCCCGACGGTTTTACCACCAATCTTGGCCGGGGCCTGCTAGCCGAGTCGCAGGAAAAGATGGGCGACCCGCAACATGTTGTCAATCTTGTTCGCTATGTGCTCGAGCAGACTAGCCGGCCAGGGCGGCGACAACCTTTTTCTCTTCTTCCATGCGTTTTTTTACCAGCTCATTTGAAAGACTTCGATCCAGGTAGGCTCGTAATTTTGGATGGGTTTCACCGTCGACTTCAAAATCGCCGTAGCGCGCCTGCAGGAAGCAGGTAACTACCGCAATATCGGCAATACTGATCGCATCACCCACGAGTACGCCGGATTCTGGTGTTTGCGACTCCAGATATTCGAGCAGGCCAGGCATCTGGTTTTCAAGAATATCCGTCACTACTGCCTCGTCTGTCGGGGTATTAAACATTGCCGGGTTTAGGAATTTTTGCCAGAATAAACCTGCGCAGGCTTCGATCAGTTTGGAATCAGCAAACTCCTCAAGCCAGCATGCCTGGGCCTCCAGTCGGGCATCGGTGGGATAAATAGGATTATCGGGATAGACCCGATCCAGGTAGCGGCAGATCACACTGGTGTCTGGAATAGTAAAATCGTCGTCTTCAAGAACAGGAATCTTGCCGAGTGGGCTGATGGCTCTGAATTCTGGTTCTTCAGAACCCGGGAAGACATCTACACTCTCGTAAGGAATGCCTTTGTATTCCAGGGTCAATAGTACCTTCCGAACAAAGGGGGATAGATGTACGCCATGGACTTTAATCATGCGATAAGGGACTCACGAAAAAGAAGATGCAGTATCGACCGAGTCAGGGCACCTGACAACCGTCTAACTGGAATAAGGAATATTCCCGTGTTCTTGCTGGCACACATCGGTGACCGGTGATGCTGAAATTTCGATCAGGCTGCCTCTGTTGCGTCGCTACCTTAACCTCGCTACTGTCTGAGGTTGGAGACTGGTGAGGAACAGGCAATGAGTGAGTCGATTGATGCAGCCAATGCATGGCGGGTCGATACCCCCGGACATGAAGGCTGGGACAGAACCGCGCGGGTCAATGATGCTGCCAAATTTTTTATGGTGTCTGCAGATGGGCATGTCCAGGAGCCCAGTGATTTGTGGGCGACCAGGATGGACGAGAGTCTTCGGGACCGGCTACCGGGCGTCGTCACGGACGGCAAGGGTAACAAGTTCCAGAAAACGGAAGGCTTTCGCCCGCTCCGATTGCAAAACATCAAGTTTGAGGCGGAAGACCTGTTGCGCAACCAGTCAGGCAAGACGCCGGAAGATCGTATCAGGGACCTTGCCCTTGATGGTGTTGATGCTGAGATACTCTTTCCCAATAAAGGTCTGACCATCTGGGCAACGCCAGACGCTGAATTTTCCCTGGCTATGTGCCGGGCATACAACGAATGGGCCTGGGAGACGTTTTCGGACTTCAACGATGTCCTGGCGCCCATGGCCTGTGTTGCACCGGCCTCGATCGAAGGCACTATTGCTGAAATTGAACGCTGCGCAAAACTGGGGTTCAAGGGTGTGTCGTTTCCCTGCAAGCCGGTCTGGGGTGCCCCGGATCACACGCAGCTCAATTACAACCTGCCAGAGTTCGACGACTTATGGGCGTGTGTTCAGGCGGTTGAATTGCCGATTACCTTTCATGTTTCTACCGGAAGAGACCCTCGAACATCGAGAGGCAACGGTGGCGCGATCATTAATTATGCCGTGCATTCACTGGCGCCGACCATGGAGCCGATTGCCAATCTTTGTGCCTCGGGGGTTCTGGACAAGTTCCCCAATATCATCTTCGGCTCGGTTGAAGCCGGTATCGGCTGGGTCGCCTGGGCTCTGAGTGCCATGGATGAGGCCTATAGGAAACATCACATGTTTGTGCGACCCAAACTGTCGCGGTTACCCAGTGAGTTTTTCCAGACAAACGGCTTCGCGACATTCCAGGAAGACAAAACGGGACTCAGTACTGCCCGGGAGAATGGCCTGACTGACAATTTCCTGTGGGCAAATGATTTTCCGCATCATGAAGGCACCTGGCCGCATTCTGCGGCAGCCATCGAGCGAACCATGGGGAATCTGGATGACAGTGAGAGGGCCAGAATCCTGGGTCTGAATGCGGCCAGAATTTTCAAGTTGCCTGTACCCAAACGATATCTTGAACAGCCAGATGCCGCAGCACTAGCGAGAAATGTAGGAGTACGTTAGTGAGTGAGCGAACCTTAAGAGGAAAGGTTGCCGTTGCAGGTGTGGGGGAAACTGACTACTACAAGCGCGGTGAAGCACCTGACCCTGAATTCAAGCTTGCGCTGAAAGCAATCAAGGCAGCCTGTGAAGATGCAGGCATTTCTCCAACCCAGATCGATGGCTTTGCGTCATTTAGCAATGACAGGAGTGATCCATCCAGACTCGCAGCGGCACTCGGATGTCCTGAGCTCAGGTTTTCGAATATGCAATGGGGCGGCGGCGGTGGCGGCGGGGCCGCCGCAGTTGGCAATGCGGCCGCCGCAATTGCCACCGGACTTGCGGACTGCGTGGTTGTTTTTCGTGCGCTGGCCCAGGGGCAGTTTGGCAGATTTGGCCAGGGGCCGAGACGCAATACTATCTCGGGGGATTTTGCGCATACGGTTCCTTACGGCTTGATGTCACCGGCACAGATGTTCGCCATGAAAGTCGTCAGATTCATGCATGATCACGGGGTTGAGCAGTCTGCGCTTCGGGCGATATCCCTGGCGGCTTATCATCACGCGCAGAATAATCCCAGGGCGGTGATGTATGGCCGTCCACTTGATGAGAAAACCTATGATGAATCCCGATGGATCGTCGAGCCTTTTCATCTGTACGACTGCTGTCTTGAAAATGACGGCGCTGCGGCAATGATCCTGATCTCAGCTGAGCGGGCCAAAGACTTCCCGCATACACCGAGTTATTTACTGGGTTCAGTCGGCGGTTCCCACTATCGTGCCGGGGCCTCGGTACACAATACACCTGAATATGCGTCATCCACTTTCCCGACTCTTGCTCCCAGGCTCTATGAGATGGCGGGTGTGTGGCCGAAGGATGTCGACGTACTGCAGAGTTACGAGAATTTTACCGGTGGGGTTCTGATGAGCATGGTGGAGCATGGTTTTTGCGAACCTGATGAATGTAATGAGTTCTTTGTCAAGGGAAGGTTCCTGGCGGAGAGCGGAGAGTTGCCGCTGAACACGAGTGGCGGCAACCTGGCTGAATGTTATATGCATGGGCTGGGTCTGATCCTTGAATCGGTGCGACAGATTCGGGGAGATTCAAGCAACCAGGTCGATTCGGCGGATGTATCAATGACCATTTCTGGCCCGATGGTAACGCCGGTTTCCAGTTGTATTTTTGGTTCGGAGGCAACGTTATGAGCGACAACTATTTACTACCTGGTTTACCGCAGCCCTCACCAGATGATTTGGATACCCCTTATTGGAATGGTTTGCGCGAAGAAAAGATCATGCTGCAGAAATGTAATGCCTGCAGCAAGTTTCAATGGGGCCCGGAATGGATCTGCCATCACTGCCTGTCCGAGGATATTGGTTTCGAACAAGTGGCTGGCAATGGTGTGATCTATAGTTATGAGCGAATCTGGCATCCCGTTCATCCGGCGTTAAAGGAGCAGGGACCTTATATCGTCGTGCTCATTGAACTCCCCCAGGCAGATCATGTTCGATTGGTCGGTAACCTGCTGGGAGACCCCGAACAGGAAGTGGTGATTGGCAGCCCGGTAACTGCTGCGTTCGAACATCACAACGATGCCGAACCCGTGTTTACTCTACTGCAGTGGCAACCTGGTAGTTAAGGTCGAGATCCTTCGCTACACTCAGGATGACCGTTTAACACTGAGCCCGGTCAGAATGACAGGCGTCAGAATTCCAACACAGATCTCGCGACTTCACCTGCCTTCATAGCTCTGAATGCCTCGTTAACATCTTCCAGCTTGAGCCGTCTTGAAACGAGGCTGGTAAGGTCCAGCTTGTCCTGCAGGAACAGGTCGATGAGTTTCGGCATGTGTTCTCTGAACCGGGTAGAGCCGTACATGCAGCCGATCAGTTTCTTTTCCTGAAGAAATGCTGGACCCGGAACCGAAATTTCGGAACCCAGTGGATGCATGCCAACCACGACAGCCGTACCACCAGCGCGAAGGATGTTAAAAGCCTGCGTGGCAGCGGCGGGTACGCCGATCGCCTCAAACGCATACTCAACACCAGTACCCTGCGTCAGTTCTCGAATAGCGCCGGGCAGGTCATCGACATCTTTGGAATTAATCGTGTGTGTTGCACCGAAGTTCGTTGCCATCTCAAGCTTGGAATCGATAATATCGATGGCGATGATTTTTGCGGCTCCGGCAATTCGACATCCCTGAATAATGTTAAGTCCAATGCCGCCGCAACCGATAATGGCAACGTCCGCACCACCCGGGACTTTTGCGGTATACAGTGCAGCGCCTACCCCGGTCATGACACCACAACCAATTAATGCGGCTTCTGCCATGGGCATCTCTTCGGGGATTTTCACAACGCCGTTCTCTGAGGTCACCATCATCTCTGCGAACGAGCCGACTGAGGCGAACTGCAGGATGGGCTTTCCTTTCCATGTCAACCGACTGGCAGATGCAGCGCCTATTTCCGGGTCGTTACAAAGGTTGGGTCGACCGCCAAGACAGTAGTAGCATTTACCACAGAAGGGTTTAAAACTCATGATGACCCTGTCACCGGGCTTCACATAAGTTACCCCTTCGCCAATGGCTTCCACAATCCCGGCAGCTTCGTGGCCGAGCACGCAGGACATGGGTAGTTGCCAGAGTCCGTCTACGAAGTGCAGATCGGAATGGCAGACCCCGGAACACTTGTTTCTGACCAGGACCTCCCCGGCGCGTGGATCGATAATATCGACGTCCTCAATAGTGAGCGGTTTATTTGCTTCCTGAAATACTGCAGCTTTCATGTGCTTTCTCCACGCCAAAATGGCGACTTGAAGTCGATTGTAGCGATCTTGAGTGACAGAATACAATCGACATAAATAGCAAGTTCAGGCTGTTTTTCAACACAACGAAAGTTGCTCCCGTGCAACTTGTTCACTTACCGTTCAGACGATCAACAATGGGCGCGAATGCTTCCATATTGTCTTTGTTCACGGTGATGTAGGAAATTCCGTGGAGCTCTCTTCTGCGTTCCAGTTCCTCACAGATCGTGTCTACAGATCCGAACAAGGCATGGGGATGCACTCTCATATCATCTTCTGACATGCCAAACATTTGCGCGAACTGGCCAAGCACGGGTGATGGATCATCCATGACAAACGTAAAATAGGCGCCGATTTCAATCTCGAGATCATCGAATCGATCTCCAGCTCCTTCCTTGACCCAACCTATTTTTTTCTGGGTTTCACTTTCGGTTGACAGACTAACGCCATCAGGACCGATCATTCCCGACCGGTTGTTGAAGTTTAGGGAGACAATATCAGCCTCTTTCCCGGCCAGGCGAAGAATTCTGGGTGAGCCACCACCGACCATAATCGGCGGCTTTGAAATGGGTTTCGGCGTTCCTTCGAAGTCCTTCCAGTCAAGTGTGTTGTTACAAATGTCGGCGGGGCCGTCACTACAATAAGCCCTGATGCCTGCGATGACGTCCGCCAGTCGATCAATGCGAACCCGTGGTTCATCCTTTGTGATGCCCAGTGCAGCGTATTCCTCGGTGATCCAACCAGCGCCAAGCCCAAATTCCAGCCTGCCGCCGGAAAGCTTGTCGATGGTCATTGCAGATTTAATCAACACGATCGGCAGATGGTAGTCGATACAAAAAACTCGACAGCCGATATGGATTTTACTAGTGACAGCTGCGGCATAGGCCATGGCCGGGATAGCGGCGAGGTTCTGCTCAGGATGGTTGGCTTTCTCCAGTGCAGGACCGGCCCCCAGAATGTGATCTGCCAGGTGAAAAGCAGAAAAGCCCAACTCTTCTGCACGTTGAACCTGGCCTGACCAGTCTTCTGCCGAATCAGCATTAAACGACTGAACGCCGAATCTGAATGGATTGCTCATTTATACTCCTTAAAACGTGTACTGCACGCCGGTTAGTTCTGTTGATAGGTCCCAGAGACGTTTTGCGTCAGCTTCATCCTTTGAAGCCGGGATTGTTTCGACCTGATGGGACGAGTGACTCATCTCGCCCCATTTCATCGGCCCAAAATAGTCGCCGCCATTGACGCTCTCATGTGTTGTCGCCATCAATGTAGGCAGGGCACCCTCGGCAGATGAATTCATGATCAGTCGCATCGGCACAAACAAGATGGCAAATAACGGCGGAATATGGCGCCCCAGTTCAGTCGTTGAGCCCCCGGGATGACAGGCGGCAGAAATTGTCTTGGAACCCGCGGCTTCCAGGCGCCTGGTTAATTCATAGGTGAAAAGAATGTTGGCAAACTTACTCATCGAATAGCGACCAATACGGCTGTAGTCTTTGTCTGCATTGATGTCATCGTAGTCAATGCGGCCACCTTTATGGGCGTTGCTGCTGACATTGACGATGCGCGCACCCGGCTGGTCTTTGAGCATCGATATCAGGTGACCGGTTAGAGCGAAATGACCCAGGTGATTCACACCAAATTGAAGCTCAAAACCATCATCAGTCGTCATCTTTGGTGGAACCATGACGCCCGCATTGTTAATCAGTGCATCAAGACGTTCTTCCCCGTTGACGATCTCGGCAGCTTTTTTTATTGAACCCAGGCTGGCAAGATCAAGAGGAACCCAGACGACATCAGCCTCTGGCTTGATCGCATGAATATTGGCTATTGCTTCTTTTGCCTTGTCTTCGGATCTGCATCCAAGCAGGACTCTTGCGCCCCTTTCTGCCAGTACGCGCGCAGCGTCAAAACCAATCCCGGTGTTGGCGCCGGTAATAAATATCGTTTTCCCGGATTGATCCGGGACATCTGATTCCCTGTAGTCAGTCATAGTAGTTTCCATTGATAGTAATTTTAGTAAACGCAGGCGTCCGGAAAATATCTGTCCCTTGACCTGATATCAAATTTCACGTTCAGGTGAGACAGACCACGCAGAAAGCTGCTGGGCACGTGCTCAAATGATTCATTTGGATCCGTAGTGCGGATGTTGCCGAGTCGATGCAGTAAAATGATAAAGGCAGAATACATTTCCTGCCTTGCCAGTGCGGCGCCAGGGCAGTGGTGGGGTCCGGAGCCAAAGGCAAGATGGGCCCCGGCTTTTTTGCGATCAATATTAAAGGCCTCGCCATCGTCAAATACTGCTTCATCCCGATTGGCCGACGCATAGCCCACGGCAACACTTGAGCCTTTGGGCAGTTTTACACCCGCAAGTTCCGTGTCTTGCGTGACCACTCGCCACAGGTGCAGCACAGGTGTTTCATAGCGCAAGGACTCTTCAATAAAGTTTCGGATCAGTTGCGGATCATCGCGCATTCGGTCCATTAATTCCGGTCGTTGCAGTAGCAACATTAATGCGGAACCGATGGCATTGGTTGTGGTCTCGTTACCACCGGTGAGTAGCTGGTCGAGCAGGTCCTGGAGCTCGAACATATCCAGCTCACGTTCTGGGCCGTCCGGGGAGTCTTTTAACCTTGCATGGGCAAGATCCGAGATAATGTCATCTTTGCGCTCGATCTTTCTTTCGGCTAACACTTCTGCGAAGAACTGTTGTGCCTCGACAACCAGTTTCGCACAGGCCAGGGCTTCTTCTTCCTTAACGAAGCCGCCGCCTGGCGCAAGCATGGCATCAGACCATTCCTTGAGTTCCCAGATCTTGTCTCTTGGTACGCCCAGTTGATCGGCGATGACGGTGCAGGGCAGTGGCACGGAGAATTGCCATATAAAGTCACACTCGCCGTCGTCAATAAACTTGTCGATCAGATCGTTTACGACGGTTTCAACGTATCCTGTCAGGCCTCTGATGCGCGCGACGGAGAAAGTATCGTTGATTAACTTGCGGTATTTCGTATGAACAGGTGGATCGGTGCGTTGCAATGTTGAAACACGGGCCCAGCCGTTTTTAGCTTTGTATTCTTCCGCAACATTTCGAGATGCCCCCCCTTTTTGTGCCCCCATCTTGAATATGTCACTGCTGAATATTTCCGGGTGCTTCTTGATATAGCGGACATCTTCATATCGACTGACATAGTAAGCGCCAATCTCATCCATGAAATAGACAGGTGTGTCCAGATGGCGTATGGCTTCGAAGTATTTGAACGGGCACTCCCTGGTTTCATCTTCCAGCAGGTTGTATTCGAGCGAGTCTGCCATGACCTGTCTCCGTGGATTTAGGCGGCTAGTGTCTCATGGTCGCCGCTGGACGTGAATAGTGGTTTACCAGGGAACCTCTGATTAACAGGATATTTTCGTCAGAACAAGGAAGAGATTCTCATCAATTACGCACAACTCTGAATCTGTTACGCTAATTTTCCATAACAAAATCAGGGTGTGATCATGGCAGATGAACTCGATAAAGTACTGGAAAACATGAAGACACTACGCGATGAAATTCGTGTCCAGATGCATCTGGCCAAAGCGGAGATGAAAGACGAGTGGGATACGCTCGAATCAAAGTTCGAAGACATGGAGACAAAACTTGGTGATGCAGCGGAGGAAACCCGCCAGACCGTGAACGTTATTGCCGAAGAGCTCAACGATGCCTACAAACGTATCAAGGCTCGCCTCTAGGGAAGCTCTGATTAATCAGAGGATCCCGGATCAGGCCATTTCTTCGATATGTGATCTGGTCGTTTCCAGGATCTGCCGGGAGAGTTCTTCGTCCTGAACATTGCGTGATAACAACAAACCGCCAACACAGAGCGACAGAAATAATATCGCCTCGTTCTGTTTGTCCGGAAAATCCCCACCAATCTGCTTGAGGGTATTTTTGACGGCCAGCTCATAGATCGCCTGAAAATCTTCGCCGGATCTCGGTACGTCAGTTGCCAGCGCGCTGATGGCACAGCCGGTATCGATACTGTCACGATGGCGCTTTGAGAGGTAGGTTGCGGCCAGTCGTTTTAATCGCGCGGCAAAGCTCTCATCCCCGTGCTTTGATCCAAACCAGCGCGGCTGTGTTGAATCAATGGCATGCTGAAATCCAGCCTGTGCCAGCTCGTTTTTGTTGTCGAAGTAGGCATAGAATGCGCCATGGGTTAAACCCGCATCCCGCATTATCTTTGCAATCGAAGCTCCATCAATACCTTCTTTGCGCATCCTGGCACCTGTGATCTTCAGGATCCTGTTGCGCGACTCGCGTTTTTGTTTGGCCCGGCTGCTCATGGTCAGTTACTGATGTATTCGAGCGGCGGCATGCCGAGCGCTTCGCGATAGGTGTTGTGGTAATGATGCAGGGCAGGCTCGTTTCTACCGAACGTCAGGTATTCCTGCGCTCCTGAAAGAATCCCCTGGTGTGAGCTCGCGGCCACCACATAGTCTTCCATTTCGATGACACGGGCAAAGCCCAGCATGCGCTCCTGAATGTTCTCGTAGCGCTCTCGCCGTTCATCATCCATCTCAAGATCGGCCAGATCTGGTGACATATAGAAACTGATTTGTGAATGGCTCTGGTGTGGATTGTTGCCATCGGGATAAACCCTGACCAGCGTCGGTCCGCCCTGGCCAAGAATGAGCTGAATATTCGGGAAGATATAGTAGACCGGCAGTGCCGCCAGCAGGATATTCCAGTTTTCTTCCGGCACGTCTCGGAGGGAATCAATGTTTCGCAGGCAAAGCGCCATTCGATGATTGCGCTCAAAGGTATCGTACATCTGGGCATTGCCATAAAAATCGGCGGCCAGCGTATCTTTGTGTAGCGCATTGAAATGATAGGTCTCACCGAAGGTATCGATGGCAAGTTTCCAGTTCATTGCATGGTCGTAAGTGGTGTCAGAACTAACGACGAAATTTCCCAGTTGCCATGATGCCAACTCCGGGCCCAGGTCGCCCAGTATTGAATCGATATCGATATCGCCATCCGGATTCGGATTGACCCAGAGTAATCCGTGTTTTTCAGTGCATGGCAGCTTCACCAGGCCGTTGCAGCTTTTGTCTATCGGACCGAAATGGTCTTCTTTGGGTATCGAGACCAGGTCACCATTGTTGCTGTAGCCCCAGGCGTGGAAAGGACAGCTAAACAGGTTTTTTTCGCCCCGGGATTCATTGACCAGTACGGTGCCTCGATGACGACAAACGTTCAGGAAAGCATGGAAATTGCCGTCTTTGTCCCGGGTACAAAGAATGGGTTTCTTCAGATCATTGTTCGTTAAAAAACTGCCTGGTTTTGGCAGGTCAGCGCTTAATCCGAGTACATGGGGGTAGTCCTGGAAAAAACTTTCCCATTCCCTGGAAGCGATATCGGGGGAGGTATAGCCAGAAACAGGATTGCGTACCTGACCGCCCGCATCGACGTTAGTATCGGTATCCAGGTAATGCATGAGCCCTTTAATAAGGCGTACTTGCTCTTGACGTTCCATGGTGAATCCCCAGTCCGCATGATAAGTATCATACGAAAATAGCCTGTTCCACTAGCCCGGTCAATAGGATATACAATGGGTTGCTTTGATCCCGATGGAGTGAATTTATGTCGTTGGCGATGACGATTGAGCAGAGAGAACAGTTTCTGGCGGATTTGCATGTCGGAATTATCAGCATCCCTCGAAAGTCCAAGGGGCCGTTGGCGGTACCTATCTGGTACGACTACTCACCGGGTGGTGAACTCCGGGTGATTACCAATGATACTTCCATTAAAGGAAAGCTGTTGAAGAACGCATCGCGAATCAGTCTGTGCGCGCAAACCGAGATGGCACCTTATCAATATGTGTCCGTGGAAGGACCTTTCTCTGTCAGGGCGACTGCGGATGGAGAGACATTAAGCATGGCCATTCGTTATCTCGGTGAAGAGCAGGGGCGTGCCTATGCGGCAAATTCTCCCGATAGTGACGACAGCATCACTGTTTGCCTGAAACCGGAAACCTGGTTCACTGTCGATTACAGTAAAATGTGAACCCAGGGAACCCGTGGTTCCCCGGTCTAGATAGAAAGTGTGATCGACATCACACCAATTCACCTCCGTCTGTTGTCTACTGCGTTTAATTATCGTAAACCGGGACTTTCAACATGTCATATCACAGGATGGGAACAACTGACTACGTCAACATAATCGGCCTAACGCTGTTCTTCTATTTCGCCACTGGCCAGTTATCCCAGGGCTGAACTATTCTGATTTTTAGCGGTTCACGCGGTAATGCGAATGGTTTATGTTCATCTATCTGTACAGCATCCTGTGGGAGAACGCCTATGAAGGCTTCAGATCTTTTTGTGAAATGCCTTGAAGTAGAGGGTATTGAGTACATTTTCGGCGTACCCGGTGAAGAAAATGCTGATTTCATGATGTCCCTGGAACGCTCGGACAAGATCAGGTTCATCTTGTGTCGCCATGAACAGGGTGCTGCATTCATGGCCGAAGTTTATGGTCGACTGACCGGGTCGCCCGCGGGCTGCCTGGGGACTCTCGGACCCGGGGCTACCAATCTCATCACTGGGGTTGCAGATGCAAACATGGACAGGGCGCCCATGCTGGTGCTAACCGGCCAGGGTTCATCTGACCGTTTGCATAAGGAATCCCACCAGATCATGGACGTGGTTACCATGTTCGGGCCAGTCACAAAATGGGCTCAGCAGATTGTTAACGAACACACCATTCCCGAAATTGTTAGAAAAGCCGTCAGGTTGGCAAGAACCGAGAAACCTGGTGCAGTCCTCATTGAGTTGCCTGAAGACATTGCGAAGCGCGACACCGACAAACTACCTATGAAACCCGTACGATTCAGACGACCCGTCGGAGATGACAAGGCCGTGGACCGCGCCTGGCAGGCCATTCGCTCCGCCAGGCGGCCAGTGATCCTCGCCGGTAATGGTTGTATTCGCAGGCGGGCGTCAAAACAGTTGCGCCTGTTCTGCGAGGCGACCGGTATTGGAGTCATCTCGACCTTCATGGCGAAAGGTTGTGTCGATATGAACGCTGACTATTGCCTCTACACCATTGGGCTACAGTCCAGGGATTATGCGTTTTTAGCTATCGAGGCGGCAGATCTGATCATCACCCTTGGATTCGATATGGTTGAATACCATCCCCGCCTGTGGAATCCCGACAGCATCAAGGAAGTTGTCCACGTGGATTTCAATCCTGCGGAAATCGACGAGCATTATCATCCCGAGTACGAAATTGTCGGCGATCTGGCACACACACTTTGGATGCTGAACGAACGGGTGGCGGCAGAGCCATTGCCGGACTGGGATCTTAGTTTCCAGTCCCAGGCCCGGAGTGATATGCAGCGTGTATTGGAAAAGTATAAAGATGATGTCGGTGATGTGCCGATCAAACCGCAAAAAGTATTGTGGGATACCAGGCAAGCGATGGATGACGATAGTGTGCTGTTATCCGATGTGGGTGCTCACAAAATGTGGATCGCACGGCACTACCAATGCGTTCTGCCCAACACCTGCCTCATTCCTAATGGTTTTTGTTCGATGGGGTTCGCGCTTCCAGGGGCTGTGGCCGCAGCGTTGCTGTACCCGGACAAACACATACTGTCGATTTGTGGGGATGCCGGTTTCCTGATGAATGTTCAGGAAATGGAAACGGCAAAAAGACTCGGCTGCAATATGACGGTGATGGTCTGGGAAGATCATGAGTACGGCTTAATCGCATGGAAGCAGACCAACGAGTTTGGCAGGCATACCGATTTGAGTTTCAATAACCCGGACTGGATGCAGCTTGCGAGCGCCTTCGGCTGGCACGGACATTTGATCGAGCAAACCGAGGCGCTTGAATCAACTATTCGCCAGGCGTTGGCTGAGCCGGGCCCGAGTCTGATTGTCGTGCCGATTGACTACCGGGAAAATCTGAAACTAACCGATGAGATGGGTCAGATAGAGTTTTCGCTTTAGGGAACCTCTGATTAATAGGTTACCCGAACTCTTTACCCAGGGATCCCTCGTCAAATGCCTTGTTGGCAATAATGTGCAAATGTAAATGAAACACTGTCTGTCCGGCATCAGCGCCGTTATTGATGACGAGTCTGAAGGCTTCGTCGACGCCAAGTTGTTTCGCAACCTTTCCCGCAACCAACAACAAATGGCCTAACAAGGCCTGGTGACTTTCATTGGCATCAACCAGCCGAGGAATATCAGTCGATCGCGGAATAACCAGCACGTGAGTAGGTGCCTGGGGGTTAGCATCCCTGATCACGATGGCATGTTCATCCTCGTAGAGTTTCTCTGAAGGTATATCGCCATCAACGATTTTTGCGAATATGGTTTTTTCTTCCGCCATCCCGAATCTCCGGTCCGTTAAGTTGCGTTAGTCTTCAGCCGTGCTTACCTGGCTGCCAGCCGTTGGCAGATAATTTCTCGGCAGCAAATGAACTGGGCTTTGCTTCCAGCGTGGTTGCCATGGTGTCGTTCCAGCGATTCAGAAAACCGAACAGCGAAATGGTCGCCACAATTTCCACACATTGCTTGTCAGTATAGTGCGCCTTCAGTGATGCCATGTGTGACGGTTCAACGGCGTTGGGCACCATACCGGCATGAAGCGCTACTCGAAGTGCCGCTTTCTCTGCCTCGGTGAATAGATCGCTGGTTTCAAATTCAAATGCTGCTTGTATCTTTTCGACGCTGACCCCATTGACCTCGGCGCTGTGAGAAGTATGTGCCTGACAGTAACGACAACCGGCGGCGTTGCTGACCACGAATGCGACAAGCTGTTTGAGTCCTCGGTCGATTTCGCCGCCACTAATGACCGTGCCCGCAAAACCCGAAAAGGCCTGCAAGAGCTCTGACCAGTGCGCCATGGTTAACATGCTTTCCGGGACGAAACCCATGGTGGCTTCCACCATTTCAATGATGGGTTCCAGCTCTTTGAGCTCGTCGCGTGATTTAGGTGTGACCAGGGTCATTCGGATCTCTTTGGGGTAATGAAGGTAGGACTATAACAAGGGAACCTCTGATTAATAGGATATTTTCGTCAGAACACTTTCAAAAAGGGCAGGCGCAATTAGACATCAGTCGATCCGGCCGACCCATATGTGAAGTCGACCGTCGGAAGACGCTCGTCAGAAGGCGCTTCGGGTCCGGAACAGTCTCTATCGCCGGGGGCGCATCTTCTGCTCTTTCAGCCCGGTCGTAACAACATTCAATATTTGTCTGCAGGTCACCTGGCCAACGAGACGATCATCCAGGATGACAGGACGTCTTCGATGTTTGTGATCCAACATGGATGTTGCCACATCGACAATATCATCATGCGGATTCTGAACTTCAATATCGCGAGTCATAATGTCGCCCACAAGAGCGGATCCAAAGTCTTCGCCATTGTAAGCGCTGGCCAGAATGACCCGTAAACAATCCAGTTCGGACAACATGCCAACCAAAGCCTTCCTGTCATCAACAACGACCAGGCCGCTTACCTTATGTTCAAGGATTCGCAACGCTGCTTCATAGACAGTTAGGTCCGGCTTGGCTGTTACGGGGTTCTTCAGCATGTAATCGGCTAGCTCAACTGAACGTAACATAGTACTTTTCTCCCATCTTTTCCGGGTTGACGACTCGTCAACCATTTACTATTGCGAAAACCAATTCACTCGCAATACCGTTCGCCGCATTAACTTAATGCCTGTGCGACCGTTGAAACCCATTCCACAACCGGCGTTGGGTAAATGCCCAGTGCCAGCACCAGCAAAGTCACCATGCCCAAGGCCCAGCCGCCAGCGGCTGGTATGGGTATCACTTCTGAGTTGCTGGTTTGCTTGGTCATGGTAAAAATAATTCTCAGGTAGTAAAACAACCCGATGCCACTACCGATCACGACTGCCACCAGTAGTGTCCATAATTCAGATTCCACCCCGGCGGCAAATATATAGAACTTCCCGACAAATCCTACTGTCAATGGAATACCGGCTAACGAGAGCAGCATGGCGCTGAAGAAAGTAGCGAGTAGAGGGCGCCGCCAGAATAATCCTTCAAACTGCGATAACTGGTCGTGATCATGTTCCGTCGCGACCGTACTGGACATGACGCTAATGACACCAAAGGCACCGATCGTTGTCAGAAAATAGGCGATCAGGAAAAAAATACTGGCTTCGATCGCAAGCAGTTTGCCTCCGGCTACACTCGCAGCGATAAACGCCACCAGCAGATACCCGAAATGCGCAATAGATGAATAGGCCAGGATTCTTTTCAGATTGTCCTGCATAAGCGCCAGTAGATTACCAACAATGATCGACAGTAAGGCAACCCAGAACAGGCTCTCGATCACTGATGCATATTGAAAGCCGTCAATGGATACAAAGAATCTGAGAAGTACGGCAAAAATGCCTCCCTTGGAAGCAGTTGCCAGGAAAGCGGTTGCCGGTACCGGGGCGCCCTGGTACACATCTGGCGTCCACATGTGAAATGGCACCAGAGATAATTTGAAGCCGATACCTGCCAGTATCATCGTCGCACCGAACAGTACGAACACATTGCCGGGGGCAAGTTCAGAGATGCCTTGTGCCATTTCATCAAAAGACAGGCTGCCCGTAACAGCAAACAGCAGTGCAATGCCAAATAGAATCGTGGCAGACGAGACTCCAGACAGAATCAGGTATTTCAGGGCAGCCTCAATGCTGAGCATGCCTCTGGTTGGATAGGAAATCATGGCGTAAAGAGAAACACCGACAAGCTCCAGACCCAGAATAAATGACGCAAAGTGTACGCTGTGCGCCAGTATCACACCGCCCAGGGTTGCCAGCAGTAGCAGGATAGTGAATTCGTCCTGCTTCTCGCCGCGAATGGCATAGTAGCTGTAGGCCAGCAAACAGATGAACAAGGCGGCAACGACGATGATGCCAGAGAAGAGTAATGCATAGGAGTCAACCATCAGAAGTGGTGTCACCAATCCCGGATCTGATACCAGGCTCACGTAAACGATGCTGGTTAGGGTCGCTACCAGCCCGATGCCGGCACAAAGGCAGGTCAACGCGAGGTTTCTCGCGAATGCCACGACCATCATCACAACCAGGATGACACTGGTCAGCGTAATGATGGGTAATAGTGCCTGTAAATCCGACAGGTTCATGGCGCGCTCCCAATCCAGGGACTGCCTGTGATATTGGCCAGCTCATACAGACCAGCCAGGGCGGGTTCAATCAGGTCAAATACCGGTTGCGGATAGACACCTATCCAGGTCAGGCCAGCAATCATCGGTACCATGGCGATCATCTCCCGCGTGCCGAAGTCGCGGATGCCACGCTCTTGAGACGACGCTCCCTGGAATACTTTGCCCATGGCAATCAATGCATAGACTGCCCCGGTAACCAGCCCGAGCGTTGCGAAAATGGTAATGGTCTTGTTCACTGCGAAGGCGCCCAACAGAATCAGGAATTCGCCAACAAAATTCCCAAGTCCTGGCATCCCCAGTGACGCAATAATAAAAAACATCGCGATGGCGCCCATTCGTGGTGCTTCAAGCCAGAGACCACCCATCTCGGCCATGTCCCTCGTATGAATTCGATGTTGGATGGCACCGGCCATCATAAATAGCGCGGCTGTGGAAAACCCATGGGCGACCATTTGCATCACAGAACCCTGAAGAGTCAGTTCTGTCCAGGCAAAGACGCCAACTAATACGAAGCCCATGTGACTGACACTGCTATAGGCAACCAGCCGTTTGAAATCGGTTTGGGCGAAGGCGAGTAATGCCCCATAAAGAATGCCAATGGCGCCAAGTGCCATAGCGAAGTTTGCAATCTCTGCGGCTGCCTCTGGGAATAGTGGCACCGTAAATCGAATCAACCCGTAGGCGCCTGTTTTCAGCAGAATACCTGCCAGCAATACGCTTGCAGCAGTGGGCGCCTGAGTGTGCGCATCGGGCAACCAGGTATGGAAGGGGAAACCCGGCAGCTTGACGACAAAGGCGACAAAGAAGCCGCACATGATCCAGAACGACAGACCAGCATCCACGCCATGGCCCAGCAGCTCAAAATAGTTAAAGGTCAGATGGCCGGTCACGGTTGAATTGGCGAGAACCAGCGTCAGGATCGCGACCAGCATGATCATGCCGCTGACCTGGGTGAACAGGAAAAATTTCATCGCCGCGTAGGATTTGTTTTCATGGCCCCAGATCGCGATGAGGAAATACATGGGAATGAGCATGACTTCCCAGAAAAAGAAGAATAAAAACAAGTCCAGCGCAGTGAACACGCCAACGACCCCGGCGACAGTCCACATCAGGTTGAACTGGAAGAATCCGGGCTGATGGTCTATCTCATCCCAGGATGAAAGAATGGCAATAAATCCCAGGAAAACCGTCAACGCCACCATTAACAATCCAAGACCGTCCATGGCAAACACGAACGAAATACCGAACCGGGGGATCCAGGGCAGGTTGATATACTCCAGCCATTGCGCACCTACCGACGGAAACTGACCGCCGGGTATAAAGAATGCCGGTACCAGAATGAGGGCAGCGATGAGGGTCGCGGCAATCGATATCCATCTGGGCAGGTCCTTGTTCAATCCTTCAATCGCCCAGGCTGCGAGTCCGCCCAGGAATAATGTGAGCATGACCAGAATCATCGTCATTGGATGCTGACTCCGAGGGCGATGCCAGTCATCAAGACGAGCCCCAATAACATGACTCCGGCGTAGGTTCGCATCTGGCCTGTCTGGCTCTGGGTGCTGAAGTCATGGAGGAACCAGGTCACATCGGCTATAAAGTTGTAGATCCAGTCGACTATGTCTTTTTGGTTCAGTTCAGCAAGCCGCTCATAGGGGCGAACAACCAAATGGTCATACAGCCAATCCATCGCCCAGTGTGAAAACCAGAATTTAGTCAGCACTTTGCCCAATGAAGAATTAGTCAAACTGCTAACGTCCAGGCTATGGCGCAAATAAATCAGATAGGCAATGAACACGCCGACGATGGGAACCAGGGGTGTAATAATCGCTATAGTCTGATTGTGGTGTGTGCCAGTCACTGTCGGGAACACTTCGGCGACCGGTATGACTATGAGCCCTCCTGTAACGGCAAGCAGACACAGCGCGAGAAGAGGTCCGGCCATTATCCAGCCTGCGGGCTCAGTGGGTTCGGTCTTTACCTCTCCAAAGAAAACAATGAATACCAGCCGGAAACTGTAGATGGAAGTTAATAATGCACCCAACAAACCGGCTCCCCAGAATACCGGCCCGTACCAGTCTGACTCATAGGCAGCGAGTAGGATGGCATCCTTGGAAGTGAAACCCGATGTGAGCGGTAGTGCCGCCAGCGCCGCGCTACCGATGATAAAACTCCAGAAGGCAACGGGGAGCCGTTTTCGTAACCCGCCCATCTTGAAGATGTCATGTTCATGATGCAGTGAATAGACGACAGCGCCCGCGCCGAGGAACAAAAGTGCCTTAAAGAAGGCGTGGGTCATCAGGTGAAAGATGCCAGACGCCCAGGCGCCGACCCCAAGCGCCATGAACATATAGCCAATCTGGCTGATTGTGGAGTAGGCTAAAATGCGCTTGATATCGCGTTGGGTGAGCGCGGTAAACGCCGCCATTAACAGTGTGACGGCACCGACTATCGCAACTGCATGCAAGGCGATCGGTGACATCAGGAACAGATCATGAGTTCGCGCAATCAGGTAAACCCCCGCAGTGACCATCGTCGCCGCATGGATCAGTGCGCTGACCGGTGTCGGTCCAGCCATCGCGTCAGGTAACCAGGTTTGTAGTGGTAACTGGGCAGATTTACCAACGGCGCCGCCTAAAAGCAGCAGACAGGCAATAGTCAGCGTTGGGCTGCCATCCGGCCAGGTCGCGATGGCGGCTGCCGTCATGGGGCCGATATCCAGCGTTCCAAGATGCATAAAGAGTAAAAACAGTCCCAATGCCATGGCGGTATCGCCAACCCGGGTGACAATGAAGGCTTTCCTGGCTGCCGCACCATTGGCAGGGTCTTCATGCCAGAACCCGACCAATAGATAGCTGCACAGGCCAACACCTTCCCAGCCCACGAATAGCAGCAGGAGATTGTCAGCGAGTACCAGTAGTAGCATCGCCGCGACGAACAGGTTCATGTAGGCAAAAAAGCGGCTGTAGTCGTCATCGTCCAACATAAAGAGCGACGAGTAGACGTGTATTAACAAACCGACGCCCGTGACGACTGACATCATCGTCAGCGTCAGGCCGTCAATATAGAAGGCAACGTGGGGTGTAAAACCACCGACGTTCATCCAGGTATAGAAGGTCGCGGTTATCGCTTGCCTGGATTCCAGGTACTCCACTGCAGTAAACAGCACCAGCAGAGCGGAGATGCCAACACTGCCTACGCCGACAATGGCGACAAGTCGCTTGGGCAGGTTGCCCATCGTCAGGAACAAAATCAGGAATCCCGTTAAAGGCAACAGGGGTATCAGGAAGGTGAATTCAGCCAATGACTACCCCTTCATCCTGCTGGCCTGGTCGATATCCAGCGAGCCGAAGCGTCTATGGGCTTGTAACAACAGTCCCAGCCCGACCGAGACCTCAGCGGCAGCAATGCTGAGGATGAGCATAAACATGATCTGTCCGTCAGCGATCCCCCAGTGGGCACCGGCGACAATAAACGCCAGACCGCAGGCATTCAGCATAATTTCGAGTGACATCAGGATGAGGATAATGTTGCGGCGAACCAGAACACCCAAAAGACCAATCAAAAATAATATCCCTGCCAGCAGCAGGCCATGTTCCATGGGAATGACGACGGCTTCTGTCATCGCTGCTGCCTCGCGTCGACGAGATACCGCCTGCCGAGATGATAGGCACCGACCAACCCGGCCAACAGCAACATGGAGGCGATTTCCACGGCAAGTACGTAAGGCCCAAACAGTTCTATCCCAACGGCTTTCGGTCCAATGACGGCCCCTTTTAGAATATGTTCAGAGCTCTGCAGGACGTAAACAATTTCCACAAATAACACCAGGCTAAGTGCCGATGGGAAGACCCACATGCCCGGCTTTAGCAAGACATGTTCTGACACGTCTCCCGATGAGCCCAAATTCAGCATCATGATGACAAACACAAACAGCACCATGATGGCACCTGCATAGATCACGACCTCAAGCACGGCAGCGAAAGGCGCGCCCACCAGGAAGAAAATAATGGCGGAAGCCAGCAACGAGATAATGAGATAAATCAGGGCATGGGCAGCGTTATAGCGGGTTACGGCCAGTATGGTCGAGACCAGTGAGATGGTTGCCGCGGTATAGAAGAGGCCAAGTTCCAGCATCAGGGTAGCAGGCTCTTCACATTGACGGGTTCTGCCTCATTCAGCGCCTGGCCCTTGTCTTTGTCTTTAATTGTCTTACCCGCAACATTGTAAAAGCTGTAACCCGGGTATTTTCCCTGCCCGCTAATGAGCAGGTGTTCCTTTTCATAGACCATGTTCTGGCGGTCGTATTCGCACATTTCGAAATCTGGCGTTAACTGGATGGCATAAGTAGGACAGGCTTCCTCGCACATGCCGCACAGAATGCAGCGAGAGAAATTGATACGGAAAAACTCCGGATACCAGCGGCCGTCCTCATCTTCTGTTTTTTGCAGGGCAATGCAGTCAACGGGGCAGACCACCGCACACAGATTGCAGGCGACGCATCGTTCTTCACCATCAGGGTCCCGGGTTAAGATAATCCGGCCGCGATAGCGCGGAGCAAGGTAAGGCATGACTTCCGGGTATTGAACGGTGTCCGTTTTGGTGAAAGTGTGCCGCAACACCATCGCGAGCGTCACCAGTTGGCTCCAGATGGCTTTGAAGATTACACCCATAGTGCGACAGCTCCTGTTATCAGTAGGTTAACCAGTGTCAGTGGCAGCATGTACTTCCAGCCAAATGACATGAGTTGGTCATACCTGGGCCTCGGGATTGCTGCGCGCAGCAATATAAAGAAGCAAATGAAGAAGAATGTCTTGAGAAAGAACCATATGATCGGTGGCAGGAAAGCCGGTCCAAGCCAACCACCAAAAAAGATGGTGGCGACGATGCAGGAAATCAGGATCACACCCATGTATTCCCCCACCATAAACATACCAAACTTCATGCCGGAATATTCCGTGTGAAATCCTGCAATCAGTTCATGTTCGGCTTCCGGCAAATCGAAGGGTAATCGGTGGCTTTCGGCAATCCCGGCAATAAAGAAAACCACGAAGCCAAAAAATTGGGGTATGACGAACCACGTATGTTCTTCCTGCCAGAGCACGATATCCACCAGGCTGAATGAACCTGTCAGCATGACAACACCCATCAGGGAAAGCCCCATGAAGACTTCATAACTGACCATCTGTGCGGCTGATCGAAGACCTCCCAGTAGGGCATACTTGTTGTTAGAGGCAAGGCCGCCAAGCAACACGCTGTAGACGGCCAGGGATGTCATGCCGAGAAAAAACAAAAGCCCGATGTTCAGGTCGGATATATACAGACCCGGTGCATAAGGAACAACCGCGAAGCCGAGCAGCATAGCCATGATGATGGTGGTTGGGGCGAACACAAATACAAATTTGTCTGCAAAGGGAGGAACCCAGTCTTCCTTGGCAAACATCTTGATGATGTCGGCAAGTGCCAGGCCGATACCCAAAGGACCCACGCGATTGGGCCCCAGTCTGTCCTGCCACAGGCCCAGTAGCCGTCGTTCGAACCAGATGAGGACAGCGGCGCCGCCGAAGGCACCAACCAGGGTGCCGAAAATGACGATATAGATGACGAAGCCTTCCATCAGCTTGTCCTGTCCGTGGTAATGAGCGCTGGTTTAAGCGGGTCGAGTGGTGCCTGGTAATCATCAATCTTTTTAAGATCAGAAAGATTTAGTGTTGCCAATCCTGCCGTTGCAGGGATGAGCGGATAGATGACACAGCCCTCAGCAACGTCGTCATCAATCAAAACGGTCATCTGAAGCTCAAGGCTACTGACGCCATCACGGTGGGACAATCCCATTGACGTGGCAGTGGCGCTGTTCATCCTTGCATATAAGCCTGGGATGAGCGTTGCCAATTCATCGGCATAGTTACTGAGTTCATCACTGCCGAAGATATGACACTGGCCGACAAGGTTGCTGGAAGTTTCCTGTTGCAAGGTAAAGGCGGAGAGTGACTTGACCGATTCAAACAGTCGAAGTCCGGCGACTTCAGTTTTGTCAGGCCCACCGATCTCACGCTGGAATTTGTGAATGGACTGATTCGAATTCCAGCCTGGCGACCAGGTAAATGAGCGGAGACTGGAAGGCGCATGACTCTGGTCACCTTCCATCGTGAAAGCAAGTGCGGATTCAGCGTCGACGGTTTGTTGGGGTTCGTGTACAGATATGTTGGCAAATATCGCAGTGCGGCCGCTTTCCCGGTGAGTCATGCGGGCCACTTTGCTGCCCTTGATCCGAAAATTTTCGTCGGGCGCACAGCGTTTTATCGCGGCAAGATTGGAATGATCGTACGCTATTTGGGTTTGCAGCTGGTTTGCGGTTTTTGCCTCACCATCGATTGCCGACAACAAGTGGTAACTGGGCCTGATATCGCCTGCCGGGTTGAAGACCGCCATGGAACGTTGAATCCGTCCCTCGTTATTAACAAATGACCCTTCAGCTTCGGCGAAGGAAGCTGCCGGTAATACCAGGGTTGAACGGGACACGGTGGCATTGTCCAGGCTATCGAGTACAACGATGTTGCCGATGCCGTCAAGTACCGCTGAACCGAATCTGCCATCAATATCATTTTCAAGGATGACCAGGGTATCGGGCTTGCCAGCCAGTAATGTTTCGGTGTCAGCGTCGTTGTCAATCAGGCACACGCCCAGGCTGTTGGATTCGCTGGCACACAAGTGAATGCCGGTGCCTGGATTTTTCGTGCTCAGCACCAGCGCGAGATTCGCAGCCGCCTTGAGCAGGTTGGTGCTGCCGAGGCTGGTGCCTGAAATAATGAGCGGACGTTTTGCCTTCTGCAGTGTGTTGGCGATGTCTTTTGCCTGGGAAGGCTCATTGCCCTTAAGAGCCCCGGTGATCTGTTCCACCAGAGCAACAATTTCGTTAGGGGCCAGGCGGTGGGATTCGCTGGCCACATCATCCAGGCGATCCGCCATCGGCGTCAAAACAATCAGTGGGCTTTTATCATGTTGAGCGAGTTCGCGGACCGCCGCATCGTGCCATTCGGCGATGCCGGATTGCCCTGCCAATTCGTTGGAGAGGCCTCTCACGGCCTGCCTGATAGATAGCGCCAGCCTGGGTGCATGATTGGTCACATCTTCGCCAACGATCAGGATGGCATCGTAGCTCTCGACCTCGATCATCGAAGGGGTGTTGAGGTGACTATCCAGCACATCCAGAATGACCTGGTGCATATCGCGGTCCCTGGTCGTCATTCCATTACAATAATTCGCCTCGCCCACCAATTGCCGCAATGCCTCGTTTGCTTCAAGGCTGGCTCTGGGCGAACCCACGCCGACGACGGTACCTTTCAAGCAATTGCGCGCGTTGGTCAGCGCTGCCTCCAGTGGAATCGGATCGTAAGTTCCGCTTGCATTGCGTTGACCCGCCTGGGGAATTCGCTGGTCGGAATTAACATGCTGGGCGCCAAATCGACCTCGATCACAAAGGAAGTAACCATTGACCTCATTGTGATAACGATTGTGAACCCGGCGCAGCTCCCCGTATCGCTCGGATGTGTAAGTATTGCAACCCAGTGAGCAGGACTGGCAGATAGTCGGCGCAGATTGCAGGTCCCATTTTCGCGTGTAGTGCTTCGCGAGTGTCTTGTCCGTGAATACGCCGGTCGGGCAAACCTCTATCAGGTTTCCCGCAAATTCATTCTCCAGCAGTCCCGACTCCGCTCTGCCGAAAAACACACGATCGCGTGAACCAAACGCGCCCAGGTCATCGCCGCCAGCGTAATCCTGGTAATACCGCACGCATCGGTAACAGGTGATGCACCGGTTCATTTCGTGACCGATGAATGGCCCCAGGTACTGGTTGCGGAAGGTCGTTTTCTGGCCAGAGTAGCGGCGGTTTTTGTGGCCCACCATGACGGTCATATCCTGCAGGTGGCACTCACCGCCTTCCTCGCAAACCGGGCAGTCATGGGGGTGATTCAACATCAGGTTTTCGATGACTGAACTGCGAAACATTGCAGCATTTTCAGCGTCAACAGAAAATCTTGCGCCGTCCGTGATAGGGGTCATACAGGACATCAGGATGCGACCCCGGTCGTCATCTTCGTTGGCATAACCGATGACCGCGCACTGACGGCAGGCACCAACACTGCCCATGGCAGGATGCCAACAGAAATAGGGAATATCGACGCCATTGGACAGCAACACTTCCAGCAGGTTTGCATCTGCTGCTGCTTCGATTTCTATGTCATCAACAATGATCAGGGGCATCAATCAGGTCCGGTTGTGTAAGGGCAGGCCTTACCTTCTATGTGAGCGATAAAGTCGTCGCGAAAATATTTCATACCACTGGCAAGCGGTTCGATGGCGCCGGGTGCATGGGCGCAGTGGGTATTGCCGATGGCACCGATAAACTGTGATTGGCGCTCAAGAATATCCAGATCCGACATTTCGCCATCACCGGCTTCAATTTTGTCCAGAATCTGTTGCACCCAGGGCAGACCTTCCCGGCAGGGCGTACAGAAGCCGCAGGATTCCCGTGCGAAAAACTTTTCCAGGTTGGCGATCATGCCCACAGGGCAGGATCTGTCATCCAGGATAATCATGGTGCCAGTGCCCATGCGACTTCCCGCCTTCATCACCGTGTCATATTCCATCGGAATATCGAGATGATCAGGAGTCAGGAAATCCGTCGAGGCGCCGCCCGGCAGGAATCCTTTCAGTTGGTAACCGTCTGCCATACCGCCAGCATGGTCTTCCAGTATTTCCCGGATACTGGTACCCATCGGCAGCTCCCAGCAGCCAGGATGTTTTACCCGACCACTTGCGCCAAATAGTTTGGTGCCGCCATCTACCCCTTTGCCCAGTGCTTTAAACCAGTCAGGACCGTGCTTGACGATGTGCGTAATGTTGCAGAGGGTCTCCACGTTGTTGACAATGGTGGGTCGCCCCCAGAGCCCGCTGACCTGCGGAAAGGGCGGTTTCGCCCGGGGTATCGCCCGCTTGCCTTCCAGGGAATTGAGTAACGCCGTTTCTTCACCGCAAATGTAGCGGCCAGCACTGACATGTACATGCAACCGGAAAGAATAATCTGAATCCAGAATATTGTTGCCGAGCAGGTTAGCTGCCTGCGCGTCGGCAATGGCCTCGTTCAGTCGGGCGATAGCAGCATGGTATTCGGCCCGGATAAAAATATAGCCAATATCGGCGGAAATCGTATAGGCCGACAGAATCATCCCTTCGATCAGCTGATGGGGGTCTTTTTCCATCAGAATGCGATCTTTAAAAGTGCCGGGTTCCATTTCATCTGCATTGGCGATCAGGTAGCGATGACCTTTGCCATCGGGTTTTGGCACGAAGCTCCACTTCATGCCTGTCGGGAAACCGGCACCGCCCCGGCCTTTCAAATTCGAATCTTTGATCAGTTCCAGAACAGCATCCGGATCCGTTTTTCCGATTGTGCTGCGCAGAGCAGAGTAGCCGCCGTTGCCCTGATATCGGGACAAGTCCGTCGGACCCTCAAAACCAATGATATTTTGGGTCAGCGGTTTATCAGTCATTTCAGATGCTCATCGATATTGTCAGGTGTCAGATCATGATGCAGTTCGTCACCGACCATCATCGCCGGAGCATGATCGCAATCACCCAGGCAGGTGACCGGTAGCAGGGTGAATTGGTTATCGCTGGTTGTTTCTCCGTAGTCTATGTCCAGTATCTGCTTAATTTTCTGGCAGACCGCATCACCATCCATCAGCCAGCAACTCACGCTGTCACAAAACAAAATGACCTTGTCGCCAACGGGTTGGCGATAGATCAGATTGTAGAAGGTTGCAATGCCATCGAGTTCATCAATGGACATCCCAAGAAGTTCGGCAATGGCACCAAGGCTTTCATCGGAAACCCAGCCGCGATGTGCCTGAACAATCTTCAACCCGTCAATGGCCGCTGAACGCCTGTCCGGAAGATGGCGAATTTCGCTTTCGATTTCCCCGATCTCCATTTCGGTCAGGATATTCATGGGACTGTCTGTGGCGATTGTGCTCATCGGTCGACATCCGCCATAACAAAGTCAATGCTCGCAATGATCGCGATCATGTCCGGAATCAGCAGCCCTTTTGTGATCAGCGGGATCTGTTGCAGGTGAGCAAAAGAGGGCGTCCGAATGCGTGTTCGATAGGAACCAGTGCCACCATCGCTTGTCAGGTAATACATATTGGCACCCTTGGTGGCCTCGATTGTCATGCTGCATTCACCGGGAGGAATGACAGGACCCCAGCTGACATTAATGAAATGGTGAATCAGTGTTTCTATGTCGTACATTGTTCGTTCTTTGGGCGGCGGTGTGGTCTGTGGATGATCAGCCTTGTAAGGGCCCTCGGGCATATTGTTCAGGCATTGCTCAATGATGCGCAGACTTTGTGTGATCTCATCTACGCGAACCTGCGCACGATCAAAGCTGTCGCCGTTATGATAAACGGGTATTTCGAATTCAAACTGGTCATAGCCGCCATAGGGTTTGTCACGGCGCCAGTCAAAATCCATGCCGGTTGCACGTAAACCTGGGCCGGTAACACCCCAGTCCAGCGCTTCCTCGGTAGTGTAGACGCCGATACCCTTGGTGCGTTGTTGCAAGATGCTGTTGTCCATGGCCATCTTCTGGTATTCAGCCAGTCGCTTGGGCATCCAGTCGACAAAATCACGCACCATATGCTGCCAGCCCTCGGGCAAATCCTGGGCGACGCCGCCAATGCGAAACCACGCCGGGTGCATACGGCCGCCAGTGATCGCCTCGATAATTCTAAAAAGTCGTTCGCGGTCCGAGAACATATAAAAGACCGGGGACATCTGACCCACGTCCTGGGCAAAGGTGCCGTAAAACACCAGATGGCTCGAAATACGGAAGAACTCCGCCAACATGATTCGGATGACTTTGGCTCGATCCGGCACTGTAATACCTGCCATTTTCTCGACTGCCATGAGATAAGGCATGTTGTTCATCACGCCGGCCAGATAGTCGATGCGATCTGTATAGGGGATATAGGTGTGCCAGGTTTGTCGTTCAGCCATCTTCTCGGCACCACGATGGTGATAACCGATCTCCGGCACGGCATCGACCACTACCTCGCCATCAAGCTGCAGGATGATCCGGAAAACGCCATGAACCGAGGGGTGGTTTGGCCCGAGGTTCAAAAACATGAACTCGGTATTTTCATCCCGACGCTTAAGTCCCCAGTCTTCGGGTTTGAAACGCAAGGCTTCCTGCTCTTTGTCCTGGCGTTCTTCGTCCAGCCTGAAGGGTTCCATCTCTGTTGCTCTGGCCGGGTGATCTTTGCGCAGGGCATGGCCTTTCCAGGTCGGGGGCAGCAGAATGCGAAATAGATTGGGATGGTCGGTAAAGGTAACGCCAAACATGTCCCAGGCTTCTCGTTCATACCAGTTCGCGTTGGGAAATATCTGGTGAATGCTGGGGACATTGATGTCAGATTCTGACAGGGCAACTTTTAGGCGAATCTCCTTTAGATGGCTGAATGACACGAGATGGTAGACGATGGTGAAGTCCGCCGGGGGCAACCCCTCGCGATGATCGCGCACCCTCTCGTCAACACCGCACAGATCGAACAGCATTTCGTAACGCTGGTCTTTAAGAAACCTGACAATATCTTTGAGCCGCGAGCGTTCTATCCAGAAAGTAGGGATTTCGTCGACGGTGTGTTGCATATGAAAAGATGCATCAGGAAACTGCTCAGACAGTTTCGATGCAACTTCTGTAGATCCCACTTGTTCAGCAACTGCCGACAACTGCCTTCCCCTGTTTACAACCAACTACACCTGATCAGGCTCCCTCAACTCCGTCGCGGACATGCGCGAGTCGTTTCTCAGGTCCCGTTGGCTAGTTTTCTCTGCTTTGTAGACGCGTTGATCATCAACAACCCAACTGAGGGGACGCCTTTCTTTGCCTACTGCATCCTGCAGTAACATCAGACCCTGCAGGAATGCGTCCGGCCTGGGAGGGCACCCAGGCACATAAACATCTACAGGCAAGAATTTGTCGACGCCCTGCACGACACTATAAATGTCGTACATGCCGCCTGAATTGGCACAGGAACCCATTGAAATAACCCATTTGGGTTCTAGCAACTGTTCATACAGTCGCTGTATCACCGGGGCCATTTTTAAAAAGCAGGTCCCGGAAATCACCATCATGTCGGCTTGACGCGGTGTCGCTCGGATGACTTCTGATCCGAAGCGAGCCATGTCAAATCGGCTGGTTATTGCGGTCACCATTTCTACGTAGCAACATGAAAGGCCGAAGTTAAACGGCCAGATTGAATGTTTTCTACCCCAGGCGATCATGTCCTCAAGCGAGGCCATCACAAGATTGCGCCGCAGATGTTCATCAAGCGCGGTATCCACAACCGGAATGTCCGATTCGGCTTTTGTCAGGCTCCATTCCATTGTCAGTCCTCAACTCGTTGAAGTGTTGCGCCAGCTGGTAAGCCTTTGCGAACTTTTTTGCCCCAATCCAGCGCGCCGGACTTCCATTCAAAAATCAGAGCGACGACCAGGATAAGAATAAATACGCAGATTGCCAGGTAGCCAAACCAGCCCAGCTCGTAGAAAGCGACTGCCCAGGCAAAAATAAATACGGTTTCTAGATCGAAGATCACAAAGAAGATGGCGACCAGATAAAACTCGACGGACACGGGGATCTGGGCGGAACCGATGTGCACGACACCAGCTTCATAGGGCTCAATGGTCGCTCGGGTCATTTCTGAACGTTCGCCCAGCAGTGCAGATAGCACCAGGATGACGCCGACCATGACAAGAACAGACACAAAATAGAGTACCAGAGGCCAGAGTGATGACTCAGTCATAACTCACCTCGTTCAATATCGCGCGGCTGGCCACAACAAGGCTGCCACGACTGACTACCTGCGCGAGTATGGCCACCTTCATGTTCCTCTGGAAGATCGGCCGACCACTGCTGAGATAAACTCAATGCCGGTAACGTTGAATGTACTACTGTGAACTTCTTAAGGCAAGAACCTGACCCTAGGTGTTCAGCGCTTTCGTATATTTCGCTGCGTTTTCTCCTGCGAGCTTTCCAAAAACAATGCAGGGTCCGAATGAGCCGCCGCCGCCAATATAGCGATCGCCATGCAGGTTACCGATCGTTTCACCGGCTGCATATAAACCTGGAATTCGTCTTTCACTTTTATTTATGACGCAGGTGTCGGCATCAATTCTGACCCCGGTGCCCGTCCAGCAGACAATCGCGGGTCGAATCTCCACGCCATAGAACGGCGGTGTTGCGATTTTTTGCATACCGTGTTCTTTGAAGAATGCCGTATCCGCACCCAATTCGACGTCGCTATTGTATCGCGCGACCGTACCCAACAGACCGGATTCATCGACAGCCATTTCCCTGGCTAATGCTTCAAGGCTATCTGCACGATGAATTCGACCTTCGTCCGCTTTAGTTTCGAGCACATCGCTAACCCAGTTAGCCTGGGATATCGGGCTCGGTTTCGCATCTGCCCGTGCGATCTCGTCAAACACAGCAAATGCACTACCGCCTTCTTTCTCGATCAGTCCTCCGAGAACCGTATAAGGCGCAGATTCGTTGGTAAATCTGCGGCCCTGACGATTCACCAGGATAAGCCAGCCGGGTAGCAACACTTCAAGATCTCGACCAAACCCGGGTGTGACCAGCAGCAGCCCCCGACCATGACCGTCCACTGCCGCGCCTACAGATTCGCCCAGCGTAATGCCGTCACCCTGAGCGCCGTCACTGCCAATGTACCATCGCCAATCGCCAGTAGCGGCAGCCTGGGGATAGTATTTCTCGATCATTTCCGGGTTCGCGCCAAAGCCTCCGGTTGCCATGATAACGGCTCCGCAGGTTGCCTGGTCTTCCCCGATTTGGATGCCAGTGACACAGCCATCTTCGTCCGTTAACAATTCGGTGACTCTGGAATTGAGGACAATATCAACGCCCTTGTGGCTGCGATGACCGTCCAGCACATTCACAACCTCTTCGCCGCCACCATCAGGTTGATGTCCACGCGGAGTCGACCCTACGCCAGAGGGGTAGACGCTTTCCCTGGGAAATTTCACGCCCAGATTCTTGATCCATTCGAACGTGGGCGCACTCAGGTCGCAATAACGGCGAACAACAGCGGGATCGACCATCCATTGATTGAGTGTCATGTAGTGTTCAAACATGGCGTCGCTGGTGTCGCCAACAACGCCCGCTTCCTGCTGAACAGATGTCCCTGCCGCGTAGAAGTGTCCGCCACTTAGCCGGGATGAACCCCCAACCCGGGTATCTCCTTCAACAATGAGGACGCTAGCGCCGGTGTCAGCAGCGGCGACAGCTGCCGATAAACCGGCAGCCCCGGAACCGATCACAATAACGTCGTAGTCTCTTTCCATTGCGCAGCCAGCTTGTAGTCCAGGGACCTGACCCTATCACAGGATCAAGCGAACGTAACACCGGGATTGTCTGGTTCAGTGCATGCTAGGATGTTCTAGGGAACATCTGATTAAGAGGATATTTTTGTCAGAACAAGTGGTCCGGCACACCGGAAGAGGCGAGCGGAGTAAGAGCACGGCTCTGACGCAGTTATGGCGAAAATAGCGATGCGGCGTTCCGAACTTAATCAGACGTTTCCGAGGTCATTGACAGGGGATGGATATGCGATTGAAAGGCTTGCATTGTGTTGTCACCGGGGGCGCGAGTGGTATTGGCGCTGCGACTGTGCGCCGGTTTGTAGCAGAGGGCGCAGAAGTTCTGATTACCGATATTGATATGGAGGTGGCAGATAGCCTGGCCACTGAACTTGGCGATACGGTGTCTGCGATAAAATGTGATGTGCGGATTGAGTCGGATGTGAAGGCAGCGGCGACCATTGCCTATGATCACTGGGACAAGATCGATGTACTGGTTAACAACGCAGGCTCGGAATTGAACCGAACCTACGATGAGACTACCGAGGAAGAATGGGATCGTGTGATTAACACTGATCTCAAGGGGCCCTGGTTAATGTGCAAGCATTTTGTCCCGCCAATGGTTGCGGCAGGCTCCGGCAGTGTCATTAATATTTCATCGCTCAACGGACTGGTCGGCTTTCCACTGTCAACCGCTTATGGCAGTGCAAAGGGCGGCCTGGTGGTATTTACCCGTGATATGGCCATTGAACTTGCGGCAACTGGCGTACGTATCAACTGTGTTTGCCCTGGCGTCATAGACACCGGCATGATGGAGCGATGGACAGATTTAATGCCGGACAAGGACGAAGCCAAGAAAATGCTCACCGGCACAATGCCCATTGGGCGTATGGGGACAGCCGATGAGGTGGCAGGCGCGATATTCTTCTTCGCATCGGCAGATTCGAGTCTGTGTCAGGGCTCCGTATTGAGCGTGGACGGTGGCTTTACGGCGCAGTAGTTGCAGCTTCAGTGGGTAAGCCCGCGTCTTTCCAGGCCACCGATCATGGGAAAGACCCGTGAAATGCCCAGGCGTTTTAACTTGAGTGCCACACGGGCGCTCGATGCTTCGTCTGGTCAGCTGCAATAAAGAATGATGTCGCTGTCTTTAGGGATACGATGAGCCTGTCGTTCCATTGCCTCCATGGGAACACTGACAGCTGAGCGGCTCACGCCTTCGTGGAACGTATAGCCTGCCCCAACCATAGCGCGGACCTGGGGAACTCGCAGCCCCAAACGTCTGAAGCCTTGTGGTGAAGGCTCGCCGGGCCCATGTTTCGATCTTGCCCTGGTAATATCGTGCAACGTAAGCAATGCCTTTTGGTGTTTTTTCTGGATTGGCATTGTTGATCTCACCGATGTCATGCTGAACGAACGGCTGATGCGGCACTCTGAGCGCACACGACTGAAGCATCTTGTTTGAAGGCCGCTAACGAGCAAGAGATCCTTCCGCCGTGCGTCAGCATGACCGGTATTGGTGAGCTGGGTGCCGTTTACTGACACCTCTACCTGCCGTGAACGTCCAGGAAACTTAATCGCGTGCGAGCCTTTTCCAGTCCTCAGAATCGCCATCCTGCAGGTGCTGGGTGCCAAATTCATCTGTAGTGGTGCAGAACTCGAGTTGCAGGTGATTGGGGTCGACAAAATAAATGGATTTACACCAGCCGTGGTCGACCACGTCGGTGACTTTGACCCCTTTGTCCAGAAGCTCGGTTCGCTTGGCTTCAAGATCGGCCTCGGTTTCAGACTTGAAGGCGAAATGAATCATGCCACCGGCAATACCCAGACCACGATTAATACCAGGATCGAAATCCGGGGCAATTCCCTTGATATCATTACATTCCATAAACGCCACCATCTCGCCATTACCAGCATCAAGAAAAGCATGTCGAATCTTGCCGCCAGACTCAGGTGAAATGATGTCGCAAACACGAAGCTCGAATCCGAGAGTGTTCTGATAGAAATCAAGGGTAGCTTCCATATCGTGCGTGGCCAGGCCCAGGTGATGTAAGCCTTGATTCTTTACGCCTCGATTCTTTTCGCTGTTATCCATTTTGCTGACCTCTCAATATCATGCTGAACCCACTGATGTCGCGCCGAATCCAACATGGTCATCCTGAGCGTAGCGAAGGATCTGATACTCGCGAGAATCAACAGTCGAGATCCTTCGCTACGCTCAGGATGACGTATCGCTCGCTACGCTCAGGATGACGTATCGCTCGCTACGCTCGGGATGACGTCAGTCTACTCGCCGTTTTACCTTAAGTCGCGTCTTCCAGTATCAAGCTGCTCGCACGCCAACCGACCGCCATGGCGGGCGCATTGGTATTGCCCGACACCAGGGAAGGCATGATGGAACAGTCGACGACTCGAACACCTGTCACGCCCCGAACCTTGAGCCGGTTGTCCACAACCGAATCTTCATCCTTGCCCATGCGGCAGGAGCCGGTGGCATGCAATCCGCAGGTCGACAGCCTTGTGACTGCATCCAGGATGTCTTCGTCCGTTTGGCAATTTGCACCGGGAATAAGTTCTTCACCAAAATAACGTTTGACCGCAGGCTGCTGCACATATCTGCGCATTGCATGAACCATCGCGACAACTGCTTTTTTATCATATTCAGTGGTGAGCCAGTTTGGCGTAACCAATGGCGGCAGGGCCGGATCTGCACTTTCAATCATGACTTCGCCCTCGCTGGTGAGATTGAGCACCTGGCCATAGATGGTAATACCGGGTGTCGAATCCGGTTGATTTAACTGAACCGGAAAGTTGTCATCTGTTCGGGCATAGCTAAAAGCGCCCAGATAGAGCTGTGTATCCGGCCGGTTCGCGCCGGGCATTGATCGTATGAATGCCCCGATTTCGAAGGGGCCGGTGGCCATGGGACCTTTGTGAGTCAGGTAATACTGCAGGACGCTGGCTACCAGACCCAGGCCGCGAAACCGATGGTTCAGGCCTCGGCCCTCCAATAGTTTGTGCGGCATGGAAAAGCCAAGATGTTCGCGCATTCTTCTGCCCACATCCGGACTATGATGAATAACGTCAATGCCCAACGATTCCAGTAGGTCGCGTGGGCCGATGCCGGACAATTGAAGAATCTTTGGCGAGAGCAGGGTGCCAGCGCTCAATATGATTTCGCGGGTTGCACCATAGGTCACGGCACTGCCATTTACCTTGCAATCGACACTTTGAGCCTTAGTGCCATAAAAAGTGCCATCAAAGTTTATTTTGTGAGCAAAGGCGTCGGTGATCACAGTAAGATTTGGCCGCTTCATCGCGGGTTTCAAAAAAACCTTTGATGAACTCATTCGGCGGCCGTTGCCAATGTTGTGATTGTAGTAACCTACTCCCTCAAGGGAAGGATCATTCAAGTCGTCTTTGCGGTCCAGGCCAAACTGTTCACCAGCCTCAATCATCGATTCTGCGATGGGATAGCGAAACTTACCGGATGAAACAGGCAGTGGGCCGCTGCCACCTCGATGATCATTTTCGCCGAGATCATGTGATTCAATCTTTTTGTAAACTGCCTTCATCTCATCCCATCCCCAGCCTGGACCGCCCAGGGTGTTCCACTCTTCATAGTCCTGGGCATGACCACGGGAGTAGATCATGCCGTTAATCGTGCTTGAGCCGCCGAGCGCCTTTCCTCGAATCCAGACTTCACGGCTGGGCAGGTCAGGCCTTCTTGGTTGCTTGATCGGAAACACCCAGGTGAATTTTGGATGTTGCACCAGCTTGGCGATTCCTTTTGGAATGCCAATATAGGGATGATTGTCCTTGCCTCCGGCTTCTAGCAGCAAGACGCTTGTTGCCGGGTTTTCCGACAGGCGATTAGCCAGTACGCAACCGGCGGAACCGGCGCCGACAATGATGTAGTCGTATGATTCGATGATTGGGCCTCCAGGAATCAAGTCTTAAGATAATGTTAAGAACGATTACCATAATGTATGCTCAAAGTGGTAATCCCCCGAACTCTTCAGGAGAGTTCGACCACAGTATTCCTTAAAGCTCGTGATTATTCGAGGGGAATACTGGGGTAGACTTTGAAACGATTTGTTCCATAACCTAACTTAAGGAAAACTGATGTCGGATCCATTTCGATTAGATGGTAAACGTGCCGTGGTAACAGGTGCAGGTAAAGGCATTGGGCGGGGTATCGCGCTGCAGCTTGCCAATGCGGGTGCAGATGTCGTGATCAGCGCGCGCACCCAGAGTGATTTAGATAGCCTTGCGACAGAAATCGAAGCCCTGGGCCGGCAGGCGACCAAAGTGATCTGTGATGTTACCCAGACAGCGCAGCTTGAAGATCTGGCAGCCCAGGCGGTGGCCGGAGGCGGTATCGATATATGGGTAAACAACGCCGGTGGTTTACCTGATGCAACACCTCGTTATTTAACGCGAACTCCGGAAGATCGCTGGGACGCGCAAATGGATCTGAATTTGAAAGCCGTCTTTATCGCTTGCCAGATTGCCGCCAACAATATGGATGAGGGGGCGATCATTAATATTTCATCAAGTTCCGCCAAGGCCCAGGGTAGTCTGAAAAATGGGCCCTATGGTGCCTCCAAGACTGCAGTCAACAGTTTGACGCAAACATTTGCGCTGGAACTGAGCCCTAAAATCCGGGTTAATGCTGTCGCGCCAGGGCCGGTCCCAACCAAGAATTTCAACGAATCGACAAACTTTCCAGATGACAAGCCTCTGGAGAAATTGCTGGGCGTGCCGCTTGGCCGCCTCGGAACACCCGATGATATCGGGCACGCAGTCGTGTTTATGGCTTCCCCGGCTGCCAGTTGGGTCACCGGTCAGTGCCTGTATGTCACCGGCGGCTTGTAGCGATTAGGCAGGGGCCGCCGCTAAAATTTACCTGCGAGGTATTGATCCAGCGTTTCATGGAAAGCCCGGATTCGATTCTCCTGGTAGTTGGCGAAACTTACCGCGCCCTTTTTGCTGGCCCTGAGTCCTTTTTGTATACGCGGGAAGTTCGGCGTGTCCTGATCAATGACCGGTCCATAGGCACCGAGTTCCTTGATTTCTGACCAGGCTTGATCGTCGCCCATTCGAATTTCTTCCATCGTTGGCGGATGACTCCCGTCCGCCTTCTTGGGGTACAACATCCAGATTTCGAAAATGGAATGAGTCGGGTCGTCACCGTCTGGTCTAAAACGATAAATCAATGGAGCGACGATAGTGGGCCAAACCGTAAAATTCGGGAATAAGGTGTACTGAATCTGGTCTACCATTTCTGCATCGCTTTTGTCGGATAAATCCACGCCATGCGTCTCGCTCCAGACTTTACGATTGTTCTCGGCAATCACAGAACGAGCTGTTTGACCTTCCCGAAGTTGTACTCCACCACCTGGCCTTCGACCGAAATAAGCATCGACAATCGACTGTTCATCGGGAAGCTGCTTGGCGATATATCCACTTGGAATACCACCTAACATATTCAGACGACTGACATGGGGTTGCCAGTAATCATATTGGATCGATGTATCATAGTTGGTCACAGCAGCCCCCGTTGCTGCCAGGCTGCCATCAGGGTTCTTGTCATAGTGCGTTTCTGCGACGTGATATCCCTCGATAAAAGCTTCCTGGGCGACTTTCCAGTTGCAAGGCACCACTTTGGAAACGTGGATAGCCTTGTATCGGTCTTCGATATGAAAATCATTGAGATGATCGGGTAATACGCCCAGGTAATCTTTTAGTGGCTTGGGGTCTGGGTCCAGATTAATAAATACAAAGCCACCCCAGGTATCCAGTTTGACGCGGGGAAGGTGAATGTTATCAAGATCCAGATGGCTAAAATCCCAGTCGCCAGGCACAAAAGTGAGCTTGCCTTCAATGTTGTAGGTCCAGCCATGAAAGGGACATCTAAATTCATGTACATTGCCAACGCCCGCAGCAATTGATGTGGCACGGTGCATACAGGAGTTGGTATGAGCAATGATGTCGCCGCTTTCGGTGCGCACGACGATCACGCTGTCATCGACAATGTCATAGACAACGTAATCTCCTGGCTCGGGTATTTCTTCGACTCGACACGCCACCTGCCAGACTTTCTTCCAGACATGTTCGACTTCCAGCCGGTGCCAGTCGTAGGACCAGTAACGTTCGACGTCGACGTCAGCGGTCGACAGGTCCTCGCAGGAAGAGTTCAGAAGCCCCTGGGGGGCTGGATGTTCATCTTTGGGGTACAGATCCTGGACCCAGGGTCTGGGTACAAGATCGGCGAAGCTGGTTGTGCTTTTTCCGGCTTGTTTGGTAGGCATCGTTATCTCCGGTGTAAAAGGATCGGCAATCTGATTGCGATTTTTAGCGATATGTCGTTATTTCGTCTCCAGGGTCAAGCCGCGGCGAGCGACCTCCGCCTGCAGGCGTACTGAGTCTGAAGACAGGAGTTTACCGCGCTCGCTATCTTCGAGAGTACCAGCCTGGTCTCTCATCATTTTGTCCATATCAAAAGTAATCCATTTGACCGGTGTAATCTCAAGTACCGTTCGCAATGGTGAGGTGAGTTTCGCAATCAGTTCGTCCATGGCGGCTTCATTGCCACCAGTCATTTTGTTGGCGAGCATGGAATAGTGCCATTGTTTGGTTTCTTCATCATCGTGAAAAATGACAGTCGCTTTCATGGTTGCCTGACCTTGTGGTGAATCTGCCGGTGCACTCTGACTGGAGACAATCAGCGAAACCCGGGGATCTCGCCTTATTGCTGCGGCTCGATGGCGGTGGCTCATGAAGTTCAGCCACACCTTGCCCTCGTGCCAGACAAAAACATGCATGACACCAACAGCCCAGCCGTCAGATGTGGTCCAGTTGAGCGCGCACTCAAAAGCATGGCTCATGAGTTGATCTATCTGCGCTTCCGATAGCGGAAACCCCGAGGCCTGGTTTGGATATCCCAATTTCACGTCAGCCATATGCGGTGCCCCTGAAGGACTATTTTTAAATTTGTACGGGCAGTGTATCAAATGAGGCAAGCTAAACACTCTTCCTGATGCCTGGTATCTGGTATCTGGTGCCTAATTTATTCCTCGGTCGCCTTTCAGGTTTTCTGCCAACATCTCGATAAAGGCGCGAACCCGGATATTCTCATACTGGCCCTGCCGATGCACGATGTGAACGGGCATTGGTTCGGGGCCAAACTCATCCAGCAGGCTGACAAGCTCGCCAGATGCCAGTAATAGCCCTGCAGTTCCTCTATTCGTTGCTTTGCCTGTTCTTCGTTCATGTGATGACTCCAATAGTGTTTAACTGGTCCTTAAATTGGACTCAGGTAACGTCTGATTAAGGGGTTCCCTAGAACAACGGAATTCCTGTGCCAGAGAATTATCATTTAACTATCAGCAGGTTACAAAACAGCTTGTTGATAGAGTGGCCAGATTCACTATTTGTCGGTGATTTTCACAGTAAGCCCTAACTGCTAACCATCCAGCCGATCATTCCGGTCGAGAGACTCGCTCGCCATCGCGGTAGTCCAGAAAGTCCAGGTTCACACCATTCGATGAGATGGTCCCTGGCTTGTCCATGTCCCTGGCTCGAAACACCATGTCTTTGCCAAATTTTTCCTGTAAATCGTCGAGTGTTGTTTCCAGGTTACGCAGAGTCGAATCTTCGAAAATGTCCAGTTGCAGGGGTTCGTCACGCCAGCACAAGTTAAAGGCGGTCATGCCAACCAGGCGAAAAGGCCCGGGGTGATTCATCTCACAGAGCAGTGTCTTCGCGAGTGAAAGAAACGCATCAGCCGTATCCACAGGCTTGGGGAACTGACGTTGCCGGGTCAGCATTTCGAAACTGGTTGTCTTCAAACGAATACGGATACCGCCCGCCAGGTAGTTTTTCTTGCGAACACGGCGAGCAATACGTTCTGCAGAGCGTCGCAGATGTAGTTCAATCTCGGCTTTTGAACTGACGTCTTTACTGAGGGTGCGATCCGAACCGATACTTTTTGCCGCGCGGGCCCGGCTGACACCGCGAGGATCTTGTGCGTGAGCAAGTTGGTAAAAGTGTGCTCCCTGGGAGCCAAGATGATGCACCAGGTATCGTTTATCGGCCTCGGCAATTTGGCCGATTGTGCGAATACCGATATCGTAAAGTTTTGGTGCCGTTTTCTTGCCAACACCCCATAACCGTGTAACCGGCAAGGGTGCGAGCCAGGCCTGGGCATCTTTCTGCGGTACCACGGTTAAGCCGTCGGGTTTATCAAAGGCACTGGCGACCTTGGCAACATATTTAGTGCCAGAAACGCCAACAGAAATGTTAAGTCGCGTTTTGTCTTTGACGGCCTGCTTGATTTTTCTGCCTATTTCTTCCGGACATCCAAAGAAATGTTCTGAGCCGGACATATCCAGAAATGCTTCATCCAGCGAAATGGCTTCAACATAGGGCGAAAAATCTGCAAAGGTATCCATCACCTGTTCTGAAATTTCCTGATACCGCTCGAACCGCGGTGACACGATAATGGCATTTGGGCAGCGCCGCCTCGCCTCAGCCATTGGCATAGCGCTGCCCACGCCGGAAACTCTTGCCTCGTAGCTCGCTGTTAGCACTACGCCACGGTAACTCCGGGGGCCGATCAATACCGCTTTGCCGCGAAGGGAGGGGTCGTCCAGCTGCTCCACAGCTGCATAAAATGCGTCCATATCGGCGTGCACGATGATCTTCGGCCAGGAGCGTTTCATTGCCCTAGAATACTCATATACTGTATAAATAAACAGTATATTTGGTTCGTTTATTTTCAGGCTATTCTCCTGTCTGGGCTCGCACTGATTTTCTGGTTCGCCTAGACTGGAATCACCAAAAAACACGGACAATATCGATGCAAGTTAATCCTACCGAAGCGGGGCTGTCCCAGGACCGCCTGGAACAGATCACGCGGCACCTGGAAGAAAATTACATGACCCCGGGCAAAATCGCGGGTTGCCAGGTAATGGTGGCGCGCCACGGCGTGCCAGCCTATTTCCGCTCCTTTGGCAGCATGGATCTGGAACGCGGCAAAGCCATGCAGGACGACACGATCTTTCGTATTTACTCGATGACCAAGCCTGTGACATCGGTTGCCCTAATGATGTTGTTTGAAGAGGGACGGTTTCAACTGAATGATGCAGTATCCCGATTTGTTCCCTCCTGGAAGGGCCACCGGGTATGGCTCGAAGGTGAAGGTGAGGGCATGAAAACCAAAATGCCTGATTCGCCGATGACTATGCGACATCTGCTAACGCATATGGCCGGGCTAACCTATGGCGGCTCGCTTTTCCCCTCTGATCATCCTGTTGATCAGGTGTACAAACAGCTCAACGTGAGCCGCGATGATGGTGAGAACAGTGAATCCTTCCTGGACAAGTTATCCCGGGTTCCGCTTCGTTATGAACCAGGCACTTCCTGGGAATATTCACTGGCAACTGATGTCTGTGGCTGCCTGGTTGAGCTCATTTCAGGCCAGACGCTTGGTGACTTTTTAGAGGAGCGACTCTTTTCACCCCTGGGTATGAATGATACCGGGTTTGATGTGCCCGCAGACCAGGTTGATCGTTTTGCCGCCAACTATGGCCGAACTGCGAAGAAGACCCTGCGACTGATGGATGATCCGGAAACGAGCATCTACACACAGCCTCGCAGTTTTCATTCAGGTGGCGGCGGGCTTTTAAGTACAACGGCGGACTATGCGAAATTCTGTGAAATGCTGAGATCTGGCGGTTCAGTTAACGGCAAGCAGTTCATCAGCCGTCGAACGCTCCAGTTGATGACCCGCAATCATTTGCCGGATGGCGTGGATCTGTCAGCCGTTGCCATGGGGTCTTTTTCTGAAACAGCTTACGACGGAGTCGGGTTCGGCCTGGGATTCGCCACAACCCTGGATGAAGTCCGCTCGGGTACCATCGGCGCGAGTGATTTCTACTGGGGCGGCGCAGCCTCGACCATCTTTTGGGTTGATCCTGTTGAAGATCTGTATGCCATATTCATGACCCAGCTGATGCCCTCTGCGACCTTTAATTTCCGCGGACAGCTTAAGAATATTATCTATGGTGCGATCAAAGATTAGGTTTCCTGTTGTGATGCAGGGGCAATATGTTGCACAGTTAATCACTGGTAGTTGCAATACGTCAATCTGAACTGCAACCGCCCAGAGAACAGCGGAGCTTTCGCTGATGGCGCAAAATTCCGTTGGTGAGACTTAAATCATTCAGCATCTTGCGCAGACAAACCATACTCTGGTCTACTCCACGGTTGAGTCTGTGGGTCATAAAGGATCAGGCTTACGATTGTCTAATGCTCAAAAGAAGAAAATAATGCTCGCAGCTAACAATCAGAGAAAATACGCACCAGTGATAGCAGTATTACTCGGCCTGGTGGCTTGTGTTGAAAACAAAACCCCGGACGTAAAGACAGGTGATGTCAGGATGATGCAATCAGAACCCATCGCAGATAAAAGACCGCACAAGCTGACGTTGCACGGTGATACGCGCGTGGATGAATATTACTGGTTGCGTGATGACACCCGCACGGACTTGGAAGTACTCGGTTACCTCGAACAGGAAAATACCTGGTTTGAACAGGCGATGGCACCCACAAAAGATCTGCAGGCTCTACTTTATAAAGAGATGACAGAACGCCTGGATCCGGATGAATCCAGTGTGCCCTACAAAAAACATGGCTGGTGGTACTACTACCGATACGAAGCCGGTAAGCAATACGCGATACATGCCCGGCGCAAAGGTAACTTAGAGGCCGCGGAAGAAATCCTGATTGATGGTAACAGGCGGGCAGAGGGTCATGAGTATTACCAGCTGAGCCATCTGGAGATGAGCGATGACCAGCGATACGCGGCCATCGCCGAGGACACGTTAAGTCGCCGGGTTTATGAACTACGTATTCTGGATACACAAACCGGAGAATTTCTACCCGAAGTCATTGGCAACGCGGACTCGGCACTCGCCTGGTCTGCCGATGGCAACTACCTGTTCTATCTTGATAAACATCCGGAGACACTGCTCGCCTACCGGGTAATGCGCCACAAACTGGGGGCTGACCCATCAGAAGACGCTCTGGTTTATGAAGAGCCAGACAATACCTATTACACCTGGCTCTATCGGAGCCGTTCCGGAGATTACATTTTCCTGTCCCATGAGGAAACGGAAACCAGCGAATACAAGTTGCTATTAGCTTCTGACCCATTAGGTGAGTTTCAAACCTTTTTACCCCGTGAGGCAGGCCATGAGTACAGCATTGATCATGCCGCTGGCCGGTTCTTTATTCGTACCAACTGGAATGCCGCTAATTTCAGAGTGATGTCAGCGGAGCAGTCGCTTTCGTCGAATAAAGATTCATGGACGGAGGTGATTCCACATCGCGATGATGCCATGGTGCGCAGAATACAGGCGTTTGATGACTACCTGCTGGTCAATGAACGAAATGACGGTCTGCTGCAAATACGTGTACTAGCTCTCGACGGCACCCTGGACAGGTATTTTGATTCCGCCCAGAAGGCCTATGTGATGTGGTTGGAACAAAACCGCAGCACTGATGCTAAAAAGGTTCGCTATGGCTTTGCCAGTCCCTCAACGCCAAATCAGATTTGGGAATTAGACCTTGACAGTCACGAAACGACGCTCCTGAAACAGAACAAAGTGCCAGGTGGGTTCGACAGCTCAAACTATGTTACCGACCGTCTCAGAGTTGCAGCCGGGGATGGATCAATGATTCCCGTATCCATGGTTTGGCACCAGGATACAGCGCTTGACGGTAGTGCGCCGGTACTCATCACTGCCTATGGCAGCTACGGTTCATCGAATGATCCCGGCTTTCGAAATTCGGTCATCAGTCTGCTTGATCGCGGCTTTGTCTATGTGATTGCGCATGTTCGAGGTGGTCAGGAGCTGGGTCGAAACTGGTATGAGCAGGGCCGGTTGATGAACAAGAAGAACACCTTTACCGATTTCGTTGACGTTACCAGCTATTTGCAGGACCAGAATCTTGTTGATGCAAATCGTACCTACGCCATCGGTGGAAGCGCCGGTGGCCTGTTGATGGGCGCTGTTCTAAATATGGCCCCAAATAGATATCACGGTGTGATCGCGGAGGTTCCGTTCGTCGATGTAGTGACTACGATGCTGGATGAAACCATTCCGCTCACCAGCGGTGAATGGCATGAGTGGGGTAATCCTAAAGATAAAGCAGCCTATGAATATATGTTGTCATATTCACCCTACGATCAGGTGTCGGCACAGGACTATCCTCACCTGTTGGTTACAACCGGCTTACATGATTCGCAGGTCCAGTACTTTGAACCTGCAAAATGGGTGGCACGATTGCGCGATAGACGATCAAATAATAATAAACTCATCATGCGAGTGAATATGGAATCGGGGCACAGCGGAGTCTCGGGTCGGCTTCGTCAATATGAGGAACTGGCGGAACAGTTCGCGTTTTTGATCGATTTATCGGGGCAACAGCGTTTGATAGGCAATCAGTGAACATGACGGAAGACCTGCCCGGTGAACAGACACAAACGACTCAGTCACCTGGCGGAGTGCCAGATTGTGTTTCGTTTTTGATTATTTAGGAGCGTAATATTGTTCGTGAAAATAATCATAGGTCATTATCGTTGAAGATCAGCCTTCGAGGCAGGAGGTGAGCAACACTGAGGCTCCCTGGATTACCCGGCTCAAGGACAAAGGAGCCTGGGCTCCGTTGTGCCAAACGGCGGTCTGGTCTGGCCTATTCGGTGCCTGCTGCACCTGAAAGAAATTGACTACGATCTGATTGAGATTTCCATACAACAATGGGCTTACAGTGACTCGCAGGGTAACCAGCCGTTAAAGGCATGCTTCCGTAATGGTCACATACCCCTTTATAGGGACGAGGAAGTAAACCTTAACCAGAGTAATCTCATCATGATGTATCTCGGTGAAAAACATGACTTCATTGGAGATAACCAGAAGGAAAAGTTCGCTGCCATGGAAGTAATGGCACATGCCTACGACGCACTATTTCATTTCAGCGGCTTGTTTCAGACGAACATCAAGATAGGTATAGCAGATGATGTTTTCAATGCGAGATTAGAAGCCTTTATGGGTAATGGTGCCTGGGGGGTCCTGAGTAACGGCTACCGAAACAACCTGGATGCGTTTGAGAGATATCTTGATGCCAATACGGCGGACAGTGGTTTCATGGTGGGAACGAGAATGTCGGTCGCTGACCTGCATGGGTTCAATGTGCTGTGCAACTGGTTCAAGGCATTTGATCCAGAGAGGTTCGTGCAGCAGTACCCGCGCCTTGATGATTACATTCAGCGAATTGCCGCCGCGCCGCAGGTAGGAGACTACATCCGAAATGTTCAGGAAGCCACGACCTGGTTCCAGTTACCCGAAATCGCGCACAAGCTGACAACCCCGGCCGAACTCAAGGGGCTTGTCACCCCCGGCTAGAACCGCCCAGTCCGTAGCCTGATGATTGCTTGCCGCAAACTAATTTTGCACATAGTTTGGATTTGCCGGAAGATTGCCGGGTGAATAACCCGGCATGGTTAACCTTGTCTTTACAGATGTATGAACCAGCGCTGTTTTACTGATTGATCGGGTCTTTTTCCCGAGAGCTTTCCAGATGCCCTGATAGGAATCGTTTAAAAACCCCTTAGGGTCTGGTTTCACTTTCTTCATTTCGCTCGCTTTCAATCGCAAGCCATGTTGGTAGGCCGAGTCGGTCATCCACTTCAATGCAATATCGGACAGACCGCGTTTAGCGTAGCCGCCGCCGACATCAGAGTGGACCCCGGCAAACCAGACCTGGCGGACCCGGGAATTGTTGTTCCACTTCAGGATCGGGAATAACTTCCGCTGCTCGTCTATGGCCATGGCGTGATAACCGGCAACGACACAACCAGGGAGTTTATGGTCACTGAAATCTTTGTCCGTTGTGGTCTTGACCGTATCCCACACGCACACGGATTCTATGGGGACTTTGAACAGGTGGCCTTTGGTAATGAACTCATTCACACCTGCCGCATCCTGGTTCAGGTAGAGGTTCCAGGCGATATCCACATCTTTGGCCTTGACCGGTAGACCGCAAAAATCAATGAACCCCGCTAATCGGCGGGCGGCGTAAGAACCGCGACTGAAACCGAAAAGGAAAATCGCGTTCTGGGACTGGGGCCATTCCTGATCCTGAAATCTTCTTCGCAGAAACCGGTAGCCACCAACTATCTGACGATCAATATTGGCGCCGTAAATTCCACCAGACAGCGCTTCCCAGTGCACAGTGCCAACGCCTTCTTCATAGTGAAACTCCTGATCTTTAGCTGCGCAGACATTGTAAATTTTCTTAACATTGGTGTTCGCCGTGGTGTCGTTCCAGGTGCCGTCATAGAGCACCACCAGGTTTCTATTGGTCATGGCCTAGTCCTCCGGGTGATACTCATCATCGTCATCATCGGGCGGCTTGGCCCCGTCACACCACCAGGTCACATTGTGGGGTACGTAAAGGCCGAGTGATGCTACAGAAGCCAACAGATAAACTGCATTGGTATGGGACCTGACTCTCATGATGCCCTGTCTGGGGGGGCATTTCTTGACGATCCAATCAGAAGACCAGTCAAAGCCATAGAGTGAACCGTGGAACGTCTCACTCTCGGTTTTTGAATCAGGGGTTTTGGGCAGATCTCCCTCGAGTGTAAAGGTCATACACCCGGGGACCATCAGGATAAGGATCAAACCAAACACAATTCGTGACATCTTCGTGCCTCGCTATTTTATATTTGGGATCGGAACAAATTTCCAATGGTAAGTCTTACTCTGGCTGCAGAAAATCGCGACCTCAAATGTGCTTACTGCGGTGCGTCCCCGGTTGTGCGGAAAACTTCGGTTGCGGAGAGTTCTTCTTCGTAGATTGATTGGGCAGATGGTCGAGTGATAGTTCGCCGGTAGTAGGCTTCGAATCGCGGCCAGCGCTCTTTGTCCAGAGGTGCACCGGCAAGGTCGAGAAGCCGTACCGGTGCGGCTAAAGAAACATCAGCAATACTGAACTGGCCATTGATGATCCCGTCTTCATCTGGTGCGACGCTCTCCAGATAGTCAAACGCGCCCGGAAAATTCTTGTTACGAAATTCGTCCACCGCAGCTTGATCTGTTGGCGCCCCGGAGCGGATGGGAATAATAATGTACATCCAGAAGATGCGTGCGCAAACCTGGGTGAGCGTAGTATCCGCGTACTCTTCAAACCACAATGCCCTGGCGCGGTCGCGATAGGCCGCCGGGTACATCGCCGGTTCGGGGTGAATGTTCTCAAGGTAATCGCAGATCACCGACGAGTCAGCAATTAAATTGCCATCAGGCTCTTCAAGAATAGGTATCCGGCCTAACGGATTCATCGTCAGAAATCGTTCGGATTTATCCAGCGGGTCAAGTTGTCGGTGTTCGAATTCGAGCCCTTTCTCTTTCAGGAAAATCCAGGTCTTGCGAACGAAAGGCGATGTAGCTGCGCCGTGCAGAATGTACATGGGAAGCTCGCGTGAAAAGAGGAGCTACCCTATCACAGCCTTTGAATAATTGGGGTCGGAAAAGAATGGCACTGACTTAAGCGAAATCTCGTCATCCAGTGGAGTATGATTACGACTCTGACGCGGTTATGGCGAAAATAGTGATGCGGTATTCCGACCTTAATCAGACGCTCCCTAGACTGGGTCGATCCTACAAAGGATAGCCGATTACCATGTTGATCAATGGAACCAGTGAAGAAGCCGGTGTGGATCAGGACTGGGAAGCACAAATGATGCGCGGAGATTCTGATCGATTTCAGAACATGGTGACTGCAGCTGTCGTGGATTAACGCGTAGCACCACCCACCTTTATGGTCCTGGGAGTTATGATGTATCAACAACTTGCAATGTTGAGTTTTCTACTCATGACCATTCCGAGCGCCGCTGCCGCTGAACTCGCTCTACTATCCGAAATTGGTTCTTTCAAGATTGTTGAAGACGATTTTGTTTATTTAACAGTCGATGGTATCGAACTGCGCGCTCACAGTTATCGGCCAGAGAAAAACGGCATCCTGCCTGCGGTCATAGACGTACATGGGGGGGCGTGGAACTTTAATGATCGAATGAGCGGTCAAAACTACAATATGGCTCTAGCGTCCTCTGGAATTTATGTGCTGGCCATTGATTTCAGGCAGGGACCAGAATTTCAACACCCGCTGGGAAGCAGGGATGTGGTTTCTGCGGTGCGATATCTCAGAAACAATGCGCAACGGCTTTCTATCGACACTACCCAGGCAGGCTTGATTGGCAGTTCTTCTGGTGGCCATCTGGCATTGCTTGCCGGGCTCAAGTCGAGTGCTGAGATGCATGCTGAGCGATCAACAAAACGTGAAGAACCGGCAGAGACAGGCGTTAACTATGTGATCGCCCTCTGGCCTGTTTCGGATCCATACTATCGCTACCAATACGCGAAGCAGGTAGGTAGAGATCAATTGGTAACCGCCCACGACAACTATTTTACCAGTGAAGACGCGATGAAAGAGGCCAGCATTCAGCGAGTCCTGGATGATGGCGAGGCTTCAGGAAAATTACCGTCAGTGCTTATCGTTGAACCCGGAGAGGATGCCAATGTTCCTCGCGAAATGACCCGCGAACTGTTGCAGAGCCTTCAAAATGCTGGTGTAAAAGTGGACTACCTGTTTTACCCAGGTTTGCCTCATGCATTCGGTCATGGTGATTCGGCGTCAACCGATGACCTTATTATTGCCATGAGAGATTTCATTAATCGTCAATTGTTGCCATAGATCGGATGCCAAGCCGGTTGCCATCTTCACGCTTTGCTAATGCGTCTCAAGGGACTATCCTGCTACCCAGGTATTTTTTGTGGGAATGTGACGTGAAGCGAATTCTTTGTTTACTATCACTGTGTACAGCCATGCAGGTTTTGGCTAATGAAGTCCCTGACATAACCAAAGCGCACCTTGTGGAATTCGGTATTTACCTGACCAGCGTGGAAGCTACAGCACCAGCAGCAGGCACAACGACCATTCCAGCCATCGCCAAATCATCGTTCGGAATCAGGTATCAAATTGAAGGGATACCTGCCGGTAGTGTCATCGAAGTAAGGGACGTTGTTATAACCCCTGGATTGAAAGATCCGGATTCCCATGAAACTCCTTCTGTAAATCTAAATCGAAAGGTAGCTCATCATTGATCTGATAGATGCAGCACTAGTATTGTTCGGCAAGCCCCACATTCTGTAATTGTCGTGGACCATCGACCGTCAATATAAATGTGTGTCGGAAGTCGTGGTACATTAAGTCCTGATATTGCTGTGGGAAGAAGGCGGAATGAGTTACGAGATAAAAAGATTTCCTATTGATGGCACGATAGACGCAGACGGCCATATCCTTGAGCCCGAAGATCTTTGGGAGAACTATCTCCCGGAAAAATATCAATCAAGGGCGCTTCGCATCCAGGTAGACAACGACGGCTTTGAATACCTGGAAATCGATGGCAGACCTTCTCGTCGTACCAGGCGCGGCTCACTGGGCTTGTTAGGCGCTATGGGAGACGATGACCAGAAACCGAGACCCGATCGTCGATATTCTTCCAGCATGCCCTTTGGTGCCTGCGACGCGCAGGATCGCCTGTCACTGCTGGACCAGGAAAACCTTGAAAAAGCCCTGCTTTATCCGACCATTGGGTTGCTGTGGGAATGGGAACTCACCGACCCTGATCTCAGTCTTGCATACGCGACTGCGTACAACCGTTGGATAGCCGATTTTTGTCGTGACAGCGGCGGCAGGCTTGTCCCGATTGCGCAGCTGACACTACTAGACCCCGAAGGATCAGCAAGCGAGCTCGAGCGCGCAGTAAAAGATGGCTGCAAAGGCGCCTGGGTAAACCCATTCAACCACGAGCGGATACCCCATGGCGATGCCAGGCACGACATCATTTACGCCAAGTGTGAGGAACTGGACGTACCCTTCGCCATTCACCCGACCTTCACGCCGCACGATAAACCCGCCGAGGGCATTTTTGACTGGCCGCGTGAGGGCGTCCTGTACAGTTCCATGATATGGCTTCGCGCCATCGTGCAACAGGCATTCATCTCCTATATCGCACTTGGCACCCTCGATCGTTTCCCAAAATTAAAACTGGGTGTACTGGAAGCAGGTTCCGGCTGGGTCGGTGCAATGCTGGATCGTCTCGATGCAGTAGATGACGCCATGCGGCGCGGCAAAGTCAAACATTCCGCAACCGAGTATTTCAGGCGGCAATGTTTTATTTCAGGAGACCCCGATGAAACCGTGGCGCCCTATACCATCGACAAAGTGGGTGCCGACTGCTTTATGTGGGCAACCGACTACCCGCATCCGGATCATCCCCACACCTGGGTGGATGATCTCACCCGGTATGCTGAGGTGCTGACACCAGAGACTCGTGCCAAGGTCCTTGGGGACAATGTTCGCCGAATCTACAATCTAGACTAAGGAAGCTTTGATGCTCAGTGAAATACAGCCCCCTCGACATGATGGCAAGAGAGCTGGTTTCTTGTCAGCGGTTACTCGATAACACGTTCCCCAAACCACAGGCTGGTGGTGCAATCGATCACAGACTGGAAGTGTCGGCCGAGGCCTGCGCCACCCTCTGACTCGGCGAACGCTTTGCGTTTGGCCGCCCAGGCGGAGACGTTTTCATGGACACCGTAAAGAAAGAAATCCGGCGTATTTTGGCCAGGTGTGATGGGAGTGGATCTATAGAAAATAGAGTTCTCATATTCCTTGATGCCTCCCAGGACGCCGCTGATATGACTCCACAGATCGCCTAGATCAGACATTCTCACGCCATGCTTAAGATTGCATGCGTTGGAGCTGATGATTGCCGGAGGATTCTCAATGGCAAACTTCCCACCGTCAAAGACAACGTCTCGCGTTGCTAGAATAGAATCGCAATCTGCCACCGTATCAAACCGTTCAAGTGCCTTACGTCACAGCAGATCTTCCTTCCGTATGTTGAGTAGGTGATGGCTTTCATGCATTTCCCGGACTAGCGCCCTTGAGCAGGATCAATAACATACTGGCACCATCTCAGTAGTTCCTTGTGTCGCTATCAGGCACTTCGTTCATACAATAGTGTGCTCCTGACTATTTTTGAACGCTACGCTTCAAAATTGCTTCGATCAAAACATTAATGATCCCTCCTGTGGCATTATCTGTTCGACAGGTGTCTACAATTAAAACAACAACAATTTGAGGAAAGAAGTAATGGGTAAATTAGCAGGGAAAACTGCCTGGGTGACGGGTGGTGGCAGAGGTATTGGCCGTTCTATTGCACTAGCTATGGCAGCCGAGGGAGCCAATGTCGCGGTTAGCTCAAGAACCGTGGCGGAACTGCAAGGTGTCGTCAGCGAAATTGAGGCACTGGGGTCCAAGGGCCTGGCAGTAAAGGCAGATGCCATGTCTTTGAAAGACACCCTGGATAGCGTGCAGCAGATTAAATCAGAGTTTGGCAGCCTGGATATTCTCATCAACAATGCCGGTGGCATGGTGCCGCCAAGACGAGACGACGGGCTGCAAGCTGAAGAGATTGATGAGTTCAATTTCATCGACAATATCGACCTGAATCTCTTTTCTGCCTATCGCGCCAGCCAGGCGGTATTGCCCGGTATGGTGGAAAACGCCGATGGCCGAATCATCAATATCGGCTCAGGTTACGCAAAACGATCAGGCGGGGAGCTCGCTTACACCGCAGCCAAGCACGGGATGATCGGTATGACTCGGGCACTGGCGGCTAAAGTTGCTGCAAATGGCATTACTGTCAACTGCCTTTGCCCCGGCTGGACCAATACACAATTGGTTGATCTTGATCGGATTGCGGCGATGAGCGGCGTGGATGTCGCGGTCATTCGCGCCAAAATTGAATCTGAAAACCTGCAAAACAGAATGCTTGAGCCAGACGAGTTGGGTCCGATGGCAGCTTTGCTGGTTGCGCCTGAATCCCATGGCATCACCGGGCAGGTTATAAGTGTAGACGGTGGTTACGGCGTTTAGGGCATGTTACCGCGACCCCAAATCTCGGAACATTTTTGTGATTGCGAATGGATGGCATGTGCCGTGATCGTGAGTATTGAAGAGCGAAAGCACGTCGGTTCATGTACGATGACGCGTTTTCAACATAATAAGGTGTACTCATGAAAGTAGGACTAGCTTTTGCCAGCAGCATTGCCGTCGACGGAGCGGCTGCCCTCGAGGTTTGTCGTCGCGCCGAAACCGCAGGTTTCGAATCGGTTTGGGGCGGTGAACACGTGATCATTCCGGATTCGATTGGCTCAAAATATCCATACACTGCCGATGGTAAAATTCCTGCTGAACCGGATACACCCATCCCGGACCCACTTATATGGCTGGCGTTTGCTGCTGCCGCAGCGCCCACGCTTCGACTGGGGACATGCATCCTGATCGTGCCTCAGCGTAATCCATTGGTCCTGGCCAAAGAACTCGCGACACTGGACCAGCTGTCGGGCGGTCGGGTAGAGCTGGGTCTTGGCGTCGGCTGGATGAAAGAGGAATTCGATGCACTGGGTATCGACTGGGCACGTCGAGGCGCGCGAAATGACGAGTACATCGCCGCAATGCGAGAGCTGTGGAAAGGTCCGCACGCGGAATTTCACGGTGAATTTGTTGATTTCCCAGCTGTCACTTGCAGCCCACGACCTGTCGATGGCTCAATTCCGATACTGGTTGGCGGGGATTCTGAAGCTGCCATCCAGCGAGCCGCGCGTATTGCTGATGGTTATTTTCCCGGTGAAGGTGATCCCGAACGCCTCTCCGCGCTTATCAGTCGAGTACGCACTGCCGCAGAAGCGGCAGGCCGAGACCCTGATAGCATTGAGATAAACGCGATGTTCGGAGCCCAGATGGCCGACCCCGCCGCCGGTGTCGAGCAACTGGATGCAATTGGAGTTGGTCGGATCATGATCCCTGCTTTCTTTTTTGCTGGTCCTGATGGCCTTGATCGTTTGAGTGAGTTGGGCGAGAAACTAGGTCTGACCACCCGGGGCTGAGGGGGACACAAGAGCGTGCCGGAGTGAATCCGCAATAAACCAGACAGCAACAATTCTGGTGGGTACTTCCCCGGGAATCGTCCTACGGTAGTCTTCGAGGATAGGGCGGTCATGGTGATACCAGTTGCCCAGATCATCGTTGCCGGTCTGCAAAACATAATGCCATTCCCTGCCAATCCATTCGGGAAGCGGACACTCAAAGTGCGTGTCTTCGGGCAGGTCCCTACTCCACATCCAGGTAATGTCACGGCCATTGTCGAATTCAACGGCAATACTCATATAGTCGTGGGTCGCGGCATCAGTTTCAGAAGCCAGCGCGGGTAGCTGGTTGTACAGCCAGTCAAATTCGATGCGGCCCTGCATGGCAAAGGTGATCTGGTCACCTTCATTAATCTCCACGCCCATCGGCTGCCAGCCTTGCTTCAGCCGGGTTATTTCAACCGTCGTATCTGATCGCTTCAGATCAGCGTCGGGGCTGGGTGAACACCCGGTTAATACAAATCCGAACACAACAAGAAAAAATGCCAACCTGGAGCTGTCCATACTGCCTCCGACTTTAATGCCTACAAAGGATGAACTCTGACAGGCACATCAGTAATGCCTTTGATGAAGCTGGAGCGTAATCGCTTCGGTTCGCCGACTACCTCGACCTTGCTGAACCGGGTGAGAATTTCCTCCCACAGAACGCGCAACTGCATTTCGGCAAGACGGTTGCCCATGCATCGGTGGATGCCAAAACCGAACGACAAATGACGCCTGACATTGGGCCGGTCGATAATAAATTCATTGGGACGATCTATCTCATCTTCGTCGCGGTTACCCGAGACATACCACATGAGCAGCTGGTCGCCTTTCTTGATTTGTTTGCCCCGGATTTCAATATCCTGGTTCGCGGTGCGACGCATATAAGGTAGCGGTGTCTGCCAGCGAATAATTTCTGGCACCATATTCGGTATGAGAGAGGGATCAGCGCGCAGTTTGTCGTACTCATCCGGGAATTCATTGAGTGCAATAACGCCCGCGCTGATGGAATTTCGCGTGGTGTCGTTGCCGCCAACAATGAGCAAAATCAGGTTGCCCAGAAACTCAAAGGGCTCCATGTCTTTGGTGTCCTTGCCGTGGGCCAGCATGGAAATCAAATCGGAACCCGGGGTTTCCTGCGCTGCGCGTTCATTCCACAGGCGGGTGAAATACGCCAGGCACTCCATTAATTCCGTTCGGCGCTGCTCGGCAGTCTCGACAATGCCTGTGCCTGGTGGTGCGGTGGCCACATCTGACCAGCGAGTGAGCATGCGTCTGTCTTCAAACGGAAAATCAAACAGCAAGGCCAGCATTTGTGTGGTGAGTTCAATCGACACCAGGTCGACCCAGTTGAAGGTTTCCCCGACGGGCAGGCTGTCCAGAATGTTGCAGACTCGCTCCCGGATCACGGACTCCATTTTTGCGAGATTCGGTGGTGCGACCACGGCGCTGACCGTTGCCCTTTGCAGATCGTGCTTGGGCGGGTCCATGGCAATAAAGTTAGAGAAGGCAAGTTCTTCCGGGTCAGGCTCAGCGCCGATTTTCGGACCGAGCGCAATACCCGATGCCGATGAGAACAACTCGTGGTGGGTATCCACGTACATGATGTCTTCGAATTTGGTCAGCGACCAATAGCGGCCGATGCCCGGCAGCTCGTTGAAATGAACCGGGTCTTCTTCACGCAGGCGCTTGAAGTGCTCCCAATGCAGGTCCTGTTGGAATAACCGGCCATCAATCAGGTTAAGTTCTTCGATCGGTACGGAATAGGGATCCTCGATAACAGGCGGTGGGTTCGCTGACAGAAAGGGGCTCATCATTTTGTCCTGGTCCTGATCTGGCGCTTTTACTTGTTCACTCATACGTGTCTCTGATAGTTACTTTGCAGATGGGCACATTATCAGACTATTGAGTAAATTGGGCTGTCTGGCCGGAAGCCCGTCTTGAAGAGGCCTCACATCTGGGTGACACTCGGCTTCTGCCAATGGGGGACGATATTTTGCGCAAATTTGCTTCACTGCTTAGCTTCATACTGCTTTTCTTTTCTACCTCGATACTCGCCGAAGAAAGCCCGCCGCAAATCGGTAACGGTTCGAATAACTGGATCATTACAGAGGGTGCCAGCCGAGATGGCGCCACCTTCACCTTTCCGGAAGTCAAGATCGACGGCAACGGCTGGCTGGTGATGCATCCCTTTAAAGACGGCAAGCCCAACGGCAAAGTTTACGTGGGTCACACCTTCCTCAAAGATGGTGTATCAAACGATGTGCAGATTGTGGTTGACGAGACACCAGCCCAGGGCGATTACTTTATTGTAATGCTGCACCGGGACGTCAATGAAAATCAGGAATTCGATTTTGTGTTCGTTGATGCGGTTAACGTGCTGGATAAGGCAGTATTCGAAGGAGAGACGATGATAGGGCACGCCTACGCGGCGCCCTAGAGGGGGAGGGGCTGGCTGGAACCTGAATACAGATTCCAGCCAGTCCTATTTTTCATTCCCAGTTTAGTAACCGTCTGGTACCCAGTTGCCGTGGAAACCGGCAGGCACCCTGACCGGCAGATGAATCCTGGCGACAGGTTCCTTCTCGAAAGCCCTGGAATCAACAATCACAATTTCACTTTTGTTGTCGCCGGGCTGATACACATAGCTCAGTACCCAACCATCATCTTCTGACGTGCCGTCAGGATCTTTAACGAACACCGGCTCGCTGCCCTGGCCACCATTTAGGTGATGAAACTCTGACGAGTTGTTGTCCATGTCATATTTGATGAAGCCTTCAGCAACGGGCAGGCTGGGCGCGAAGGCGGCGGTGTAACCGAAACGGTATTTTTGTCCGACCACCGAGTTACCTACCCTGGGGAAATCCACCATGCGGTCATCGAGTTGAGTTTCCGATACGGTGCCCTTGTCCTGGTCAATCACCCAGCGATACAGCATGGGCGGTGAGTTGGAACCGGGCTTCATTGTATCTTCCATGCGGCACACATCGATGACGATGTTGTTGCCATCCTCATAAGCATTTAGCGGATGGAATACATAGCAGGGATTAATTTCATACCAGGTCACATCTGCGTCTGTGCCGTCTCGTGGCATCACGCCCAGGCGCGCGCCATAGGACTCATCCCACAATATCGGCAAACCTGTCGTTGCCATGCCCTCCAGGTTCCACAGTGCGGGTAGATCCATAAAGATCACGTGATTCCGCGTGATGTTGAAATCGTGGATCATGGTCGCAGCTTTGACGGTAATATCTTCGACCTGCAGCAATTCGCCGCTCGCGGAAGTGCGGTGATAGGTCAGGTAGGGTTCGGTCATACCGTATCCAAACGAGATGAGTTCACCCGTCTCGCTGCAGGTTTTGGGGTGCGCGGTCATGGAACCTTTGAGCTTGCCGTCGTAGTTATGGGGCCCGATGGTTTCGAGTTCATCTGAAACAACGAACGGCCAGTGGCCTTCTTCCAGGGCCATGATCTTGCCCGCATGGTGAATCACATGGGTGTTGGCAGATGACCGGGTCATATCACGCAGGGACGCCATGACATCGGCTTCCGGGTCCAGGAACAGCGGAGTCTTCACATAACGATTGCGATACCAGTTGGCATTGCCGTCACGAATCTCAACTCCGTGCAGCATGCCGTTGCCCAGAAACCAGTGATCCGAAAACCCCGATTGCGGGTTGGCGCCGTTTCTCAGCAGGCGGCCGTTTAATGCTTTGGGGATCTCCCCGGTGACTTTCAGATCCGTTTCGGTCACTTCTTCAAAAACGGGGGCAAAATTATCCTTCAGCCAAAACGGCTCTTCTTTGACGGCTTCGCTCATGCTGCTTTTCCTTATTGTGGTGTGATAACGCTGGATCATGTCAGATTTTAGGGTTGAGCACGAGCCCAGGCGATTTCGATCCTGCCCAGCCTGATCCCGTTGGCCCCGGGGTTGCCGCGCTGATTACCTGATGCTGAAATCACTAAAAGTATGTTCGGCATCAGGCTCACGGCAGGTCACGTCGGTGACATTAGCGAAGGGTGGACCCTGCTGGCTCCATTGCACCAGTGCATCCACCCGGTCGGCGGCGCCCTGAACCAGGTACTCAACTCGGCCATCCGGCAGGTTCCTGACAAAACCGCAAAGCTGTAACTGCTGCGCTTTTTCAGCCAGTGAGGCTCGATAAAAAACGCCCTGTACCCGGCCGGAAACGAATGCGTGGATGGTTTTGGTCATATTCCTGTCTGCGGCAGCAGGATTACCTGGTTAAGAATCCATGAAAGTCATCATGTCAGAATATCTGGCCCGGTGCCCACAGCGCCAGTTCCACCCTTAAGATCAGGGCGCGTTAGATCGGCGCGTAATTTAATGTTCGAACCATAGTGTGCTGGATTCTTCCGGTATTTCGCGTAGAAATCATGAACCTGTGTCCGATTCCACTGCCATAGATGACTTCATTGCCGAACTGCGCCGGCGCTCGGTGATAAAAGTCGCTGCCATCTATGCAGCGATTGCCTGGTTCATCCTGCAATTCGCCGATATTGCCTTTCCCCGTATGGGGCTTCCTGACTGGTCGATCACTGTCACGCTGGTGGTTGCAGCCATTGGATTTCCTGTGGCGATACTTATTGCCTGGCTGTTGGAGCACTCGGCTGATGGCTTGCGGGCAACGGGAAAATTAACCGATGCCCAGAAGGCGCAATTGCCCAAAGGCAGGAAGCTGGACCTGGTCATTATTGGGGTGCTCTCTGCGCTGGTTGGTTTTCTGTACCTGGAGAGATTCACTGATGACACTGCCACGACTGTGTGACGTCAGCCCATATGGCACCACACAGCCCTGATTGCTAAGAGACACTTCTGTTATTTTTAACAGCAACAGAGGAGTCTCAAAATGAGCCTGTCAAACACCGAAAAGCACGTCAAAGACATACGTCGGAAAACCCGTCGCAAGTTCTCTTCAGAGGAGAAAATCAGAATTGTTCTGGATGGTCTACGCGGCGAGTATTCGATTGCTGAACTATGCCGCCGGGAAGGCATCAACAATAATCTGTACTACCGCTGGAGCAAAAGGGTACCCTACGGGTCCTCGATCAAAAGATGTGAAGCGCGCGCCATGACAACCAACAAACGAATCCTGCTTAGCGAAATACCCACC
>Ga0066369_10000002_pt1 | contig 75606 bp, 81 predicted proteins | sample Knorr_S7_td_Bott_FD_70972 | JGI IMG/M metagenome (GOLD analysis project Ga0066369, IMG submission 70972) | Marine microbial communities from Southern Atlantic Ocean transect - Knorr_S7_td_Bottom_ad_4513_LV_A | ecosystem: Environmental > Aquatic > Marine > Oceanic | place: Southern Atlantic... | reverse complement strand
GCCGGTCTGAGATTGGGAACTGTTGGACATGGATGCTATCTCCTCATTCGACCCTACCGACCCTACCGACCCTACCGACTTTAGCGACAAAACCGGTGTAGCTTAGGGAACGTCTGATTAATTGTTTTAGCTGTTCGAGCGTGCCTCAGGCCGATTTCAACTCGACGGTATTCATCGGCAGACAGGCACCGCTTGATCTATCGCTCGCCAGTTCATCCAGTACCAGCTTTGAGTTTACTGATCAGAAGCTTGGAGGTTTCGAGCGAAAGCGAATGGGTAAAGATCTGCGCATCAGGGGCTGGAGGATTAGTAATCACTTGTACGTCGGCCAGGCCAAGGTCGCCAAAAAGTGGGGCCTTGGGCTGGTTTACGAAGTTAACAACACTGTCTACGGCCTGAATCATCGTGGTTTACAGATCATGAAGAGATTTTAATCGTAACCTTGTAACCGGTAAGCACGCATCAATGCGATATCAATTCGGGTAGAGGTCGGCGGTTAACACATCACCCTCGACGACGGTTACCTCGACTCTCAAGTGATCTTCTGACAGTCGTGTGTAGGCCAATTGTGTGATGCCGGTGCTTTCTTTTGTAACAAAGCTGACAGATTGCCCACCTAGTTCCTGCAGCAACATATCTCGACTGGTGCGTATCGCCAGAGCCGGACTAAATTGTCTCAAGTGGAGAACCAGGGTGACGTTACCCTCAGAGTCCTGGACCTCACGGATCACAATGAGCTCTATCATCTGTACACCTTCCGGACCGGTCAACCTGATCATGGTATCCATGCTGTTCATGGCCGGTGCACTCCAGGTCTCCTCTACGGTTATTGGACCGAGATTCCCCTTCCAGCTACCGACCATCCAGGACAGTGACTCGATACTCGGCAGGGTATCAGACGATTCGGCGTAACTGTATGCGCCCATAGACAGGCAGATTGCAAAAAGCCAGTAGCGCATGTTTAGGCTGCTCATATCGGTATGACCTCTCCCATTCTACCAACTGTTCCGGAGTTCTCTCAGTTTGAGGAAGACTGTTTTCGGGTCTGGATTTTCGTCCAAATCGGGGAACTCCTGTTTGAGTTGGGCGATGACTGAGGGGTTCCGCAAGCGGAAAAAAGTATTCACTTCCTTTTCCATGGCGAGCGTTGAAACCAGTGCGTGATCCGGGTTCTGGTCCTGGATCTGACCGAGTAGCTTTTTTGCTTCCTTGTTATCCGGTTCACGTGCCAGGGTGAATTCAAGATTGTTTGTAATGTAGTCGTGCCCCGGATAAATGCGTGTATTGTCTTCCAACTGGGAAAGCTGATCGGCAAAGGTGTCGTATAGCTCAGCGGGGTGGCCGCCATTGTGGCAATTGCCAGCGCCAGCATTAAACAGGGTATCTCCTGAAAACAGGCCGGGATCGTCTGTTTTTGATAGCAGGCAAACATGTGACATCGTGTGTCCCGGGGTGTCCAGCACCAGCAGTTCCACGGTGTTGCCAACCTTGACGACGTCACCGGCAGACAAGCCGACATCCATTCCGTCGATTTGATTCGCGGCATTTTGATGAGCCAACAATGTTGCGCTGGTCGCAGCAATCACTTTTTTGTTGCCGCCAGTGTGGTCCCCGTGTTCGTGCGTATTAAGTACCTGTGTAATCGTCCAGCCTTTTTCCTTGGCCAGCCCCAGGCATTTCTCGTGATCAAGCGGATCAATAGCCAGGGCCTCCCCTGTCTCAGGGCACACGATCAGGTAATTAAAATTTCGATACGCATTACCGGTCCAAATCTGTTCAACAATCATGGTGCACCTTTACTTATATCTATACAAAGAAAAGCATTTAAGCCTCGACTTGGCAATAGGCGCCCGGAGACATGGCCGATCAGCGAATGCGCATCTCACTCAACTAACTGGAATTGGCTATTTTCAGAAGCGCTCACCCTGTTTACAATAGCCACCGACTAATTCCAGGCAATCAAACGGAGCAGGGCAAAAGATGCCAGATGTACAGGCAGTTGATGATCTTATCGGGGAACTCAATTTCACCCCGGCAGTACTAAAGTCCAAATATCTTGAGGAACGCGATAAACGCATTAGAAAAGAAGCCAACGACCAGTACACCGAGGTAACCGCCGAGTTTTCACGTTACGTTGACGACCCCTATGCGGAAGCAACTGAGCGGGAACCACTGTTCGATGAAGTCGAAGTGGCGATCATTGGTGGCGGTTTTGGCGGTTTGCTAGCCGGCGCGCGAATGCGCGAAGCTGGATTCGAAGATATTCGCATCATCGAAAAAGCATCGGATTTTGGGGGTACCTGGTACTGGAATCGTTATCCTGGCGCCATGTGCGATGTAGAGGGGTACTGTTACCTGCCTTTGCTTGAAGAATTAGGCTACATGCCGAAGCACAAGTATTCGTTCGCACCAGAAATCTTTGAGCACAGTAAAAGAATTGCGCGGCACTTTGACTTGTACAAGAACGCCTGCATGCAAACTTGCGTAGAAGAGCTCAGGTGGGATGAGGCGATAGAACGCTGGATCATCAAGACTGATCGCGGCGACGCAATGAAGGCCAAATACGTAGCGATGGCCAATGGTCCATTGAACAGACCCAAACTGCCGGGCATACCGGGTATCAATGAGTTCAAAGGTTTCACATTCCACACCAGCCGTTGGGATTACGCCTATACCGGGGGTGATTCCTCTGGCAACCTGACAGGGCTGAAGGACAAACGGGTCGGCATTATTGGTACGGGCGCCACAGCAGTCCAGTGCATACCGCATCTTGGGGAAGCAGCAGAGCAGCTATTTGTTTTCCAGAGAACGCCATCATCTATTGATGTACGGAATAACGCCGAGACAGACCAACAGTGGGCTGACTCACTAAAACCCGGCTGGCAAAAAGAGCGAATGGAAAACTTCAATGCGCTGGTCTCCGGAGAAGATCGAGACGTGGACATGGTTTCAGACGGCTGGACCGAGATCATGCGCACTCTGACAGGGATAGTGGCTAAACAGGCCAGCAAGGTTTTAGGTCGCAGGCTGACGAAGGTAGAAAGGTCTCATTTGATGGAGTTGTCTGACTACAAGAAGATGAATCAAATCAGAGATCGTGCAGAGGAAATCGTTAACGATCCGGATACCGCTGAAGTATTAAAACCCTGGTACCGCCAATTTTGTAAGCGGCCCTGCTTCCACGATGAATATTTACAAACCTACAATCGTGACAATGTCACCCTTGTGGACACCCAGGGAAAAGGTGTTGAGCGGCTGACTGAAAAGGGGGTGGTTGTCGATGGTAAAGAGTATGAGCTTGATTGCCTGATTTTTGCCACCGGTTTCGAGGTAGGGACTTCCTACACCCGGCGGGCGGGCTACGACATCATCGGCAGGCAAGGTAAAACGCTAAGCAGCCACTGGGAAAATGGGCTTCGCACCTTGCATGGTCTGCACAGCCACGGGTTTCCCAACTGTTTCTTTATAGGCTTTACGCAAGGTGCCATTACGGTCAACGTACCCCATGCACTCAACGAACAGGCGAAACACCTTGCCTATATTCTAGATGAGGCCAGGACCCGCGGGGCATCGACTATCGAAGCAAGTGCAGAAGCCGAACAGCAATATGTCGATGAAATAGACGCTCTGGCCAGTATGGGCCGTCGATTTTACAGCGAATGCACACCTGGCTATTACAACGGCGAAGGTAAGGCTGGAAACAGGAATGGGTTTTTCTCAAATATGTATGGTGGTGGTCCAACCCGCTTCTTTAAATTGCTTGAAAGCTGGCGTTCGGAGGGTGGTCTTAGCGGCCTTGAACTTAAGTAGGGGAACTGAATCCACTGGCCCCAATGCTCGTGAATGTGTACCGGCTTTGATAAAATCAAACCTGTTTAATTTCAACGACCTGATTGTCAGCCACCAGCGTCACTTCAACGTGATCCTCCTTGCTGACCAGAGGAATTCCCTCGCCGCCTGGCCTGGTCATGATCCAGTTATCAGCTGATGCCAGGTTGGTGATCCTTAACGTCGTTTGCGTCCCTTGTATCGCTGAATTCTGAGCGTGCGCTGCGATATGCAGGGCTTTGCCATCCCAATACGCAACACTAAGCGCAATTCTTGGAAAATCGACACCCTCGACCGTCGGCTCATCAAACTTGGTGAGATTGGGTTCATTGAATATTCGTGACCAGGCGCCCTTTGTACAAACCCATCCCGCCATGATTCGAGCGTTTAGCTGGCCCCGAGGGTGTTTTTCGTTAAGCCCCAAACCTAGCGTGAACTCTCCGGATTCAAGATCCCAGGTTGGCTCAATGTAATCTTCAGCAGCCTCCCATATTCGCGCCTTTGTATTCTCGTCTGCAAGCTCTCCTGCCAATTGCAGGAACATCGTGGCCGATTCCGGGTCATTAAGCCCCGTTATTGGCCCATCTCCTAAAAGACCATTCATCGAAGCCAGAGTTTGCCAGCCGACTTCTCCAATCTCGCTTCGTTGAGGCGCAAAATACCATGATGGTATGACGATACCGAAGGGACCGTGACCAACGTGTTCATCGATGACAGGGTCGTAGTACAAATCAAGTGACACGGGTTGCTCACCATCAAAGGAAACATAATGCTCCTCTGCGTATTCCCACCATTTGTCGAAGGCACTGTGGTGTTGAGTATCAAATATCTGGTCGTAGAGTCTCAGACCGAGACCGGCACCTGCCAGTCAGAAAGGCCAAATTTTGGTGTTCTCACAATGGCAACCTACCTGGCTGTTATGCCATTGACCTGCAAGGTACGCGGCGATCTTTGAATGGCTCCATTCAAAGGTGTTGGCTCCATCACGAATCATCTTGAAGGGCTTATCCCATTTGTCATCCCCAGATACGTAACGGTGCAGACTCAATAGTAGTGTGAAGAAACCTTTGTAAAACAACATGCCATCTGCCGCGATGGGGTCTGGTTGAACTCCGTAGGGTTCGATGCCATTTGCAGTCCAACCAGGCACATTATAATCGCCCCAATTCTTCTCTGGGACCAATGGACGATATCGCTCAGGATAATTACCTCTGTCCGGGTCGTCGCCAAACTGGGTCATCCAGTCAGAAGCTGACCACCAGCTGGTGTGTCGAGAAACCAGTTCATCCAGAATCCTGCTGTAGACTTCACGCCAGGCAGGCGTGCGGTCGCTCATTAATGCAACCGCATAGCTCGAATCCACCAGATCGAATCGGTGCCAGGAGAGCATCGGCTCTCCTGTGGTTTCGTCCCAATGCGCATGCGGTCTGCCCTCTCTATCCCAATTATCCGGCGTCGTCGTTTTCCGATAGAGATAACGAAGCCAACCCAGCGAACGTTCATCCAAAGCCGCCATAAAATTGATTCCCACTAGAAGTGTTAGAAGTGTCGACACACGCCAAAACCCGGCGCACAAAACCAGTGATTTGACTGACAAATACTCGGGACATTTCTTTCATCGATTGGGTTATTTACCCAAGTTTACCGCCGATGCATACTGCTATCATCTTACATTGGCAACTCCACGTAACCAACTTGTTGATCCCACCAGGTTAATAAAGGAAGTTCACGGACCTGTAGAGATAAAAAATCGACGTAATGTTCGCAAAAAATATTTCACGTAGCGTTTATTGCGTACACAAGGCAATCATCACGATTGGACGATGATTTGCAGTGCATTCGGTCAATTCCGTATCTTCGACATCTTGATTCCAGCGAAAATCGAATATCGTGAACCGGCACCGCTAAGCGGTATTGACGCTAAAGCAACGCGGAGGAGAATCGTTCTGCAGCCGATAGAACTGCATTGACGATCAACTACTGTTCCGGTTTTATGCGTCAACAGGAAAACCTGATGCTGGCTATCCATCCTTCACGACTGCTGACGTTTCCAACCGAACTCCGGGATATTCTTGAATTTAAGATCTGTAAAAGAGCAGGACACATTTTTGTCGGTGATCTTCGATCAGAAATGGAACGGCATTATGCACCAGCTCATTCCCGACGAGGCATGGTTGAAAAGGCGGGTTAAAAATATCGAAGCACCGATTGATTGATCCACAAAAATACAGCTCATGGTTAGAAAATACAGCATCAAAAACCTAAATATGGCTAACGGCCTGAATCAACTTGTGGTTTCATATAGTCCTACTCATTGGTGACTGCGATAGATATGCCACGTGAACAAAAGCCCCAGGAATACTACGACAACATCAAGGCGAAGTTTGCCGAAGAACGCGACATCCGTCTGGCCTATCGTCCACAGGGTACTGCGCAGTTCGAATCCGATCTTACCGATGAACTTGCAAAATACGCAGTTGATCCATTCATAAAAGAGAAAGTAAAGCGCGAACCCATTAACGATGCGGTAGAAATCCTGTTCATTGGCGGAGGATTCTCTGCACTCCTGACTTCTGCACGGTTAAGAGAACGCGGATTCAACAACATCAGAATAGTGGAACGCGGCGCCGACGTCGGCGGAACCTGGTACTGGAATCGGTATCCGGGAGTTGCCTGCGACGTCGTCGGGTACGATTATCTGCCGCTGTTGGATGAGATGGATTATGTGCCGGTTAACCACTATTCCCGGGGGCCAGAGATACTGGGTCACTGCCAGGCAATCGCCAACAAGTATAACTTGTATGACCTCGCCATATTCCAGACCACAGTAACTTCAACGATCTGGAACGAAGAGGAGGAACTGTGGCACGTCAGGACTGACCGGGACGATTACTTGCGTGCGCAGTTCGTAATTTGTGCAAATGGCACCCTGTCGAAACCAAAATTATCCAAGATAAAAGGTATGGAAACGTTTAAAGGTCATTCCTTCCATACCAGTCGTTGGGATTACAGTTACACAGGACAGGATCTAGCAAACCTGAAGAACAAGCGAGTCGGAATTATCGGCACAGGTGCCTCAGCGGTGCAGGCAGTACCGGAACTGGCAAAGCGCACCGAGCAGCTCATTGTTTTCCAGCGCACACCTTCATCTATTGATATTCGCGATGACTGGCCGACAGATCCGAACTGGGCAAGAAGGCTACAGCCTGGTTGGCAGTCTAAACGACGCGCAAAGGCCCTGGCAGCGCAGGAGCGTTCACCAGAGGAAAAAGTAAAGCTGGAATCAATGAGTCGGGAAGACAAGATTCGTTACCAGGAAAACCAGAACATCGAGTACATGATGCGCATTCATCGCCGCATTGACGCAACCGTTGACGATCCTGCCGTCGCAGAAGCTCTCAAGCCCTGGTATATGTTCATGTGTAAGCGACCCTGCTTTCACAATGACTATCTGCCCAGCTTTAACCAGGCGAATGTGCGCCTGGTGGATACCCAGGGAAAGGGCATCACTGAAATTAGTGAGCAGGGGCCGGTGTTTGAAGGACACCAATATGAACTTGATTTGTTAATATATGCGACGGGTTTTGAGGTCCAAAAAACGGGTATTTACAATCAGATCATCGGCAAAGGTCAGCAGGACCTGGAAGACAAATATGCAGACGGCATCCGCACCCTGCTCGGCATCCATACCCATGGCTATCCAAATTTGTTCATTATGGGTGGCTACCAGGCATCATTTCAGTTCAACCTGACGGACATGTTGCAAACCCAGGGTGACCACATCGCTGAGTGTATTGCCTATACCCGTGATAACGGCTATCAATCCATTGACACCACACGCGATAGCGAGGAATGGTGGGTCCAGGAAGTCATCAACCATCGTGGCAAGACATCGCGTAACCAGGATTGCACGCCGGGTTACTACAACTTCGAGGGCGAGTTCAACCGTAGACAGGACGGCAACTACAATGGTGGTTTCCGGCAATATTTCCTGCACCAGGGTGAGATCCGGAAGCATATGACTGACAACTTCGAATTCAGTCGAAAGCCTGCGACCTGAACGAATCAGGTGAATAGGAACTAATTACTTTCTACTCCCCTTGTGGATTGAAAGTCGGCGATCTGCTCTTTTAAGCAATCCGGGCAAAGACCATGGCTTACATGCAGGCCAGATTGATGTTCTTCAATATATGTTTCAATACTTTTCCATTCACCTTGTGAGTTTCTGGTTTTCTTACAACTGGCGCACATTGGCAAAATGGATTCGAGACTTTCAACACGACCTCGCAGCTCGAACACTTCGACGAGTGAAGTAATTCTACGACGCTGCACGACAATTCCGAGAGTAAGGCCCACCATCATGGCGACAAAAGTTTCCACTACTTCGACCCTTGTCAGCGTGTCTAGCGCCACAATTACCCAGATCGCGGTAATAATTCCTGCAGTGGACAACATGTACTGCTGCGAAAGAAAGCACAGTGACAAACTAAACATCAACACCGCCATGTAGAAAGGTAGCGGATCGGCTTGTGTGGTAATAGCCTTGATACCCGTGCAAGTCAGGACAAATAGCACTACTTTGTTGGTGTGTCGCGCTGAAAATCCTTTCAACCACAACCATATGACCAGAGCCAGCATCACAGCAGTAATAAGAACATTGATCACAACGAGTTGGACAGGCAGGTTGAACCCTATGACGATCAGGTCGCGAAGCGCTGACAGGATTTGTACGCCCAACAGCCCATTTAGAATCAATTGCAGGTAGCCAGACTGACTAGAGTTCGCCAGCCATCAGACGGCCATTATCCCGCTATGGCAACCCCACGTAGTCAACTTGTTGACCCTGAAGTACCCCTGCACTACCACCTGATCTCTCGTTGTGTTCGACGCAGCTACCTGTGCGGTAGGGATGCCAGAACTGGCAAGGACTACAACCACCGTAAACAATGGCTGACCCAACGAATGTTCAAGTTGGCCAGGTGCTTTGCGGTGGAGATCGATGGTTATGCCATCATGGATAACCACTTCCACCTGGTGGTTTACTATGATCCCCAGGCATGCCACCACTGGAGCAATGAAGAGGTTGCTACTCGCTGGATTCAAGCCTTCCCACCCAGATCTTCGTCAAGTAGCCCGGAAGAACAGACGGCTACAGCGACGTTACATCATGATGCCTTGTTGCAACAACCAGAGCGGCTACAACAGTATCGCCGAACCCTGGGCAGCCTTTCTGCCTTCATGAAACACCTTAAGCAGCCCATTGCCTGGCGACCATGGCGTATGTTGACCTGAATCCGTTTCGAGCAAAGATTGCTGCAAGTATTGAGCAATGCCAGGACACCTCAATAGCCAATCGACTACAGGTGGCAGCAAGTGATCCGAAAAGACTGGCGCAAGCACTGGCACCCCTGGTGTCAGGGCTAACGGACTCAGATCGCGTCTTACCGATGAGTCTGTCCGATTACTGTGAGCATTTGAGTTCACTGATCGATTATCAACCAGATGATGTGCCGGGCCGCGAGTTGACCTGGTTTAATCGTGTGGCTTCAATCAGAAAGCGCCAGAGGGCTTATGGTTTCGAGCAAGCGCAGAAAAATTGGGCCCTACGTCGGGGATGGCGGCGGAGTTGCCCGGCAATGGGATCATGACTGGATATTGGCGGTACGGCTGACTACGAGGGTACTGCCACCTGCACCAAGCGTTCCAGCAAAGACGATAATCGGTGCACAATTCGTGGAATCAACCTGACATAAACATTTACTGATGCGGCGGACGAGCATCTAACAGTTTTGCGATGGTATGGTGTGTGTCCTATTTGTTATGTCCTATTTGTTAAAACTGCCCGATCAAAACCCTCCGCGACATTTTTTCTGGTATTGGTCATCGAAGCCCTGTTAAGGATCAGGGAGCGTCTGATTAAGAGGATAGATGTCCTATCTTCACGAGGTCGAAATAGTGCTTTGTTGCCTTTCCTTAGCGACAGCAGCTTCTATCAGTTTCCTCTCAGTACCGTCCTGTCTAGCACGTAGTCCGCGGTCCATTTCATCCAGGACCCTGGCAGCGAATTCGTTGTCCTGAATTTTCTGCCAATAGGCGGCGACCCTACTGGTCGACAGTATTGGGTTCTCCACATCCAGCATCGGCACAGTTCTCTCACACAGGAACAGAGCAGGAACGAGCGTACAATCCGCTCGAGTCAGCTTGTCACCGACCGCAAAACTTCCCTCACCAATGTGTCGTTCCAGCGCACCCATACCCCGTTTTACCTGGCTGGTCAAAAGGTCCGTAATGGCTTGGACCCGGGTCTTACGGTCTATTTGTGGCAACACCATGAAGATATTGTTCATGAGATAAATGTCTGCGATTCGTGAGATCAAGCGAACCTGCGACCGTACCCAGGGAGTGTCGCCCAGTAAGCTCTGCGCCGGATAGCAGTCATCAAGATATTCCGCGATCACCTCAGATTCTGGAATGATGCCCTCATCGACCTCCAGCACCGGAATTCGACCTATGGGGGAGTATTCTGACAGCTTGCCCATGAAGAACGAGGCAGGCAGATCAAACTCTACATCCTGGACACCCATTGCATATAGCTGCATACGGACCTTTGCAGAATAGGGGCTCAGATCACCTGTAATCAGTTTCATGTTTTGTCCTGGTTTGGGATGTCTTAGCTTACAAGACTTCTCGCACCTTCCGCGCTAATTCTGCCTGGGTATAGGGTTTTTTTAGCAGTACAAATTCCACTGCACCGCGCTGTGTCCCGACATCATTGGGGTATCCAGACGTCAGCAAAACTTTTAGTTCAGGCTTCCTGGCCACAGCCCACTGCGCCAAATCTACCCCATTTACACCTCCAGGCAACACGACATCACTGAACAAGAGATCAAAGGAGTCGCCCCGACATGGTAGGTTGATGTACACAGCAGGAATATTTTTCATGAAGAACTTACACATCATTGCCACCTTATTGTTCGGTATAGCTCTTGGGGCCGGGATGCACCAGTGTCAGGCCGAATCACAAAAACCCGTCTACCTTGTCGTCAGCTCAAAATTGAAAGCAGAATCAGAGGCACTTGAACCCTATCGCAGGAAGGCGCGACCACTTGCTCTCGCCGCAGGTTTAGAGGTTTTGGCAAGAGGCGATGTCGAGTTACTGGAAGGTGACTGGGATCATCACCCGTCAATTACTATCGAAAAATTTAATTCCATGGCTGAGTTTAAAGCGTTCTGGCATTCCCCAGAGTATCTGGAGGCCAAGAAGCTCAGGCAAGGATTGTTGGACATTGAATTCATCGTTGCCGTGGAAGGATCCTAGTATTGGAAAACTAGTCCGGTGGCCCGACACTGTTCGCAGCATCGTTGAACGAGTGACGGTCTTTCAATTCATGTCCGTGTCGCCAGCTCAGTATTTTATGGCAACGGGTTGACGGCTGGCCTATCCTTCGCCGACTTACAGTTTTTAGATTATCAGGGGTTTGTCCATGAGTGGATTTTATAATGATCGCTTCTCAAAGGTTCAGGAAGAATTCGAGCGCAACCTGTCGGAGCGGGGGGATATCGGTGCCAGTTTCGCCTGCACCATAGACGGCGAGTTTGTCATCGATCTTTGGGGTGGCTACAAGGATGTGGATAAATCTCAGCCCTGGGAAGAAGACACGATATGTAATGTCTACTCCACTTCAAAAACCATGACTTTCATATCAGCTCTGGTCCTCGCCGATCGAGGGGAACTGGATCTGCATGCGCCCGTGGCGAAATATTGGCCGGAGTTCGGCGTCAACGGCAAGAAGAATATCCGGGTGAGTCAGATCCTTTGCCATGCCGCCGGTCTTCCGGGTATGAGTCGTGTCTTTGAGCTGGAGGAGATGTATGACTGGGACAGTGTCTGTGATGATCTCGCCGCGCAAAGCCCCTGGTGGGAACCGGGTACACAAAGCGGCTATCACGCGACTACGCAGGGTTTCCTGATTGGTGAAATCATTCGCCGAATCACTGGTCAATCCATGGGGAACTTTTTTCGTGAAAATGTTGCCGAGCCCATGCAGGCGGACTTTCACATTGGTATGGACCCGTCCGTGTTTCCACGCGTATCCGATTTGCATCCAGACCCTGCATCGGGCGGTGGAGGTCTCTTGCAGACGGACCCGGACACGATGGCAGGCAGAGTATTCGGCTCAACGCACATGCCGGAAGGTTCCGTGAACTCCGAAGCCTGGAGAATGGCAGAACTCCCAGCGGTCAATGGCCACGGCAATGCTAGATCAGTCGTGAGAGCGCAAACAGCATTGGCAAATGATGGTTACGCGTTCGGCGTGCAACTGCTGAGTGCACAAGGATGCGCTCGAGCAAGAGAGGTTCAGATTGAATCCACCGATGCAGTGCTCGGCTTCCCGATTAAATTTGCGATGGGATACGCCTACGGTAACCCCATGTTACCGATTACGCCGAATGCCAATGCCATCTGGTGGGCAGGTGCCGGTGGTTCAACAATTGTTATTGATGAAGACCACCGCATGTGTTTCTCCTACGTGATGAATCAAACCAAAGCAGCCATGGTGGGTGACGAACGCTCGGGTAAAATGACGGAAGCCCTGTATGCAGCCCTTTGAAAATTGCTTCTTAATCAGGCGTTCCCTGAGGCTCATCACGCAGTCCGTAAAACTCTCGCTTTGGCCAGAGAAAATCGATGCGTGTACGATGGATTTTCCACTCACCGTCGACCTTCTTATACACATCGTCATAAATGCCAAATAATGTGAGCGGGTTTTCCGCGCCTTCAGAGACATTGAGATTCAACTGATACCAGCGCCCCAGGGCTTTGTCGTTGTCCAGCAGTCGAATCCACGGATTGGTCACGGCATGCATTTGTGAATGTACCGCACGACCGCTGCCATAGAGAAATTCGTGATAACGTTCTCGAATCTGTTCTTTGCCAACCCAGTCTCCGCCGAAATTTGGACCGAACTCGCATATCGCGTCATCGGTGAACAAATCAACCAGATCTTCGAGCCGGTTGCCATCATAGTAGTGCGAATACAGATAGCGGATCTGTTTGATCGCTTCCATCTCCAATAGTTCATCAATTGTCATTGTTTCTCTCTGCTTAGTGTCAATGGCGAATCCACCAAGCTACACGGAAGCTGGAGACGGTTCAATCGCGCAAGGGCAACTGTATTATCGGACAGAATTGGCCAACAACAGAACTAAGGGGCTATTCCTTTCCCCCGGCCTGCTGAGAACCGAATATCGTCGGCGCACCCCGGCCAGCCCAGTCCGGTGCACCACGAAAAGTTCTGCCAGCCAGGTTAAGCAATTGTGAGGGCGGCTTTCCAATGATCTGTCCACCATGTTTTCCGAGGACACCGTTAGCGCCAATACCATTGATGGGATATGAGGTTCCCGCTGAATAGGTTTGCAGCAGTAAGCGGCGAGGCTTAGGCGAGCGATTAGTCAAAGAGCCATGGATCATGCAGCAGTTATGAACGGTCATTGCGCCGGCTGAGCCTTTTAGCCAGGTAACGTCATTCAGATCAAGCCTGGCGACATCCTCTGTTTTCATTGCACCCGCCCAGTTTTCACTGTTGTCATACAAATCGTAAAGCTCACTTTTGTGGCTGCCGGGAAATACGCCCATTGGCCCCATTTCGTCGTCCACTGCGTCCAGATAAATACCTATGGTTAACGGTGAGAAATCAGTGTGTGGCCAAAACTGAATATCCTGATGCCATTTAACCTCTTCGCCACCGTCCGACCATTTGTAATTGAGTTTGCTGTGATGAAAACGGACGGGGTCGCCTAGTATGGACAGAGCCAGCTCTGCTGCGGGACCAGACATTGCAAACTCATGGAATGCCTCATGATAATCTACGGGCGAAACCAACCGGCGAAGTCGAGGTGATTCTGATGAGTGGTTAGGTTCAAGGTCCAGCATCTTGTCGGACTCAGAGAGCAGCCGGCTCTTTTCAACGAAAATGTCTGACGCTGCACGAAGTCGATTCAGCCATTCATCTGAAACGAAATTCTCCAACAACAGGTAACCGTTCTCTTCGTAGAATTCTCTTTGGAAACTGTCGATCAAGGTGAACCTCCGCTTTATATGGTAAGCATCTGAATTCGACAATAGATTACCTGAATCAGTGGGTGCAGGCATCTATGGACCTGGCACAGCTGCGCAAGCCTCATTATATTTTTACGGGCTCATCCACCTGTTCGCTATGACCGTCAATATCGTAGGACATGATCACCAGATCCCGTGATGTCCCTGAACGATCCTCAACATAGTCCGCCAGGATCGCCTCCGGAATAAAACCCAGACGCCGGAATACGGCCTGCGCATTCTTCTGGTCCACTGTCATATTCGCCATAAGCTTTTTCAAGCCCTCATGACGGGCAATATCAAATATACGATTGGTCAGGAACTTACCGAGCCCCTTGCTGCGGTATGCGCCACTCACGTTTACTCGAATCTCACCAACTCGCCTGGTCCACCTCGCCTTGTTCCTATGGACCGTCGAATAACCCACCAGACCTTCGTCGTCGTAAGCCACCAGGGAGATTGAATCGCCGGATTCGAGACTCCTGATCCAATCATCCACCACCGCAGGATCAGTTAAATCAACTCTGAGAAACAGCAGATCCTCCTCAGGCAAGGCGTTGGCAAACTTTAAAACAGCCTCCTTGTCATCATTGGTCATTAGCCGCACTTCAAGTTGAGCATCATCCACTGTAAATGACTGGGGAAACTGTTCAGATAGTGTTGTGGTATTCAATACAAGCTCCGTTCATGGCAATGTTGTCAGGCTACTGCTGCCTCGTTTTGTTTACGAGCTTCCGCCAACAATTCACTAAAGGCGTCATCAACCAGATCGCTGAAGAAGTTCAGATCCGGCAGCAATCGTGGATCAGCAGTAAAGTTAAAAATCATTTGCTGGTTGTAGCTACCAACAGCGATGCCGAGGCCCATATTGCCAGCCATCATCATAAGGCCAAGAGTCAACAGCATTTCATGTCCAGCTATATATTGCGGCACCTGAACCCCTGGTACGTTCGTCAGCACAAAGTTGACGCCAAAACTGGGTGGACGACCACCAATATTAGGTAACACCGGCGGCGGGTTAGTCGCGGCAAAGCGAGTGGGGTCAAACGGCGTTCCAACCAGCAACAGAGGTGCCATAGCAACGGCAGGTATGGAAATAGAAGATTCCTGCATCAGGGTCATGGCTTGTGCTTCTTCATTTTCCTTGATTCTGGTGGTTTCCTCGCAAACAACCTGGTGGCGTTCGATAACATTTAAAGGGCTGGCGGGGAACATGGGAAAGATAGCCGATACCTTATTACCCAGGGCACCTGCTTCGTCTTCTGTCCGAACATTAACGGGGCACATGAGACGAAACTTCTGATTCTGTGTGGATTCGCCGTGTTCCACGAGATATCGCGCCGCGCCTTCAGTGACCACAGTCAGAGCGACATCATTGATCGTACCGCCAAAGGCACGGCGGATTTCCCGAAATTCAGCGAAAGTCTGTACCGAATACACCAGTTTTCTTTTTGCACTGAGTAAAGAAGCATTCCACGGTGCCGTGATCGCTGGCTCAGTAAAAAACCGTGTCATCGTAGAAAAGCCCCGGCGCAGATGATCCTGGGTCTGCTCGTTACTAGACAGCAACGCCAGAGGATTACTGGACAAGGCCGCATTCGCATTTTCCTGCAAAGCTTCCGTGACCAGTTCGATCGCTGTCGGTAAGGGCGCAGGTTCCCATGGTTCCTCAGGGGGTTCCGGGTTTTCTGCATCGGGGGCGAAATCCAAAAGCAACGTGGACATCTGCACCGCAGATGCCCCGTCGATCATGGCGTGGTGAATTTGTTGCAGGACCAACGTGCGATCCTTGACGCCGGTGACAACAAAGAACTTCCACATTGGCCGGCTTCGATCCATCACGCCTTCGTTGAGTACGGCAATGGCATCGACGGCGTCTTCCACGGTGCTGCCTTGTGGCATCTCGTGATGAACAATGTGATTGCCGATAGCGAAATCCGGATCATCAACCCACTTTGGATGGGTCAGATTCATCGGCACAAAAACCAGTCGCTGCCGCAACCGAGGCACCAGGTGAATTCGGGTAGCGTAATGCCGGAACACTTCATCGAAGGACAGTTCTCCTTCGATGACCGCGATGCCTGCAGTCTGCATCGGGCTGCTGGCGGTTTCGGTATAGAGAAACGAAGCATCCTGTTCGCTAAGTCGCATGGCTAAAAACCCGCGTGGATTGCTCATTGGCGGTGGGAAGTAAACTACTCTGGGTGCAGTATACCGTGATTAATTGCACGGCAACAAAGGTGAGGTGTTCAACCCTGTCGTAACATTAACTCCAGAATCTTCGCCGCATTGTCCAGGTCCTGTTCAGTGCCGCTGATCACATCAGCATAAAGGAAGGACTCAATGATCCGGGTTAATGCGTAAGCCATGACACCAGGTTGCACCGGCAGCACAAGATTCCCTGCCTGAATTTCTTCGGTCAGCAATTTTTCAATGTTGTTAACGGTTGTCGGCTGAACAGGTCCTTCACTTGATGCCACGACTTTAAGACCCTGTTCAGGATTTCGCCTGAGAAACTGCCTCAGTGCCGAAAAGTTGTATGAGTAATGCATACCTTGCTGCAACACTTTCAGCACTCGATCACTGCCGCTCAAATCTGCTGTTCGCCGCATCAGGTTTCTGAATGTTTCATCGACAATGGAGGCCAAAACCTCTCCCACGAGCTGTTCAGCACTTCCCGCCCATCGGTAGGCAGTTGCTCGTGAGATGCCCAGATCCCGAGCCAGCTTTTGCAATTCAATTCGCTGTGAGCCAAGGAAGTATCGCCTGGCCATTCTATGGAGGTCGACCGGTTGGCAGTTGTGCCAGGTTCGTCTTCTCACCGGGGTTAGACCTCCAGGACTGGTTCGCGGCCAAGGGATGTTACAACGGCATCAGTCAGATCAGCAGGGCCGTAGACTGCGCGCTTCCAGCCAGTCCGCCGAAATGGCTTCCATCCGCCATCCGGCAGGACTAACCGCTCGGCAATAGCATAAAGAACTGACGGGCTAAACCCGAGACTGAGGTGACCCGCATACACTTCAATATTTTCTGTCTCAAAGCCTGGCTGTTCCGTCGCAATCTGCCACGGCACAATCGAATCTCGTTTGCTGAACACATTGCTATTAGGAACATCTTCAAGGCGGGTGCCTGCCAGGAGACGGAGATTGTTAACGGGATGTTGCGCCAGCGGCACCTCGACTAGCCTGCGCACAAGCGGATAAACCCGGGTTGAACTCGGGTGACCACCAAAGGGGCTCCCCAGTGTGATGACCTGGCGAATTTTGTCCGGATAAAAATGTGCCAGAAGGCGGGCATAGACCCCACCTAGCGACCAACCCACGAGACTAACCTTCCGTCGGCCCGCATCTTCGTATACATTCTCGAACATCTTTGATAGTTGTCCCGGTAATCCTGTCATCGCCGGGCCGAGATTCCGGCCGAGGCCCCAGGATCGAGAATCGTAGCCCAGCGATTGCACATAACTGCGCAAGACTGCCGTCGAACTGTCACTACCGCCAAAACCTGGCAGGAACAGTACCGGGTGACCATCACCGCGACGAACGGTGGCGAGAAAGGGCGCCAATGCCATGAGCGCTGCTGATTCAGCCATCAGCCGTGGTCCTTCTGCAAACAGCAGGCGAGAATCCGGCGGTGAATAAACTCGATCTTCCATTTCAATATTCGACAAATGATACAAAACGGAATTTTGTCTCATTAATGAGACAAAAGCAGCTTATTTCTCACTTTTCGTATGATCAAAGATTGGAAGTGTTTTCAGTTGGTCGAAAAATGGACTCGTAGCCTGTCTGCTATAGGTCCAGCTATAGGTCACTGCGCCTACAAGAGTAACAAGGACAAATCCCCCTGACAGCAATCTCGCAAGCCACTTCTTCAACGATTGACCTTCTTAAGGTGTCGATTGAATGAACTGGTGAATCAATGGCACCAGTATGTGCGGGATGTCTTCCTGGCAAAAATGGCCCGCATCCTCGAAGGTGTTGACAGGTGCGCCAGGAAACAACGCTTTGAAATCTGCAATGGCATTTTCCGGACGAATGGCGCGGTCTTTCATCCCGTATGACAGGATCGCAGGTTTAGACTTTACCGCTTCCAGGTTTCCCGTTCCCAGTCCCTCTATCATGTAATCCCTGAATCGCTGCAGATGAACGTCAAGGGGAAATTCAATGGCACCGATGCATGAGGCCCTGTCAGGAAAGGGTGCCGAATAGGCTTCAATCCAGGTTTGATCCACCGCTGCAGAATTTTCAAATCCGACGATTTTCATCACTGAAAGAACCGTCGAGCCGAGTTCGCCCAAAATGCCATCCAGCGTACCGGCTTCGTAATGCCGGGATATCCATTTAAACCATTCGGATAGCTCTTCATTGACATTTGCACCGCCGTATCCAAACAGCGTATTCATCAGTGCGAATCGTTTTACACGTTCAGGGTTACGGATACTGAATGCGCCGGTAATCGGACCACCCCAGTCCTGGCAAACAAACGTGATGTCATGGAGATCCAGCTCTTCAATAAAAGCGGTAAGGTTTTCCACATGCGTCTGCAGTGTGTAAATGCGATCCTGCGGTGTTTCGCTTTTTCCAAAACCCATATGGTCCGGCACGATGACACGGTAGTGCCTTGATAACGCCGGGATAAAGTTGCGGTACAGGTATCCCCAGGTCGGCTCGCCATGAAGGCAGATAATGACTTCTCCGTGACCCACATCAACATAATGCTGCTTAAAGCCCGCGGCCTCGCTGAAGCAGGGTTTGAACGGCCAGGTTCCGTTAAAAGTTTCTTCTGCTGGAATCATGTCGGTCCCTTTTAGTTTTAAATTACCTCTATCCCGCCCGAGAAATCGTATTTAAAGTGCGGATTTCCAGCAACAGTGCCGTCTGCATGAACAATATGTGTTTCGTTGCTGGCGATATCAAGGAAACTCTGCATTGTGAGAAATCCGATCACCTCACTGTGTGGGTCGGCATCGGCATGGTTCTGCAGGAGCACCTCGCTGTCGCTTTCAAAAACACCCCTTGCCTCGAACCCCTCTGGACAATCACTAAAGGGGGTATGAAAAGAGCCGGCTGCTTCATAGGAAAACATACCGTTTTCTACCCGATTGTGGCCTTCACGATAGCCAAACCAACCCTTGGTGGTAAATGACATCGCCCTGCAAATATGGAAGTGGGATGGAAAATCTGGTGCCCCGGGCTCCATCCGAAAGGCATAAGCAACCGTGTTGGTCGGTAGATGCACAGTAAGCGCCTTGAAATAAGATCCTTCCGCGACTTCAACCCATTTGAGATCGTTTGCCTGTATATCAGCTGTGATGCGTTCTAGCTGTGCGAGACCGAGGCCCATCGCCTTTCCTCCTTTTGTTATTCTTTGGACCCAGATAACAAACTTCGTGGTCGCTGCTGGGCACCTAATCGATTAACCCGCCAACGGCGGGCTTGAAAGACATCTTCTTCACATATCGGACGTTATGCAAGAATCACCTTCACAGAATATCTCAACAGGTTGGACAAACCCGAGCAGATCGACAACTCATCCAAGGGATATTTCCTTAAAGGTCAGGTAGGATGACTGCAATCTCAAATTCAGGAATACGATATGTCAACTCCCGCCCGCGTCGTTATTCTTCCTGCAGGCCCTGGCCGACTGGAGGTCGTTGATGTCGATCTACCGGATCCCGGACCTTATCAGGTTGTCGTAAAACAAATCGCCTCAGGCGTATGCCACTCTCAGCTACACCAGATGCACACGCCGCGTCAGGCCCCTGTTGTTCTCGGTCACGAATCAACCGGAATTGTCATGCAGACCGGCAGTGCAGTCTCACACCTGAAGGAAGGCGATACGGTGATGGTGACCTGGGTACCGCGGGATGCAACGCATGCGGACCGATTGCCGGAACCGGCAGTTGTATCGCTCAAAGATGGCAGTGTTGCCGTGTCACAAAACGTATTCACCTGGGCGGATGCAACCATCGCTGATGAGCAATACGTGGTGAAGGTAGCCGCGGACATAAACATGGAAGTCACCGCAATTATTGGCTGCGCGGTCATGACCGGTGCGGGGGCGGTTGAAAACACCGCAGCGGTAAAAGCGAATGACAGCGTTGCCATTTTTGGTGTCGGCGGCGTCGGCCTCTCTGCGATTGTCGCTGCAAAAAAAATCGGTGCAAATCCAATCATCGCGATCGATCTTAACGAAGAAAAACTGGTCTTTGCGAAGAAGTTTGGTGCCACCCATACGATCAATGCAGGTGAAACAGATCCGGTTGCCGCTGTTAAAGCTCTGACACCCAATGCGGATCAGCAAACGATGTTTGAAGGTGAAGTCTCCGGCGCGGACTTTGTTTTTGATTGCATTGGTCTGAAACAGACGATGGAACAGATCGTACCGGCAGCAAGAACCGGTCACTTCGGTGCTGCACCAGGTGGCACTGCCGTGCTCGTCGGCGTCCCAATGACCCCTGTTGAACTAAACGCTGTCGATATACTCATCAACGAGAAAAAGTTCATCGGTTCAATCGGCGGATCCTGCTCACCCGATCGTGACTTCAAGAAGTATCTGGAATGGTATGACGACGGTAGTCTGGACCTTGATGCTTTGGTCACGGCTCGCTATTCAATTGATCAAATCAATGAGGCGACAACTGCACTGTCCAGCGGTGAGATCTCAGGTCGTGCGATTCTGGTCTTCGACCAGCAATGAAACGGATACTAATGGCTTCATTGTAACGCTCACAGGTGTCTGGTAAATTTGGGACGATTCAGTCTGATTAGGCATAATGCTTTCATTGACAGGTTACGTGGCCCCCTGGATTAAGGTGCTTCGAACACTGAAACTCCCATTTCTCGCCGCATGTAACTCGGATGCCCACTCGTGTTAATACGGAATAACAAATAATTATTATGGCGGACGCACCGAGCATAGATCCGCTTTCTAACTTGCCCATTTACGTGGTGGAAGGCGATAGGAATCTTGCCGATCATCTGTCTGCAGAGCTCGTACTCCAAGGCTATGACACCCGCACCATGTACTCCCTGGCGGAGCTTGAAAGAGAAATCAGAAACAGCGAGCAGCCACCTGCAGCGATTGTTATCAATGTGAATTCCCCGGATTCAGTCACTGGCGGCATCGACATCATCAACCGGTTTCGCAAAGACGAAATACTTAAGGCTCCGGTAATATTCATATCATCGAGCGACTCCTTCTCGACCCGTTTGGAGGTTGTGCGGACCGGCGGTGAAGGTTTTTTTGTTAAACCCTTTGATACCAACCTCTTGATTGAAAAACTGGAATCGTTAGTGGGCGAGACGGACCCTGACCCTTTGCGGGTGCTGATTGTCGATGATGATGCTTTTATGACCGAACTCGTTATAGCGACGCTTGAGGACGCTGGCCTCGTCGCCAGGGGAATAAACAATCCCGCAGATACCGTTGAGGAGGTATTGGAGTTTCACCCTGACCTGATCATTCTCGATATGCATATGCCCGAGATTGACGGTATGGAACTCGCATTGCTGCTTCGCCAGCACGAGTCCTGCGCTGACCTCCCATTGCTGTTTCTCTCTGGAGAGACCGACCCTGCGATACGAGCGCGAGCCCTGGATATTGGTGTTGACGATTTTCTGCTGAAGCCTATCGACCCGAAATACCTGGTGTCGGCCGTCGCCAATCGAGCGCAACGAGCGCGAGCACTGGGTTCAAAAATCTATCGTGATAGCCTGACGTTATTGCTGGTACACGATGAGATCAAGAGCCAGTTGGCAGCCCAGGTTAAAACAGCGCAACGCCAATCGCGGGAACTCTGCTACGTAATCCTCGATCTGGATCACTTCAAGCAGGTCAATGACACCCATGGTCATCTCACTGGAGACCAGGTCATTAAAAGCATGGCAAGTACACTTCGTCGGACTTTTCGCCGCAGTGATGTGCTGGGTCGATACGGTGGCGAGGAGTTCGTGGTCATCATGCCCGAAACCAGTTTAAAGATTGGTTTGTCCGTCATGGAAAGGGTGTTATATGATTTCTCCCATATCAGTCATAGATCCGAAGTTGATGGCGAGGAATTTTTTGTGACTTTCAGCGCTGGTATCAGCAGTTTCCCCTCTATCAGAGTACCGGAAGAATTACAGCAGAAAGCGGATCTTGCATTGTACGAGGCTAAAAAATCGGGCCGCAACAGGACCTGCGTCGCAAAACCATGAGCCAGTCAAGCCGGAATTGAATTGTCCCGAAAGATTTCCACTTTCCCGCAACCGTTATCCTTACGCTCACCTCTTCCTTTCCGCTTAATCAGAGGTATCCCGGGTAAAAGTTACCTGATATAAATCCACAATTGGCGAGACATTACTGATGACATTGAAAAAAAGAATAGCGGTGACCTTGCCTGCCGGACCCAGGCTCACAGACACAGCAACAAGACTGAAGTGGGCGGAGGACAACGGATTCTCCGATGCCTGGTTTGGCGATGCCGGTGCGCCAGATAGCCTGACGCAAATTGCCGCTCTCGGACAGTCAACCAGCAGCATACGTATTGGGGTCGCTGTCACTCCCGTTTATACCAGGTCGCCATCGGTCCTGGCGGCAACTGCTAACGTCATTGAACAACTGATTCCCGGACGCTTTGTCCTCGGCATTGGCTCTTCCAGCCAAACAATCATGGGACAGTGGAACGGTATCCCACTGGATAAACCACTGACACGAGTTAAAGAGGCAGCACAGCTGGTCAAGCTGATGCTGAAGGGAGAGAAAACCGACTACCAGGGTGAGACGCAATCCAGCCGAGGCTACCAACAAATGCCACTTGAAAATCCACCACCCGTGTACATCGGATGCCTCCGCCAGAACATGATTGAAATGGCGGCAGAGGTTGGTGATGGCGTCATATTCAATCTTTGGCCGAAAGGTGCGCTGCCAAAGATGATGGAGGCCGTCAAACGCGGGGCGAAGCGCGCAGGAAAAGATTGGCAGGAAGTGGAAGTCGTCAATCGCGCAATGGTTCTTTGCACTGACGACAAGCAATACGGAAGAAACCTGTTCAGAGCAGCCTTCGCGCCCTACTACGCAACACCGGTTTACAACAAATTTCTTGCCTGGGCTGGTTACGAAGATGCCGCGGCAACTATACGAGAAGGCTGGGCCGAGAAAAACCGTGAAAAAACAGGAAACGCGCTAACTGACAAGTTGATTCATGAGATCGCCATCATCGGAACTGAAGATGAAATTCGTGCGCGCATTCTAGAAGATGCCGACGGCGGTATTCATACGCATATTATTGCGCCGCTGGCTGGTGGACCGGAAGATCTTCAACGAACTTTCGAAGCCTTCAGCGCTGATAAGTTTCAGTTCACCTAGGCACTGCCCGATCAAAATCCTGCAAATCTCGTCAGCTTTCTGGGCAAGGGATGTTCTTCTCGGATGCTGGTTGATCGGAAGATATAACGGCATGGAGATGCAACCATACCGGGAGGTCCTGGTTTAAAAAAACAGTTAAGCGGCTATTGCTCTACCAACACCGACAACTCAATGCACCTACCCCAACAGTAAAACTGAGAGGCGATCTAAAAAACGTACTGATTCAGAAAAATTGAATTGGCGACGGTTTCATTCATCGCCACCGAGAACCTGTTTTGTCCGCTCAAGCATTCTTATGATACCAGCCAGACCGCAGGCTTCGTCTTGCTCTGACGGCGCGCCAGAAACGCCAAAACCGCCAATGTGTTCGCCGGAATTCGACAGCACAGCTACACCTCCCTGAACAACGGTAAGATTATCGAAATAGCGAATCCCCAGTGGGCGCTCGTTATTTGCAAATTCAATTGCACCCAGTTCGCTGGTCGCCATGCCTACTACCGCCGCTGTCCGACCCTTGACGTGCGCAAATTCAACCGTTACGAGTATCGCTCCATCCTGTCGGGAGAAATGTTTCAAATTGCCCGAGGCGTCATAAACCGCCATGGAAAGCGGCGCAAGTTTATTGTCTTCGGCATAGGCCTCACACCCGGCAATCAGGTTTCGTGCCTGCATCAAAGTGAGGACCTCCTCCATACGGGGACCGTCAGCATCTGCAGCAGATACTGTTTGCCCCAGCACCAGGGACCACACAAATGTAGCCAGGAAAATTCTCATAGTACGCCTCTCCCAAGGATGAATAGCCAATCTCTGCTGAGTATTGCCTCTTTCTGGGTATCACCCCTTTGTCTTCGTCATAGGCCTGAGCCGTCTTCCGAGTAAATAACCCAGATCTTGGTGTAGCCTTCGGTATCCCAGACGCCGGTCCATTCTTTTGGGATGGTAACAGCTTCACCTGCGTTGATGACCTGGCTCGATCCATCTGCTGAAGTCAGCGTGATGCTGCCTGTAATGAAGTACATAAACTCATCCACGCCGTAAGGCTCTATTGTTTCGAAGCGGACCTTACCGGATTTGTACATCCCGGAGGCAAACTTTTTGTCACTGCTCAGCAGGGTTGTGACATCCTGCGTCGTATTCCCGTTGCGTGTCACCTCGAGCATGTCCGGGCGTTCAAAAATAGCGCCAGTCATCGCCTCGGCGCTGATTTTTGAAGGTAGAACAACATCTGCTGCTGTGCTGGTTTGGCTGACAATATAAAGGGCAATAACGGTTAAGCAGTTCAGGGCCAGGTTTCTCATGACGTGATTCCTCGTAGGTGATTTGGGAGGTGCATCTGTTCAACCAGCAGTCCCGCGTGCGCCGATAGCTGACAGAGAAGTTCGATTCTGCCGCAATATCATACTAGAGGAAATCGGGAAGCGTTCAGATCAATCTGCTACGCTGACAAAGCCAGTGTTTTGAACAAAGAGAATAAACACCATGAAAGGATGGGAACGGGAACCTCTGATTAAGAGGATATTTTCGTCAGAACTAGTGGTCCGGCATACCGGAAGAGGCGAGCGGAGGAAATTTGTTAACATGCTTTAAGTTAACAAATTTCCGAGTACGGCTCTGACGCCGTTATGGCGGAAATAGTGATGCGGCATACCGACCTTAATTAGACGTTACCAAGATGAAAGAACCGGATATCAAGCTCGGTATTGACCGTTCGATCAGCCGCAGAGATTTTATCGGCGGGGTTGGCGTGGCCTTAAGTGGCAGCCTGACGTCGTGTTCCTGGGCGGAATCCGAAGTTCCGGTGGACCCTGTTTTATTCGCGGATACCAGGGGCTCTTATCCACCAATTCGCACCGGCCTGCGCGGCAGTCACCCAGGCTCCTTCGAGGTCGCTCATCAGCTGCAACAGGGCAAGCGTTGGTCGGAAGTGGAGGATACAGAAGAGAGCTACGACCTGGTGGTAGTCGGCGGTGGTCTTAGTGGATTGTCGTCAGCCTGGTTCTACCAAGAAGCCGTGCCTGGCGCACGCATCCTGATTCTGGATAATCATGATGACTTTGGCGGTCATGCCAAGCGCAACGAATTCTGGCACGGCGACCGAATGCTGTTATCTCACGGCGGTACCATCAATATCGAGAATTTCAATAAATACGGAGACGCCGCCCAGCGGATGATTCGTTCGCTGGGTATCAACCCCGGCCGCTACGCCGAGTTTTTCGATCGGGATTTACACCGTTCACATAACCTGCGCCGGGGTGTTTTCTTCAACCGGGAAACATTCGGTACGGATCGTCTGGTGGCCGGGCGAGGGGAACCCTCATGGGGTAAGTTCCTGGCGAAGACGCCACTCTCGGGGGTCGCCCGCGAAGACATTACTCGCCTGTATGAATCGAACACCGACTACCTGGCGGGCTTTAATCAGGAACAAAAACGGGATCGACTACGAGGCATGAGCTACCAGGATTTCCTGATAGATCTGGCCGGGGTCAATCCCGAGTCTTTAGCTATCCTGCAGAGCGATGGATACTGGGCCATTGGCATGGATGCGCTGTCGGCCTGGACAGCGGTGTCCGACGGTGCACCAGGAACTCAAGGGTTGGGATTCAAAGGTAATGACGACGAGAGAGCCGCGTACTTCCGGTTTCCCGATGGCAATGCCTCGATTGCTCGCCTACTGGTGCGCGCTATGATTCCCGCTGTGGCGCCCGGCACGCGCCTGGACGATATCGTCGGGGCGCGCTTTGATTACAACCAGCTCGATAGAACGAATTCGCAGGTGCGTATTCGACTTGATAGTACCGTCGTCAGTGTTCGTCACCTGGGCAATCCGCAGACAGCACGCGAGGTGGAAATTACCTTCGTTCGCGATGGCCGTGCACAGCGGATACGCGCGGGTCGAACGGTGCTTGCCTGTTATAACTCAATGATTCCCTACCTGTGTGAAGAACTTCCCGAAGCGCAGAAACGGGCGCTATCCCAGTCCCTCAAAGCCCCCTTGATCTATACCAGCGTGATGATTCGAAACTGGCAGGCGTTTGTAAATCTTGGTGTGAATTATGTGCATTGCCCGGGGTCTTACTTCAACTCCATCGGCTTGAGCCCGCCCATCAGCATCGGTGACTACCACCACGCAAAGTCGCCAGCCGAAGCCACCATTGTGAATATGTATCGCGTCCCACTTGCCCCCGGGCTGCCCGCCCAGGAGCAATGGAAGGCCGGGCGCTATGATCTACTGACAACGACGTTTGAGACCTTCGAACGAAACATCCGGGACCAGCTCGGCCGGATACTGTCTCCAGGCGGCTTCGATCCGGCCCGGGACATCGAGGCGATCACCGTCAACCGCTGGCCCCACGGGTATGCCTATGGTCAGGATAGCGAAACCGGAGAAATTGCGTACCAGCCGGGCGAAGTGCCACCGGAGCGAGCACCCTGGCTTGCGGCGCGTCGACCTTTCGGCCGCATTTCGATTGCCAACTCCGACGCTGGCGCTAATGCCATGAGCGAAGCAGCCATCGGTCAGGCGCATCGAGCCGTCATGGAACTGGTTTCCGCCTGACCATTCAGAGAATGACATGACCACTCAAGATAACGAGAATACTGACAACGAGAGCACCCCGAGCACAGACAGTTCACACTACACCCAGGCGCTCCAACGACAGGACAACCGTTTCATACATCCCTGGGAAAAACTATCTGACCTGGGTACCAGCAAGCGGACCATCGTCACCAAAGCCGATGGGATCTACGTATATGACAGCGAAGGTAATAAGCTGATCGATGGCCCGGCCGGTATGTGGTGCGTCAACGTGGGTTACGGTCGCCAGGAGATTGCCGATGCCATGGCAAAGCAAGCCATCGAGATGTCGTACTTTTCGCCCTTTTCCATGGGTGCAGCGCCTTCCAGCGCTCTCGCCGAAAAACTGGCCGAACTGGCGCCGGGCGATCTGAACCACGTTTTCTTTACCACCGGTGGTTCAACCGCGGTGGACGCAGCGCTCCGCTTTCTGGCGTTCTATAACAATGTTCTTGGACGACCCGGAAAGAAACACATCATTTCCCGCCAGGATGCCTACCATGGCAGTACCTTGCTTTCTGCTTCCGTTTCAGGAAAGGCACGGGACAAGGAGTTCATGGATTTGGAGCAGGATTACATTCATTTACTGTCCTCGCCAAATCCCTCAAACAGGCCCGAGGGCATGTCAATTTCCCAGTTTTGCGATGCCAGGGTGAAAGAACTGGAAGATAAGATTCTCGAGATAGGACCGGACCGGGTAGCAGGATTCATTGCTGAACCCATTCTCGCCTCCGGCGGTGTTGTGATCCCACCAAAGGGATATCACAAGGCGTGCCTCGAAGTCTGTCATCGATACGATGTGCTATATATCTCGGATGAAGTCGTGACCGCCTTTGGCCGGCTCGGTCATATGTTCGCATCCGAAGATGTCTTTGACATCGTCCCGGATATGATTACCTGCGCGAAAGGTCTGACCTCCGGTTACGTGCCGCTCGGTGCCCTGCTGATCTCGGATCGTCTACTGGAGCAACTGCAGAAGAATGAAGACGAGGACGCCAGCTTCTCAAATGGCTTTACCTACTCGGGACACCCCGTGTCGTGCGCGGCGGCGCTTGAGAACATAGCCATCCTGGAGCGCGAAGACCTACTTGCCCATGCAGGAGAAGTGGCGCCATACTTCCTCACCCAGCTCAACACACTGGCGGAGCTGGACCTGGTTACCGAGGTGCGTGGTGTCGGCCTGATGGCCAGCGTCGTTTGCGCAATACCCGGCAAGGAGGCGCTCGAACTGGACTACGAGATTGGCAACCGCATCGACGCTCATTGTCAGAGACTCGGGCTGCTGGTACGACCGCTTTATCACATGTGTGTGATGTCCCCTCCCCTCATCATTACGCGCGCACAGATTGATGACATGGTATCGATCCTGCGTAAGGGGATCCTGCTGGCGACGGAGGATCTTCGGAAGGAAGGCTTCTGGGAGTGAGCGCTCCTGTGCGGTCTCTCTTGTGCCTACTTGGGCTGCATTCGGATACCACCATCCATGCGAATGGTTTCGCCATTCATATAGTCATTCTCGATTATCATCTGTGCCACTTGAGCAATCTCCTGCGGCTCTCCAAGACGTCGGGGAAACAGTACCGTCCCGGCCAGTGACTCTTTGGCCGGTTCAGGCAAACCCTGCAGCATTGGCGTGTTAATCAGACCGGGGGCGATCGTATTAACCCGCACTCCCATACTGGCAAGGTCACGGGCGATGGGTAACGTCATGGCCACGACCCCACCCTTGGATGCACTGTAGGCTGCCTGGCCAATCTGGCCCTCGTATGCTGCGACTGATGCCGTATTAATAATCACTCCCCGGCATCCATCTTCGGTAACAGGATCGTTCTCTACCATGACGGCCGCAGCCAGACGGATGACATTAAAAGTGCCCACCAGATTGACTTCAATCACTCGTTTGAACCAATCAAGCGGCATTGGACCATCCTTGCCCACGGTTCTGGCGGGTGTGCCAATACCTGCATAGTTGCAACAGATGTGAACAGTGCCGAATGCATCCTTGACACCAGCGATACCCGTCGCAACCGATTCCTCGTCGGCAACATTCACATTGAAGTAGGCCGCGCCTTCCCCCAGGGTTTCAGCTCGCTGCTGACCGAGACTGTCATTCATATCAAAGATAGCAATCTTCGCGCCCTTGCGGTGCAACATTTCGGCGGTTGCCCAGCCCAGTCCGGACGCACCGCCAGTGATGATCGCAACCCTTGTGTTGATATCCATGGTGATCTCCCCATTTTCAGTTATTAACAATCGCGGCAATGATATCAGGCGTCTTTGTTTGATGGGCCAGTTTCTTATGGGTCTTACTATCGCTCGAGGGCTCTTTCTATCGCGCGAGGGCTCTTTGACTGCTAAGTCCATTATCACTTTCACTAATAGTGTATTTAGGCGGCTTTATTAGCTGAGATTAGCTGAAACCTATATAATCGCCCGTCTGATTTAACCTGCGTTAATACTCATGCCCAAGAAAAAGATGATTCCGGTCATCAAGAATCCCTTTGCAGAAGCCAAGCCGCTTGAGTTTTCTGTTCCCGATCAGATCGACTATCATCCGGGACTTTATGAAGAGACCCTTAGGGAAGCCCACGAAATCACTCGAAAACCCTTTGTTTCTGCGGGCCTGAGAAATATTCAGCGACAGCACCTGAAAAATCGAATGACCGTGTGGGAGCGTATCAAGGTCCTTACGTCGAAACCGCCCAAAGTCCTCTTTCAGAACTGGGGACCGAACCTGGACGGCGCATCGCTGGTTACCGCCATAGTCGATGTGGAAGGTCGCGATGTTGCCCTCTATGGGCATGATTTCACGATCCGTGCGGGTTCAATGGACGCCACCAACGGCAAGAAACTGGCCCGCCTGTATGAACTCGCCGGTAAGCGCAAGATTCCCCTGATTGGTATGAACGACTCATCCGGTGCCTTTGTACCTGCAGGTGTGGGTGGACTCGATGGCTATGCAGAAGCGTTCACCGCGCTCAGAAAAATCAGCGGAGTCGTACCATCAATCATGTGTATGTTTGGATTTAATGCCGGTGGTGGTTCTTACCTGCCGCGACAAGGCAGCTTTCTGATTCAGCCGAAAGAAACATTTTTCGGATTGACCGGCCCCGGTGTTGTTAAATCTGTTCTGGGTGAAGATATCAGCGCTGAGGAACTTGGCGGGCCAGATGTTCACAGCCAGAGTGGCGTGACCGACATCACTGTGGAAGATGAAGTCACCGCACTTCAGACGGCAAGGGAACTGCTGCGTTATCTGCCGAGTAGCAATGCGGAAATGGCACCTTTTCAACACACTTCTGACCCTATTGATCGCAAGACCTGGGACATTGATCTGCTGTTCAAAAAAGCATTCAACTCACCAACGGGCTTTAACACGCCCTTTGATGTCAGTGTGGTCATTCAGCAGATCTGCGATCATGGCGATTACTTCGAGATTCAACCGGATCGAGCTAGAAACACGATCACCTGCTTCGGCCGTCTCGGTGGCCATGTAGTGGGGTTTGTTGCCAACAATTCAGCCGTGGGTTCTGGTCAAATTGACATCGATGCCGCCTACAAAAATGCTCGCTTTATCCGGTTCTGCAACCTGTACAACATTCCCGTCATTTTCATGGAAGACACGACTGGATTTCTGCCGGGCCGTGAACAGGAAAGCCGCGGCATTGTCCAGGCGGGACGAGCCATGCTCGATGCGATCATCGACCTTCGGACTCCGCGCTTTTTAGTGTTGATCAGAAATGCCATCGGAGGCGCCTACGCCTCTTACAATAATTACCCCACGGGCGCGGACCTGGTGATTGCCCTGCCGACAACCCGTGTCGCCGTCATGGGCCCTCCCGGTATGGAGTTTGTCTACAAAGACGAATTGCGCAGACTTCGCGGCAGCCTGAAACAGCGGGAAGAACAAGAGAAATCAGCGCTCGCCGCCGAGAGTGTTAAGGGCGCACAGCTGGAATCCCAGGCAAAAGCCAATGTGGCCAGTTGGCTCGCCGCAGAGGAAGCCAGGCTGGGTAAACGTTATGAGAAGGAGCTGATGAATCCAAAGGAAGCACTCAGCCTCGGCTCGATTTCGCAAATCGTCATGCCTTCTGACTTGCGACACGTATTAGCTGAGCATATGGCCTTTCATTTGAGACACTATGAACCCACACCTTTCGCTGGTATCCAGCGAGAGTTCCACTAGAGGTGCGCCGTGTCTAATCAATGGTACCTTCGCAACCCCCTGATCCACAAAAACCGAAAGAAGTCTTCGGGACCTGACTGGGTACAGTCTTTTAGCTGCACCGATATGAGACCGCTGGTCATCTGTCGCGGTCCCATCCGAATAGAAGCCATGAGCGTATTCGAAGAAATGGGTATCACCGAATTCGGTATCCTTCTGTCAGAAAAGGATTCCATCACCTACGCCAATGCCCTGTCGCCTGAGTTGCGCAAGCATTTGAATCCTTCGCGGGTACACCGTGTACAGGACTATACCGGCGCTACCCGAGAAGAACGCAACGAGCGCATAACCCAGATCGTGCAGATTGCGAAGGACAATGACTACGACAGCATCTTCGCCGGTTATGGCTTCATGGCCGAGGACGAGGACATGGTTTCCGCCTTGGAAGCCGCAGGGATTAATTTCATTGGGCCCTGCGCCGCTACGGTTAAATCCGCCGGTAGGAAGGACCTCGCCAAGCGCACCGCACTGGAAGTCAATGTATCGGTGACACCAGGCATCGATAACGCCACCACGCTGACCCTGCTTCGATTGTGTCCCGACCAAAAGGCACTGCAAGCTACCGTCAAGAAACACGGACTCAAAGTCCGCAAAACCGCATTGGATGCCTGCCACACCCTGGAAGGCCAAGCCGAACTGATTCTCAGTGCCTCCTTTGAAAAGGGTGTAGACCTCTTCTCTATCGATCAACTCGCAGCAACCCTGACCAATGAGATCAGCAAGATATTCAAGAAAAACCCGGACAACCGAATCAGGCTCAAAGCCATTAGTGGCGGCGGCGGCAAGGGTCAGCGAATTCTCGACGCGCCCGGACAATACAAGGGCAGCGCCGCAAAGAAATTGAATCAGGCGGTTGCACCGATTGGCTCCCTTCTGCGCGAGGTCCTCTCGGAAGTCAAAGCCACAGGTGTGGGCGACAACAAAAACGTCCTTGCCGAGATTAATATTGAAACAATCCGTCATCTGGAAATCCAGGTCGTCGGCAACGGCCACTGGTGTATCACCATGGGTGGTCGAGACTGTTCAGTGCAGATGAACGAACAGAAACTGCTGGAAGTCTCCGTAACGGTTGAGGAATTGATCGAGGCCATTGAGCGGGCAGAAGGCAAAGAAGCAAAAACCGCGCTGGAAACCGACCTGAAAATGCTAGAAGAGATGGAAGAGGAAGCCACGCGGTTCGGCGCTGCGGTGGGTCTCGATTCTGTTTCAACGTTCGAATGCATCATCGATCGCGACCAGCACTATTTTATGGAAATGAATACGCGGGTTCAGGTCGAACATCGGGTCAGTGAATTGTGCTATCGCCTGCGATTTACCAACCCCGACAATGAAGACGAATCATTTACCGTAGATTCTATTGTTGAGCTCATGGTCCTTCTTGCCCGCCACGGACCTCGCCTGCCCCGACCGACGCGGGAACGCAGGGAGGCAGCCTCTCTGGAAGTCAGGTTGAACGCCACGGACGGAGCACTGAAGCCCCACGCCGGCGGTGTTATCACCCAGTGGTCAGACACCATTGAAGGTGAAATCCGGGACGACCAGGGCATCTGCCTGCACAATCCCGATACCGATGTGTTTATGAAGTACCATCTGGCAGGTGCTTATGATTCCAATATCGCTCTACTGCTAAGCACAGGCACCCATCGTGAAGAATCCTACCGTCATATGGCAGAGATTCTCCGGCAGACACGGCTTAGCGGCGAAAATCTAAGCACCAACATCCAGTTTCTCTACGGCCTGATCAACTGGCTGATTGGCAACGACGTTGAAGCAAGACCCGCTACTAACTTCGTGCTGCCCTACCTGACTGCTGTCGGCCAACTCAAGGCGCTCAGCAATCACATCGACATCGTTCACGCCTACAACGAAATCGAGAAATTCCATCTCGCCCAGAACGATCTGGCCGAATATCAATCGGCCGCCATAAGCATCTTGATGCGAAAGGCGAGTCTGCTCGAGCGCGCCATCAACAGATTGTTTGCGGAACCGCACTATCTTTCGGGTTGGCTTGCACTCAACCAGCGGCATTTCATCATTAGCGCTGAAGGCGTTGAATGGTTGTCCAATCCTATTCGGGTTCTGGCAGATCTGTATCATTATCTGAACATGGACGCCAGGGATGGTCTGCCTGCCCTATATGCGATTTGGGATCACGATGACGAATTGCTGCAGGAAGCACTCGACTTCTACGACGCCCTCGAATCAAAACTGGACATTTCCGACTGGAAAGCGCTCAACAGGGCACTCAACACAAAGAAAGGCAAGGATCTACTGGGTGATCGCCTGGCCGAAGTCCAGGCCGCCCACAGTGGATTCCAACTGGGACTGGAGATCCTGTCGATTCTGCCCTACATCGGTATGAAATCAGGTTTCTTCGATCTGAAAGTCAACAAGGATCTCAGCGTTCAGATCCCGGACTCTCTACGGGACCGCCAGGCCCAGGAAGCCGCCTTCAAGGTACTGTCACCACCACCTGCGATTTCCGGCAATGAGATCACGGCACCCACGGGCGGCATGTATTACAATCGCGAGGCACCGGACCGACCTGTATTCATCGAAGCGGGCCAGCATTTCGAAGCGGGTGAGCCACTATTCATCATTGAAGTCATGAAGATGTTTAACAAGGTTCACGCGCCCTTTGCTGGGACCCTTGACGAAATATTGATTGACGCGGACGCCAGCATCATCAAAAAAGGTCAGGTGGTGTTTAAGGTAACGCCAGACGATGAAATTGTCGTCGAATCTGGGGAAGGCAAACAAGCGGCGATTCGCGCAGAGACGGATCAGTTTCTCTCCTTCACAGGATTTAAGTAACGAGGAAACGAAATGATAGTAGCACTGGATCACATCGCCATTGCGGTACCCGACCTTGACAAGGCCATCAGTCGATTTCTGGATGACTTCGGACTGACCTTTGAAGGACAAGAAGACGTCATTGCGGCAAAAACCACAACAGCCTTTTTCCCCGTGGACGGCACTTCAATAGAGCTGGTACATCCCCTGGATGGCGAAGGTCCTCTGGTGCAGCATCTCGAAAAACGCGGTCCGGGAATTCACCACATCTGCTTTCGTTCAAATAACCTGGATGAAGATGTCGAGCGGCTAAAAGGCAAGGGTTATCAGTTTCTTTCAGAAGAACCTTCAATTGGCGCCCACAACACTCGCGTTATTTTTATTCACCCCAGGTCCTGTGATGGCGTTCTGATCGAGTTAAACGAATACCCGGAGAGTCACTGATGACTGATAAAAACTATTGCGCACCTGCTTCAACCCTGAAGGATTGGGAAGCAGCAGCTGAAAAGCAGATGAAGGGTAAACCGGTCGAGTCACTAACCCGGAATACGCCGGAAGGCATCGACATAAAAGCCCTCTATACCCAGGAAGATATAGCTACGCTGGACTATACCAACTCCCTGCCCGGACTTGAGCCATTTATCCGCGGGCCCCAGGCGACCATGTACGCCGGCCGACCCTGGACCGTTCGCCAGTATGCCGGTTTCTCAACCGCTGAAGCGTCCAACACCTTCTACAAGCAACTGCTGGCAGAAGGCGGACAGGGCATTTCAGTCGCCTTCGACCTTGCGACGCACCGGGGCTACGATTCAGATCATGATCGGGTCACCCATGACGTTGGCAAGGCAGGCGTCGCCATCGATTCGATTGAGGATATGAAGATTCTGTTCGATGGCATTCCACTCGATAAAATCTCCGTTTCCATGACCATGAATGGCGCTGTGCTGCCAATCCTTGCTGGATATATCGTTGCCGCAGAGGAACAGGGAGTCACGCAGTCCCAATTGTCCGGCACGATTCAGAACGACATCCTGAAAGAATTCCTGGTGCGAAATACCTATATCTACCCACCAGAACCCTCCATGCGCATCATCGGTGACATCATCGCCCACTGCACTGAACACATGCCCCGGTTCAATACGATTTCAATTTCGGGGTATCACATTCAGGAAGCGGGTGCCGATTCCGCGCTTGAACTGGCATATACCCTGGCCGACGGTAAGGAGTATATACGCACCGCGTTAAACGCAGGCCTCAAGATCGACGATTTCGCGCCGCGCCTGTCATTCTTCTGGTGCATTGGCATGAATTTCTACATGGAAATCGCCAAACTGCGAGCTGCCCGATTACTCTGGGCCCGAATTGTTGATGAATTTCAACCGCAGAATCCACGCTCCAAAATGCTGCGCACGCATTCACAGACATCAGGCTGGTCCCTCACCGAGCAGGACCCCTACAACAATGTGGTCCGCACGACTATCGAAGCCATGGCCGCGGTGTTCGGCGGCACCCAGTCTCTGCACACCAATGCCCTGGACGAGGCCATCGCCCTGCCCAGCGAGTTCGCCGCAAGAATTGCGCGGAACACCCAGCTGGTTCTTCAGGAAGAAACCGGTATTACCGATGTAATCGATCCCTGGGGTGGTTCCTACATGATGGAATCACTGACCCAGTCAATCGCCGACAAAGCCTGGACGCTGATCGAGGAGGTTGAAGATCAGGGTGGCATGGTCAAGGCAATTGAAACCGGCCTGCCCAAATTGCGGATCGAAGAAGCAGCCGCGCGCAAGCAGGCGCTGATCGACAAGGGTGAGAAGGTCATCGTTGGCGTCAATAAGTACCAGACCGATGATCAGACTGAAGTCGATATTCTCGAAATCGACAACACGGCTGTTCGACAGTCCCAGCTGAAGCGACTGGCCAGCATTCGTTCTGAACGCGACCAGGCTGCCGTCGACGCAGCGCTCACAGCGATCAGTGAAGCGGCGCAGAGTGGCAACGGCAATCTGTTGGCACTTTCCATTGAGGCGGTAAGAGTCCGCGCCACGGTTGGCGAAATTTCCAGTGCCATGGAAAAAATCTTCGGTCGCTACGCGGCACAAACCCGAACGACCCAGGGTGTCTATGGCAGCTATTACAAGGACGATGAAACCTGGCAGCAAATCATCGCTCGCGTTGAGAAGTTCGAAGCTGCACAGGGACGCAGACCCCGTATGCTAGTCTGCAAAATGGGTCAGGATGGTCACGATCGCGGCGCCAAGGTGATCGCTACCGCATTTGCCGATGCGGGTTTTGATATTGATCTGTCACCCATGTTCTCGACACCGGAAGAAGTTGTTCGACAGGCAATCGAGAATGATGTTCATGTCATTGGGGTTTCCTCCCAGGCAGCCGGTCACAAAACCATGATTCCGCACCTGCTGAACGAGTTGCAAAAAGCCGATGCCAGCGACATTGCCGTCATCATCGGCGGCGTCATACCAAAACAGGACTATGGCTTCCTGGAGCAGGTTGGTGTCAAGGGTATATTCGGCCCCGGCACACCCATTCCCCAGGCTGCAGATCAAGTCCTGGGGGTCATTGAAGCCAACGTCTGATGCCGACACCCGATTTAGAAGCACTGATCAGTGGTTCTCGCCGATCGCTGGCCAAATCAATCACGCTGATTGAGAGCAAGCTGCTTAAGGATCGAGAAGCCGCCATCTCGCTGATCGAATCCGCTCTTCCCCATACAGGTAACAGCCTCCGAGTGGGGATATCAGGCGTACCTGGCGTCGGGAAATCAACCTTTATCGAATCGTTTGGACTGCATCTGATCAATCTGGGAAAAAAGGTCGCCGTACTCGCTGTGGACCCCAGCTCACCAGTCGCCGGTGGCAGCATCCTTGGTGACAAAACCCGAATGCCGGACTTATCCCGCAACGAAAGTGCCTATATCCGTCCGTCGCCCTCATCTGGCGTAATGGGTGGTATTGCACAGAGAACCCGCGAGAGCATCCTGCTATGTGAAGCTTCAGGCTATGACGTCATTTTGATTGAAACCGTTGGCGTGGGTCAGTCAGAAGTTGAAGTTCACGGCATGGTCGATTTTTTTTTGCTGCTCATGGTACCGAACAGCGGTGATGACCTGCAGGGCATCAAGCGTGGTATCACGGAACTGGTTGATGCGGTAGTGATCAACAAAGCAGACGGAGACAGTATTAAACTTGCCATGCAGACCCAACAGTTCTACCAGTCTGCCTTTAACATTTTCCGCACCCAGGACCTATGGAAGCCAAAGATTCTCACCTGTTCCGCCCTTGAACGTTCAAAGCTCACAGAAGTCTGGGATATGATTGCCGAGTTCGAACAGCAGGCGAAAAACAACGGCTCTTTCACCCAGCGCCGCGAGACGCAGAATGTGGTCTGGCTGAAGAAACTGATCGCGACGGAAATTGAACAACGGATCATGACAAGCGACGAGGTAAAAGGATCCTATCCCGAACTGGAAGAGAAGGTCCGTGCGGGGAAGCTGACTCCCTTCAGTGCTGCAAACCAGATTCTCAATGTTGTCTTTGAGAAAGAATCAGAACAATGAAACATGTGTTCACTATAAACTGGCAAGCGGGAACATCACCAGGGAAGATATAAAATTTGTAAACCTGAAGTTGTTACCGCCGCCATGGATTGGCCGTGACATAGAAGTTGTTACTATGAATTCGGGCGGCAACAAGGACAGCCATAACGAATTGTCGAGTGTCACCGGCATTGCCAAGATGTTGTTCGTCGGCTCATCGGGAGAGCCAGTCGAGTTGCATCGACGGAAGTTGCGGCGAGGAGACCCCTGGATGTTGGCTACTAACTCGATTGAGGCAGTGACTCAGTGGGCACGGGATTTTTTCGAGCGCGCACTTAAAGAAGACAAGGATGTTTTTGTAGGCTTGAAAGATACAGTTATCCCCGGGTATGACGGTGTGATGAAAGCGGCAGTAACCAGGGTTTATGAGGAAGAATTCTCGACGCGTTTCAAAAATCAGGGACTCGATTACACCTATGGTCTGTTAGTGCGGTGATCAATGATGTGCGTGAGGAACTTGTGGCGAATAACACCGAACCACCTTCATTCATGATCATGCGACCTTCTAGCCAGTTGAAGAAGATGATTACGGACCCGCCAAGAAATGCTCTTTACCCGGCGCAAAACCTGGATGGAGATATCTTTTCAGACATCGCGGCCGCGCTCGGCGGCAGCCTGGCAACGGCCAGTTCCATTATCGAAAGTCGAGATGGCACCATGTTGTTTGAAGCGCCACATGGTACAGCACATGATTTGTATCTACGGTATTTGGAAACTTCCGGCGATGAAAAGAATTTTAATCCGTCAGCGCTCATCTATGCGATATCAAATGCACTGGAAGAAATTGGCCAAAATGAGGATAACAACCCATTGATAACTTACGCGCTGAAGCTAAAGGAAGCGCTGATCCAGACGGTCGCAGATGGCGTTATCACGGGTGACCTGAAAGGAAAAACAACGAACCCCGAAGGTGAAAGGGTCGTTGATATGGACCAGTTTATTGCCGAGGTCGAATCTCGACTGTGATCTAGGGAACCTCTGATTAAGATCAGCCACTAGGGTTCTTATTGACTGACTCATTCCTTTTTACAAAAAATCGAGCCAGCCCGATCAGACTGATAAACACCCAAAATACCTCCATTGAAACCGCTGACCAATTGAAGTCAAAATAAAGAGAGAAGAGGATCAGGCCGGCGCCAATGCCATTCAGTAGGCTGTATCCTACCGAACGACTGTCGATACGCTCTATCTGCAGTAGGAAGTACGAGCCAACGATCATTGCGACTCCCAGCGAGCCAATCACATCATAGTAAGCGTAGTTCATCTTCACACCATCCCGGCTAGGCTGTGAGCCCTTCGAGGCATTCCCAATGTAAATCACCGAACTGACCGTTTGGGTTCACGGGCTGAACACAGACGTGTGACGCGCCCGCATCCATGTGCTCGTTGATGCGTTCCTTAATTGATTCGATGTCGCCCCAGGCGAATGTTGTGTCGACAAACTTATCACTCAAGCTGTTGATGTCGTCTTCGGTCAACCCCATTCTTAACCAATTGTTTCGATAGTTTGGTAGGCCCTGGTAGATTTTCGAGACAGTCCTTGCCAGCTCACGTGCTTTGTCAGCGTCCGTTTCAAAAATAACTTTCTGTTCGACGCACAACATCGCATCTGGCCCCATAATTTCTCGCGCCATGCGGGTATGGTCAGGTGAGGAGAAATAAGGATGAGCGCCCTGACTTGCCGTTGCTGCAAGCTCCAACATTTTTGGACCAAGAGCAGCGATAACAGTCGGGGGCTCTTCACTGGGAGCCACGGCTGAATAAGGTGCATTGGCCATGCCCTCGAGATAAGCCGCCATTGTTTTGACCGGCGGACCATATTCGAGTCCCCGCACCCCTTCGACCAGGGGCTTGTGTGAGACGCCGATACCCAGCAGAAAGCGATTACCTGACTGTTCAGCGAGTGTCTTCTGCAGCCCCATCGTGACCCCAGGCTCGCGGTGGTAGATGTTCATAATTCCGGTCGCGATGTTGAGTGTTTCGGTATTGGCCAGAAGCCAGGACGAGACTGCTACTGGGCTTTTGCCAACGGTTTCTGGAATCCAAAGGGTGCCGTAACCCAGTGATTCAATCCGTTTCGCAGCGGCTGCGGCTTCTGCAGAAGCCATGCCATCAAAGAAGTACCAGACACCAAGTTTACCCGTATCCATTTATCAGCCTTTGTTTAGTTTGTAGGTTCGGGTCCTAGCATAAGGAATAAGCCAGCCCTCTACAATTCCCTCAACGCCGAGACAATGGGCATTCTTGCTGCACGGATAGCAGGGAACAATCCCCCGATAAACCCAACTCCGCAGGCCCAGGCAATGCCGGTCACGAGCATCCGGAAAGTGAGTTCCAATTCAAACACGATCGAGCTCACGCTGACCAGGTCTCCGGAAAAAAACAACCAGGCCAGTGATGCCCCCAACATAGCACCCGCCAATGCCAGAATCAGCGCCTCCATCAACACTGACACAACCACACCAGTCGAACCAAATCCAATCGCTCTTAAGGTCGCAATTTCGACGCTACGGGCACTAACTGCGCTGTACATCGTATTTAACGCACCAAAGAGTGCGCCAAGCGCCATGATTGCCGCGACCACATTGGTCACCACAAACATGAGCTGGGCAATATTTTGCGCCCGCACCAACGGGATTGAGCTGTTCCTTGTAGTAGCTGGGGAAGATTGCGAAGTACCCCACCCCCGCAACCCCATCGACCTGCTCAATTTGTGTGAGGTGCGCGAGCGGCACTCCGGTGAGTATCCCCGCTCGGCTTTGCACCCTGAGCCGGGTTTCGCTCATCTGGTCTATACCACTTTCAAAACCTGCGATGACGCCATGCAACATCCCAAACAAGACGAAGGCAACAGTGATCGACAACAAAGTCAGAATAGAGCGCAAGGGTTTGCGCCAAAGGCCCGCCCAGATGAGAGGGAAATACTTCACGTCACGCTCTCTGCTTGTAATTCAAGAAAGCCCTTATCAAAGTGGCGTTCAACCGTGGCACTTGTTGCTGCTCTGGGATCATGAGTCACCATGATGATCGTTTTACCGTGATCCTGGTTTAACATCTGCAATAATTCCAGAATTGAACCTGAGGAAGCCTGGTCAAGATCACCGGTGGGTTCATCACACACCAAAAGTCTGGGATCACTGACGATGGCCCTGGCGATGGCGACGCGCTGTTGCTGGCCTCCTGACAACTCACCAGGTTTATGACTCATCCTATCCGCCAGACCCACCAGCTCAAGCGCAATCTCGGCATTTCGCTGTCGGTGAGCCCGTGAAAGATTGGTCAGGTATAGGGGAACTTCCACGTTTTGTGCTGCACTTAAAACCGGCAGCAGATTGTAAAACTGGAACACAAATCCGACGTTACCTGCTCGCCATTTTGTCAGTGCTCCCTGGCCAAGCGCGGTGATGGTTTCACCGTCAATAACAATCTCACCTGAATCCGGTCGGTCAAGACCGCCGATCATGTTAAGAAGAGTCGTTTTACCCGAACCGGACGGCCCCATTAGCGCGAGGAACTCTCCGTCTTCCACGTCAAGATTAACGTTTACCAGCACTTCAAGTTTTTCCTTACCCCGAGTCTAAGTTTTGGTGAGCCCCTTAACCGAGACCAGTGGTGGTACTACTCGGGATTCCTGCATGTTTCTCTCTCCTGCCTACTCAATTGCCATTTTCCAGGCACTCTTTAACGGTAGCTTTTTATTAGAAGCTTGTTACCAGTGACTCTTTATTAAAAGGGCGAGCAGAATTCGTGCCATCTCTGTATGACATTGATTGCTAAGCAAAACACTGGAGTGTTCAGCTCGTGTAGTGGCGGATTGTACGAACTATTCGTTATTCGGCCTATTCTTTTTGATGCACGTCTCTCGTCCCCTCCATGACTCCACTGAAAAATGATAAAGTAATCAGTTGAATTAGTCGTAACAGAGGAAATTCGAGATGACACATGAACTCATTATTTCAGGCGGAACCGTTGTTGACGGCACCGGGTCTGAGCCATTTCAGGCGGACCTGGCAATCGACAATGGTCGAATCACTCGAGTCGGAGATCTAAGTGGAGTGGCCAGTGGTAACACTATTGATGCCGCCGGGAAACTGGTAACTCCAGGGTTTGTTGATTTGCATACCCACCTCGATGCACAGGTAGGTTGGGAACCAGAAATGAAGTCAAGCTCCTATCATGGTGTAACGACTGCATTAATTGGCAATTGCGGGGTTACGTTCGCTCCCGTGAGCAAAAAGAACCACCGCTATTTAGCTGAACTGATGGAAGCAGTAGAGGATATCGCAGCCGATGCCATTATGGATGGCCTTCCGTGGGACTGGACCAGCTATGGCGATTACCTCGATACCGTACAAACGCTAAAACCCTCACTTAATGTCGTTGGGATGGCTGGCCATTCCCCGATTCGATTGGAAGCGATGGGTGACAGAAGTATGGACGAAGGCGTTCAGGCAGACGATGCTGAACTGGAACATATTTGTCGTCTGGTGCGCGAGTCTGTAGAACAGGGGGCTGTTGGCTTTTCCACATCTCGATTTCTGGGTCACACAGTACCTGATGGTCGATTAACGCCTGGAACCTGGGCTGATGAGCGAGAAACCAGTGCGATTCAACAGGCAATTGTCGATGGGGGTGGAACCGGTGCGCTGTTTCAAGTTGCACCGGATATGACCAGTCGGCTCCGAACTGAATTAGAGATGTTTGAAACCGGTGCAGAATTGGGTTGCCACGTGTTGTATAGCGGTGGAACAGGGCGTAGTGGTGACGGTGGGGTTGCACGGACGACCGAGTTTTTAGCGAGAAACAACGAAGGTGGTCGTCGCATGACCAGCATTTGCCACACCCGTCCCAGTGGGGCGATGTTCGGTCTGGCTCAGATTACCCCATTTCGGAACACACCCTGGAAAGAGCTGATGCAACTGCCAACGATAGCGGAGCGAGTCGCAGCATTGAAAGACCCTGTCACCAGAGACCGACTCATCAAGCGGTCTCTGGAAACAGGCATGAACGTAGATCCTGCACTTCTGCACCCAATGGGTACTGGCGACACGCCTGATTTTGATTTGGATGATCAGCGTAGCCTGAAACAACTCGCAGCAGCCGAAGGCAAAGATCCGATTGAATTCTATATTGATCGACTGATTGCTTCTGAAGGACGTGAACTATGGAACTATTGGGCGTTCGGTGGATATCTGAAGAGCCAGTGGGAATACATGAAAATGCCCCATTGTGTGCCGATGCTAGGAGATGCTGGCGCCCATGTGGGTATTTTTACGGATACCGATTCGCCAACGTTTTTACTCAGTGAGCTGACCCGTGAACGCGGCATCTACACACTGGCAGACGCAGTCCATCGTATCACTGGGCAATCTGCTGAGGTACTGGGCTTGAAGCAACGAGGTACCATTCGAGAAGGATTTCATGCAGACCTGAATGTCATCGATTATGACAAGCTCGCTACTTGTCATCCTGAATACGTTAATGACTTTCCACATGGCGTAGGTCGCTATGTCGTTAAGAGTCGGGGCTATCTTGCGACACTGGTCGGCGGTGAGGTTATCGTGAAAAACGGTGAACACACGGGTAAACGCCCGGGCAAAGTTATTCGAGAATTTAATCGAGGCTAGCGCGCAGGTCCCCGCGACGACTAGTCCGTCAGCCGATACCTGATATTCATGTGCTTGAGGCCATGCACAAAGCTGGCCCTGATCCGCTCAGGATCGCCGACAAGTTCCATTTCGGCTATCCGTGGAATCAACTGTTCGAAGAAAATTCTCATCTCAAGTCGTGCCAGGATCAGGCCCAGGCACTGGTGCGGGCCAGTACCGAAGGCAAGATGCCGGTTCGGTTTTCTCTCGATATTGAACTCGAAGGGGTTATCAAAAATATCTTCATCAAAACTGGCTGAAGCGTACATCAGTCCTACTGTATCGCCTTTCTTAATGGTCTTGCCGCGCAATTCATAGTCCTGTTCTGCTGTTCGCGAAAACTGCACAACGGGAGTTGTCCAGCGAAGCATTTCTTCGACAGCCAGTTTGACTGCATTTTCATCGTGGACGATTTCTTTAAAGCGTTGCATTTGTTCCGGGTGTGTCAGAAGGGCATGAAGACCACCGGCGATAGAATTGCGTGTTGTGTCGTGTCCGGCAGTAGCAACAATGGTGTAGTAGGAAATAAGCTCCTTGTAAGGCATGTGCTCGCCGTTAATCTTGCCATTGGCGATATAACTGGCCAGACTTTCATCTGGATTTTCCCGAAACTTATCCGTTAGATCGCTAAAGTACTGGTAGATCTCCTTGATGGTATCGAAGATCGACAGGGGATCATCAGCCATACGCTGCATTTCGGGATCATCGCCTGCAAAGAGTTCATTAGTCAGTTTCAGGATGCGCCACTCGTCCGCCTGGGGTACGCCCAATAATTCCGTGATCAATCTGAGAGGCGGATAGATTGAAATGTCCTGCACAAAATCACAATCCTGAGCACTGCCATCACCCATCATTTGATCAAGGATGTCCTTGATGATCTCCTCAAGTCGATCACCGAGTATCTTGATGTTAGTGGGCTTGAACCACGGCTGTACAAGTTCCCGGTAGGCAGTGTGGTCCGGTGGGTCCATTTGTACGAGCGAACGAATCAGACCCTGTTCGGAAGAGGTTGCAAGCACCTCCAGTAATCGCGGTGAGTCCTGCAGCTTTTCGAAAATCGCACCGATCAGCTCTTCCTTTATTTCCGGTGTAGTCGCTTCACGCATGAGGATAGGTCGGGGTTCACTTGAGAATATGTCCGGCTGCTTTTCTATTTCTGTGATGTCCGCGTGCTTGGTGACTACCCAGAAGGGGCGAAACCCCTCCGGTTCAACCATTCGAAGCGGATCGTTAGCGCGAAGCCAGGCGAACGCCTGCTGAGGGTGGCCTACCTGCTCGTAGACCTCAGGAGCGATGACGTCTTTGTCCTGAAAAGTATAGTTCTCAAGCACAGCCATAATAGTTCACATCCTCTCGTTTCTACATCGGTTCGGACCTTAGCATATTGAGACGGCTATCCCCGAGCCGGCTGAGGACGAGGTGTTGGTATATGACCTCGATTCCCTTTTCAAGATCGAAGAGTTTGATGACAACTCCAGAGCGGCGTTGTAATCTCATGCCAGACTCCGAGAAAAAACCAACGATGACTCACGTGGAACCGGAGCAGCCCCGGATGTGTCACTGTTTGATCCACACATCTGGATGTGGCTGGTGGTGTTCTTTGCCGCTTGCTATTTTTATATTGATCGCGAGAATGTAAAGCCTGATTTAATAGCCTATTCGGAGTTCAAGGCATTTGTCAGACAAGGCGTTGTACGGTCCGTCTCCGTCTTGCATGGGGTAGCATGCGATGGAGCCAAGATTCTTACACTTATCAGGTAAAAGAAGCAGAGTGAACGACGAACAGCACGAGAAAATGAGTCAGGCCAGGGGGTTTATCGCTGCCCTGGACCAGAGTGGCGGAAGCACACCCAAAGCATTGAAACTTTATGGTATTGATGATAATGAGTGGGCAGACGATGCCGGGATGTTCGACCTTGTGCACGAGATGCGAACCCGTATCGTCAGCAGTCCGGTTTTTCACGGCGACCGCATTCTGGGGGCTATCCTATTTGCAGACACAATGGATCGGGACATTAAGGGACGACACACGGCTGAGTACCTGTGGGAGGTCAAGGGAGTTGTGCCATTTCTCAAAGTGGACACTGGGCTTGCAGAAGAAACGGATGGTGTACAGTTAATGAAGCCGATGGCGGGTCTCGATGATCTGTTGGCTCGTGCCAAAGACAAGGGAATTTTCGGCACCAAAATGCGTTCCGTGATCAAGTCAGCAAGCGTTTCCGGGATCAAGGCTGTGGTTGATCAGCAATTCGAAATCGGCCAACAGATACTGGACGCTGGTTTCATGCCGATCATTGAGCCAGAAATAGACATAAACTGTAGTGACAAAGCGATGATCGAAGATATGCTAAAAAAAGAACTTCTTGCGCACCTGGATAAGATGGACAAGCAAGTCATGTTGAAGTTGACGTTGCCTGAGAACGACAATCACTACATGGATTGTATTGAACACCCAAAAACCTTTCGAGTTGCAGCTCTGTCCGGTGGATATTCACGGGAGGACTCTAACGTTAGATTGGCCAGACAGAACAAAATGGTCGCCAGTTTCTCACGCGCACTGACCGAGGGGTTGACCAGGCAACAGTCTGACGACCAGTTCGATAAACTGTTGGATCAATCTATCCAGGGTATTGCTGACGCATCAAATACCTGAGGAAAGACCACCCTCAGATAGTCTGACCCAACGCAGCTTACTCCGGTACTTTACCCCGCCCCCCTTAAGTTTGATGACGCGATTGTCACGCAAGCACTTCCGGGAGTGATGACGTTACCTGCCTCATTTTTAATGAATAGCTCCAAATCTACTTCCTGGGTGTTTTCGTTGATCGCGACAATACGGCCACCGCTGATCAAGGTTTCGCCCAGGTAAGCCGCACGTCGGTTTGTATAATTGAAAGTGCTTAAGATGCCGTCGTCACCCAGCCAATTCAGCGCCACCTGGCATAACCAATCTCCCTGCAGGGGACCATCGATCACGATGCCGGGGTGTGCTTCAATTTCAGTCGTGTAGCGTTCGTCATAATGAATACGATGGGGATTCCAGACGGCTGCATTGTACAGAAACAAGCTGACGTTGCTGGCGGTATATTCACGTTGAGGCAATTGCGAACCTACCTCCAGGTCTTGAATATTCAACATCAAGGTCACCTCGCAATACTTGTCTGGATTTCTTCCATCACCGGCTCAGAGTCCGCAGTCGTGATGGTAAGCTCGCGCACCGTGAAAATGAGTGGTCCGGTGCTACCTTGTTTTTCGTACACGTTGACTATTTTGCGAGTACCCACCAACACATCGCCCGGACGGATTGAACGATGTAGGCGCAGTTCCGTGCCACCCGCCATAATTCGCTTCAACGGTAGTTTTGGGCCGGAACCACCGCCTCGAGCCAAACCGTCTGGCCGCAGGTTCTTAAGCGTAGGAATGGCGCTGAACAGATTGAAGATAAACATGGGTGGTGCTTCATCGCCATTGATGTATTTGCTTTGCACCTGCTCCGTGGCAGCAGCGTACTTTTGGATATCGCGTCTGGACACCTCGATGGTGACGGGTTCCTCGGTTGTGCCGATCCAGGCTTTGTGTTCCTTGGTCAGTAATGTCATCTTTGTCACTCCAGGTTTACCCTCTACCCTAATCCGTCCCCCTCACACAGGGACATATTCCGGATAGACCGGTTCCCAGATCATTTCATCCAGGGCAGTCTGTAATTCCAATTCGGTCTTCATGGGAGCAACACCCTCTTCCACTGCTCGAAGTGCCACCGCCAGCGCAACCTGACGTGACACTTCTCGCAGGCGAACAACCGACGGATACAGTGACCCTGTTTCCAGCTCTTCATCCTTGACTGATTTTGCCAGCGCGCTTGCCGCAGCGCTGACCATACCATCGGTTACCTGTGTCGAGAGTGATGCCAGCGCACCCAGCCCCAGACCCGGGAAGATAAAGACGTTGTTTCCCTGACCTATGACGTGGCTGCGTCCATTTAACTCTACCGGATCATACGGGCTACCAGTCGCAACCAGTACCTGACCATTGGACCACTTGAGCAGATCCGCGGGCACTGCTTCTGACAAGCTGGTTGGGTTGGAGAATGGCAGAATAATCGGTCGCTCCGTATGTGTGAGCATCGAAGCCACGATTTGCTGGTGAAAGGCGCCAGGCGATCCGGATGATCCAATCAGAATTGTCGGCTTGAAGTTAGCAACGACAAGTTCAAGATTCGGATCGTTTACATCCAGACCGTATTGCCGTGCCAAGTCTCTTGGCCAGGCCAGTTTCTGCTTATAGTGATCCGGCTCAAGTCGATCAGAAATCACCAGTCCCTTACTATCCAGAACCGCAATGGACCCCTTAATTTCTTCGTCGGACAAACCAAACTGAGACAGCTCATCCATAATCTGCAACGTAATGCCGTATCCAGCCGCTCCGGCGCCATGTATCACGATGCGCTGGCCTGCCAATTTCTCACCCTTGACCCTGAGGCCTGAGAGCACGCCAGCAAGCGCGACTGCGCCTGTCCCCTGTATGTCATCGTTAAATGAAAGGCAGCGATTTCGATACTCTTCCAGCAGAATGAGTGCGTTGTTATTGCGAAAATCCTCCCACTGAATCAATGCTTTGGGAAAGATCTCAGCGACGGCTTCAACAAATTCTTCGCACAGCGCGAAATACTCGTCCCCCGTCAACCGCGGGTGACGCCAGCCCAGGTACAGATCATCAGCCAGCAGCTCTTCATTGTTGGTGCCGACATCAAGACAGATGGGTAGGGTCTCGGCCGGATGAATGCCTGCGCCTGCGGTATAAAGTGCCAGCTTGCCGACACTGATCGCCATACCCCCAGCACCCTGATCACCAATGCCGAGTATCGATTCGCTGTCAGTGATGACGATCAATCTGATGTCGTCGAAGAAAGGTCCCCGGCGCAGAATGTCCTTCATCTTTCCTTTGTGATCCGGCGTAATCCACAATCCCCGACCGCCGCGATATTCGTGACTGAAGCGTTGGGTCGCCTGGCCAACGGTTGGTGTATAGATGATCGGCATGAGTTCCTGCAGATTAGCGCAGAGCACTGAATAGAATAGCTGTTCATTTCTGTTCTGCATCGTTACAAGGCTGGCATACTTATCCATGGGCTCCGTCATTCGACGAATAGCAGAACCAGCGCGCTGAACCTGCTGCTCGAGCGTATTGGTTTCATGGGGCAGCAATCCATGCAGATGGAAATCTTCACGTTCCTGTACGCTAAAAGCCGTACCCTTATTTAGCAAAGGATGACGAAGCAGATCACTGCCGCGCAACGGCACTTCCAGGAACAGTTTGCCACTGGCGTCTTTATGTCTCTTCAGGGGTCTCATTAAATTTCCAAACGCAAGAGAAGTGATTTGACAGTGAAATCCCCACGGAACACCAAAACCACCCCAAAAAAACAAGGCCGCATTTTAGCACAGACGCCAGCGGCTTTAAGACCCCAAATATCGCTGCAGCTTCTTATATTGGCCTGCGCGGCCCGATTGGCTTAACCGCAGCGCTTGCTCACAGCGAAAAGCCGGACTGATAGCAACGACTACCTACCCTGCCACCTCGGCGAACGCTTCTCTGCAAATGCCTTTGGCCCTTCAATGGTGTCCTCTGCGCGGCGCCACTTGTAGAATGCCGGATAATTCTCCTGTTCGCGCATGGCTGCCTCCAGATCAGGCTCACCAAGACCTTTTAGAATTGCCTCCTTGGAGGCCGCAATAGACAGCGGAGCGCAACGTAAAATCCGTTCGCACACCTCGACAACAGCTGAATCGAGGCTGGCTGGCTCCACAACCTGATTAACAAAACCCATCCGGAAACCTTCTTCTGCCGATACGCGGTCTGCAGTCAGCACCATCCCCATTGCCTGTTTGAGGCCAATCTGCCGGGCTAGTCTGTGAACACCGCCGCCAAGTGCGACAGCGCCGACGAGTGGCTCGGGTAGCCCAAAACTTGACCGATTGGTTGCGATGATAATGTCGCAGGCAAGCGCAATCTCAAAGCCTCCGCCCAGCGCAAAACCATCAACAGCAGCGATCAATGGCTTGTTGAGATCAAACCTTTCGATCAGTCCGGCGTAACCACTTCTCGGATACGCTTTGGACCCACCTTCGGCAATGGCTTTCAGGTCACTGCCTGCACAAAAAGCTCGCTCACCAGCACCCCGGATAACAGCAACAAACTGATCGCTATCTGTGGAAAATTCATCGAATGCGTCCTGAAGTTCGTGGTGCATTTCCGGCGTAATGGCATTCATGGCCTGGGGCCGATTTAGCATCACGTGGGTTACGTGATTTTTTTTTAATACTTCAATGCATTCATACGTCATGCGTCCTACCCCTCCAGAATCATGTCAACTTTCTTGTTTTTTCCTGATCCCGTAACCCTACTTCGACACCTGCTAACTCGCCTTTAACGCAGTTTCAAACAGCGACAGTAACCGCGACCATGCGCGCTCCGCTTGAGCCTCGTTGTAAACACGTGAATCAGGCGGGCACCAGCCGTGCATGGAACCCTCATAGACTTCGATCTCTGCCGCCAAACCAGCCTGATCGAACGATTCGCGCAGCACATTCTTGGCATCAGGTTCTTTCTTGTCGTCATTCTCGGCGATAGCAATCAGGAAGTCGGCTTTCATGTTGGGTACTAATAAATGTGGGCTGCTCGGATCCTCGGTCACCAGTCCGCCGCCATGGAAGGTAGCCGCGGCACCGATACGGTCCGGCAGTGAACCTGCAGTACGCATCACCATAGGACCGCCCATGCAGTAGCCGGTCGTTCCTATCTTTTTGCTTGTGTCGACCACTGTCTGTTGATCAAGAAAGGTAACGAACGCTTTCGCGTCACTCACATGGGTCTGGGCAGATAACGCCAGATAGTAAGGCATAATCCTTGCCCGAACTTCCGGGTTCGAAAAGTCATCCCCCGCCTCAACGACAGGCGACTTTGCATGACGGTAGAACGGATTGACCACAAGAACGGAATAACCAGATTCCGCCAGACGTGTCGCCATCTGTCTAAACGCCGGCCTGAGCCCCTTGATATCCGGCCAAATAAGGACACCGGGATGTTTCCCAGAGGCCGGGTGCACAAAGAAACAGTCAGCGACGCCATCAGTCGTGGTGACATTTACATCTGTACCAACCACTTCCATTGCATTGACCGATCGTGGCAACACGGCACTCGCTGCTACACCAGCGATGAGCATATTAAAATCCCGTCGCGATATGTTTGCTCTCTTTGACAAATACTCGTCCGCATCTTTTTCTGTTGCTTCATCACAGATGCTTGTCTCCCATTCATATTTTGAATTCTGCGCCTATCATTCAGCATTCCAGAATCCCTAGTTTGCAGCACTCTCAATGGCCGCGAGTATCCGACTATGTTCCTTTCGAGTAAGTTGATAAAAACTTGCTGACGTTACCGTGATGCCAATCATGATGAGTACACCGGGTCCCATGGCGATGGCCAGGGTGCGTAATGCATCAGGATCGATAGTGGCAACTGTCGCGTTTCTTTGAATCCCGGCGATATCCACGATAATCCCTGAAATAACGATGCCAAATCCGCCGATTGCCTTGGCTGCAAAGGAAGCAGCCGCAAAATATATGCCTTCATTGCGGCTGCCGTGTATCTCTTCGTGTTGATCAGTAATATCGGCGATCATTGAACCCAGCATTACACCGAGCACGCCAATGCCCATGGCACAGATGGCGTTGGAAGTCATGACGAGATAAAACAACAGTGGATCGCCGGGCTTCGGAAAGAGACCAAGCAAGCTCATGATGATGGGGAGTGTGTTCCACAGGCCGTACCAGATCAGGCCGCCGATCAGCAGCGTTCTCTTTTCCTGGAAAATTCGTCCTAACGGGGTTGCGAGTCCAGCACCAATGAAACCGCCTACCACCGAGGCTGGAAAGCTAAGCCCGATCAACTCCAGGCTGAACTGGAAGTACAGCGTGCCGAGATAGATAGACAGCGCCGAGACCATGCCCATGGTCATGCCCCAGAGTACCGCTGTCAAAACAATCACCCGGAACGAACTCAGCGCAAAGGCCTGGCCGGCTTCTCGCGCCACTTGCGATAGGCTAAAGCGTTTGCTCGCTGGTGTGGCCTGAGGCAGGTGAGGAATCTGACTATGGGTACCGTAGGCCGAAATCCATATCCCCGCTACCAGTACCAGGGCAAAGGTGCCTGCAAATCGTGGATAAGCGTCTGGATTGAGTTGTCCGTTCGGATACTCTGGGGTCGAGCCGAAGTAAATCTGCAACCCGATAAGAAACACCATCAGCGTTCCCACGGACCCCATGAGGGATCGAAGTGAAGACAGCAGGGTGCGCTCGTCATAGTCATTAGACAGTTCCGCGGTCAATGCGGTGTGCGGAATGGAGTAGAACGACTGGGTCAGTCGGGTCAGCACGGAAAAGGTCACCAGCCATAAAAATACACCGATTTCACTTAGGCCTTCCGGCGGTGCAAACAAAAGATAGAAACACACGGCAAACGGCACCGCCGCTGCGTACATGAAAGGATGTCTGCGGCCCCAACGACTTATGGTGCGGTCTGACCAGGAACCAACGATCGGGTCACTGACGGCGTCAAACAGCAGAGCGATGACGATCGCAGCGCTGGCCAGAAAACCTGACAGACCTAATACCTGATTATAGAAAAACAGCAGGAAGAAACCGAATGAAGTGGCCTGCACCCCTTCCGGGATCTGCCCGAAGGCGAACATCAGGCGCACTCGCCAACTCAGGTATGCTTTGGTCAAAGTTATCTCCCTCATCCAGTATCAACAGGCTTGGAGTGGGTACATCAGTACCGACCACAGAACTGGCTATGGCGAATGGTTCGCACCTGGCCAGCGGTTTGGAAGATTAGGGCACATTTTCCATACATCAGCAATCAAACAATAACGCTAGATCCGCAATTCCCATCAGATCTATGACCGCTGGAAGTGAGATCTGGAATGAGGACGAGAATCAGGCGCGAGTCAGCGTTTGATCATGAACCAGCGCATCTAACTGTTTCTGTACCGCCTTTGACCAATGCGGGTGGGTCAGAATCCAGAACTTCTCTTCTTCGATGGCTTTGACTACCAACTCACCGACCTCGTCTGGTTGCATCCCCTGCTCCAACGAAGCCTGGATGTTGCTCGCCAGTTTGCCAGCCTTCTCTGAATCACCTTTGGGTTTGCCCCCGCCAGGCCGAAAATCAACCGAGTGCTGACTGATGTTCGTGTTAATGGGACCCGGACACAGAACAGAAGCGCGAACCGCACTCTTTTTCGCCCGCAGTTCTCGCTCTACCGCGGCCATCAATGCGACAACACCATGTTTGGCAACGTTATAGGCGCCCATCATCTGTCCAGAGATAAGACCGGCCATGGACGATGTTGCATTTATATGTCCAGCGTCCTGTTCTTCCAGCAAGGGTAAGAATGTCTTCACCGTGTAGATTGGACCCCATAGATCTACATTGATGATCCATTCCCAGTCAGTCAGCTTCATATTGCGGGCGGATGTGGGGATACCCACCCCCGCATTGCTGCACACGACGTGGACGGCACCGAAGCGATCCATGGTTAATTCAGCCAGGCGCTCAACTTCCTCAAGTTTCGAGACATCACATGCCTGGATTGCCACCTCAATACCGGCGTCAGAGAACTCCTGCTCGGCTGCCTTTAAAAGCACATGATCAAGATCTGCTAACACCAGCTTCATGCCGCGCTCCGCAAATGCGCGAGCCATTCCGAGGCCAATACCGCTGGCACCACCAGTTATGACTGCAGTCCGGCCTGAAAAATTTTGCATATAACTTCTCCTGTTGGTCTGTGCAGGTTAACAACACACCTGCATTCTCACTAATGTCAGCTGAAGACCAGCCCAGCCAATCCTTGAGAACTTCCTCGTGACTCTGTTTTGCCTGGCAGCAATAGCCTGACATTGACCAAAAAATCTCGGGCCGCCTTAATAGTGATCCAGCCTCTTTCGCAAGGCAACTGTAGGCACATGTTCATGTGATAGCATGGACGTCCTTTACATCGATTTGGGAGAAACCAGCAATGGCAGCCGTCCTTGAAGATACCCCTGCACATCTACTCGGCAACGGGCGACCGGTGACCGAAGAACAAACAATCTCTGAGTTGAAGGTGACAGGATCGATTCCCCGCGAACTCGATGGTCGGTATGTCCGCACCGGCGCCAACCCTCTAAGCGGCACCAGCGCGCACCCCTTTTTCGGTGATGGCATGATTCATGGTGTGCGCCTGCGTGATGGCAAGGCAGAGTGGTATCGCAATCGCTACGTACAAACCCCATTTATAACCAATCCTTCCGTGGACGTGCTCGACCCTTCAGTGATGATGGACATGAAATCTTCTAAGGCGAATACCCATGTGATTGGCCATGCTGGCAAGATTTTCGTCCTGGAAGAAGGCCACTTCCCCTATGTCGTTGACGGCGATCTCGGCACTGTGGGTCCGACTGACTTTGGTGGCGTTCTCAAAGGCTCGTTTACTGCACATCCAAAGACTTGTCCCGTCACCGGCGAGTTGCTCGCCTTTGGTTACTCACCGTTGGAGCCCTATTTACGATATTTGCGCGTCTCTTCCACTGGCGAACTGGTGCAAACAGAGAACATTACCGTCGGCGGGCCGACGATGATGCATGATTTCAATATAACGCGGAACCACGTCATCTTCATGGATCTGCCTGCGGTGTTCAACATGGAACTGGCAATGAGTGGTGATATGCCGATTCGCTGGGATGATAACTATCCGGCGCGCCTTGGGGTAATGCCACGCGATGGTACAGACGAACAAGTGACCTGGTACGACATTAACCCCTGCTATGTCTTTCACCCCATGAATTCGTACGAGGAAGGTGACAAGATCGTGCTTGATGTTGCTCGCTTCAGTCACATGTGGCGGGAATCGTCAATGGATTTTCCATCACCTGAACTCTGGCGGTGGACGATCGACACGGTGACGGGCAAGGTTTCTGAAGAGCAGATTGACGACCGGGGCGCCGAATTCCCTAGAGTCGCTGACAGCGTAATCGGCCTGAAGCATCGTTATGGGTACATGATGGCCACGTCCGACCTGGGTAACACCGAAGACCCGATGAGTGCCTCGGGCAGCATTTTAAAATATGACCGGGAAAGTGGCGCGCGTATCGAAATCAAGTTTGGACGTGGTCGCATGGGCGGCGAAGCGGTGTTTGTGCCGTCGACAAATCCCAAAAGCGAAGATGACGGCTACCTGATGACCTATGTATACGACGCCAGCACGGATGAAAGCAGCTTTGTTATCATGGACGCTGCTACGATGGACAATACGCCGGTGGCGTCAATCGCACTACCGCGAGTCCCGAACGGCTTTCACGGCAGCTGGATTCCAGCAAACGTCGCGAACTGAAGCAGACAAATAATAAGGAGATAGACCATGAGCGAAGCCTTTATGGCGTACCCCGAGCTTCGGCACCCATTTGAAGCCACCCAGATCCATCCGGAAGGCAGCACTACCGTCCTGTATCAGGGAAAGGTCATATCCCTTGCCGAAACAGGTAGCGGTGATGGCCTCCTCATCGACCCGGAAGACCTTAGCCGGGTCAACGGCTTCGAGTTGAAGCCCGAGGGAGCCTGCTACAAGGAGATGTGTATTCCGATGAACGATGACCTGCTCATTGAGCAGGACGGTCGGCAGTGGTTCAGTTTAGGCGCCTTTGCTGATCTGTTGGGGCAATCTTACGTTGTTGATACTGAAGCCGCTGTGTGGAGCTTTGCTGAAATTCCTTTCAAGCGTGAAAGCATGATGGTCAATGCCATGGCGCCGGATTTCGAGATCAAGGACCGCCAAGGCAAAGTGATCCGGATGACAGATCTCAAGGGCAAGAAAGCGTTGATTGTGACCTGGTCTTCATGGTGAGGCTGCTTTCTTGATGTGCCCGTGTGGCAACAAGTTTACGAAGAAATCAACGATCCAAATTTTGTCATTCTGTGTGTGGCCGAGGATACCGGTGGTGAAGCGGCCGCCGGGCCAATATTCGATGAGGCCAATCCGACCTACATTCAGATAATCGACGAAGATCATATTATCAGTGGCGCGTTCAATTTCGTGAATGTGCCTTCTGCAGCCTGGATTGATGAGGAAGGCAGGATCGTTCGTATTGATGAAGGCACCTACTCAAAGATCCATGAAATTGGCGAAGGTGAACAAGCCATCACTTTCGGCAACGATGTCTATGTGCCAGCGTTGAAAGACTGGGTGGAAAAAGGTGCTGATAGCGAGTTTGTTCAGTCCGCTGCCACCGTGACCGATAACATCCGCGAGCAAAGTGTTGACCAGCAGAAAGCTGATGCTGCATTTCGCCTTGCCAACCTGTTTCGTGCACATGGGCAGAAAGAAAAAGCCGAGCACTATTGGGATCTGGCTCAGGAACTAAATCCGGACAGCATCAACTTCCTTCGCCAGAATCTGACTCTGTCAGAGGAAGGGTCTGCAGGTGAGACGTTCATGAAGGTGATAGGCGACTACGGGAGCTTTGGGAAGGATTATTATCGACCGCTCGACCTATAAGAAATAAGGCAGGAATTATACAAGTCTTGGTTGGCGGCGCTGGCTATCTGCGGCCAGTTGCCCTAACCAGCATTCCAACTACCTTACCTATCATCGTCTTTGGTCTCAGCACTGTTGGTTTCAATTGATTGGTCCATTGATTCAATTTCAAGAGATAGGAGAAACTCGCTTCGTTCGCTGTCGCTCATCTTTTCGAGTGATTCTATTGCCTCGCAGGAGATGAAAAACTGGAAAAGAACATCCTGCAGGATGTCTTCGGCTTCTTCGTCAAATCCAACACGCCGACGAATGAACGACAAAAGCCGTGATCGATTTTCACCAATCGTTCGCTCCAGATCCTTGTTTTTCTCGCTATTCATTCGATGGCGTGAACACCTAGTTATTTAAGGGCGACGCTGCAGGGTAGAGAATATTGCAATTGAATATAAAAAAAGTTGATTGGTTCCCACAAATTCCAGTCGTTATACTCGCAGACCTCTGAATCCTGTTTCGGAACGAGTGTCCTTGCAGTTCAGCAGCGGCGGTCACAGGCTCGAATTGTTTCCTGTCCCCAGGCGCTAAAGCCGATTCGCCCAGACAAACTGATGGTTTGGAAGACTGCAGTCAAATTCAAATAACGGCCATCTTGCTGTACTTCTGGAGAGGACTTTGTTGATCCCGGTGAATAAAGACACGCTAAATGAACTGGCCGTTCTGGCCTATCCAATGGTGATATCCCAGGGTGCGTTTGCGCTAATGATATTCACTGATCGGTATTTTATGTCCCTGGTGAGTCCGATGCATATGGGTGCGTCGTTAGGTGGTGGTGTCGCATCGTTTTTCTGCATGTCTCTTTTTATTGGCATCCTGTCTTACACCAACGCGTTGGTTGCCCAGCACTTCGGACGTGATGAATTCGCCAAATGCTCTCGGGTTGTTACTCAAGGATGGATTCTACTGTTGGTTTTTGCCCCGTCTTTAATCGGCATTGGCTACCTTGTTCAAAACATCTTCAGTCTGATGGGTCATGCACCCATGCAGGTGTCGTTAGAACGTGAGTATTTCCTGATTCTTATCTGGGGGGCGGGATTTAGTCTTGCAAAAACATGTATTGCGTCCTATTTCGCCGGTATTGGCAGGACCCGAATCGTGATGATTGGTGACACAGTTGGTGTGGCTTTTAATATCCCCATTTCATACGCACTGATTTTTGGCATAGGTGATGTCCCGGCACTGGGTATCGCTGGTGCTGCTTATGGAACGATCATCGGCACCGTGTTAAGCCTTTTTGTTTTTCTCTACTACTATTTTGAGCAAGAAAATAGAACCGAATTTCACGTCTCTTCGTCATTCCGTTTTGATCGTGGTATTCAGCAGAGGTTTGTTCGACTGGGTTTTCCGTCTGGAATTGAGATGTTTCTGAACGTTGCAGCATTCAACCTGTTTCTATTGATGTTTCAGTCATACGGGATAGCGGAGGCAGCGTCGGCGGCAATTGTCTTCAATTGGGACATTCTGTCATTTGTACCGATGATAGGACTTAACGTTGCCATCATTAGCTTGATCGGTCGTAACATTGGAGCTGGGAACACCGGTCAGATGCGTGAGGTCATCCGAGCAGGTTTTCTGATAGGGCTGGGATACTCTTCTTTGTTGGCAGTTTTATTCTTTGTTGCAAGAGAACCATTTGTAAGCATTTTTCTAGCAAGAGGCAGTTCGCCGGAAATCGTGGACCTTTCAACATTCATGATGATTGGGCTTGCAACTTACGTGATGGCTGACGCGACTATTCTGATAGCGGGTGGTGTGTTGCGCGGTGCCGGTGACACTCGTTGGCTCATGTGGGCCAGTGTTTTGATCCATTGGCTCATGCTCTTTGTTCAATACTTCGTCATTAAAGTCTGGTTGTTGGGACCCAAGGTATCCTGGATCGTCTTTGTGGTTATGATTCTGGCTACTGCCGCTATATATGTACTGCGACTACTCAGTTCACGTTGGCAGACAGAGGAAGCGTTCGCGCGAGTGATGGTAGAACAGTAATGGCAGAGCAGTAATGGAGAGGATCGATTTCCGTGAGCGAGTTCTTTCATTCATTTGCTAAATTCCCCGAGATTTCTGGCCAGGAATGCGAGTACTTTCTCCCAGGCATCCTCACTCTGGGTTTCACGATAACGATCTGGTGTCGGAAAGTTTTGAAAAGCATGCCCGGCACCATCATAACGATGAAAAGTGTATTCGATACCCGCTTCCTGCAATGCTTTCTCATAGTCATCGACATCTTCAGGCGTGGGGTTCCGATCTTCATTGCCAAAGAAGCCGATCACCGGACAGCTGATCTGGTTCGCCAGTTCGATTACTGGCGGAAAGCCTTTGCCAAGTGATAGCTTGATTCTGCCCCCATAGAACACGCCACAGGCAGCAAGACCATGAAGATGGCAGGCGCCGAGCCAGGCAACCCGTCCACCCCAACAGTGCCCCACTATTCCCATCCTGGCACTATCGACATCATCCCGGTCATCCAGCAGTTGCTGCGTCGTCTGCAGATCAGAAACTGTCCAGTCATCTCTTGTCTCTTTGGCTTTCACCATCATGTCTTCGTCTTTCGGCCACCAATGGAAGATGAATGGCACAGCAACAACGTACCCTTCTGCTGCAATCCTCGCCGCTGTCACCAGCGTGAATTCATCATTTTCAATACCTGTATGACCAACAGGAATATGCTGCGCGAGGATCACCGCTGGATGACTTCCTTCACCTTCGGGTTTGAAGGTGAAGACCTCCATGGCGCTGCCATCGACATCAACCGTTTCAATTTCATATTCCATTACGAACTCCGGCTCAAGCTCAGGGCTGTTTACGAAAACACGCTCAGGGCTGTCTACATAAACACGCTCAGGGCTGTTCATTAGCCATGATGATGGTGCCTGCTGCAGCGAACATACCACCCACACCATGACAGACAGAGATCTTCGCATCCTGAACCTGCGCTGGTGCGACACCACGCATCTGCCGGACACTTTCCTGCAGCGCGTACATCCCATACATGCCGGAATGCATATAGCTGAGGCCACCCCCGTTGGTGTTGAGAGGCAGACTTCCGCCAGGCGCTGTGTTCCTTGTTTCAATGAAGCTACCTGCCTCTCCCCGCTGACAAAAACCGAGGTCTTCCAGGCCGTAAAGAGGTAGATGGGCAAAGGCATCGTAAATCATCAAATGATCAACATCGTCGTGGGTAATGCCTGATTCTTCGAAGGCATTTTGTCCGGAAACCCGGAAGGCTCTCGACACCGTCAAGTCTTCCATCTGGCTGATCATGGGTGCCTCGACACTTTCACCGGTCCCGATGATGAAAACCGGTTTCGTCGGAAAATCCTTTGCTCTTTCTGCGGAGGTCAAAATCAGTGCACCGCCACCGTCAGTCACAAGGCAGCATTCCAATTTGGTAAACGGATAGGCAATCATTCGTGCGTTCATCACGTCATCAACGGTGAGCGGATCTTTCTGCGATGCTCTTGGATTCATTGCTGCCCATTCGCGCTGAACAACGGCCACACCAGCGAGTTGTTCGAGCGTCGTACCTGTTTCTTTCATAAAACGGAGGAACGGCAGAGTGAATGTTGTTGGCGCGCCCATGCCGCAGAAAGGTGCCTCGAACTGACCTGGCAATGTTGCACCGCCGCCACCATGAAATGCACCTCTACCGACATTCGAGCGGCCGCTCTCACCATGGGTGATCAATACCGTTTGGCAGTGCCCTGCATTAATAGCCGCGGCAGCATGGCGAACATGCAGCATAAACGAGCAGCCACCCACCATGGTGCCATCGACCCATTTCGGAACAATTCCCAGATAATGCGCGACCGAACCGGGCGCTTCACCGGCACTGGCAATACCATCGATATCAGAAGGCTTAAGACCAGCATCAGCCAATGTGTTAAGCGCGGCATCGGCGTGCAGCTGTAGCTGACTCATATCGGGAATCTTACCGAGGTCGGTCGTTTCAGCTGCGCCGACAATCGCAATAGTTCCTGGTTTCATTGCCGATCCCCTGCTGGCTGAAAGTACGGCAGGCTGATATCTTCATTGAGCGCCTCAAATGTGACTTCAAGCGGCATATCAAGCTGCAGCGCCTCAGGTGTCTGATCAACATTGACGACATTTGTCATCATCCTCGGGCCTTCTTCCAGTTCGACAATGGCAATCGAGTAAGGGCCATCAAATGCCGGATGCGGTCGTTGATTGATGACATAGCTGTACAGGAATCCACGCCCTGAAGCTTTGAACACGGAAACTCGTTTCGAAGCACAGGACGGGCAGAAAGGTCGGGGAGGAAAATAAGTATGCGCACACTCATCGCATTTCTGCAGCCGCAACTCACCCGTTTTCGCGCCTTCCCAGAAGTGGGCGGTTTCCGGTGTGGGTATCGGCAACGGGATTTTTGATTTATCAGGCATCTAACTCTCTCAACGACATTAAAAAGGACTAGATCGAAATATTAACAGCTCACCGTATCCTGGTGGCAAACTTGAATACCAGCCCGTTAACGATACCAACGGCGGGACCGGAGGATGCGCTCACCGCAACTTCAGTTGACTGGCCATCCAGGAGCTGTGAGCTTCTCGATAGCAACAGACAGTACACGGGTGGCCTTTGACACACTGAGTTGCTGACCTCGCCGCAGGCTGATCCAGTACTCGATCCCGAGGACTGCATCGACTGCTTCAAACAACACTTGATCCCCGGAAATTTCACCTGGCAGTACTTCTTTCAGTCTTTTTCTTCGCCGCTTTACTCCGCCACGTTGTTGCGCGTCAGCTTTGGACGCCCGGTACCTGCTCCAGATAGTCGAGATATAAAGCGGGAACAGTGACTCATAAACGCGAACACGCCGATCAATAATTGTCTGCATTTGATCCTGCCAATGACTTCCTGTTCGTACGGGAAATGGCTCGTCCATGACAGCCGAAGCTCTCACTTCTGCATCTTCGATAAGACTGCGGTGCAGCGATTCCATATCAGTGAAGTGCCGGAACAAGGTTCTGGTCGTGATCTCAGCTTCGGCAGCAATCTCACGTGCGGTAGGATCAATCTTTCCAGCCAGGATCAACTCACGGGTCACCGCCAATATGCACCGATAGGTCTGCGCGGTACGTTCTGTCCGTCCATCTACTTTCCCTGTCTCGACTGAACTCATTGAAACGTCTCAGGATTGGCCAGCGTTCGCATTACTGCAGCAAATTCTTCAGGGGTCGCGGCACTTTGACCTTGGGTAAACAACATCGGCTGCCCGGTCGAAAACTGGGCAACGACGGTGCCCTGCTTTCGATCAATCCACAGATACTGCCCAAATGCACCTGCAGCAATAAACTCCTGGTCATAATCGTGCGGGATCCAGAACTGCACACTGTAACCTCGCTGCATTTCTCCCGTTTCATCTAAACCCGGCTCCTGGAACGGCGCCTGTGGATTTTCAACCATTGAAAACCAGTCGTCATCGACGGTCTGTTCACCATTTAAGATCAGGCTGTCAATATAAAGCTGTCCAAGATGGGCGAAATCTTCAAGGCGCAGCGACAGGCAACAATGCCCCATGGCATTCCCGGCACCATCAACCCCCCAGGTCGCGTCTCCCCCGAAACCACCGCGCTGCCACAAGCGATCCTGCACGATTTCAGTGAAAGGCTTTCCGTAGGCGCCACGCAGAACAGCAGACAATACATGGGTATCGGTGGCGATGTAGTTGAAGTCGGTTCCCGAAGGTACACGTCGTCCCAGTGCACCGGCCCACTCATCGAAGTTATGCCGCTGCTGCATGATGTCCCAGTACATGTTGTTACGATCTGGCTTGCCCTTGAAGTGAAAAAAATTGATACCGGATGACATCATCAGCAGATGGCGAATAGGCGTTTCCCCGTAGGCGGTCCCAGCAAACTGTGGTGCATATTCTTCCACCGTATCATCGAGGCTGGAAATCTTGCCGTCGTGAAGCGCCATCGCTATCAGGGTCGATGTAAAGCTCTTGGTTGCGGACCAAATATGATTTCGGCTTTCAGCATCAAGACCTTGTGCGTAGTACTCCAGCCGAACTCTGCCATCGTGGAGCACCATCAGGCCCGTAATGTTGGCTTTTTCGAGATAGTGAATCAGCGAGATTTCGGCACCATCCAAATGATAGGAAATTGCTTCGGGTAATGAGAGGTTGCGCTCGTAGTTTCTCGGTGTTGCAGATGCCTGTAGATGATAAAGAGGCTGTATAACTCCCCAGTCTGTAAACAGCTCTGCACGTTCGCTTTCCAACGGCAAGGTGAACCAACGCCAGCTTTGCAGGTCATCCCACGGTTTGGTCAGCCAGATGGCGCCCGCGACCAACAGCATAGCCAGTGAAACCCCCGCAATTTGGATGATACGTTTTAGTATCGACATCATGCTTCTACCTGGCCGGTTATATTATGTCACCAACAGTGACATTTGTTTTCAGCTATGTCAATATCATTGCACCATGGTAAGACTTCGCGATTTACCCGACTACGAACGCAAGCATCTTCTGTCGAAGAATTTGCCGCCTCTCGGTCCACCTGCGTGGACGCCACTGACAAAAAGCTTGTCTGAGCTTCGCATTGCGCTGATCACCACTGCGGGTCTGCATTTTCGGGACGACCCTGCTTTCGAATTTGCTGACTCGACATTCAGGCCGATTTCAGGAAACGAAGATGCAAACTACCTTGTTATGTCGCACAGCTCGGTGAACTTTGACAAGACCGGATTTTCCGAAGACGTCAACCTGGTGTTCCCCATCGACAGATTCCGCGAGTTGGAAGCTGAACACAAAATCGGTTCGCTTGCGGATGTACACTACAGTTTTATGGGCGCCGGACTGAATCCTGAAGCCTATGAGGCAAGTGCCTCCCAGGTCGCGGGCCTCCTTAAGCAAGACAAGGTTGATGCTGTCTTCCTCACACCTGTCTGACCCAATTGCACTCGCGCCGTGTGCGCGCTCGGCTACTACCTCGAACGGGAAGGCATTATGACGACAGCCATCAGCCTGGTGCGAGAGAACACAGAGACTATGCAGCCTCCCCGTGCCCTGTGGGTTAGCTTCCCGCTCGGTCGTCCATTGGGGAAGCCAGGCGATGCCGGATTTCAACATCGTGTCATAGCAGCTTCGCTCGATCTGCTGACCCGGCAGGCCGGCCCTGTTCTTGTGGACTATCCGGAAGATGCCCCGACTGTCGATATCAAGACAGCACCTGCCTGCCCGGTTTCTTTCTCAAAACCAGCAACCGACACCGATACCTGGAAGGCGGCATTGCTGAACGAACTGCAAACCCTAACCCCATGGTACGATCTGGGAAGACGCAGGCGAAAAGGACGAACGCTCGTGGGTATATCGAATTTTTCCATGACAGAAAATCTGGAGAAGCTGGGCCAACTACTCGATGATGAAATACTGCCGGTCAGTGAACTCAACTGGTTCAAGCGGGCGATTGAGGATGCCAAAGTTTTCTACCTTGAAGCACTAACCGCTCAACCCGGTGACTATAATCAGGAACAGTTACAGAAGATCTTGTGGAATGACACCGCCATAGGCGCCGCGATTCTAAAGTTCAACGACATGTTTCTGGCAAACACTGAGTTGTCCAGTTTCGCCAGAATCATTGCACCAAGAAATGTTGCACCAAGAAATGTTCCAACCAGAACAACCAACAAGGATTAACAATGCACACCAATCCAGTCACTTCGAACTTTGTCGCTGACATCACAGGCGTCGATATCAAGTCACTGACGGATGAAGAATTTGACGAAATTTATCAGACCTGGCTCACCTTCGGCGTAGTTCGTATTCGCGACCAACAGCTCAATGAAGATGAGCTGCAGGCATTCAGCGCAAGATTTGGCCCGCTTGAAAAAATACCCCTGGGACGACTCCCGGAATCCGAACGCGCCAAGATCAAAAACCTGTATGTCACGCAGCTTTCGAACATCATTGTTGATGGCAAACCGATTGGTGGCCTCGGCAATGCAGAAGCGAACTGGCATTCTGATATGACCTATGTCGATAATCCTCCACCGGCAAGTGTCCTGCTCAGCATCGAGATACCCGATGAAGGTGGTGATACTTACTTTGCTGATCAGATAGCGGCACTTGAAGCTATGCCAGAGGAACTCATCAGTCGCGTAGAAACTCTGACCATCAAGCATGATGCGGCGCACACGAGCATTGGCAAACTTCGCCCGGGGTTTGAGCCCTTCGATGACCCCCGGCATGCGCCCGGTGCGGAGCACTCCATTGTCAGGACCCATCCGGAAACCGGCAAACCAGCTTTATATCTCGGACGCCGCGAATGGGCCTATATTCCCGAGATTGCGCTTGATGCCAGCGAATCGCTACTCGATGAGATCTGGTCCTATGCGGCCTTACCCGAAAATGTCTGGCAGCAAAAATGGCAGCCGTTTGATCTGATCATCTGGGACAATCGCCGTGTATTGCATCGACGTGATGATTTCGACCAGAACTCGCGCCGATTGATGAAACGCTGCCAGGTACTCAGCAAATAGGCACCCCCGTGCCCGATTGAAGTGTTTCAGTAACCCAGCGTTTTATCGATTACACCCTCAAGTGGTTCATTGTTGACCAGGTAGGACAGGTTTCGCACGAAACGATCGATATTACGCTGCGCCCGGAACTGGCTTGCCCCCGCCGTGTGCGGGGTCATCACAACATTAGGCATTGACCAGAGTGGTGAATCCTCCGGCAACGGTTCCCTTGGTGCCACATCCAGGGCGGCGCCCCTTATTTTATTCGTTTGTAATGCCGCGACGAGGGCCTCTTCCACCATGACTTCGCCGCGGGTGACATTTACAAGGAAGGCGCTGTCCTTCATCGCATCGAACGCAGATTCATCGAACAGGTCGCGAGTTTCGTTTGTTAACGGGCAGCAGATATTTAGCACATCTGAATTCGCCAAAAACTCCTCAAACCTGTGGGGCATCCAGATTTCGCTCACCTCATCTGAAGTTGGGACCTGATCTCGGTCCAATGCAATGCAATTCATGCCAAACGCTGCTGCTCGTCTGGCGATAGCACGACCCGTCCCGCCAAACCCAAAGACACCCATCGTGGCGCCGGTGAGTTCGATTTCCTTGAAGCGCATCTCTGGACGATGATTCCAGCTATCTGCGCCTAACTTGTGTGCTGTTGCCAACTGCCGGGTTAACATCAACAGCAGACCAAAAGCATGATCTGCGAGGTGTTCACCCACGAGACCTTTCTCACTCGTTAGAAGGATTTCACTCTCGATGAAATCTGGATAAAGGAACATATCGACGCCAGAAGCGATGGCGTGTACCCACCTCAGGCCCGGCGCAGCATCAAAAAGTGGTTTCGGCACCAGCCCCAGAATCACCTCTGCATCAGCGGCATGTAGCGCTGCCTCTTTTTGGCTGGTCACCACAATCTGTGCGTCGTCTCCGGCGGCTTGCCTGATCCTCTCCAGGTCCTGGTCACTGACTTTCGGGAGCGTCAAACCAGGGATAATCAGGATCTTCATGCCGTCACCTCAAGGGTAACTTGCCCCAAATCAGCGAAGTCGCCGCTCCAGATGCCAGGTTCAGACACGGCCGCCCTGGTGAACGAGCCGGTTATCACCAGTTCACCAGCCTGCAAACCGCGATCGAAACGATGTAATCGGTTGATCAGCGCTGCAATTGACTCGAAGTGGTTATCGATATGACCGGCTGCCGCAACCTCCTGCTGGATCTCACCATCCTTTTTTAACTGGACGCTGAGTTGTTCATAGGGTCGATCCACCTTCTGGAAATCACCGACAACAATGCCCCACTGGGAAAGATTATCTGCGATCCTGATGCCATTCGATCCAGGTTGTTTCAGACGGTGCTGGTTGACTTCGAACCCTGGTGCAACGCCATCCACAATCTCCCTTGCATGTTCCGCAGTTACGCCAGTGGCTTTGATGCTCTTGCAGACTCGAAACACGAGTTCATTTTCCACGCCGAGATTCCTGGTGAGCCCGAGGCTACCGCCGGATTGCAGCACCCGGCTCATGAGGATGAATCCAAAAGGCCGGACCCCGGGACCAAAGGCATTTCGTGCGGCACCGGAAGTTAATCCGACCTTGTAACCCGCCAGCTGCTCGCCGGTAGCCTGCCATTTGTCGAGCAGTTCAAGTTGCAGCCGCTGACCTTCATCTATCTCAAGCTCAGGCAGTTCGGCAGTAATTTCTCCCGATTGCGCTCCCTCCCAGAGAATGTCGATTAGCTCCGTCATGGCTGCCACCTTATTGTAATCGCAGCGCCATGGGAACGCCTGATTCAGGTCGGAATGCCGCATCGCTATTTTCGCCATAACCGCGTCAGAGGCTTGCTGATACTCCGCTCGCCTCTTCCTTGTTTTAACTAAGGTGTTTTAACTAAGGTGTTTTAACTAAAGTGTTCTGACAAAAATATCCTCTTAATCAGAGGTTCCCTGGACAATCAGCCTGACTTGTATGGATGCACCATTCGCGCTAGTTTTGTGCAACATAGCATCGCGGAGACAATTAATGCGCAACGGGTATCGGGTACTGGACACAGACTGCCATCAGATAGAGCCTCCAGAAATGTGGGCGGAGTACATTGATGTTGAGTTTGCCGATCGTGCCCCAGCCCCCGATACCAGCAATGGTGGTTCTACAATGATGGTCGAAGGTGGGCCGCTCGCTAAGCAGGACGGCAACTACCCAATGGATTCAAAAGAATTCCATGAAGCCGTCGTTCAGGGGATGAAGAAATTCAAAAAGGCGAGAGACAGCGGATTTGATCCAGCGAGTCGAATTGCCGACATGGAAGAACAAGGGGTCGATGCCCAGGTGATCTACCCGACGGTAGGCGGACAACTGCTTGGCAAACCGTTTAAGAATCCGGATCTGCTCGGTGCCTGTTGCCGCGCTTATAACGATTGGAGCCTGGAGTACTGTAGTGCGGCCGATGACAAATTGCTGATGGCTGCCATGTTACCGGTTCAGTCACCGGCCCACGCGATTGAGGAGGCTCGGCGAGCTGCCAGCAAAGGCGCGGCAGCTTTCTATATCAGGCCCAATCCGGTTGAGGGTCGAAATTATTATCATGATGATCTCGAACCGCTCTGGGCGGTACTTGAAGAAATCGGCAAACCAGTCTGCATTCACGATTCCGGCTCACCTCACCTACCCTCGTACGGAGACCGGATGCACACCCACACGGCCGGGCACATCATTGCACACCCCTTTGAGGCGATGGTCGCAATGATGTCGCTCATCTGGTTTGGCGTGATTGAGAAACATCCAAAACTCAAAATTGTTCACGTCGAAGCAGACGTCGGTTGGCTACCTTACTGGTTGCAACGCATGGAGCAACATTACGACTTTTCCGGTCGAGCCGAGCATCCACTTCTCAAGAAGCGCCCTACAGAATACTTCAAATCCAATTTTCTGGTCGCCTGTCGAGGCGATGAGATGACGTTGCCTGCGGCGGTAGATTTGGTGGGCGATGACTACATCACGTTTAATACGGACTACCCACACCCTGACGGCACATGGCCTGCCGGGTTCGCAGCGTTAGAACAACAACCATTAAGTGAAGAGAGTATTCGCAAAATATTCTGGGACAACGGCGCGAAGGTTTTTGGGTTAGCATAAATGTCTGGTCCTGATTGACGCAGCAGTTAGATAATAACGAGGTGCCGATTGGCGGCACCCTGTACCATCTCCATTGATATCTTCGTGTCGAAGGTTATAAACCTGCCGTTGTTATGTACCGCCAGCGATAGTAGATAAATGTCAGTCAGTTGCCGCGGGCCAATTAAAAGATCCCAGTTGACTGTGTCGTTGGCGAGAATGCTCGAGTCATCTGGCCAGAACTGGTGAAATTGCTGATCTGTTGCCTCGCGGAGTTTCGCTGCAATTTCCCTGGTGGTGCGGTGGTTGGGGTAAGCAGATTGAGACATGATACGCAGGCAGCCATTTTGGGTGATCGGACAGGTTGCCCATCCTGACTCGATGTTGGATTCCATCCACTGCCAGGCCGAGTCATGAGCAATATGGTTCTGGTCTAATAGCGCAATGAGTACGTTAACGTCCAACAGGGCACTCACTAATCACCAGCCTCTTCACGCAACTGATCAATGATGGCGTTGGTCACGATGTCACTGGATTTTGCGAACGGCCGAAAGCCATATCTAGCTGGCTTCTCCCGGATTTCTTTGTCCTCACCACGGAGGGCCTCGCGCAACAGCTTTGACGCCACCTCACCCACCGGTCGGGCCTGCCGCCGGGATATTTCCTTCACCGCGTTCAACACATCGTCATCGATATTTATAGTCGTTCGCATCTAGGGTACCCCTGAAAGCACATAGCAAATGATAGGGCATCAAACATCAAACATCAAACATCTTCCATAAACCATTCAGGCGGCGCCCAGGATTTTGAGTTCCTGCGGGCAGGCGTTTTGCATAACCTGGAGTTATTCCAGCCAGATCAGGTTGTCTACGCAAAAAATCATGCTTCCTGGGATTATATTGATCCCGCGCTACCCAAATCAGATGAGGTGCCAGACGGTATGTAGAGCATGAGTTACGAGCAGGCTGTCGACAGAGTTCTTCAGGTACGCCTTGTCTACGCTATAAGCGAGACTTCATCGCTATGATGTTTGAGAAAGAGGATTCGCTAATTATCAAAGTGTCCGCTGACAGGGTCAATGAGCTTATTGCCGAGGGTGAAGGCAACGAATTTAACTTCACCAAAAAGCGCTTCAAAGAGTGGGTAATGATTCCGATCGACTATGAAGACAAGTACAAACACTCAAAGTTTTTAGCGAAAAACTTATCGCGTTCTTCCTCCGTCAACTGTTCTGTCGCGCGAACAAATCTGCCAATCGGATCTCTGCCACCTTCCGCGTGAGGATAGTCAGATGAAAACAGGTATAGATCGGCATTGGATTCAGACACAAGCTGCTGAACATCCTCAAACGGATACGGGGTAAAACGCATTTGCTCGGTAATCTGTTCTGACGGTAGACGATTCATCTTCCCCAGCTGTGGTTCAGATCGCGACCAGATCTTTACGGCATGATCCAGCCGACGAATCATATCGGGCACCCAGCCAGCACCGATCTCAATCGCTCCACCTCTTAACCCGGGGTGCGATTCCAAAACCCCATCGAGCACCAGCGTCGAAACAAAGCGCTGCGTTGCGAAGTGGATTGTCATCAGGTCTTTGCTGCCAATCACTTCCGCGCCACCTCGCGCTGAAACAGTATCCGGCCTGCCATCGTTCATCCATTCATCATCGATCGTGAGCTCTGCACTACCAACATGAAGAATAAACGGCAACTGTGCTGCCGCCAGCGTGGCCCAGATGCGGTCATTTTCGGGATGGCCTGGTGATCGACCGCCAGGGGCATCAGCAGGAATCCAGATTGCCCCCAGTCCGAGTGATTGAGCATGCTCTATTTCAGCAACGGCTCGTTCCACATCCTGCAGCGGCACCATGGCAACCCCTATCAGTCGCCGGTCACCTTCACAGAAGGCTGCCATCGCCCTGTTGTGTGCCGCCGCCGCACCATAGGCAATGGCGTCATTTTCGGCATCAAATATCAGCCTGGCGCAGAACGACGAGAATACGACCTGCTTCTGAAAACCAAGCATGTCCAGCGCTGTTGATCGTTCCTGACCATTAAATGAGCCCAGGGCATCGTGCCACTTGGGCCCCTTTGTCAGGTCGTCACCCAATGCGAGTAACTTCTCCAGGTTTTCAGGTTGATGCCGGATTTCCTCAGCATGATCTTGTGGGTCAAACTGGCCAACTAACGAATCATAGAGCCCTGGTAATCTGTCTCTGATTGAACTTGTCGCATGTTTCGTCAGAAAGTCCGGCAATTCCATGAGATGGCTGTCAGCATCGTTGATGATTCTATCGCCAGCGTAACTCATCTAAATCCCTCTCCTCAGGTAATAAAAATCTATCACAACCAGCCACTTCCAGTCTGCAACAGAACTCGTTTCGCCTGACAGTTTTACGGAAGGCACCTTTTGTATTCTAGCAGGTGGCAGTCTGAAGCTAACCAATCTCTTTGTTCGTCACCAAGATCAACGTGGTCTCATCGTATGGATGAACATGCAGATTTGTCGCTCGATAATTGTCTGGCTATCTAATAGCCGGCATACTGCAAGTATGTCGAAGAAGAAAAAACCTCTGGGAACACTGCGCGACCAGCTCAAGGAAGCCGGACTGGTCACTGCGAAACAAGTCAGGAAAGCAGAAAGAGGCGCCCTGCGGGCAGAGCTGCGTATAAAAAAAGGAATTGATGTTGATGAGGTGATGCAGGAAGTTGAAGCAGGGAGAAGCAAGAAGCAGGAAGAAGATCGATTAAAGAACGACCAGATGAATCAACAAGCAAAAAAGAAAGCGCTGCTGGCCCAGGTAAAACAACTAATCGCATCAAACTCGCAACGTCAAGACGGTGAGATTGCCTATAATTTCACCGACCAGAATAAGATCAAGAAGATCTATATATCGGAAGAAAACAAATCACAGCTAAACAAAGGCTACCTGGCAATCGTTAAGTCAGAACAACGCTACGACCTGGTTCCTGAAGTCGTGGCACGCAGAATTGAAGCACGCAGTGCAGAGTCGGTGTTATTTCTGCATGATCGATCAACCGAAGCCGTCGACGAAGACGATCCCTACAAGGATTACCCTATTCCAGATGATCTGGAGTGGTGATCCACCTTTCAACTCGGATATTTTAGAACCAGCATGATGACTATGAAATATTTTTGGTTCGGTGCATTTATTCTTACCCTTTCCTCCATAAGTGCGGCAGGGGAGCGCATCGAGGTCATGGGTCTGTGGGCTTCTGATGGCTCGATTTTTGAAGTGTTGGAACAAGACGGTGAATTTGTCGGCATCATTCGAATACTGAAAGACCCGGCGTACACCAAAGACGAAGCACCATCTCGAGAAGGCGAACTTAGGAAAGATGACGAAAATCCAGACCCGGCGTTAAGGAACAGACCCGTAATTGGTATTTCGATGTTTAGTGAGTACGAGTATAAAAACGCACTATGGCAGGGAAAGATTTACGACCCGGAGACCGGCAACACCTACCAAAGCAGGATGGAGGTCAATAGCGAAGGGCAACTTAAAATCAGAGGATACGTGGGAATCCCCCTGTTTGGACGAACCGCAACCTTTTCGTCGGTGGATACTTGTGAACCTCATATTGTTGAAATGTTGACGCGGTTGGGCGATGCCCGTTGCGATCCAGTATCAGAGTGAAGTCGTTACTGGTGCATCACGGGCAACTTGGCTCGCCCCCAGAATAGAAAAGGACCAACGCGCTCACCTTCATTGACTAACCGCAACTTTGGATAACGCTGACGAAGCGCCGTTAACGTAACCCTTGCCTCAAGTTTTGCCAACTCTCTACCTATGCAAACATGCAGACCTACACTGAAGCTCAACATCTTCTTGCCGGTGCGCTTCAGCTTAAAAGTATTCGGTTCAGGAAATACCTTCGGGTCTCTATTGGCCGCACCGTAATGCATCATCACTTTAGTGTTGGCGGGTACTGTCACGCCGCCAATTTCTACGTCCCGTGATGTCGTCTTGAACAAGCCCAACAGCGGTGGATCAAATCGCAAGCTTTCATTGATCGCATCGTCTACGTCTATTTCACCTCGACAAAATTCGCCCCACAGATCGCCAATCGTCAACAATCTCCATACCAGATTTGAGATTAATGACGTTGTGGTTTCGTTGCCGGCGACAAAAATTTGACCAGCGAGTGCAACCAATTCGTCATCCGGCAGATAGTCCCCATCTTCTTTGGCAAGCGCCATAATGGATAACAGGTCATTCGAGTTTCCGGCTTTTCTCTTGAGATGAATTTGCTCCAGAATATAGGCGCCCATCTCAGCGAGCTGATCTGCGTATTCATAGGGGTCTTCTGTACACATGTTTGCCACAGAAGCATCTGCCCATCTTTTGAATTTTTTGATGTCGTCAGTGGGTATCCCCAAGATCTCACAGATGATGATGACGGGAAGCGGAAAAGAAAGTTCGTCGTGTAGATCCCATGTTGTTTTTTGCGCGACCACATCCAACAACTCTTGTACGACTTCTTCCAACCGGGGTTGTAAATCACTAATTTGCTTGGCCAGGAAATCACGCTGGATAAGATTTCGAGTGAAGGTGTGATGTGGAGCATCTGACAAGATACCCGCGGCAGGCTGGAAGTTAGGCCCGTTGCCGAAGCCTTCGATATAGGTTTCTGCATCTAACAGTGCACGGTTGACGTCTTCATACCTGGACAAAATGAAGAACGGCGGATCGAATTTTTCATACAAATAGGCCCTTTCCTGACTTAAAAGTTTTGCGGCCGTTATCGATGGATCTCGAAGTTCTTCTGCGCCCATGAGATCTACGTCCTTTTTCACATCCACAGTTTCTTCAATACCCATTTGATTACCAGTTATTCTCCATACGACGATTCTTCCTTCGCCCGTGTAGTTCAGCTCTTTAGTGAAAGTATACCTAATTGTTGTTGGGCAGATGACAATTGTGGCGCGACACACCGCGGCAACTAGTCTCGCGAGGCTAACCGATCCACATGCCGAGACCCTTTCCCTTACGCCGATAAGGAATTCGACCTATGAATGACTCGGCCGGAGACAAAATACCCCCAGTTAGATTCAGCTTTTTATACTATCTCTATTGTCATGTGCCTATTTGCTGACGAGGACGTGGTCTCCATGACCCTTGTCAAGCTTCAGTAGATCCGGAAAAAAGTAGGCGAGTAATACCATACTCAACATCAGCATGGCAGCCGCGAACATTAACGCAATGTCTATGCCGATGAACTCTGCCAGTGCACTGACAGGTATTACCCCGATCGGCATTAACCCAAAAGTCATCATCATAATGGCCATCACTCTGCCACGAATGTCCGGCCGCACCGTTAGCTGAATAACACTCATGTTGAGTGAACCGAAGACAGAACTGAAAAAACCCATGCCTGCGCCTAGGATAAGCGCCATTACCAGGTTTTGTGAAAATGCAAATGCAGCGACTGCAATCGCCCAGAGATACGCGCTGACGAACATAACGCGACCCTTGCGTTTAATGTCACCCAGCCGAGCCAATATCATCGAGCCCAAGAATGCACCCGCGCCCATGCTGGTCATGAGTAACCCCAGATCATCCGGCCCCCCGCTGATGATGTCCTTGTTGAACGCAGGCAGCAGGAACGAAGCAGAGAATCCAAACGTAAAAGGTACAAAACTCATGATAAGCAGACCGAGGATAATTTTATTCTGCCACATGTAGACAAATCCCTCTTTGACGTCGTCAAGTGGTGAAGCGTCGTTTGATGCTGTTGGATGACCCACACGATTCAGCATGACCGTGGCGATTACGGCTAGCAGATAAAGTCCTGCGATAATAAAAAAGACAATACCAACACCGGTTGTCGAGGTGGTGTTACCTGCAGCAAAGACTGCGATTAATACACCTGCAATCGCAGGCCCAAGTATCCTGGCCAGGTTAAATGTCGCGCTTTGTAAAGCCATGGCATTGACCAGATTGACTTCTCCAACGACTTCGGGAATTAACGCACTTCTCGCTGGCATCGAGAACGAGAGGACCGTGCCGTTGAAGAGCCCGATGATAATGAAATGCCAAAAGTGGATTTCACCCGTAAAAATGATGTACGCCAATAGCGTGGTTGCAAAGGCATTAACGAGCTGTGCCACAACTATAATTGGTTTCTTCGGCAACCTATCAGCTATCACGCCCCCCGCCATAGAAAATACGAATGATGGGAGCATGAACGACAGCATCACCCAGGTCAGCGCCATCGGGGAATTCGTCATGTCATAAATCAGCCAGCCACGAGCCACGATCTGCATTTGCATAGCAAATGAAGTCAACAGATTAGATAACCATAGAAATCGAAAATCCCTGATTGCCAGCGAGCCGAAGGTCCCGGGGTGATAATGCTCGACCGAACTATCTTCGCTGAGTGGATTATCGTGCTGGTGAACATTCTCTGAATTCAAGACAGACTCATCAGACGTTTAGTAGGTCCAACAGTATATAGCCGGCCAGGGTCTGAACTGAAGCGATCTCCTGACGAGCCGCGTGACCTTCTCACGTTGAAATTGCCAATTTTCAAATATTCGGACGACGCAGAATCTCTCCATCTCACCGCGCCACAATTCCTACGATGCGCGAGCTTATCGGAGAAATTCAAACAAGGAATTTTTAGACGCGATTCGAAGATTCAAAATACGATCGGTCACAACATTGACGTCTTAACGCTATAACGTTAAAATGTTTAAGAATCAATATTTATCGGACATTCGACATGGCGAACCTATCCAAACGGGCAACTGTGTATTTTGACCCTGATATCCATCAGGCTTTGAAAATGAAAGCTGCAGCAACCCACGCTTCAATCTCGGAGCTGATTGATGAATCTGCTCGACAACTGCTGGCCGAAGACCAGGAGGATCTGACTGAAATTGAAAATCGGATATCAGAGCCGGTCATTACGTATGAAGCGCTTCTCAAAGATTTGAAGAAGCATGGCAAGCTATGAGATTCGGTTCAAACGATCTGTTGCCAAAGACTTGCGCAGTATTCCCACACAAGATGTAAAGCGTATTCTTAAAACAATTGATGCACTGGCTATGGACCCATTTGGCCAAGGCTGCAAAAAACTCACAGGGCTAAACTATTACCGGGTGAGACAAGGCAATTTTCGTGTCATCTACGAGGTATTGAACGATGTGCTGATCATCCACATTGTTCGTGTGGCCCACCGCTCCAGAGCTTATTGATTTGCGCACCATCATGGCCCCGCCGGATTTTTTCTCCACTAACAGACACCAACAACCCAATTCCAGTCGCCGTCCGATTGCCGGATCGCGCTTATGTTTCGAGCACATCGAGCGACACACCGCGGCAACTAACCTCGCGAGGCTAGCCAGATCACATGCCGCGACCCTTTCCCCTTGTGTGCACGAACACGCTTCTCTTCAACGGTGAAGCCAGCCTTCTTTAGCAGGGTCGTAAATCGCGGTGCAGGTGTCGCGGACCAAACCGCGAGCACACCTGATTTGCGGAGCGCATGGTGAGCCGCCCCTAACCCCTGAAGTGAGTAAAGGTCATCATTTTCGGGGTGAGTTAATCCTTCTGGCCCATTGTCGACATCCAATACTATTGCATCGTATTCACCTGAGGCACGATTGATCAGGTCAGCCACGTCTGAAATGTTGACTTCCACCCGATTATCAACAAGTGGTTCGTTTGCGCATTCGCCAAGAATCTCGCGATTCCATTTCAGCACACCCGGAACAAGTTCGGCGACCTCAACCTTTGCATTCTTAGGCAACACATCCAAAGCGGCTGCGAGCGTGAACCCCATCCCCAAACCACCGATAAGCACCCTGGCTGATTCTGTGGTGCTGCAACGCGCACAGGCTAACGCACCCAAAGCATCTTCCGACCCGTGAGTGCGAGAGTTCATAAGATCGCCTTGCGACCCCGCAAGCCGGATGGAAAATTCATCGCCTCGCCTAAGCAGACGCAACTGGCCACCATTGCGCGGAATATCAGCAGTGTCCAATAATTCCCACCTGTTCACTGGTATTTCCTCTTTTCGTGTCAGTTAGCATTCGTCGAGGTGAAAGAAAAAACGGCACGAAGCAAAGATAACTACAGGTTGGAGATCCTCCGCGCGACGAGGGACTGACTAGTGAAGCCGCTATGGTCTGTTCTGGTGGTGAACTAGTTTTCGCCGTGCTCGATTTCATCTCGATATTCTATCTGGATACCGTGGAGAAAATTTCTGAGGATTTGATCCTG
>Ga0066369_10000001_pt1 | contig 104880 bp, 84 predicted proteins | sample Knorr_S7_td_Bott_FD_70972 | JGI IMG/M metagenome (GOLD analysis project Ga0066369, IMG submission 70972) | Marine microbial communities from Southern Atlantic Ocean transect - Knorr_S7_td_Bottom_ad_4513_LV_A | ecosystem: Environmental > Aquatic > Marine > Oceanic | place: Southern Atlantic... | reverse complement strand
CTCCAAGCGACGAATGGTCACGTAGACGGCCGTCCGGGACACGGTCCGGCCCATGCGCCTCCACGATGTCCTCCACGATGTCCTTCACGGCGTCGAGCGCTTCGAACGTGACATTGGAGCGCACCTCCGTCTTCTGCGGGCGCACATGCAAGTGTCAGCACCGCCAAAACGCCGCGGGTCTTCGCCCGCTCCCTCCACCCCACCCATCCATGACTCACATCGACTTCTCCCCAATTCTCATGATCCCGACCCTGCGACGTACGCTCAGGCTACTGGCCCGCTTCCTTCTCCCGGAAACCGAAGCGGTAGTAAGGGTTCACCACGCTGGTCGCAACATTCTTGATATGGGCACTCACGCGCTTCAGGAAGCGCAGGTACAGCGCTACGGTGGCCGCGTGCCCGGAGCGCCCCACCAGCGCCTCTCCCAAGGTCAGCGAGTGGATGTGCTTGTCGACCTTCTCGGCGATCACGCCGTGCGAGGAGATGATCGCGCGCGCGCGGGTCTCGTCGGACTCCTCGAGCGCCGGCACGATATCGCTGAACATCTTGCCGAGCATACCTTCGATCGAAAGCACCTCGTCGTGTAGTTCCAGTCCATCGAAGGGTCCTTCGACCGCTGACGCGAGCTCAACGATGTTCTTCGTGTAGTCGCCGATGCGCTCGATGTCGATGACGATCGCCGTGAGCACCAGACCGAGGTTGATGTCGGGTTTCGACGAAACCGACATGTGCGTCACGATCTTCCGACGAACGCTGCGCTCGTACCTGTTGATGCGACGATCCCGACCGTAGATGTCCGTCTCCATTGTGCCCTCAGCGTGCAGCGCGGCCACGGAGTCGTCGAACATGCTGCGCGAGGCCACAAGCATCAGAATCGATTCGTCATAGGCTTCCTGCAGCGCGCCCTCCGACCTGAAGAGACTGACAATTTCCTTCCACATGGCTCGTTACCTCTTTGCCGACCAAATGATGTACATGAGGGGGATTACGTGAAGTGCTATGTAGACCGTGAGGACCCCCACGGTGCTCGCCTTCGAGCGCGCCGCCAGCCGTCCCCAACCCGTCGCCAACCACAACGGGAGGGCCTTGAGTGGATAGTAGATCGCGATGGCGAACAGATTGAACGACAGGTGTGCCAGGGCCACCGTGACCGCCGCGGGGTTGCCCGTCGTGAAGGAGGCCAAGATCGCGGTGATCGTGGTACCGACGTTGGCACCGAGCGTATACGGGAACACCTGACGGAGGCTGAGCACTCCGGTACCCGCCAGTGGCACGATGAGCGAGGTCGTTGCCGAGCTACTTTGTACCGCGGCCGTGGCCACTACACCCAGGGAGAAGCTGGCCGCGTCGTTGCGGAAGAGCACACGATCGAATAGGCCCTCCATTCGTTCGAGCACAGTCCCGTGCATGATCTTCATCATGCCGCGCAGAGCCACGAAGAGCAGCGCAAGCGCAACCAGAACCAACGGGATCGTGCTCGGCACCCAACCTGTGACGAGGTCCGAGAACGGGCGTGTGAGCGCCTTGAGTGGGCTCGCGAGGCCCATGCCACCGGCCCCGGCGAAAAGGCCCTGCAAGAAGACCGCGGCCCTCTCCACCGGATGGAATAGGATCTCCAGCGGGAGGATGGTGAACGCCGCAAGCAGGTTGAAGAAATCGTGCACGGTCGACGCTGCGAACGCCCGCTCGAACTCGGCGGGACGCGTCACGTGCCCGATCGCGACGATCGTGTTGGTCGTGGTCGTGCCGATATTCGTGCCCATGATGATGGGCACGGCCAGTTGAATCGTCAGAGCGTCCGAAGCGACGAGTCCCACGACGATGGTCGTCGTCGTGGACGAACTCTGGATCAGGCTCGTCGCGAGAAACCCGATCAAGAGACCCGCGACGGGATCGGACGCCATGGTGAGCAACTGCTGCGCCAAGCCCGCACCGCTCATCTTGAACGCAGCGCTCATCAGCTCGATGCTGGAAAAGAACAGGTACAGCATCGCGAGGAAGGACACGACAGAGACAAGCGTCGCGAGTCGACTGGACTCGTTCTTGGCCATCGGTGGTGTCGAGTCGGTCACCGGGAGAGATCCTGTGCGGGTCATCACCGACGAGCGCGCAAACATACCGAACTCGAACAGATCGGAAAGACTTGCTACGAGGTGACCGGCCCTGCAAGGTCAAGTTTCAGTCTCCCGCGGTGATGCTGGCGACTTCCTGTTCGGAGTACCCTAGCTCCGCTAGCACCTCTGCCGTGTGCTCTCCCGCCATGGGAGGCACGCTGCGCGTTCCCGGCCGCACCCCGTCGAACTGCAGAGGGAAGGCGACGTCCCGGTATCCGGGAATCCTGGGATGCTCGACAGGCTCCAGTAGCTCGTTGGCGCGCACCTGCTCGTCATCGACGACCTCCGAGACATCCCTGATCGGAGCACACGGGACACGGTGCTCGTCCAGGAGCGCTCGCAACTCCTCTGTGCTCATTCGCGCTGTCTTCACCTCGATGAGTGCGTGCACCGCGTCCCGATTCGCGACTCGCGTCGGGTTGTCCCGAAATCGCTCGTCGTCGAGCAGTTCCGCGAGGCCGAGCGACTGGCAGAGCCTCGAAAAGATCCCGTCGTTGCCGGCCGAGATCATCAGCTCCCCGTCTTCGGTCCGAAACGCCTCATAGGGCGCGATCGAAGCGAGACCGGTGCCCATGCGTCCCGGAACCTCCCCGCTGGCCAGGTAACCCTGTATGTGATAGGAGACCCACCCCAGGGACGTAGCCAGCAGTGAGGCTTCGACGTGCGTGCCCTTCCCAGTTTTGTCTCTCTCCCGCAGCGCTGCCAGAATGCCGAGCGCCGTCAGGATGCCCGTGCCGACGTCCACCACGGAGCCGCCCACGCGCGCGGGTGGACCGTCGGGATGGCCCGTCAGCGACATCACGCCCGTGTACGCTTGGATGAGCGGATCGTACCCCGGGCGTTCTTTGAGTGGCCCCCGCGAGCCGTAGCCGGTCACCGACGCGTAGATGATGTCCGGTCGTCGCTCCCGCACCTGCTCGTAGGCGAAGCCGAGCTTCTCGATAACGCCCGCCCGGTAGGCCTGAACGAAGACGTCCGCCGAGTCGATGAGGCGCCATAGCACGTCGTGCCCGCCCTCGGATTTGAGATCCAATACGACGCTGCGCTTGTTGCGGTTGTAAGACAGGAAGAGTGGCGGCTCACCCTCCCAGAACGGGGGGCCCCACGAACGCGTCGGATCTCCGCCGGGCGGTTCGATCTTGATGACGTCGGCGCCGAGGTCGCCCAACGTCTGCGTGCTGTGCGGGCCGGCAATGTTCTGAGTCACATCGATGACGCGGATCCCCTGTAGGACGTTCACGTCAGCGCCCGACCTTTTCACCAATGCCGAACACTTCGCCCTCCCAGAGGAACTCGGCACCGGTGCTTACGCCGTTCTCCACCAGGATGCGCAGCGTCATCTCGTCGGCGACGTCGAAGAGGTCACCATTTCTCAGGAACCCGATCATGAACTCGGCGGGCCCGGCGGGAACCAAGGCGATGGCACCCCGGCCCCAACGGCCGACGATGCGGCCGTCCTCCTCTAGTACCGTGACGGTCAGCCTCATTGGGCCGCCCGTGGTAGGGTCGTTGGTATCGAAGGCATAAGAGCCCAGGTAGCTCGCCCGCTCGGCCGCCGGGAGCGGATCCCAGGTGTATGGCTCCGTCTCGATGTCGAGCTCGACGAAGGTCGGGCCCCAGTGCATGCGCAACGTGGCGGTGCGGGAGCTAATGGCCTCGACGTACCAGTTGAGCGCCTCCATGTGCGCGCCCTGCTCTGGGAAAACCGGGAACGTGAGCACGACATCGTCGGCGGGGAACGGGCTGTCGTGATAAAGTCGCCATTGGCCGTTCAGCAAGAAGGTCCAGAAGCCGTCCTCGCGCGGCTGCAGCCAAACGGAATACTTCCCGGGCTCAACGCGGTGTCCTTCCACCAAAATCGGACGGTCGACCTCGAGGGTGGTCGCCCAGTTCGCGCCAGGAGTCCAGGTCTCGCCCCAGTGGATGACGCCACCGAACAGGTTCTCGCGACCGCGTGCGACGGGACGGGCAAAGTCGAGGGTGAGCGTCGTGCCGTTCACGATCTGCGTCATCGTGCTGCGTTCGGAACCACGAGGCTGAGCCGGCGCACCGGACGCGAAGAGTAGTAGCGCGGCTGCCGCCGCGAGCAACGGACTGGACTTCAAGACGACCTCCCCTGAGTGGACGATCCGCCAAGATGTCAGAAGTGCGGATGATTCAACAGGACGAGAGGCGATCCCGGCCGCGGCTAGCGGCTGTGGCTGTCGAACCAGTCGAAAGCCTGCGCCATTACCTCGGCTACGATCCCTACGTGGCCCGTGCCCGGGTTCTCGACGTATTCCAGGTTAGCCATGCCCAGTTCCTGCGCGGCCTCGTAGAAGGCTCGGGCAGATTCGACGGGCACCAGCGCGTCCTCACCGCCCTGAGCCATGAACAGCGGCATCTCGGGCGCCTTGGCCAGGTCCTCGACCGAGCCGTATCCTGCGATGGTTGCCACCGCCGCAAATCGCTCGGCGTTCTCGAAACCGAGCCGGACCGTGCCCGCGCCTCCCATGGAATGGCCCATGAGGCACGTGCGGTTCTCGTCCACGGAGTAGACGCGCTGGATGAGGCCGAGCACGTCCAACACGTCTCGGGCGCTGTCGCCACGATAACCCCCGTAGGGGCCCCGTCCGTTCACGGATGCGACGATGTAGCCGCGTTCCGACGCGTTTGCCTTGAACGTGCCGTCGAAGCTGTCCATAAAGGTGTTCTCGTCTCCCCCCGCACCGTGGAGCGCCACCACCAACGGATACCGCTCCCGCGGGTTGTAGCCCTCTGGCACCAGAATGCGGAACGGTACCAGCTCACGGTCGGCGCCTGAGCGGTACGCCAGGCGCAGGTCGCCTCGCATGGACCGGAGAGGGTCGCGCCCTCGACTGAGCGCGCTCACGAATTCCTCGGCCTGCTCGAGGCGACCGCCGAAGTCCATCGCCTCCACCATGAGCGTTCCCTGCTCGAAGATGGAGTTCAGGACGACGGGATACCCCATGTACGCGCCACCAATCCACTCGGACCGAGCTCGCTCGTATTGCTCCAAATACCAGAGCACGGTTGTGCTCGCCAACGCACGTGATTGGGACCTGGCGCCTCGCCGGTTCGCGGCGCGGCGGTTTTCGAACTGCAGCGCTGCCAAGCGTTCCTCCAACGCCTCGATCACATAGATCGACCGCCCGGTCGACACGATGGGCTCCGCCGCGTCGGCCCGAGACAGCGCATAGCGCACGACATAGCGGCCTGGTGCCGCGTCACCCGGCACGACCACTTGCCCCGACATCGGCGCAAGCGAGTCGAATTGCATGGGCTCGGACTCGTAGATCGCGGCGCCGCCCGGATCGATCAGATCGAGCTGGATGGAGTAGAGAGCGGCCAGAGGCTCGTCCCGTTGGTACAACGGCGCGATACGCACCGGTACGCGGTCACCCGGCTCGTACGTCTTGGCGGAAAGATCGACGTCGAGGATGGACGCCACCTCGGCACCTTCGTCCCACAACCCGAGGGACATGCGCGCCAGCCCCTCGATCATGGCCTTGTACCGCTCGACCGGATCGCCCTCAGGCCCCAGCTCCGAGACACGCAGCACGATGGATGCGAGCTCAGGGTTCCCCTGAGTCTCGCTGAACGGCACGAAACGGTTCCTGAAAACGAGGCCGAGCATGGTCAGGTCGCCGTCCGCGACCTGCGCGGCCGCGGGTGCCACGCCCAAGGGGATCACGTAGAGGGCGACGAAGAGCATCGCCACGAATCGCACTCTCATGCTCGCAGACTAGGACGACAGAGCCCGCCTGGCGAGTGCCAACCAGCTAGTCGGCCCGCACGACCTCCACCGGGTTCACCCGAGTGGCGCACCGGGCCGGCAAGAGCGTGGCCGCCACAGCGACTGCGAGCACGGAGAGGGAGATCAGACCGTATGTGAGCGGATCCGTCGCGGTCACTCCGAACATGAAGCCCTCCACCAAGCGGGAGAGACTGCGCGCCGTAAGCACGCCCACGCCGAGCCCGAGCAACACCGGTAGCACCATGCCGCGGGAGATGCCGGTGAGCACGGAAACCTTCGTTGCCCCCAGCGCAACGCGCACGCCGATGTCGCGGGCCTGCCGGCTTATGGCGTACGCGACGACGCCCGCGATGCCGACCGCGGAAAGCACCAGTGCTAGCAACCCGAATACGCTCAGCAGCGCTGCACCTAAGCGCTGAGGCATGAACACGTCCGCGACCATCGTCTCCATCGAACGCTGATAGCGCAGGGACAGTTCCGGCTCGATGGCTCGGACGATCTCGCGCACAGCAACAAGTGACGCGTCTGTGTCTCCCGCGGTCCGCACCCCGAGCGTCAGTGAGCTCCCGGCCACCCGGGGCGACTGCGCGAGTGGCAGGTACATAATCGTTCGTTACCTCGTCGGAGAGTCCGAACCAGGTCACGTTCTCCACGATCCCGACGACGCGCACGGGCGCCCGGCTCATGATCACGGTTCCTCCCAGCGCCCGGCCCTCGGGCCAATAGCGCTCGGCCATCGACCGGTTGATGATGGTGACGCCCTCGCCACCAGCATGATCACTCGCGTGGAAGGAGCACCCCTCGAGCAAAGGTTGCCTGAGTGTCTCGACAAAGCCTGCCGTCGTGAACACCACATCGACCCGGAGCTCTTCGTCTTCTGCCGCTGCGTACCGTGTCCTCGTTCCCTGCGGGCAGCATGCTCGCGTTCGACTACTTCGCCCGGCAGCTGGTCAAGGCCGAGCCGCCGCTGCGTCTGATGGGCATGGTGGCCACGGTGAGCATTCGTTGGTTCTACGGCGACAACATGATATTCGGCTTCGACATGGAGCCCCCGGCGAAGGACAAGATCGCAGCGCGGTTGAGCGATCACGAGCTCGACCTACTCGACTACGAGATCCTGGGGGGCGAAGAGAAGGGCAAGATCGCGCTCTACGCCTTCGCGCTGGCCTCGCCGTCCTTCCCTAGCGCCACTCCGCCTGCAACTGATCCAGCGCCGCACTGCCGGGACATAGGGTCTCGTACGGTATATCGACCAGCGGCTGGTCCACCGTGCCTTGGAAGCCGTGCATGTCCGCACCCGCCGCCTCCAAGAAGAGAAGCCCCGTGGCGATTTCACCTCGCGACCTGGTCTCGGACAGATAGTCGACCACGCCGCTCCGGTCATTGGGGTCGTACTGCTCCGTGACCTTGCGCAGCTTGACCACGCTACCGTCATGCATCGTGATCGCCTGCACGGACCCGTCGGCATAGTCGGTCTTGATCTCGGCCCGCAGCGGAACGAAGTCGGTCTCGATCACCTCGTGCATGTTGTCGCGCGTGTAGGCATAGCTCTTGGTCGAGCCTTCGTGGTCGTTGAAGGTCACGCACGGGGAAATAACGTCGACGAATGCGAAGCCGTTATGCGCCAGGCCGGCTTTGAGAATGGGCACGAGCTGCGGCTTGTCTCCCGAGAACGAGCGCGCCACGAAGGTCGCGCCTAGCGAGAGCGCCAGGTTGACCGGATCGATCGGTTCCTGCTCGTTCACCTCGCCACGCTTCGAGGTGGTGCCGATGTCGGCCGACGCCGAGAACTGGCCCTTGGTGAGGCCGTACACGCCGTTGTTCTCGAGTACGTAGAGCATATTCACGTTGCGACGGATCGCGTGGCAGAACTGGCCGAGCCCGATGGAAAGCGAATCGCCGTCTCCAGAGATGCCGACGTAGAGCAGGTCTCGGTTCGCCGCATTCGCACCTGCGGCGATCGCGGGCATGCGACCGTGCACGCTGTTGAATCCGTGTGCCTCGCTCACGAAATACGCCGGGGTTTTCGAAGAGCAGCCGATCCCGGAGAGCTTCGCGACCCGGTGCGGCTCGATGTCCAACTCGAAGAAGGCCTGAACCAGTGCGGCTGTGACTGAATCGTGACCGCAGCCGGCGCACAACGTCGACATGGAGCCTTCATAGTCCCGAACAGTGAGACCGACTGCGTTGCTCGGGAGCCTGGGGTGCCTGGCCGACGGCTTGGTGATATAGCTCATGAAACCTCCACGGCGAGCGCTTCCAGATAGGGCGCGAGACCCTCGAGAACCACTCCCTTGCTAAGCGGCTGCCCACCATAGTCGGTGATGGACTCCAGCTTCTGTTTCACGCAGTTCGTCTCCAGTAGCAGCAGCTTCCTGAGCTGCTCGTCCCGGTTCTGCTCCACCACGACGACGACATCGTGCTCGTCGATGAACCGCTCGACCGCTGAGCTGAAGGGAAAGCCCCGCACGCGCAGGTAGTCGACCTGCACGCCGTCCCGCAGGAGCTGGTCCCGGGCTTCGAGTACCGCCCAGTGGCAGCCACCGATCGAGATGAGCCCGAGCCGTGAGCCGCCCTCCACCGTGTGCAGCTCAGGAGCGGGCACGGCATCAGCGGCCGATTCGACCTTCTTCAGCAGGCGATCCATCACCTCGACATACTCGTCCGAGTCTTCGGTGTAGCGCCCGTACTTGTCGTGGCCCGACCCGCGCGTGAAGTACGCCCCTTTCCCATGCACACCGGGAAGCGTGCGCGCCGCAACGTGGTCCCCGTCGACGTCCAGATACCTGTAGAAGCGCTCCGCCTGCTCGAGCTCCTCCGCGGAGAGCACCTTGCCTCGATCCGGCACGAAATCGTCGTCCCACTCGAGCTTTGGAATCATCCAATCGTTCATTCCGATGTCCAGATCCGAAACCACGAAGGTCGGGGTCTGAAAGCGCTCGGCGAGATCGAAGGCGGCGACCGCAAACTCGAAGCACTCTTTCGGATCCCCTGGAAAGAGCACGATGTGTTTGGTGTCCCCGTGCGATGCATAGACACACAGCAGCAGGTCGCCCTGCTGCGTACGCGTGGGCATGCCTGTCGACGGGCCTGCGCGCTGGATGTCGAAAAAGACGCTCGGGACCTCTGCGTAGTACGCGAGCCCGATGAACTCGGTCATGAGCGAGATGCCGGGTCCGGCGGTCGGCGTGAACGCTCGCGCTCCCATCCAGCTGGCACCGATCACCATACCGGCCGCGGCAAGCTCGTCCTCGGCCTGTATGATGCAGAAGTTCTTCTTGCCAGTCTCTGGATCGATCCGGAAGCGATTGCAGTATTCGGTGAAGCCGTCCATGACCGACGTCGCGGGCGTGATCGGGTACCAGGCACCGACCGTCGCGCCCGCGTAGACACAACCCAGAGCAGCCGCGGCATTGCCTGTGACCATGACGCTGTCCTTGGTCGCATCCACGGTCTCGAGCCGGATCGGCAGTGGGCAGTCGAAGTGCTCTAGCACGTAGTCGCGGCCGAGCTCGATCGCGATGAAGTTCGCTTCCATGAGGTGCTGCTTAGTCGCGAACTTCTCCTGCAGCATCCCCTTCACCACATCCATGTCGATGTCGAGCAGTGCGACCAGCGCCCCCACATACGTGATGTTCTTCATCAGGATGCGCGTTCGCGATCCGTCGAAACGAGTGACGCACAGGTCGGCGAAGGGCACACCGATGAAGGTGACGTCGTCGCGCTTGAACTCCTCAGACAACTCGCGACTGCTGTCATACAGAATCCAGCCGCCGGACACGACCTCCTCGATGTCGCGCGCGTAGCTCTCCGGGTTCATCGCCACCACGAGCTGGAAGTCGGGGCTGCGTGCGGTGTACCCGTCCGCGTTCACGCGGATCTCATACCAGGTGGGCAATCCCTGGATGTTCGACGGGAACACGTTCTTGCCCGACACGGGGACGCCCATACGGAACAGCGCCTGCAGCAGTAGTCCGTTCGCGCTGGCTGACCCGGTCCCGTTGACCGTGGCGATCTTTAGGCCGAAGTCGTTGACGCCGTGGCTGCTGTCGTGGGCCAAGGTTCCTGTCCCGCGTAGGGGTGGAGTAGGTCGAACTGCATCATGTCCCAAGCTGCGGTTGGGCACCGTTCCGCGCACAGGCCGCAGTGCACACAGAGGTCCTCGTCCTTGAACATGATGCGCGCAGTTTGCGGGAGGGCCTCGGAAGCAAAGAGCGCCTGCTCCGTATTCTCTGCCACCGCCGTGAGTCGCTGGCGGACCTCGTCTTCCTCACCGTTGTGGGTCATCGTGAGACAGTGCGTCGGACACACGTCGATGCACGCATCGCACTCGATGCACAAGTTGGCCGTGAAGTCGGTCTGAATATCGCAGTTGAGGCAGCGCTCGACCTCGCGCACCGTTTCCTTTAGGTCGAAGCCTAACTCCGCTTCCACGAACATGTCGGCGAGCCGCGCTTCCAGATCCTCGTAGCGCATCTCGGTCCGCAGATTCGCATCGTAGTCGTTCGAGTAGCGCCATTCGTGCAGGCCCATCTTGGTCGAAACAAGGTTCATACCCTGCGGGGGTCGATCGTTGACCGACTCGCCCTGGCAGTACTGGTGGATCGAGATCGCAGCTTGATGACCGTGCTCCACCGCCCAGATGATGTTCTCGGGGCCCCACGCCGCGTCTCCGCCGACGAAGACCCCCTCGAGGGTGGTCATGAACGTGGCGCGATCGACCACGGGCATGTCCCAATCGCCGAACTCGATGCCGATGTCTTTTTCGATCCACGGGAACGCGTTGTCCTGGCCAATCGCCAGGATGACATCGTCGGCCTCGATGAACTTCTCACCGAGCTTCTTGCTGACCAGCCGACCCTTCTCGTTCTCTTCCCACTCGACGAGGTCGAAGACCATGCCCATCAAACGGCCGCCCTCGACGACGAACTTCTGCGGCGAGTGGTTCACCAGAATCTCGATCTCCTCGCCCTCGGCGTCGTCGAGCTCCCAGGGTGACGCCTTGAAGTACGGTCGGGACTTGCGCGCCATGACCTTGATATCGTTGCCGCCCAAGCGCCTGGAGGACCTGCAACAGTCCATGGCGGTGTTGCCCACGCCGATAACCAGAACGCGCTCGCCCACCGAGTCGATGTGGCCGAAGTGGATGGACTCCAGCCAGTCGATGCCGATGTGTACGTTCGTGTCGGCCTCCTGGCGCCCCGGAATGTCGAGCTCCTTGCCCTTGGGAGCGCCGGTGCCGACGAAGACCGAGTCGAACCCCCCAGTGTCGAGCAGTTCCTTGAGAGATTCGATTCGGTGGTCGTAGTGGATCTCCACGCCCATGTGGAGGATCATGTCGATCTCTTCCTCAAGCACTCCGACCGGAAGGCGGAACGACGGGATATTGCTGCGCATGAGGCCACCGGCCTTGGGCAGCGCCTCGAAGATCACGCACTCATAACCAAGCGGCAGGAGGTCGTTGGCCACCGTGAGCGACGCGGGGCCAGAACCGATCAGCGCGATGCGCTTGCCGTTCTTGGTCTCGGCTGCCTTCGGAAGCAAATGATCGATGTCACCGCGCAGATCCGCCGCGACACGCTTCAGGCGACAGATCGCAACCGGTTCGTCTTCGATACGCGTGCGGCGGCACACCGGCTCACAAGGTCGGTCACACGTCCTGCCCAGGATGCCGGGAAAGACGTTCGATTCTCGGTTGAGCATGTACGATTCGGTGTACTTCCCGTCCGCGATCAGACGGATGTACTCCGGCACATTGGTGTGCGCAGGACAGCCCCACTGGCAGTCGACCACCTTGTGATAGTAGTCGGGGTTCCGCGTATTGGTCGGTTGCATCAACCTATCTCATCCCCTGAAAAAGCTGTGCCATGGCACGCTCCACTCACTACCCGGTCGCGGGCGGAGTCGGCCCATCATGTCCGTAGCCTCCGCACTCCGCAAGAACCGGCTTTGGCCGTAAACCGTTGCGTCGGTCGGGTTCCGCTGGGATCATTGGCGCCATGGAATCTGCCAGCTCCCCGAACCACCTCGACGGCGACCTGATTCTCGGGTTGGACCCGGAGCGGATTGTCGACACGATCTCGAAGCTCGAGCGTCGCATCGGGGAGCGATTCCCGGGCGGCCAGCCTGTCCAAGGTGTGCGGACGCCTCGCTGGTATCACAGAGCAGACCGTGAGCCGCCTGGACCAGGTGGCCAAGCCGATTCTTTAGCTGCGCGCCGGCAGTTGGATGATGGCCGGTCTCGTGGTCGTCGGCACCGAACTCGCGGCGGCCAACTTCGGGGTGGTAGAGCCCGAGGTCACGGGCCTTCTTCCCCTGCACGACTTTGTGCACATACGAGCTCATCTCGGCTACCGCATCGTGTACGGCGTCGAAGATCTCCCCCAGGTCGAGCCTGAACATCTACGCGGCGCAACACTCACCCTCTCGCTCTCGCTGGGGCCCTTCTAGACGCAAAAGCTGGTAAGGGCTACGAAAGGCGGTCGGCGAGCGCGGACAATTCGCGTGTTGTCACCGAGATCGCAGCGAATCCCGGTGCTTCTTCGCCCTGCAGCTCCTCGATGATGTCCATGAAGCGTTCGACGTCACGAGGGTGCGAGCGCAACAACTCGCTGGTAGCCTGGGACGGATCCGTCGCACCCGTGGTCTTCTTGAAGGCCGCGGAGACGAGGCGACTGTGAGCCCGGGACACGATCGCTGAGAGAACCTGTGCGGCGCGTTGTTCCCACTGATCGTCGCCCGCGGCAGCAAACGTACTGCGGCGTAACCAGGGCACGTGGAAGGCCGCGGAGATCTGGTAGTAGATTCGGCCGGTGTCGAGCGTGCTCGCGTCGGTGTCGCGCGCGATCTCGAGGATCTCGAGCAGTTGAACCAGAAAGCGAAGCGTGGTCAGCCGCTGGGAAAACGCCTCGTCGGCGCCGACCTCACGAACCTCATCCACGCGGGCCTCGAAAAGCACACGGTCTTCTCCGGTGACGATCTCACCAAACGAGTTACGCAGGATCGCCAGTCCTTCGAGATTCTGCTCGACGATGCGCGCAGGCGATACATCGGCATCGACGTTGCCCAAGACCCATCGAGATGTGCGCTCCAGCACCCGTGCCAAGCCGAGCAGCCAGCGATACATGACACGTGAGTTCATGCCCTGGGCGCTCATTTCGCTCAGCAACGCCCGATGGTCGGCCAGCCGCGAGGCGACCAACCAAGCACGCGCGATCTGCTCGGAGCTGCGGCCGGTATCCCGGACCAGACGGTGCATGAAGGTGGCCCCCATCAGGTCCACGAGATCGTTGGTGAGCTGGCTCGCGATGATCTCGCGACGCAGTCGGTGCGACGCGAGATGGTCGCCGCCGGCGGCGACCATCGCAGCCGGGGGGAAGTAGCCGAGCAGATAGCTCTCGGTCACCGGGTCGTCCGGAAGGCCGCTGCGCAGCAGCCCGCTCATCAAGGACAGCTTGGAATAGGCGAGCAAGACGCACAGCTCAGGACGCACCAGCGTCTGCCCAACTTCTCGCCGCTCGTCGAGAACGTCGCCGGTCGGCAGGCACTCGGAGCCTCGGTCCAACTCTCCGGTCTTCTCGAGCGCGAACATGAGGTCGCGGAAGTCATCGGCCCCTTCCTTCGCCCTCCGTGCATCCAGAGAGATCGCGAGACTCTGCGTCCGGTTGTTGGCGAGCACGAGGTCCGCAACGTCCTCGGTCAGTTCTTGCAGTAGCTCGTTGCGGCCATCGTCGCTCATGCTGCCGTTCGCTACGGCAGGCGCCAACAGGATCTTGAGATTGACCTCGTGGTCGGACATGTCGACGCCGGCCGAGTTGTCGAGGGCGTCGGTGTTGATGCGGCCGCCCTTGAGGGCGTACTCGATACGTGCTCGCTGGGTGAAGCCTAGGTTGCCGCCCTCGCCCACGACTTCGCAGCGGAGGTCGGGAACGTCGATTCGCACTTCATCGTTCGATGAATCGCTGACATCGGCGTGGCTCTCGGAGCTCGACTTTACGTAGGTGCCGACGCCACCGTTCCAGAGTAGCTCGGCGGGTGCCTTGAGCACCGCACGGATGAGGGCCTCCCCCTCCATGACGTCCGGAGCATCGTCCGGCAAAGCGAGCGAGCGGCGGACCTGAGGAGTCAGCTCAACCTCCTTTGAGCCGCGCGGCACGATCATACCACCTTCGCTGAGCAGGCTAGTGTCATAGTCCTCCCAGCTCGACCGTCCGAGCTCGAACACGCGCCTCCGCTCGGCAAACGTCGTGGCGGGATCGGGGTCCGGATCGATGAAGATGTGCCGGTGGTCGAACGCCGCGATCAAGCGGACTTGCTCTGAGAGCAGCATGCCGTTTCCGAAGACATCGCCGCTCATGTCACCGATGCCCACCGCGCTGAACGGCTCGCTCTGGATATCCTTCCCTTTCTCGTGGAAGTGACGCTTTACGCACTCCCACGCACCACGTGCCGTTATGCCGACGACCTTATGGTCATAGCCGTTCGAACCACCTGATGCGAACGCATCGTCGAGCCAGAAACCGTACTCCGCCGAGATTGAGTTGGCGAGGTCCGAGAAGGTCGCGGTGCCCTTGTCCGCGGCCACCACGAGGTACGGATCCGACGCGTCGTAAGCGAGGACACCGTCCGGCGGTACCGGCTTGCCGTCCTCGAGGTTATCGGTGAGGTCTAAGAGTCCACGCATGAGCGTCTGGTACTGAGCGCGTCCCTCGTCCCACCGCTGTTCGGAGTCGGACGGCACGAAGCGCGTCACGAAGCCTCCCTTCGAGCCGCCGGGAACGATCACCGCGTTCTTCACCACCTGTGTCTTCACCAGGCCGAGCACTTCCGCGCGGAAGTCGTCGGGCCGGTCACTCCAGCGGATACCTCCTCGGGCGACGCTCGAGCCACGCAAGTGAACGCCTTCCATGCGGGGCGAGTGCACCCACACCTCGTAGCGGAGCCTTGAGCGGCGCAAGAATTCCATCTCTCTGCAGTCGAACTTGTAGGAGATGTAGGGCACGCCGCCGGAACGGAACGTCGGCTCCTTGCCACCGTGTTTGTAGAAGTTCGTACGCACCGTCGCGCCAATGAGCTCCTCGACCCGGCGTAGCGCCCGGTCGTCCGGCAACGCGCCCACGCTCCGCAACGAACCGTTGAAGAGGGCCCGGATGTCACCGATCGCGGAAATCCGTTCCTCTTTCGAAACGCCAGTCGACGGATCGAACTTGGTTGAGAAAAGGTCGAGCAGTTCCTTGGCGATACCGGGGTATTTCACGAGCGCCGAGGGGATCGACTTACGACTCGGGACGACTCCGATCTGGAACGCCGACGCCGCGTATGCGCGCAGGACAGCGACCTCTCTCCAGTGCAGTCCCGCACTCACGACCAGTGCGTTCAATGGGTCGCTGAGGGCATCGCCGGAACGCACTGCAAGGATGGTCTCCGACAGGGTTGCGCCCCGATTCTCCACGTCGAGCAGCTCTTGCTCGGAGTCCTGAACGGCGAAGACGTAGATCGTCGCACCGTCCGACACCGACCCGCCTACCTCGAAGGGCTTCACCGCGATCACCCGCAGCCCCGTGTGCTCCAGGATGGGCATGAAGTCCGACAGAATGAGGCGCTCGCCCTGCAGAAAGACCTTGAGCTCAGTCGCTCCTTGCACGCCCGCGACCGAGACCTCCTGGCCCCGGTTTGCGAGCGCGATCGATATCGTATGCCCGTTGGCGGCCAACGCCTCGAGCTCGAGCACATCGACGACCGCGATGTCCGGGTCGGTCGCCGCCTGGTACTCGGCCGTGAGCATCGAGCCGTAGAGGGCAGCCAGCCTGCGCGCCTCGTCCGCCGACTCCAGCACGGTCTCGAGCCCCTCTTGCAGGCGATCGACCCAAGTACGTGTGAGCAGGGCCACCCGGCGCTCGATCTGCTTTGCGTCGATCTGTTCGAGCCGCTCACTCTTGGCGCCAATGTAGAAATGGAGGCGGGCCTGATCCCCCTCGCCCATCGCGAGATGGTAATTCAGGACCTCGCCCTGAAGCTCCTCCACCAGCGCGGCTTCGATCTCCTTGCGGACGGTCTCCGAGAAGCGATCTCGAGGGATGATGACCATGACCGCGGCACCGCGCTTGAGTGGGTCCTCGCGCAACGTGGCACGCACGCCGGACGTCTGATAAGCGTTGAGCACGGTCCGGATGTCGCCGCCGATCTCCGCAGCCGAAGTAAGGAAGAGCTCCTCCTTGGGCAGCGAGTTGAAGATCGTGATGATCTCCTTGTAGTCGTACGACCCCTCGACTGCCTCGGCCGCCCTCAGGATCTGCTCGAGCTTCTGACGCAGGATCGGGATGTTCTCTGCGTCCTCGGAAGAAGCCTTGGAAGTGAACAGGCCCACGAAACGATGCTCGCCGGCGGCGGTTCCGTCGGGCCTGAGTTTCTTGACCCCGACGTAGTCCATGCGCACACGGCGGTGAACCGTCGACTCCGAGTTCGTCTTGTTGATGATCAGGACCGGGCCGTTCACCACCAGATCGCGAACGCCATCATCCAGTTCGGACAGCGGGACGGGCCCGGCATAGCGCGACTGGCCTTCATTACGAAGAACGCCGAGTCCGGAGCCGGGCTCCACCAACACGCAGCGCTCTCCACCGGCGTCGTCGATCAGGTCATATGCGCGATACCCAAGGAATACGAGCCCGCCATCCCTCAGCCAGCGCAGGAAATCCTGGATCTCTTCGATTTCCTCGCGTCGGTCCTCGAGCTCCCGACCGTGTTCCGTGAGTTCTGCCACTACAGAGTTCACCGCGTCGATCATGGGACCGAAATCGTCGGTCACCCGCACCACGTCCTGGAGACGGCTGCTCAACTCCCGCTGGATATAGTCGAGCCTTTCCGGATCATCGACTCGAGCTACTTCGCAGTGTACGAGCGACTCCTTCGACGCGCCGTCTCCCGGCGGCCGCACCGCAGTCATATGTCCGTGCTCGTCGCGGTCGATCTCGAAGAGAGGATACACGATCTGCGAGATCAAGAGTTGCTGCGAGTGCAGGAACTCGCGGATCGTGTCAACGATGAAAGGGCGCTCGCTGACGTTGGTTCGCACCGTCGTGACCGGAGCACGGTCGCCATTGCCGTCGGGGTCGGCATTCGACACGACGACGTCAACACGGTCCGGCCGCGCCTCAGCGAAGAAGCGGTATGCCCCCACAACCATGTGCGTCAAATCGAGGGTACTGCGCTCCTGCAGCAACTCCTGCGGGGCTCTGGAGAGGAAGATCTCGGCGAAGTCGACCGCCAGGTCGGTCTCGGGGCCGCCGATGATCTGCTCGACCTGCTCGCAGACGGCACGGACAGCGGGGGAATCCTCTCGGAGTCGGCGATCAGCCGTTTCCGTCGTATCGCTCATGAGGAAGGGGGTGTGCGCTTGGGCACGACGCTCCGGTAACCGACGGTGAGCGCGAAGTGGATATTGAGTCAAGGATACCCGTGAACCTGTTGGCGGGGAACCCGCATTGGCGAGGGACTGCCTATCACCATGCAAGTATCGGAAGCGACACCTAGGGCCTAAACGAGCAAAGACCTCCACCCTGGTTCCTCACCGCCACAACGACCCGCAAGAAACCGAGGCTCGCGAGGTGCTCCCGGACCGACTCTGACGGGTATTCGCCGCATTCACCCTCGAACTCGTCAGGAACGTTGAACCAGACCGCTACGTGTCCCGCGCCCCGCGCTTCGACGAGCACATCGGGGTCCAGGTCCGAGAACGCCTGCACGTACGCGGCGCGCGCTGATTCTGCCGCCAGGGTCTCTTCCTCGGTAACGGGTGGGTCCACGAACAAGGTGGCGACAATGAGTGACAGGACGCTGCCGACCACCACGGTCCCGATCGTCGAAAAGTTCTAATAGCGGCGGATCACCGACGACAGGCCGCCGGCCAGGGCGATGAAGAGCCCTATCCTGAAGGTCGAGCCGATCGCCATCAACGGGCCACCCAAGATCAGCCCCACGAGGAAAATGCTGTCGGAGCGAGCCTTCTCCCACCAGATGCGCCTAAACCTGTCGTCGACGCCGCGCTTTGCGTCTTCAGCGGCTTCGTGCAGCAGGGTGCCGCACTGCCCGCAGACGTTCGGACGGCCGTAATACGTAAAGCTGCAAAACGCACAGGTGCCGAATCCCGGGTCGTTCTTGGCGCGCTCAGTCATCGTCCCATCATAGCCAATCGCAGGCCCACGGAGCGAATTCCCAGGCATGGGAGTTTGCTCTAGCTTCTGCCATGCGTTTCGTCCACCTGGCCGACGTCCATCTCGACACCTCCTTCGCCGGCCGTTCAGCGACCGTGCGACGTCGACTCCGGGAGGCGTCACGGGAGGCCTTCCGCCGCACCGCTGACCTCGCGATACGAGAGGACGCCAACGCGCTCCTGATCGCTGGCGACCTCTTCGACGGCGATCGGCTCTCCTTTCAGACCGAGCGTTTTCTCCTGGAGCAGATGCGACGCCTGGAGCAACATGGTGTCGCCGTGGTATACGCGACGGGCAACCACGACCCGGGGTCGCCGCTCTCGGGCCCGCGCGCCCTGGATTGGCCGGGCAACGTGCATGTCGCCTGGGACGCCACCCCCAAGCGTATCCTCATTCACGACCGGGAAGGCGAGCCCGTGGGTTATGTGTCGGCCGCGGGCCACGCCAGCGACCAGGAGAAGAGGGACCTCTCTCGACTTATTCCCGCGCCCAAGGGCGACCTACCAGAAGTGGCGCTGCTGCACACTCAGGTGCATTCATCCCTCGGTGCAGAAGAGCATCACGCCTACGCGCCTTCGGAGCTCACGTATCTCATCCGTTCCGGCTTCGACTACTGGGCGTTAGGCCACGTGCATGTCCGGCAGGAGCTCAGCCTGGACCCTCCCGTCGTGTACGCAGGAAGCCTCCTGGGCCGTACGCACACCGACACGGGAGCGCGCGGAGCGCTCTTGGTCGACGTCACCGACCGGGAGGCTCCGGAGATCTCTTTCCGGGCGCTGACGCCGATCCGGTGGGAGACGATCACGGTCGACCACCTGGAGGGGGCCGACTCCCTCGACCGGCTCGAACAACGCGTCGCAATCGTGTGGCGCTCCTTCCGCGACGGTCAGGCGACTGCACCTGAAGTCGAGTGGATGCTTCGTGTACAGCTGGCCGGTCCTTGCCCTCTGTGGAAGGAGCTCCAGGACGAGGAGAACCGGGACGTATTGGCTCGGGAGTTGGCAGAGGTGCTGGCTTGTCTCGACGTCGTGATCATGGCGGAACGGGTGCACCCGGTCATTCCCATCCACGAGCATCGCATCCGCACCGACGTGCTGGGCGAGACCCTACGTCTCAGCGAATCGATCCGTCGGGGTGAAGCGCGGCTGACCGCGCTCGAGGCCGGCACGCTCGCGGGCGTCACCTCCGAGGACCCGGCGGCCGTCGACGCATACGTGCGCGAATTGCTGCGAGACGCGGACGGAGAGCTCGCTGCGCGGCTGCTCGGCTCCGAGGGCGACGCGCCGTGAGGATCGAGCGCGTCCAAGTGCGCGCATTCGGGCGACTCAACAACTTCGACTCGGGCGCAGCTGCCCTGCCCGGACTCGTCGTGGTGCTGGGCCCGAACGAAGCCGGCAAGTCGACGCTCTTCCACTTCCTCACCACGATACTCTACGGGTTTCACCCTGCTTCCAGGGAGGGGAACCCCTACCTGCCCTGGAACGGTGAAGACGCAGGTGGCAGCGCACGCCTGCGCCTGGACGGAGAGGGTTGCGCCGAGGTCGAGCGCCATTTGCGTTCCCAGCCGGGGGGAAGCCTCACGATCGACGGGCGGATCGATGAGCTACGCAACCGTGCCCTCCCCTGGGTCGATCACGTGCCGCGCTCGGTCTTCCGGCAGGTCTTCGCTGTCACGCTCCGGGATCTCGCGGGCCTGGACTCCGAGACGTGGGCGCGCATTCAGGATCGTATCCTCGGCTCGATGGGAGCCACCGACCTATTGCCCGCACGCAGCGTCGCGGACGGGCTCGAACAGGAGGCCGGCGCGCTGTGGCGCCCGCACCGACGCGGGAATCAGCGTGTCAGAAAACTGCAGGACCAGATGCGCGCCCTGCGTTCGCAGGGCCGGCAAGCACTCGAGCGCGACAGGGACATCAGGGCGCTCGCCGAGGAGCTCGAGCGCACCAGGACCGAGCTGTACGCAGCTCGTGAGGCAAGAGAGCGAGAGCGCGTTGCGGTGGAGCGCGTGCAGACCCTGGCTCCCGTCCGAGCCCAGCTAGTGCGCATCGCGACGCTTAGGGAGGAGGGAGGGGCACGGGCGGCACTAGAATCGCTGCCGTCCGACCCTGTGGCACACCTCCGGGCGCTCGAGGCCCGAGTCGCCGAGTTGGCGGATCGGACGGCGGAGATCGACCGGGACCTGCAAGAACCGGAAGCCGGCGTCGCGATGTACGACGAGCGAGCCCGGTCGCTGCTCGAGTGCTCAGAGGAGGTCGAGTCCTTCCTGGCCCTCGCGAGCGGCACGCTCTCGGATCGCGCGCGCCGCCAGGAGCTGCAGCAAGAGACGAGCGACCTCACGCGTCGGATCGAGGAGTTGGGCGGGGAACTACTGGCGGCTCCTCTCGCCGAGGCTGCGCAGGCAGCGATCTCGGTGCTGTCCGCGCGGGCGCTGCGCGCCCGAGTCCGAGATGCTCACCGCGCCCGCGACGAGCGACGCTTGCTCGATGGCGTCGATCCCAAAACCGCAGACGCCGGGAGGAGCACGCCCGCCGTAGCCATGCTGATGACGTTGTTGGGGATCGCCCTGGTGGTGTCAGGCTCGCTCTCGGACCTCGACACGTTGACGGCGCTCGGCGCGGCAGGAGCTGCAATCGGGCTCACCCTGGTGATTCAGTGGCAGAGAGCCCGAACCGCCGCCGCGGCGGCAGGGGCTGGTGCCAATCCCGACTCGGCACTCGCTCGGGCGCGGCATCACCAACGGGAGACCAAGGAACTCGTTCTCGAGCTTCTGAAAGACATCCCCACTGAGCCCGCTTTGCTCGACGAGCCGTCGGAGGGCCTCGCCTCCGACTTCGAACGCCTTCAAGGGCTCCTGAGGGATCAAACCGAGCGGTCCCGTGAGAGAGATGAGCTAGAGCAGCGCGTCGACCGCGTAGATGCGGAGGCGACTGCTCTCGCCCGGAGTCTCGGGCTGGAAGCGCCGCTCGGCGCCGAGGCCCTGACCCACCTTCTCGACAGAGAGCTGCGCCGCGCGGAGCGACTCCGGGAGGGCGCAGCGGCGGCCGACCGCGAACTGCGACGTCTGCGCCGCGAGCAGGTGCGACTCGCGACGGAGCTGGAGGAAACGGATGCCGCGCTGGCGGCGTTCGCCGACTCCATGGTCGCTCTGGGAGGAGGCGAACTGCAGCGGGGGGTCGATGCCACCACCGCACGACTCGCCGCACACACGCGAGCCGACGAACTCGAGGACGAGCTGGAGCGCTCACATCCGGATCTTGGCGACCTGCGCGGCCGCATCGCAGCCTCTGAGGAGGCCGACGAGTCGTGGACTATGGACGAAGACGACCTCGCAATCCGCCGCGCAGGCGTCGAGCAGCTGAGTGAGCAAATAGAGCTCCTGGCCACCGGCGCAAAGGGGCTCGACCGCGACATCGCACACCTTCAGGAAGAGGAGACCGTGGACGCCGTCGACGGCGAAATCGCCAGCCTCCAGGATGAGGAGGCGCGACTCGTGCGAGAGCGCGACCGGCGCTGGGTGCTAGCCCAAGTCATCCGTGACGCCGATCGGCGCTTCCGTGAGGAGCACCAGCCAGACCTGATCCGGCGAGCCGGTGCGTATCTGAAGCACCTCACGGGGGGACGCTACGACCGCATCCTCGTCAACGAGGCAAGCGCCGGTGACGTATTCCAGGTGCTCGGGCCGGGCCTTCCGGCGCCGGTAGCGCTCACTCCGCCCGTCTCCACCGGCACGCTCGAGCAAGCGTACCTCTCGCTACGACTCGCAATCGTCGACCATCTCGATCAGGGAGGCGAGCGACTTCCCCTTTTCGTCGACGAGGTCTTCGTCAACTGGGACCGGGAGCGCCGCAGCAGAGGCATCGAGGTTCTGGGCAGCCTCTCGCGCAGCCGGCAGCTATTCGTCTTCACCTGCCATCCGGAGCTGGCTGAGCAGTTCAGCGGCTGCGGGGCGGTAGTGCTCGAGTTAGAAGCCTGAAGACCCAGGAGCTTCCCCTTCACGTAGAGGCGCTCGGCCTGGAGCCCGCGCCCGACGTGGACGCGGTGCTCATGATCCACGGTTATGGGGCTTCCGCCTTTTCTTGGCGCTATTGGGCACCTCGGCTCGCGCAGCGTGCCCACGTGGTGCTCGTCGACCTCAAGGGGTCGGGAGCGGCACCCAAGCCGGACGACGGGGAGTATCGACCAGAGGACCAGGCCGAGTTGCTCCACCGACTGGTCGTGCAAAGAGATCTCCGGCGACTCACGATCGTTGGCCATTCGCTCGGCGGCGGAATCGCTCTACTGTTGGCTCTGCGACTTCAAGACGAGGACGAGGGGAGACTTTCGCGACTCGTGCTCGTGGCCAGCGCTGCGTACGAACAACGACTGCCACCCTTCGTTGGCCTGGCGCGGTTTCGCTGGCTCGGAGTAGCGCTATTCCGACTCTTCGGCGCACGCCTCGTGATCGAGAAGGTCTTGCGCTCCATCATGTACGATCCGCGGGCAGTCTCCGCCGAGCAGGTCGAAGGGTACGCGGCTCCGCTCGATGACGCCCCGGCGCGGCGCGCATTGATCGACTCGGCGCTCAACCTCGTGCCCGAGGAAATCGACGCACTAAACGCGCGCTTCTCTGAACTTGCCGTGCCCGCACTAATCCTCTGGGGACGACACGATCGCGTGGTCCCGCTGTGGGTCGGAGAGCGGCTGTGCGAAGCATTGCCCAAAGCGACCCTACACGTCTTCGAAGCGTGCGGACACCTGCCCGCTGAGGAGATCCCTGAAGAATCGCTTGCGCGCCTCACTGCCTTCCTGGACGAGACCGTGGCGAGATGAGGGCTACCTGAGCCGCTCGCGAGCGAGCGTATAGAACATCTTCGCTCCGACCTGGAGCGAGGTCGCGAGATTTCCTGAAATCTTCGAAACGCCCTCGCTTCGACGCCGGTGGCTCACCTCGACCTCGACGATGCGCAGCCCCGCGCGCACCGCCCTGATCTGCATCTGCAACGTCCAGCCCCAGTTGCGGTCGTCCATGCGCAGCGCCAACAGCTCGGGGAACGCGACAGCACGAAACGGGGGCAGGTCGGTGAAGAAGTGGCCGAACAACGCGCGGGTAAGCCCGAGTACGAGATGGTTGCCAAAACGAGCGTGCGGTAGGATCGTCCCCAGGTCACCATCGATGCCACGGCGAACGCCGAGCACCATGTCGGCCTCGCCCTTCCGGATCGGAGCGACCACATCGGCTATCTCGTTCGGATCGTCGGCTCCGGCCGGACAGCAGGAGCAGCAGCGTCCGGTGAAACGCAAACGGGACCAGGAACGCCAGAACCCCCAACATGAGGACGATGACGAGCAGTGCGACGGTATCTGACATGCGACCCCCCAATCCCCCTTCACAGCAGGCGGTTCCGAGCTTCTAGATCGAGCACTCCGCTCGAGCTTCACCATACTCGAATTCGTGGACAGGTAGCCCGCTCGGCACCGAAAGCGGAATCAGGCTTCGCAGCTGATCGGGATGCGCATCCGGGTCCGCCAACGACGTCGCCACAAAAGCGATGATTTGGCTGATCTCCAGCTCGGAGAGGATCTGCGGCTGAGCGATGAGTCCCGTCGCCCGGTCCAGCATCGCTGCGTACGGACCAGGCGAACCCTGCAAGCCCACATCCAGGGCCTCTTGCGAATAGCCCTCCACCATCTTGTATACATCGAGGTGGTGTCGGACCGCCTCGCTCAAGCAGACGTAGGCGCCATTATGCATGAACGTCGGCTGGTAGGCCACGTTGCGCAGCGGCGACGTCCGGAACTTGTACCGGTCCGACGACCTTCCCGTGTGCTGCTCCAGCCCGTAGTCCTCATCGCCTGCGCCATCGAACGGCTTGTTCCCGAATGCTGGCACGACCTGAGGCACCGCGAGCACGTGGGCCTCGAAGTCACTGAACATCTGGTTTGCATACCCGCGCACGATGTGGCACTCCGCGCACATCGCCTCGTCGAAGAACAACCTTCCGCCGGCTTTTTCGTCGTAGCTCAAGGCACTCAGGTCACCACGCACGTACCTGTCGAGCGGAGCATCGGCCCGTACCAGCGTGAACTCGAACTCGGCAATCGCCGCAGCTAGGTGCTCATACCGAATCTCGCCTCCCGCCTCGATGACCTCGAAAGCATCGGCAAAGCGCGAGCGATACTGGACAACATCGACGACCCTGCGGAGGACCTCCGCCCTCATGGCATCGTGGTCGCCCACGAACTCGAACCCGGCCATCTCGACCCGGGCGACCACCGGTGTGAACGCCTGCGCGCCCAGCAGGTGGTCCATTCCCGACAAGGACAGCCCCTCCGGATCGGGAAATGCGAACCCGCCGGAATTGTCGAATGGATCCAGCGAGAGCGCCTCGAAGCGCGAGTCCCACATCAGGCTCGGATAGAACACCGCGTTCACCACGGTCGGGGCCCGTCGTTGATTGTGCGGGCCACGGCGTCCGAGCCCCACCACTCCGTTGTTCTGCACACCGATGGCGATCGAGTTTCCATCGTTGAACGCCGAATTGGGTCCGTGGCAGCCCGAGCAGCTATTGTCGCCCGTCAGAGAGATGATGGGGTCGAAAAAGAGCAGGCGTCCTAGCTCCGCGCGCGCCTGATGGATCGGCCGTCCGAGACGCTCCAGCAGCCTCTCTTCGATCCTGCCGTCGAACTCGCGCTCCTTGAGGTCCGCTTGAAGCCACCAGTCGATGTACGCTTCGCTCAGCGTCTCGAGTTCCGTGGATGCGTCCGGGCGCAGCAATGCGTCGTCGCAGCCTGTAAGCAGGACGCCGAATCCGGCAATGAAGACAGCGGTGCGGATTTCGATCATGGACCGAAACTCGTGCCCACAATCTGACGCCGCAACGGCCCTATCGCGTCAGCGGACGAAGACCAGGAGCAACTCGTCCTCCACGAGTTGCTTGCGGGACGGGCGGTTCTCGAAATTGCCCGCTGTCATTACGGCGACGATGCCGAGCGATGGCATCAATACGATCTCCTGACCGCCCTATCCGGTAGCGAACGTAACGGTGATAGCCTCACCGCCCGCCCGGTACTCGTCGATCCACCAGAGGTACCCGTAGTCGCGGCCATTGCTCGTCGAGATGTGCGACGTCGTGGACGCCCGGATCCAATCCTCGTCGAAGACGCAACGCTCGCCCCAAAGCCCTTCGTTGAGCATCGCCTGGCCCAGCTTGATCATGCCGCGCGGTGTCATGAAGAACCCACCCGCCGTATTGAGACGGCCATCGCTTTGATAGACCGGCTGGATGTCATCGTTCGTAAGCAAGCCGTCCATCACCTCTGCGATCAGGTTCTCGGCGTCGAGGCCCATCGCGTTCAAGGCGATCTCGCCGAGCACCGTGACCCCGCCGCCGTTGTAGACCCACCGTTCGCGAGGAGTGTGCTCGAGCCCCCGGCCCAGTACGAAGGCGACGCCGTCGTCACTGTCGATCTCCTGCCGGCGAAGGTTGGCGGGGTCCGTGTGGGGAGGATCCGACTCGTTCCAGTCGAGACCAGAGCTCTTGGTGAGTAGGTGTTCGATCGTAATCTACTCCTTGCCACCGACCAAGAGGTGCTCGTATCCGGGTAGGTACCTGGAGATCGGGTCGCGTACGCTGCCAATCCATCCCTGTGCGATCGCATGACCGACGAGCAGAGACGTGATGCTCTTGCTCACAAATTGCACCTCGTGGAGATCGGTGCCGGCCCATCCCTCGAAGTACTCCTCCAGCACCAGCAGGCCGTCCTTCATGATGAGCAGGCTGTGCTGGTCGCCCCATGACCCTGCCAGGAACTGGCCGACCAGTCGCTCTGTCTGAACGCGGTCCCCTCCCACCTGCTCGACTCTTGCTGTCGAAATCCCGTCCGCAAGGGCCACCGGCATCCGATAGTTGTAGTCCGCCACCGCGAGGCTCCCGCACGCCGTAGCGGCGAGCAGGGTGGCGAACACGACAGTGAGCGCCGGTCGAATGGATGTTCTTCTCATCGAACACACATCCGCATTTCCTGGTGGGCCCAACTGAGTGCGAGCGCGCAGTCATACACGATTGGGGCGCCGATGATCACGAACCCTCCGCTGCCCACGGTGAAGCCTCCGAGATCGAGGTCGCGCATGAAGACCGGCACGTCGGTGAGCGTCGTGTCGCCGAAGCGCAGCGTGGTGCGATCGTCATCGTCGAGGCCGGTGTCGGCTTGTACGCGCTGGTTGGCCACCACTGTCGGCGTGCCGAGATCCAGAATCGCCTGGTACGCGTTGCCGTCCAACTCGACGCTCAGCCAGACCTCCACTCCGTGCATGATTCGCAGGTCGATAGGCTCGGACAGGGTCATGCCCTCCCACTCGACGACTCGCGCGGTCGGCTTCAACACGAGTCTTCCGCCCGGAACATCGATGAGCACGTCGAACCGACTGAGCGTGTTTGGGCCGACCACACCGGCCAATGTCGTGCCATCGATGGTGAGCATGGAGTCGGGGTACGTCGACAACTCATCGGGCGGAATCGCGATGCCACCCAAAGTGAGCTCGGGATCGTCGCCAAGCCGGGTCGCCGTGGACGCCGTGAGGCCGGTGGGCCAGCCCGTGCCCAGCAGGAACTCCATGGAAGTGCTGTCGTCCGCCTCGATGGGGACGAACAGGCGACCGCGATGCACGTGGAGCTCGACCTCGACGGGCTGCACCGCGGCCGTCTGAGCCGCGGCGGATGATGCCACCGCCGCCATCAACGCGGCCGCAGCCATTGTCAGGCGCCTCGCCATAGTGCTCTCCTAGTTTTCCCTCTGCCGCCACGAATATCGCATGGGCTTCCTTCTCAGGCCTGGAGAATCTGTTCTAGGACGTAGAGCGTACGGGCTGGAGTCATGGACGATCCCCGGAGGAATACCGAGTGGACTGGGACGGAATCGGCACGTTCGCAATGTTCATTGGGACAGGCGGAGTAGGTGTATTCCTCATTCTCCTCCAGGCCTACAAGATGAAGTTGGCCGCGAAGCTGGACCTGGAGCGTCTGCGTCACTCCAGCACTACTTCGGATGAAGTGATCGAGCAGATTCGAGACCTCGAGACCAAAGTCCACCGGCTGACGGAGCGTGTCGACTTCGCGGAACGCCTTTTGGGCGACGGGCACTCGGAACCATCCGAGACCGAGACGGAGATCGCAGCGACGCGCCCGGCGGTAGCGACCGAGTCGCTCATCTACGATAGGCCTTCGTGAATCCGTTTCTGCCATTGGATACGGTGAACGAGCCGTCGGCCTGTGCCGATACCTTGATCCAGTACGCCTGACCGTTGTGGACCGGCCGCGCCGGGGCGCCCTGTCCACGAGCGTTGGTCAGCGGGGCGATCGGCATGGCGGCCTGCACATCGTCCACAGTGTTCGCGATGAACAGACCGGGCACTGTGTACTCCTGGCCGCTCAGCTGCGAGAAATGGAGCTGCCAAAGGTCCTCCAGGCCCGGAGCGGAAAAGAGCACCTGCATCGCCTCGGGCTGTCCGCCTTTGCGCGTGCCGTTGTTCATGATCGCCACACGCGCTTCGATGGCATGAACGAGGACCTCCGCATTCGACGTCGGCTGCCCATGATGGGAGACGACGGACAGATCGACGGTGCCAATCGGATTGTTCGGGCACATGAGCTCGTACTCGGTGTTCGCCGTCAGATCGCCCAGGTGGATGACGCGGAAGTCACCGAACTCTGCGACGATGCCCACCGACTGGGCGTTTTCACCGTTGTCTTCGCGCTGCGCTACGAAATCGGCGCAGTAGCGGTTGCGTACGCCTCTGCCCCTCAACGGCCGGCGCAGGACCTGCTTCGCGGACGTAACGATCGTGACGTCGATGCCGGCCAGGGCAATGCGATCCCCGGGTGTTACAACCGTGTGGCGAGCGCCTCGGTGCAGCGCAGCGTACGTCGTGTTGAGAAACTCGGTCACCCCGGCATTCGATTCGATGCTGGGACCGTGGTCGATGAAGTGGCGCACCGGAACCCGTCCGGCGAGTTCCTCCATCGCTCCCCAGTGGTCGCTGTGCCAGTGCGTCGTGATCAAGTGGTCGATCTCGGCGACTGATGCGTCCCTCATGGCACCCATGATGCGACCTGCATCTCGCGCGGCGTTCTGTCCGCCGTTCCCGGTATCGATCAGCAGCGATTCACCGGCCGGTGAGACGAGCAGGGTGGCGCCCCCGCCTTCCACGTCGATCAGGTAGATCTCGAGCGTCTCCTGCGCCTGCGCAGTGGCTGCGGAGACGCCCAGCAAGAGGGCTAGCGAGATGGCCGAGAAGAGCTTCGAATGGGCCGACGATTCGCGCTGCGTCATGGCACGGTCCTCCCCTGGTACGTCCGGCGTCCTTTGCTTGTGGGCGAAACGTAGGCGAGTGATAGGATCGGGGCATGTGGCGAGAACTCGTTCCACCTAGGCCTTGGTTGCTCGCAGCCGGACACCCCACCTACGATGCGTCGGTGAGCTATTGGCTCAACCATGATCTGCGCTCAGGAGACCGCATGAATCCGCGTGCCCTTCCGGTTGCTTTGCTCCCGATGGTTCTCGCGGCCTGTGGCGACAGGACGTCCCCCATCCTGGAGGAGCTCGCGATCACCGCAAACGCCAACCCCTCCGCACCTTTGGCGGCATCGGTCCTCGTCCGCACCAACGATGGCGAGCGCGCCTCCCCGTCCGTCGGCCGCGAGCTCTCCGACTGCTTCACCAGCTAACTCGTGGCGGCGGCCCCCTTCCGTGAGCACGAACACGCCATGGTCCCAGGTCGCTGCAAGTACTGTCGGGGGCGTCATCATGGACCATGTGATACGAAGCCCGGCCACGCTTGGCTATGCCCTCAATGGATTGCAAACGTGCACAGCGTCGACGATCCGTGGCACGTCATCCCCAGGTAATCTCCACAGGACTACATAACTGACAAATACCCGCTTACCCCCCATGCAGCTTTGGCGTTCGTGCTAGGTCGTTCGGTAAGAGAGCACCAACGTTTCGATAGCGGGGAAGGGTATCGCCTAGGCCGCCACGATATCCGCCGTCCACGTAATCTCCACCGAATCCTTGATGCTCTGCGCCGTCGGACACTTGCTCACGTGCGTCTCCAGAGCACGATCCACCTTGTCCCGCGGGGCGTCTGCGGGCAGACGCAGCGTGTAGTGCACATGGATTTTCGTGAGCAGGATGATCCTGTCCACGATTTCGTTGGTGCCTTCCGCTATGCAGCTGATGGCGTCGTTCGCTACCTGAATCCCGCGCACTTCCAGTGCGCCGTTGAGAGTCCCGAGTAGTCAGCCGGCTGCGGCTGCGACCAGGTAGTCAACCGGAAGCGGTAGGTCGGGCTGCGAGTCGAGTCCGTAGTGGGCCTTGATCGGCCCATGCACGCCCATCTCAAGGGCGGTTCCGTCCTCGAGCGTCGCCCGCCGATGGAGGCCGTCGATCTTCGCGACCGTCGACCGAGTGGTGTACAGCGCCTCACTCATGGCATCTCCTCAGTCTGTGTCTTCAGCATATCGCGTCCAAGGATCGGCCCCACCGGGCTCATAGCCCTTGCAGTCGATCACCGGGAGCGGTGGGTACTTCGGGAACTGTGCATCGTCCTTTGCTCGGCCACAAAGATAGAAGCGCGATCGTTTTCTGTTTCCGGTCACCCTGTGATGCAGGCAGTCCCGGCATTGGCCGACCGAGTCGAAGTCGCTGATGTCACCGGGCTTCATGCGCGGATTCCTATGTATCCAACCTGCCGTTCACGGTCGCCGCCGCGATGCGAGAACAGCCCGCTCTCGCCGCAGCGAGTGCAGTGTTCGGACACCGTGATCTGGTCCTGCGCAACGCCAGCATCCACCGCTCTCTGAGCGAGCACGGCGCGCAGGTCGATCGGCGCGGGGTTGGCGGGCACTGGTTGCTCCAGTGCCTCGAACACTTCGCTTCCTACTTCGTAGCAGTCCCCGCAGATCGCTGGGCCCAGATGCAGGTGAATACGAGCCGGGTCCGAGCCGACACTCTCCTGCATGACCTCCAGACCCCGTTCGAGCACGCCTGATGCGGCTCCGCGCCAACCCGCGTGCAACGCGGCCACCGCGCGCTTCTTCGGGTCGACGACGAAGATCGGCACGCAGTCAGCGGTGCTCACGCCGACGAGTACGCCGGCCTCAGCAGTCACGTGCCCGTCACAAGTCTCGCATATGTGCAGACCCGGCGGCCCCGGTAGGTGGAAGCGCACGTTAGCACCATGTACTTGCTGCGCGTGCACGACGCGCGTCTGGCCAGTGGCTGCGCGGAGGCGCTGCCAATGCTCGAGCACGTGTCGGGCCGGTGAAGCGTCGCTGAAGAGACCCAGGTCGAACGGCCGCTCCGGTTCGGGCCCCCGGGTAGTGCACCCCTGGATCAGCCAAGGAAAAGCCGCCCTCCAAGGCGCATGCACGAGGGCGGGCGGCGCGTCGATAGAGACCTCGCGGACCTTCATACTCGCACTCCTACGCGCCCGCCATTTACGGTAGTTTCTGGGTCCCCGACTAGAGCGGATTACCTGACGATGGACAACCCACTCTTCGACAGTCTGAACACCGCCTACGCTCAGGAGATGTTCGAGGAGTACGCGCGTAACCCTGAAGGGGTCCCGCCGGAGTGGCGCACGCTTTTTGAGACGCAAGGCACGCAGGCGGTCGCGGAAGGGCTAGTCGTGCCCGACCAATTGAACGGCCACCGGGCCGGCGCCGTCGAGGACTCCGTGACGCCTCAGACGTCCCCGACTTCGAGTGCGGCCGACCACCTTCGCAATGCGTTGCCGGTCGTGTCTCGCGCGACCGCGTTGGTTCAGGCCTTCAGGGACCACGGACACCAGCTCGCTCGTATCGACCCGCTGGGCAGCGAACCCGTCGGACACCCCCAGCTGACGCCAGCCTTCTTCGGTACCTCGATGGAGGAACTAGCCGCGCTACCCGCCTCGCTCGTGATGGACGAGAGCGATGAGGGCCGCTCGGTCGCGGATGCGCTTTCCGACCTCAAGCACATCTACGCGGGCAGCATCGGCTACGAGTTCGAGCATCTCGACGACCACGTGAAGGTGGACTGGCTTTGGCAGCAGGTGGAATCACGGAGCCACCTGCCGGAGATGAGCCCCGAGGAAAAGCGCGCGCTGCTCCGTCGTATCTCGGAGACGGAAGGCATGGAGCAGTTCCTTCACCGCGCCTACCTGGGCCAGAAGCGCTTCTCCCTGGAGGGGAACGACGCGCTGGTGCCCATGTTGGACCTGGCTATCGAGCTGGCCGCGCGTAAGGGCGGCCGTGAGGTCGTGCTCGGCATGGCGCACCGGGGCCGCCTCAACGTGCTCACACACACGGTCGGCGTCTCTTACGGCGAACTGCTCGCGGAGTTCGAGGGCCCGTCCTACAAGGGCGGACAACTAGACATCGCAGGCACAGGCGACGTGAAATACCACCATGGCGCCCAGAACGAGAGAGAGATCGACGGGGTCGGTACCATCCTGGTTCGTTTGGCTCCGAACCCGAGCCATCTCGAATTCGTGAACCCCGTTGTCGCGGGAATGGCACGCTCGCAGCAGTTCGAGAGCGGCAGCAAGGACGCCGAGCCCGACTTCCACGCTGTGCTCCCGATCCTGATGCACGGAGACGCGGCCTTCGCCGCCGAGGGCGTAGTCGCTGAGACGCTGAACATGGCGCGGCTCAAGGGATACAGCGTGGGCGGCACGCTCCACATCATCGTAAACAACCAGGTCGGCTTCACTACTGACCCGCATGATAGTCGCTCGACTGTCTACTCGAGCGACCTGGCCAAGGGCTACGGAATCCCCGTCGTACACGTGAACGCCGATGATGCCGAGGCGTGTCTCGCAACGATCCGGCTCGCCATGATGTACCGCGCCCACTTCCAGGATGACTTCCTGATCGACCTCGTCGGGTATCGCCGGCACGGCCACAACGAAGGCGACGAGCCAGCGTATACGCAGCCGCTCAAGTACAAGAGGATCGCCGCACATCCAACCGCTGGAACGATCTACGCGGACCAGCTGGAGGCGGAAGGAGTCTGCAGCGCGGCGCAGACGCAGACCATGCACGAAGAAATCGCCAGTCGTCTGCGCGAAGCTCAAGATCAGGTGCGTGATTACGAACCGGTCGGCGACGACGGGCCCGACGACGAACGCGAAGTGCCCGTGCTGCCAAAGAGCACAGGCGTCGACCTGGAACTGCTCTCACGAATCAACGACACGACGGTGGAGCTGCCCGAGGGCTTCACGCCCCATCCGAAGCTGTGGAGGCAGCTGGAGCGCCGCGCCAAGGACTTCGGACTCGAGCGCACGCTCGACTGGGGCCACGCGGAGACTCTGGCGTTCGGTTCTCTGCTCGCAGCGGGGATACCGATTCGCTTCACGGGCCAGGACATCCAGCGCGGCACGTTCAGCCATCGGCATCTGGTGCTGCACGACGTGGAGACCGGCGAGCAGTTCACCCCGCTGCAACAGGTCTCGGACGCGCGACTAGAGCTCTACAATTCGCCGCTGACCGAGACCGCAGTTATAGGCTTCGAGTATGGCTATTCTGTCGCAGCAGACACCGACGTCGTCCTGTGGGAGGCCCAGTTCGGGGACTTCGTGAACGTCGCCCAAGTCATGATCGATCAGTTCCTGTCGTCCGGGCGTGCGAAATGGGGACAGTACTCGCGGCTTACACTGCTTCTGCCGCACGGGTACGAAGGCCAAGGACCAGAGCATTCGAGCGCGCGCCTAGAGAGATTTCTGCAGATGTGCGCCGAGGAAAACATGCGGGTCACCTACCCGACGACTCCGGCCCAGTACTTCCACCTTCTCCGCCGCCAAGCGCTGCGACGCCCCGAGCGCCCGATGATCGTCATGACTCCGAAGAGTCTCCTGCGACACCTCATGGCATCCTCGACCGTCGCTGAGCTCACGGAGGGTGGATTCCAGCACGTCCTGGACGATCCGACCGTGGCGGACCCGAATGCCATCGAGCGGGTCGTGCTCTGTAGCGGGAAGATCTACTACGATATCCAATCCCACGAGCGCCGCGCCGAAGCGACCTCGACAGCGGTGACCCGGCTGGAGCTGCTCTACCCGTTCCCGGAAGACCCTCTCACGGAGCTGCTCGCGCGCTACCCTGGTCTCAAAGAGGTGATCTGGACCCAAGAGGAGCCCCGCAACATGGGCGGACTCACCTTCGTTGGCCCACGGCTGCGAGCGGTGGTCCCGCGCAAAGTGCCGCTCAACTACGTCGCCCGCCCCGAACGCGCCAGCCCCGCCGGAGGAAAAGCCAAGGACCACGCTTCGGAACAAGCCACCCTGGTATTGGACGCCCTAGGGTTAAGCGAGAAATAGCCAACCCGCGCCCCAGGCGAAGCCAACGGGCGAAACACCCCCACAGCAAGCACTCCAGGCAGTGACCCGCCCGCGTACCCGCCCCAGATGGCACACGAACGTCCAGGGACGACCACAACAGGCACTCCAACCCAGTGCCACAAGTCCCGGGGGGACACGCGGCGTTCCCCATCGTGGGTATCCGGCGTCGGGATAGTTCGTCCGGTCCGACGCCGCTAAGCGCAGCCTCAGCCCGCCTGTAGCCCAAGAACGGCACTGGCGGAGCGGCCCACGAAGGGGAACGCCGCGCGTCTCCCCGGGAACCTCACCCCCACTCCAGCAGGATCTTCCCGAAGTTCCGGTTCGACTCCATGTAGCGATGGGCGTTGGAGGCCTTGGCGGCCGGGAATACCGTGTCGATGACGGGCTGCAGCGCACCGTCGTCGAAGCCTGGCAGCACCTGCGTCTCGAAGGCTCGGGCGAGAGCGGCTTTCTCTTCCACGGGGCGGGCGCGTAGCACGGTGCCTCGGATCGACCCACGACGGCCCATGAGTGCTCTCAGGTCGATCTCGGCCTTGAGGCCACCCGGGACGCCCACCACGATGTGCCGGCCGCGCTGCGCGAGTACTCGCTGGTTCCCAGCCAGGTAGGGTCCTCCGACCAAATCCAAGATGACGTCCACGCCCCGGCCGCCGGTGAGCTTCATGATGAGTTCCGGCCAGCCCGGCTCGGCCACGACCCCGTGCGTGAGACCGAGCTCTGCCGCGCGCTCGAGCTTCGCGGGTGTCCGGGACGTGCCGATTACGGTGACCCCGGCCCGAGCGCCTAGCTGCAGCGCCGCAGTGCCCACGCCGCTTCCCACCGCATGCACGAGCAGGGTCTCATCCTTGAGCAGGCCCTCCTGAACGAAGGCGGCGTCGAAGGCGGTCATGAAGACCTCGGGAACGGCGCCTACTTGAACAAGATCCAGGTTTGCGGGCGCCGCGACCGCGGTGCTCGCGCTCTCGACGACGAACTCGGCGTACCCACCCCCGCCGGTGATGCCCATGACCGCATCGCCGACCGCGAAGCGATCGACCCCATGCCCCACAGCCTCGACCGTGCCCGCGTACTCCAGGCCGAGGACCTGCTCGCTGTAGCCAGCGGGTGCCGGGTAGCGGCCTTCGCGTTGCAGCAAGTCTGCGCGGTTCACGCCTGACGAAGCGACGCGTACGAGCAAATCTCCATCGCCCGGTGCGGGTCGCTCGACCTCTTGCATCTCGAGAACGTCTGCGTCGCCTGGTTCGCGCATGACGATCGCGCGCATGGAGTCACTCATGGAAACACTGTAGTCCTTATCTGGCCGGCCGACTACCTTGGCGGTCCCATGAAACTGCCCTTCGAGCTAGTCCAGCCCCTCGTCTTCTTCGATCTCGAGACCACGGGTCTCGACGTGAAGAACGACCGAATCGTCGAGCTCGCGCTCATCAAGGTCACGCCCCAGGGAGACGTGCTCGAGCGCGTGAGACGGTACAATCCGGGCCTACCGATTCCCCCCGAAGCCACCGCCGTACACGGCATCACCGACGCCGATGTAGCCGACGAGCACCCGTTTTGCCGAACCGCCAGGAGCCTCAACGACGAGCTGCTCGCTGGCTGCGACCTGTGCGGATTCAACATTCGACGCTTCGATCTGCACATGCTCATCGCTGAGTTCAAGCGCTGTGACATTCGCTTCACCCTGGACGGCCGTCGCGTGCTCGACATGCAAAACATCTTCCACCGAGAGGAGCCACGAGACCTCTCCGCCGCAGCCCGATTCTATCTGGGCCGCGAGCACGAAGAAGCGCACAGCGCTCTGGGCGATATCCGGACGTCGGCAGCGGTGCTCGGTGCCCAGCTCGAGAGGTATCCGCACCTACCGCAGGACCTGGACGCGCTGCACGCCTATTGCGACGAGTTCTCTCCCTTCCGCACGGAGCTCGACCGCTGGTTCGGCACCGCCGAGGAGGGACATGTCTTTCGGCGTGGCAAGTACAAAGGCGAACCACTGGCGCAGGTCGCGGCCAAGTCGGCGGACTACTTACGCTGGATGCTCGGCGTCGACGACATGGACGAGGACGTGCTGTCGCTCGTCCAGGAAGCAGTCGCCGCCCGCGCCCCACCCGAATTGCCGCTTTCAGACCCGACGAACGGGAGTGAATCAGCATGACCGAAATGAGCCGTCTCCCCAGCACCCTGCTAGCCTGCGTCGCGCTCGCTTCCACCTCTCCATCGCTATCGGCCCAGACACCGATCACGAGCGAGGACATGGTCAACTTCCACCCGCGCTCGATAGGTCCGGCGGTAACCGGGGGACGTGTGCACGACGTGGAGGCAATCCCGGACGACCCCTCTACGATCTACGTGGCGTCCGCCTCGGGTGGCCTCTGGAAGAGCGTCAACCGCGGTCAGACATGGATCAACGTCTTCGAAGACAAGCCGGTGAGCACGTTCGGAGACGTGGCACTCGCTCCCTCCAATCCCGAGATCATTTACGTAGGGACCGGCGAGCAGCAGAACCGGCAGAGCACGTCGTACGGAAACGGCGTGTACCGCTCAGACGACGGCGGCGACTCTTGGCGGCACCTCGGGCTCGAGGAAACGCGGCACATCGGAAAGGTGCGCATCCACCCCACCAACCCCGACGTCGCTTACGTGGCCGCTCTAGGCAACCTGTGGGCGCCGTCCACGGAGCGTGGCGTCTTCAAGACCACCGACGGCGGTCGCTCGTGGAGCAAGGTCTTGTACATCGACGAGCACACGGGTGCGGTGGACCTCGTGATGGACGCCTCCGACCCCAACACACTGTACGCCGCGACCTATCAGCGTCAGCGGCGTGCGTGGGGCTTCAACGGTGGCGGGCCTGGCAGCGGCATTTACAAGACGATCGACGGTGGAGCCAACTGGAACGAGCTCGGCGGCGGTCTGCCCGCGGGTGACAAGGGTCGCATCGGCATCGCGATCTCGGAGTCGAACCCGCGCGTGCTCAACGCGCTCATCGAGCACGCCGACAGGGATCTTCAAGGCACCTACCGCACGGAGAATGGCGGACTCACCTGGGACCGCGTGAACGCTCTCAACGGCCGCCCCATGTACTACTCGCACATCTTCATCGACCCCAACGACGAAGACCGAGTCTACGAGCTCGCGACGGACTCCTATGTGAGCCGTGACGGCGGCCGCACCTTCACGGAGATCGCCCGACGACCCACCTACGATGTCGGTATGCACGCCGACCACCACTCGCTTTGGATCGATCCGAACGACTCGGAACACCTCTACCTGGCCGGCGATGCAGGCCTGCACGAGAGCTACGACGGAGGCACCAACTTCCAGCGGATCAACAATTTCCCCATCGCCCAGTTCTACGCACTCGCGGTCGACATGCGTGATCCGTATTGGGTGTATGGTGGGCTCCAGGACAACCACTCGTTCATGGGACCTTCGCAGACGCGCCGTTGGGCCGGCATCCTCAACGACGACTGGATGCAGTCCGGCTTCGGCGACGGCATGTACTGGGCAGCCGACCCACGGGACTCCCGATACTCCTACGGCAGCTCCAACGGCGGCAGCTACTTCCGCTACGATACCAGGACCGGCGACATACTCGACATCTCGCCCATCGAGCCGCCCGGAGAGAACTACCGCTTCGACTGGACGTCGCCGATGATGCTCTCCCAGCATGATCCGGACGTGCTCTACGTGGCCGGCAACCGGCTCTTCATCTCGCACAACCGCGGCTCTTCGTGGCAGCGCACGGAGGACCTGAGCCGCCAGATCGACCGCGACGAGCTCGACATAATGGGGGTCAAGGGTCGCGACATCACGATCTCGAGAAACGACGGCACCGGCAGCTTCGGAGAAGCCGTGACCTTGGACGAATCACCCATCGACCCGAGCGTGCTGTGGGTGGGGTTCGACGACGGCAATCTGCAGGTGAGCCGCGACGGGGGAGCGACTTGGAGCGAAGTCTCCCGCAACGTTATCGGAATCACCGACGGCACCTACGTGAGTCGTATCACGGCCTCGTATCGTTCGCCGGGCACCGCGTATGCCGCGTTCGACGGCCACCGCGACGGGGACTTCGCTCCCTATGTGTTCCGCACTGAGGACTTCGGCGGATCGTGGCAGCCGATTCAGTCGACGCTGCCCGAACTCGGCGTCGTGAACGTGATCGTCGAGCACCCCGACAACCCCGACGTGCTCTTCCTCGGCACCGAGCACCACGCGTTCGCGAGCACGGACGCCGGCGCGAGCTGGGCGCAGATCCCCAACCTACCGACCACCCACTACGACGACATGCTCATCCACCCGCGCGAGAAGGACCTGGTGCTCGGTACTCACGGTCGGTCCTTCTGGATCTTGGACGACACGCGTGCGCTCGCCGAGTGGGGCAACGCCTCCGGACCCGTGACGGTCTTCTCGGCGGACCGGAGCACGATCCAGGTCTACCGCAAGGACACCTCGTACCGCGGCCAGGCCGCGTTCGCAGGCACGAATCCGGTCGATGGCGTCGAGATCACGTACAAGTTGGGCGCCGGTGGCGGTGACGCCACGCTGAGCGTCACCAACGCCATGGGCACGACCGTGCGCGAGATGCGCGTCCCGTCCTCGGCGGGCACACACAGGGTCAACTGGGACCTGCGTCACCCCGCTCCCGGCAGCGCCGACACCTGGCAGCGCTTCATGAACCCCGAGCTCGCGCGTTCGATTGCGGATCGCGGTCCGTGGGTCTCACCCGGTACCTACGTGGTCACGGTGAACGCCCGTGGCGCCACCGCCTCCACTCAAGTGGTAGTACGAGGCGACCCGGAAATGCCCATTACGGTAGCGATGTACGAGTCCCGCGAACGCTTCATGCTCGAGGCGCTGGCACTCACGGACGAAATCAACACGTACAGGAGCGAGAACGGCTTCGGCGGCGGCGGCAGGGGCCGAGGGGGCCGAGGTGCGCGTCTTCCGATCGATACACCGGCGGGCAAGCTGGCAGCGGCGGCCCGGACGGTTCAACAGGTATACAGCGCGCTCAACGGCGGTGGTGTACGACCTGGGACCCTGTATCCGCCAACGGAGAGCCAACGTGCGGCCGTCCAGAATGCGAGGGCGCTGTTCGAAGAAGTGCGGGGAGGCTAGCCGGCGCAACCGCTACCGGCGTCTCCCGGAAGGCCGCTTGGTCACGACCTCGACCGCTCCCAAGCGACCAGCATCTCCGTAACGGAAGAACGCATCGGTCGGCGTGAGCACGCGAATGCTCTCGATCTCGTTCGGATTCTGGTTGAGTAGCATATCCGCTACGTCAGCCGGAAGCGTCGGCGCCACGTCGGCAACGAAATCGCTGGTGGAGGGGGGCGCATAGATCACCACGCCATCCATCACCAGCAATGCCGGGTGACACCCGCTGCCGAGGTCCCTGAGTTCCTGGATCGATGGGCGCCGCCGGCTCGATTGGATGCAGAACTGCATGCCGCCCCTGCCGTTCTGCTGGCGGATCTGGAGCCTCGGCGGCGCCTTTGTGCGCAGGACTTCGAGCATGCGGCTATTGCGCTGCGCGAGCCTCTCAATCGCCTCGGGCCCGATGAAGTCAGAGCCGCGGCCCGTGGTGAGCGCCTCGATTTCTCCGCGGGGTCGAACGTCGACGGCTACAGCACGCAGCTCAATGGGACGCGGCGTGAGGTTGAGTGCCAGAACATCGCCGAGCACGATCGGCGTAACCGCCGCTAGCGCGTCGTACGCGAAGTGGTACGTGCTGATGATCTGAGAGCCGCGCGGCACAGCGTCGAATCGGAAGTAGCCCATGGAGTCCGTCAGCACCGCGATGCCGAGATCCGGGAACTGGACGATCACGCCCTGAACCGGCAGCCCGGAATGGCCGTCGAGCACCTCGCCCTCGACCCTGATCTGGGCCTGTGCTGGTACGGCGCAAACCAGCGCCGCGACCACGGCCACTCCCCGCCACGCGCGCATGCCGCGCTTCGTCATGGTCCCACCTCCACACGTGTCCTAGCTGTCCCTAACAGTGCACCGTCTCCGCCCAGGCCGAAGGAGTGACCTCCGTACAAACATACGCGCTGGCTCGTGTTCGGTGACGACGCAGCGTCCCCGCCGGCACCATGCAAAAACCGCCCCCTGGCGCGAAGGCCAGGGGGCGGCATGCCCTGTTACCGCCAGTCGACTACGACGTGAAGCACTTCGACGTGCTGTCGATGTTTTCGTTGACCTGGCACTCGTCATCGGAGATCGGGAAGCACGAAGCGCGGCGTGCAACCGTCGCAAAGTACACCACGCCGCCACCATCCAGATGCGGATGGTTCCACCGGTGCAAGTCCCAAAGCCTCCGCCCTTCCAGCCAGTTCGTCAGGTGCCGCTCACGGTCGAGAATATCCCAACCGGTCATCGACGTCGGGTGTGCCCCGCCGCCGTCACCACCTGTAATCGAACCGATCGTCGTCGCGACGAGCGCGCCGAGACCGAAGAACGCACGGACCTCGTTGATCTTCGCCATGGCGCCCACCAGGTCAGCGTTGAGCAGCGCGTTCTCAGCCTCGAGAAGACGCATGTCCGTACCCTTCACCACAGGAATGTCATCGTCCTTGGTGGGGTACTTTTCCTGACGGTAGTGAATCGTCTGACCGTCGGCGCCGTTCCCTGACGGGCAGCCGCTGGATGCGGCACCGCAATCGGTCCACGGAGTACGCGGGTCGCCTGCGCCGTACGTACCGGCGAGCGTTCCCCATGCCGAGATCTCGTGACGGCCATGCGTCTCCGCCCAGATCTGGCTCTCCTCACGACCGGAATTGGACGAATACTCCGCGCCATACACGTAGCTGGTCGGCACCTGCGCCGCCTCCGTCATCGCGTTGGCCCACTGCCCGAGGCCGACGTACGCTCCGGCCATCGCACCATGCGCGGCCGTTACGATGTCCGACGCTCCGGAAGACGAGCCGTGCGACACCGCCTGCTGCAACGCGGGGATGGCCCGTTGGAACGCGGCCGTCCTCGGAAGCGCTACGCCCTCGTCGATCTCCCCGCCCGGCCCTGGAAAATCTGCCGAGTACGGGTTGCTGAAGACGACCTCGCAGAAGGCCTCACCGAACCAACGGTTGGCGAGACCCGCGAACAGGTACGCACGTGCCGTCAGCTTGTTGCCTGAAAAGGTGAACCCTTCGATCTCAGCCATCCGCTGCAGGCCACCCTCGGCCACCCAGCGCGCACGCTGGACGTCCGCCCAGCGACCGTTCGAGTCTTCCGAATCGAACAGACCCCGACGGTACCGTCCCGTCGAGAAGTAACTGCCCGAGCCGACGATCTCGTCAGACAGGATCGCACTCGTGAATGACATGTTGTCATAACCGACGGAGAAGTCGGCGGACATCCCGGTCACCAGGGCGTTGATGCCCTTCAAGGTATTCAGGTCCGCATCGAGAATCCGACCGGGATTCTTGACGTTGAACAGATCGTCGCTACAGCCGGTCATCCCGAACGTGGCCACGAGGGCCACGACGGGGAGCCAGCGGATCTTCATCAGTGATCTCATGATGTTTTTTCCTTATGGCTCTAGAAGTCGATTTTGACGGAGAACTGGAAGCTCCTGATCGGCGGTAGGTTGTAGTACTCCTGCCGGAACAGCACCTCAGCCGACCCGTCCTCGAACGCCTCCGGATCTACACCCTCGTAGTCCGTCCACGTGCCGAGATTGCGACCCTGCAAGCGAACCGTCGCCGCGCGAATGCTCGACGGCAGCCACGCTTCTGGCACACGGTAGCTCAGCGAAGCCGACCGGATCTTGAAGAAGTCCGCCCGCTGCGTCCACATGCCGTAGCGCGTAACGGAACGGTCGCACTGCGCCCGCTCACCAGCGGTCAACGTTTCGCGGTTGCCGGCTGCGATCGCGTCCACCGTGCTGCGGCACATCGGCCACACTTCACGACGAGCGTTCTGGTACGCGGTACCGGAGGACAGCCAGTGTCCACCCATGCCCTCGCCCAGGATGTCGAACGTCAGGCGCTGCCTGAACGTGATCGACGTGTTGAGGCCGAAAGTCCGCGTCGGCGTCGTCGACCCGAGGCACTGCTCCATATAGTCGGGAGCCGCAATCTCGTCCGGGTTCTGCACACGGTCGTGGCAGAACGCCGGAAGCGGGAACTTCACCATCTCGCCGACCGTGCAGCCCTTCCCGATGAAGCCATTACCGTCGAAGTCGGCAGCGCCCGACAACGCCGCTGTGCACTCGATCGGAGCCCGCACGTAGTTCCGCCACCCAACGCCGATGCTCGTGAGTTGACCGAGCGTGTTGACCACCGAAGTGTTCGTCGACAGACGACCACCGATGTCCCACGAGAGGTTGTCCGACGCGATCACGACCGCGTTGATGTAGATCTCGTGGCCCTTGTTGGTGATCTCGCCCACGTTACTGAGCTGGTTGCCCACGAAGCCGGCCGAAGGCAGCTGAGTGACGTTGACCAGCGCGTCGGAGGTGGTCTGGTCGTAGTAGGTGTACTCGAACGTGACTTTGTCGTTCAGCGTCGAACCCTCGAAACCGAACTCGTACTCGAGCGTGCGCTCGGGACCGAGATCAGGTTCTCCGAGGTTATCCGGTGTAACGGCGGGCTGCCCGTTGTCACCAGCAACTGAGCGCCATGTCCGCGCAGCGTCGAACAGGCCCGGAGCTTTTCCGGACTCGCCGACCGCAGCGCGAAGCTTCAGCGTACCGAAGCTCTCGGGGAAGAAGCCTTCGTCGGAGATCATGTAGGCCGCCGAAGCCTTCGGGTACGGCTCGAGTCCGAAGTCCGAACCGAACGCCGAGTGACCGTCGATGCGCAGGCCAGCCGTCAAGAACAGCCTGTCGCCCAGGCCGATCTGCTCCTGAAGGAAGAATCCGCCGGTGGTCACTGTGGCGTTGTACTCACTGAAAATCTCCGTGATCGCGCCGGAGGTCAGAACCTTGTCACCCGGGCCGGCGAAGTCCTCACCGTTGCCGTTGATGCCCGAGCTGAAGTCGTTGTAGAGCTGACCACCCCACGAGAGCGACGAGGCCATGCCTATAACGTCGGCCTGCCAGGTGCCCGCGTAATCCAGCGTCAGCTTGCGGAACGTGCGGTCGTCGACTTCACGCGTCCCGAGTTGCTTATAGAAGAAGCCCCACGGCCGGGTTTCCCGGTAGGTGTTGCGGGTCCAGTCGATCCCGGTGTTCAGGCGATGGCTCATGCCGCTGCCGGGATTGTACAGAATGTTCAGACCCGTAACGAAGTGGTCGTTCAGGTTGTTGAGCTCCATGACGAGCGTCTTGCCGTCCTCGTCGTTCGTATAATCCGAACCGCCACGGAACACGTTCAACAGCAGACCCTCGGCGTTGTTGCCGTCGGGCAGCCAGTCGATGTTCTTGTGGGAGTAGAACGAGTTGAAGCGGATGTCGAGCTCGTCACTCGGCGAGAACGAGAAGTTGCCGCGTAGGCTGTGGTCAGCCTGGCCCTGGGCGGGGTTGGTGAAGCCGCCGGCCTCGCCACATGCCTTGAGGCCTTCCTCGTTCAGGGAGCACGCATTCGGGTTCATGACACCGCGCTCGTCACCCCAGGACGCCGACATGAAGTAGTTCATGCGCTCGGCACCACCACGTACCGAGAGGTTGTAGCGCTGCTTGTAGCCGTCCTTGAACCAGGAGCCGTTCTCGGGGCAGGACGGGTCGGCCGGGAACATCGAGTCTCCACCGCCCTCGGTGTAGTTACAGTTGTTCAGCCCGAGACCCGTGGGGTTCACATCTGCGTCGGGACCGATGTGGCCGATCGTGTTCATACCCTGATCGATGCTCAGGCTCCACGCCGCTGCGCCGGCGACGCCACGCTTGGTGAAGATCTGAATCACACCACCCGCGGCCTCCGTGCCATAAAGCGTCGTGGCTGCGGCGCCCTTGATGACTTCGATACGCTCGATGTCGTTCGGGTTGATGTCGTCGAACGGATTCGACTGCTGGTTGGCCTCGTCCGAGTGGATGAGCCCCGTTGCGCGCATGCGCACGCCGTCGATGTAGACGAGCGGCGAGTTGCCCTGCGAGATCGAGTTGTTACCCCGCAGCTTGATCGTGCTGCCGGCGCCGATCATGCCGCCGTTTTGCAGCACGGTCGCACCTGTGGTGCGACCCTGTAGAATATCGGCGACATTCGACACCGGAAGCGCTTCGATCTGGGACTCGTTGATCTGCGTGATCGAGTTACCGATCTCGCGGCGCCTCGCGGACCCCGCGGTCCCGGTCACGACGACACCTTCCAGGCTGATCGCCTCCGAGCGGAGTCGTGCGTCAGAGGTAGCCGTCTGGCCGGCTGCGACCGTGACTTCAATCGTCTCACTGCCATAACCGATGTACTGGAACTGCACTGAATGCGTACCTACCGGCACGTTCAGCAGCAGGAACCGGCCAACGTTGTTGGCCAGCGCACCGATGTCCAGCGACGGGATGCTAACCTGGGCGCCAGCGATCGGCTGCCCGTTGGTGCCGTCCCGCACCGAACCCGTCACGGTGCCAGTCTGCGCTTGGGCCGGAGCCCAGCCGACCATCACCGCAAACGCCGCGACGGTCAGAGTGCGCAATGTCCTGCGGAGGATCCCTTTGCAGACAACGCTTCGGGACATGTTGCCTCCTCACCATAGAATGAATTTGGCCCGCCGCGGACCTCCGCAGCGAGCGGCTCCAATAGAGCGACATGAATCTAGGCCTGGGAAACGCTAAAACACAATAGTTTTCCAGGCCGATCCACCCCACGATATCGATACGGCTGGATCCAAAAAAGATTGCACCGCCCCCGTCCACTGAGACACAAGCTTGAAATATCGACGCAACACGCGCACTTTGCCGGACTTTTCGACATCTTAGCTGGCAAACTGACCCCAATCAGGACCGATCGTCATGCTCTTTTACGCCCACTCAGGCCTTCGCTACCTGGTGCTCTTCGCCGGCATTCTCGTTCTGGGCTACGCCGTGTACGGACAGGCCACGAAACGCGAATACGACAAGACCATGAGGATTCTGGCGGCTGTCTTCACGGGTTCGATCGACCTCACGGTGCTCTTTGGGTTGGCTCATTTGATGAGCGGCGTGTTCTACCCGCAGCTCAGCGGACACATCGCGTCGATGGTGCTCGCCATGGTGGTGGCCCATCTGGTCTCGGCGGTGATGAAACGCCGCCCAATCGCGGAGCGGACGTTCATGCCCTACATCGTCAGCACATTGATCGTGCTGGGGCTCATCGCGACAGGCATCATGGCGATCGGTCGCCCGATCGTAGGCTGATTGCTAGAGACGATGTCTGATCACTAGACTATCGGTCAGCGTCCAAACGAGAAGCTGAACGGAATCCGGAAACCGAGCAGCGGGATCCATGTCTCGTCCACTCCGTCGTCGTCCCCTATGGAATCCCTACCACCGCCCTCGAAGCCCATCACCGCCAGCGCCGCCGCTCCGCCCACGACCAGCGCCGAAAAGAAGAAGCTCTTCCGGTTGTCGATCTCGCGTCGGCTCGTCTGCACGATCGAGCTGCGCGGCACGGAGACCTGCATGAAGGTGGAGGGTGTCTCGACAACGAGGGTCACCGAGTCGCCCATTTGGTTCACGAAGCGACCGCTGACCGAGTTGGTCGACGTGTTCGCGAAGGCGAGCAGTCGCGCCAACTCCGTCTGATCCAGCTCGAGTCGGACCTGATCAGTCGGCTGCAAAGTCGAGAGTTCAGTCGGCTGATAGGAGGCACAGCCCGCCAAGACAAAGGGAACCACGAAGAGAAGCGGACGGAATTTGACCATGTTTCGCGATCACCTTTTGGGTGAACAATGAAGGAAGGGCGGCTACATGAGTAAACGATCTGAATGCGAAAACGTGTCGCGCTGATGCCAACGCGACAAGCCATCCCCCCCTTGACTCGGGTAGGCACCCACCTCGACCATGGCATCGCGCTCGCCGTCCAGAAGGCTCTATGACTCCTGTTCCACCACTCGGTCCTCTCGAGCAACTCCCCACCGCTACCCGCGCCGCTGGTCCACGTGACCTCGGGCTCGTGATGGGTGGTGGTGGCGCTCGAGCGGCGTACCAGGTGGGTTTTTTGAGGTACGTTGCTCGCAACTTTCCCGAGCTGAGAGTCCCGTACGTCACCGGCGCCTCCGCCGGGGCGATCAACGCCGCGCTGCTCGCGTCACATCACGGAAGTTTCCTGCAGTCGGTACGGGAATTGAGTCAGTTGTGGGGCAACCTCACCGTTGCGGACGTCTTCAATGTCGATGTTCGTTCGCTGACGCTGAACAGCTTTCGCTGGCTATGCCAGCTAGCCTCCGGGGGCATGGGAGGTGCACCGCGCGTGAGAGGGCTGGTCGACACACAGCCACTGCGTAATTACCTGACCGAGGTGCTTCATGCGGTCGACGGCGAGCTCACGGGCGTGCGCTACAACCTGGAGCGCGGCCGACTGAAGGCTGTCGCGATCAGCACGTCGTGTTACTCGACCGGACGGTCGGTTACCTGGGTGCAAGGATCCGACATCCGCGCGTGGCAGCGCCCCAGGCGAAGGTCGTTGGCTGCGGTGATGACCGTCGAGCACGTGATGGCGTCCGCCGCGCTGCCACTCATCTTCCCCGCGGTACAGCTCGAAAACGCGTGGTACGGCGACGGTAGCATCCGTCTGACGGCACCGCTCTCGCCGGTACTGCACTTGGGAGCCCGTAGGATTCTGGCAATCTCGACTCGCTATGACGGAAACCAGGATGAGGCCGGGCAGCCGACGATCTACGGGTACCCGCCCCCGGCTCAGGTCGCCGGCACACTTATGAACTCGATCTTCCTGGACCTGTTGGACCACGATGCGCTACGGCTCGAGCGGCTCAATCGGCTACTAGAGAGCCTGCCCCCCGAAAAACGAGACGGCCTCAAGCCGATCCGGCTGTTGACCCTCCGACCCTCACAGGACCTGGGCAGGCTCGCCTACGAGTACGAGCCCCAGCTGCCGAAAGCGTTCCGCTTCCTCATGCGCGGATTGGGAACCAAGCAGACGCGCAGCCCTGATTTCTTGAGCCTGATACTCTTCCAACCGGACTATCTCCAGAAGCTCATGGAGGTCGGAGAGGCTGACGCCGAAGCCCGGGGTGCGGAGATCTTGGAGTTCTTGCGGGAGGACGCATAGCGCGCCCGCCGAAGCCACGCGTACCTGCCCCGTATTAGATTTACAACCATGGCAGACGACAAGAAGCTCGCCACCGAACTCGAAGCCCGAGAGGTCGCCGAGTACGCTCGCGAGCAGGACTGGGAACGGCGCAGCTTCGCGCGTTCGATCTTCGAAGGACGATTCGAGCTGGATCTGATCCACCCCCACCCGGTTCCTGATCCGGAGGAGCAGGAGCGGGCGGCGGAGTTTCACGCGAAGCTGGAAGCGTTCTCCCGGGATCACATCGACGGCGACCAGATCGACCGCGACCGCCACGTCCCCCAGGAGGTTCTGGACGGACTCGCAGAGCTGGGCGCGTTCGGGATCAAGATTCCACGCAAGTATGGTGGACTCGAGCTGTCCCAGCTCTCCTACAATCGATCACTCGAGATCGTCGCCTCTCGATGCGGCTCGACCGGGGCGTTTCTTTCGGCCCACCAGAGCATTGGAGTACCGGGGCCACTCCTGAAGTTCGGTACTGACGAGCAGAAGGAACGGTACCTGCCCCGGCTCGCCGGGGGAGCCCTCTCAGCGTTCGCGCTCACCGAGCCCAACGTGGGATCGGACCCCGCCAACATGTCCACGACCGCGACGCTCTCCGAGGATGGATCGCATTGGATCCTGAACGGCGAGAAGCTGTGGACGACGAACGGGCCACGCGCCGACATCATCGTAGTCATGGCGCGCACGCCAACGCCCGAAGGATCTCGCCGCAAGCCGATCACCGCGTTGATCGTGGAGACCGAGTGGGAGGGCGTCGAGACCGTACGCGAGTGCACCTTTATGGGGCTCAACGGACTCTCCAACGGAGTCCTTCGCTTCACCAATGTGAAGGTGCCACGCGAGAATCTGTTGTGGGCAGAGGGCAAGGGACTGAAGCTCGCGCTCATCACGCTGAACACCGGACGCCTGGCGCTGCCCGCGTTCTGCGCCGCGGCGGGCAAAGGCGCGCTCGAGATGTGCCGAGATTGGGCCGGGTCCCGCGTTCAATGGGGCCGTCAGGTAGGCAAGCACGACGCCATCGCACAGATGCTCGGCAGGATGACCGCTGAAACCTTCGCAATGGAGGCGGTGGTCGAGCTCACATCGGGAATGGCCGACGCGAAGACCTTCGACATTCGACTCGAAGCCGCGATCGCCAAGCTGTGGGCATCTGAAACCGGCCTGCGCATCGTAGACGACGCGCTGCAGGTCCGAGGAGGCCGCGGCTACGAGACGCACGCCTCGCTGCTCGCGCGCGGAGACACGCCGTACCCCGTCGAGCGATATCTGCGTGACATGCGCATCAACACGATCTTCGAGGGCTCCTCCGAAATCATGCGCTTGTTCATCGCCCGCGAGGCCGTGGACACCCACTTAAGCGTCGCTGGTGACATCATCGACCCGAAAGCGTCGGCGGGTCAGAAGCTGGCCGCACTCTTACGGGCGGGCGTGCATTACGCCTGGTGGTATCCGTCGCGCTTCCTCGGCTGGGGCTTTTGGCCGCGCTACGCATCCTTCGGCACACTCGCAGGACATCTTCGTTTTGTCGAGCGGGCTTCTCGCAGGCTCGCCCGTTCGACCTTCCACGCCATGGTTCGATTCGGGCCCGGGCTCGAGAAGCACCAGGCGGTGCTCGGCAGGATCGTCGACATCGGCGCGGACCTGTTCGTCATGACGGCGTCCATCGTGCGTGCGAGAATGCTCACCGACCGGGGTAGTGACGAGACCGGTGCGACCGCGCTCTCAGACCTGTACTGCCGGCACGCCCGACGCCGGATCGCGGCGCGCTTCGACGCCCTCTTCATCAACGACGACGATGCCACCTACAGCATCGCCAGACGCTTCCTGGCGGGCGAGTTCGAGTGGCTCGAGCGCGGCATCGTCTCGCTCGAAACTTACCGTCAGCAGGTCGAGGCGGCCCTGGCCGCCGAAGCCGAGGCCGAGCCTTCCGTCCAGGAACCGGTGCACACGGGTTAGTCCGATGCTTCACAGACGCGCGTTCACTGTGTCCGTCGTGTGGACCCTCCTCCTGTTGTACCTGGGGAGCGTGGTGCACGCGACGGAGTCGAGCCTGGCCTGCCCCGACTGGCCCACTTGTTTCGGAACCCTGTTTCCCGAGATGTCGGGCGGCGTGTTCTGGGAGCACCTCCACCGCCTCGTGGCGGGTGGACTCCTTCTCATGTTCGCTCTCGCGACATGGCTGGCCAGAAAGGAAACCGCCGACCGCCCATGGGTCTTCAGGACCTGCTTGGCCGGAATGGCTCTGCTCGTCGTCCAGGCGCTGGTCGGGGGACTCACCGTCATCTATCGGCTGCCTGACCTCGTATCGACCACTCACCTCGGCTTGGCGTTGCTCTTCCTGGTATTGGCCACCCACGTCGCGTCAGCGACGAGCTGGTCGAGGGAAGCCTCGGCACCGGACGCCGGGGCCGCGCGCCGGGTGAGCAAATTCGCGACGGCAGCGGCCGTCCTCGTCTTTCTCCAGTCCGTGCTCGGCGGCCTTGTTCGCCACACGGACGCGGGCATGGCGTGTCCTGACGCACCACTCTGTCTCGGCCGACTCGTTCCGCCACTGGTGAACACGCCCATTATTCTCCACTTCGGACACCGCGTGGTTGGCATGCTCGCGCTGGTGGCGATCGTGTGGCTCGCGATCTGGGTCGTGCGCCAGGGCACAACCGACGCCATACGGACGTGGGCGCTACTCGCCGCCGGTCTAGTCGTCGCGCAGGTGTCGCTAGGATTTCTCTCGGTACTCACCGTGCTGGCGGTGCTCCCAGTGTCCTTCCACACGCTGGGCGCTGCCGCCCTTCTCACCGCGCTTGTGCATTTGGCTACGCTCGCGCGTGTCTCCGCCGGATCGCCAACGCAGGCTCCAGAAACCCAGGCGGCCTGAGCTTCTCATGGATCGTACGCAGCTCGGGGACATGCTCGCGCTCGTCAACGCTAGCCTGAACGCCACCAGCGCCGTGGCTCTCTTCACGGGCTTCTACTTCGTGAAGCGGAGATCCCTGCACATGCACCGCAGAGCGATGCTGACCGCGCTCACTGCGTCGGCGCTCTTCCTGGTCTTCTACGTGACGCGCGTCGTGATTACGGGCACGCACGAGTTCGCCGGCGAGAGAGCGGCGCGCGCGGTGTACCTCTCCATTCTGTTCTCCCACATCGTGCTCGCTGTGCTACTCGTCCCACTCGTGCTTCGGCTCGTGTATCTCGTCAGGCGACGCCGGTTCCGCATGCACGCCAGGCTCGCACGCTGGACGTTCCCCATCTGGGCCTACGTTTCCGTGACCGGTCTGGTCGTCTATCTGCTGCTCTACCAGGTGTACGGATACCGGTGAACGCGAGGCCTGCCGGGGTTCGCTGGATGGGTTACCTGGAGGCAATCGCCGCGGCTTGCTTGTGGGGATCCTCCGGCATCTTCTCCGTGCATCTTTTTCGCATGGGCGTGCCGCCGGAGAGCGTGGCCCTGCTTCGACCCATGGTCGGCGCCCTGGTCCTGGTCGCGGTGTTCGGCGTCCTACGCCCCGCGTCGCTGCGCGTAAGCCGCCGCACGATTGTAATACTCGGGCTCGGAGGCGGCGTCACGGTAGCGATCTTCCAGTTGGCATACCAATTGTCGACCGACGCAGTCGGCGTACCCACTACGGTCGCACTCCTGTACTTGGCGCCGGCACTCGTGGTCGCCGCCGCGGGGCCCCTCCTGGGCGAGTGGCCTACCCGCACTCGGGTAGCACTCGTGGTCGTGACGCTCGTCGGTGTCTGGCTCTCCGTGGCCGGCGCTGAACACGTTCCTGCGGCTTTTGGTTCCGCAGGACTGGCCTGGGGAGCACTGGCCGGACTGAGCTACGCCACGTATACGCTCTTCGGCCGCTTCGCCAGCGCGCGTTACGGGGCTACGCCGACCGTGGTCTACAGCACAGTCGGCGCGTGCGTCGTGCTTACCGTGATCCTCCTGTCGGTCGAGGGCACAATCGCGCTACCGGACACCGTCAGCGCGTGGGCGCTACTCGTGGTTTTCGGCGCCACCACGATCGCGCTGGCGCAGTTCCTGTTCTTCGATGCCTTGGCGAGGATCGAAGCGAGCCGAGCCTCCCTTGCGACAGCGATCGAACCCGTCGTGGCCGCGATCCTCGCAACTCTACTTCTGGACCAGGGTCTACGGTCCCTGGGTTGGATCGGAATCGTGCTCGTGGTGGCCGGTGTTGTCGGCGTGGGCGTGGCAGGACGCCGCACGGCTCCCTAAACCCCGTCAACTACGCGAACCGGTCAGCTACGCGCGAACGATACCTCAACCTCAGCGCCACCATCTGGCACGTTGCTCAGCTCCACGCGGCCTCCCATCCCCTCGATCAGCATGCGCGCGTGAGGCAGGCCCAGGCCGAGCCCCTCCTTCGACGTGGAGTAGAAGGGGTCGAACGCACGCTTGAAGGCCTCCTCGGTAAAGCCCTCGCCGCGGTCGCGCACTGTGACCAGGGCACGACCGTCGACGGCCTGCACGGTCACGTCGACCGTCGCTCCACCGCCAAAGCGGCCGGCATTGTGCAGGACCAGGTACAGGCTGTCCATGAGCACCTGCGCATTGACGGTGGCACGCACCGAAGCCTCGGCCAGTTGGATGCGGACACCCACGTCCTGATCCGCGGCAAACTCGCGCGCCACATGCTGCACGAGCGGTACGATGTCGCAGTCTTGGCTCTCTCCAGCGGGATCCTCCAGAAAGAAGTTCAGGTCTTCGAGGGCACCGAGCGCGCGCTCGATGCGCTCGCGCAGCTCGCCAGCGGGCGCTTCACGACCTGCGCCCGTGAGCGGAGCACGCACGCTCGCGTCCAGGAACGCGCTCACGCGTCCGATCGCCTCTTTCAGGGCTGCCTGGCGCTCCGTCTCCCTGGGCGCCCAGCCTTGTTCCAGCGCGGCGTATAGATCGTGCTCCGGCGACCCGGCGTCGGCCTGAGGGCGTCGACCCCGACCGATGGCCTCAGCTGCGGCGGCGAGGCGCCGCTCTGCTTCGGCGCGCCCCTCCCCGACCCCGGCCGCATGCGCCCCGGAGCGTCCCAGCAAGAAGCCAGCAACAGCCAGCACGACTCCAATAGCGATTCCGATCCCGATTTCCATACTGCTCCAGTACGGTTGAAACGGACCCCGTCAGGCCCCCAGTAGCTCCGCGAGCATCACCATATGACCCTGCGGGGTCACGTTCCGCCACACCTCTCCCACCGTGCCGTCCTGCTCGATGAGGAATGTGCTGCGCTCGATGCCGATCCCCCACTTCGTCTCACCCCACACGCCGTAGGCCTCAGCGATCGAATGATCCTCATCGGCCAGAAGCGGAAAATTCAGCCCGAACTTGGCCCGGAACTCGGCGTGGGACTCCACCGAGTCGGGCGATACACCGAGCACGACGGCATCAACGCCCTCGAACCGCGGCATGGCATCGCGGAAATCACACGCCTGAATCGTGCATCCCGGCGTGTCATCCCTGGGGTAGAAGTAGAGCAGAACTCGCTTCCCTCTCAAGCCCAGTAGCGAGACCTGCTCGCCCTGGTCCGAGGAAAGCGTGAAGTCTGGTGCGAAGGCGCCCTTCTCTACCATCAACCAGCCTCGACGCGCTCGGCCGAGTCCGCCTCTGACGGAATCTCCACGCCCAGCTCATCGATGAACCTGCCCTCCCAACGACATTGCTCGTCGCCCCGGCCCTGGCACAGGGAGTGTTTTACCTGGACGGCACCTCCTCCGGTGTGTTCGAGGATCTCCTGGCAGAAACCGGACAGAAATGCACAAGCCTCTCCTCCCGGATCACTCTCGATGAAGACCAGCCCTCGGCCTTCCACCGTAAATGGACCTCGGCCGAAACCACCCACGCGCCGCCCGAAGAGCCGCCTGAGCCGCCGCTTCACCCTCCCGCGGGCCAACGCATATTGGATGCGCTGGGGCATAATCCGGGCCCACTGGCTCGGACGGTCCATCGAAGCCAACAACCGTCCGGCACCGTAGAAGACCTCGTCGCCGTCCGGTCGCCGGATGACCAGGCGGAAGAGATCCATGACCTCCGAGTCCGCGAGGCGGACCCCCTTCTTCACGTCTTTCTGATACGTGCGGATCTGACGGTCGACCACGTCGCTCAGGCCCAGCCGACGAGGCATGGTCTGCGTAGGATCCTCAGCATCCAGGATCTCGGCGGGAAGATCCTGATCTCGGATCATCTCGAGCAGACGCAAGCCGACAATGGCCTGGACGCGTCGGGGAGGGATGGAGTCGGTCAACTCGCTAACGACCTGATGGGGGGGGACTCGCAACCAATCTTACAGCGCTCGAGGTTCGCTGCAACGCACAACTTTCTACGACTTCGAAGTTTTCTTAAAGAACGTACCAATTTGAGTGTGACACCCCGAGGCGTGTGTGGTATATACGGGTACGTTCGGAACCTTGGTTCTGGGCGGATTCGTAAGCGGGGCGAGTGTAGAGGTTCTCGTGGCCCACCCTGGGGGGCTGGTTCTTCATGCCATGAGAGTCTTTGCCTCCCCCGCTTTCGTTTGTGCGACAACTCCGGCCCGTACCGCGTCATCTGCGCTTCCGGTAGCTTAGCGGCATGAAGCGCTATCCAGCATTCGATCCCCCCGAGTACGTCGACTGGGCCCCCGATTCGGCATTGGTCCGCTCGTTCGCGGAACGCATCAACGGCGACCCCGATCGCAGCCGCATCGTCGAGCAACTGAGCCAGGATGACCTGCTCGCGATGTACCGAAATCTGCTGCGCACGCGACTTCACGACATCGGGCTCAAGCGATGGGTCCACACTGGCATCATTTCCAAGGCGTGGCTCGGCACCGGGGAAGAAGCGGTCACAGTAGGCTCCGTGAGCGCGCTCGCTCCGGACAAGGATGTGGTGAGCCCGATGATTCGCAACGCTGGCGCCCTGCACATGATGGGCATGCCGTTGGCGGATATGTTCCGCGGTTACCTGTCCACCACCGACTCCCCGAGTCGCGGGCGCGACCTGCACATCGGCGACCTGTCCAACGGCATCATCCAGCCGATCAGCCACATGGGGACAAGTGTCACGATCGTGGCCGGCGTCGCGCTGGCCGCGGTCAACCGAGGGGAAGACCGAGTGGCGCTTACCTGGGTCGGTGATGGTGCCACCAAAACCGCGGCCTGTCACGAAGGCATGAACTTCGCTGCGGTGCAGAATCTCCCAGTCATCTTCGTTATTCAGAACAACCGGGTGGCACTCGGGACCCCTGTAGAGCGGCATGGCGCCGGCAACCTGCACGACTGGCCCGCGATGTACGGGATCGAGCATTGGATCTGTGACGGCAATAACGTGCTCGACGTGTACGCGGCCACCAGGATCGCCGCACACCGGTGCCGGACAGGCCTGGGCCCCGCGGTTATCGTGGCCGACACCTTCCGAATGGGGGGCCATGCCACGCACGATGAACGAGAAGCGAGGGACACCTTCGCGCCCGAGCTGTTCGCGGAGTGGGGCCGACGGGATCCTATCGGCCTCTTCGAGGCTTACTTGGAGGGACAGGGCGTCGGAACCGAGACGCTGCGGACCGTCGAAGCCGAAGTGGCGGACGAGGTCGAACGCGCGGCGGAGGAGGCTCTCGCCTCGCGTGACCGGATTCCGGCACCGGAGCAGGCCCTCTACGAGGGCTTCTCCGAGGGCGGGGTCTTGATCGGCCTGGAAAACAGGCCGATCTGAGGTATCTTCAGTACAGAAATGAGAATGATTCTCGACTAGGGACTGAGAAGCTCCGGGACATGGTCAACGCCAACCCCAAACAGCTCCGTGAATCCCTCCAGGCCACACCGCTGGAGGATCTCACCGACGAGCAGCTAGTCACCGCGCATCTGGACGGCCGTCCGGGCGCGTTCCAGCGCCTATACGATCGGTATCGGGACCGGCTCATCCACTTCATCACCCGGAAGACCGGGGATGGCGATCGCGCGCAGGACCTGGTGCAGGAAGCGTTCATCCGGGTGACGAGGCACCTGCACCGCTTCGACACGTCGAAGAAGTTCTCGACCTGGGTCTATACGATTGCGAGCAATCTCTCCAAGAATGAGCTGCGCAACCGTTCCCGGAGCCCACTAGTGCTCTTCCAGAGACTCACGAGCAATTGGGACGACGACCACCGCCCGCTGCAGTTCGAGGACTACTCGATGCGCCCGGACGATCTGTACCGGAAGCGATTCCTACGGCGACTTGTCGAGGACACGGTTAAGGAGTTGCCGGAGCACCACCGTCTCGTGTTCCACCTTCGCGAACTGGAAGGGAAGAGCTACGAGGAGATCTCCGAGATCACGGGTGTGAACCTCGGAACGGTGAAGAGCCGCTTGCACCGCGCACGGAATTCGTTCGCCCAGCGCATCGAGCCCTTCCTCAACTGAAGCGCCCCCACCTGACAGGGCAATGTTCGAAGACCTGAGATCCGCGTTCCGCGAAGCGTACGTGAACTTCAACAAGGAGCTCAACCGGGAGCATGTCCCGGAAACGGTCAATCGCCTGATTGGTGGCATGGTCGACGAGATCGCCGACGTGAAGGCCGAGGTCGCGCACCTCGAGACCCAAATCGCAAAGGCCGTGGCTGGGGCGGAGAACGAAAAGGGCCAGGCCGCGACCTGCCGGCGACGAGAGCAAATGGCCCGCGAGATCGGCGACTCCGAAACAGCCGACGTTGCCGCCCAGTTCGCGGAGAAACACGAAGAACACCAGCAGTTGCTCGAGCAGAAGGCCAAGGCGCTCAAGGCCGAGTTCGACTTCCGTGGTGAGGAAGTCGAAGAGATGATGGCGAAGGTCAAGGAGGCGCAGGCCAAACGCGACTCGCTGTCGGCTACTGCAGGCCGGTCTGGCGCACGCGAGACCATCTCGGCGGCAGACGACCTCTTCAGCGAACTCGACCGCATGACGGGGAAGATCGAGGATGAGCAGGCCGAGGGTGACGCGGCTGAAGCGTTCTCAAATCTGGATCTGGGTCCAGAGAAGTCGGACTACACCATCGACCTGAACGAGCCGCCGCGGCCAGAGCCGGACTACGACACGCGCTTGGCGGAGCTCAAACGCCGTATGGGTGAAGACTGACAGCAGCCGGGGGGCGAGACACGCCGCTCTTCGCTCTGGGGATCGGTAGTGGGGCCTCGGGGGTGCGCCTTCGTTGTGGTTCGTTGGGTACTTTGTTATTCGCGGGTTTCTTCGGCCGATCCAACGCCGCTACGAGCGGCGTGCCTCGCCCTCCGCTGCTGCTTAGGGCACTTTTTGGGCGAAGTCCCTCTGACGGCGCTGCGAGCGGCGTGGCTCGTCCACCCTTAGGGCACTTTTCCGGCGAAGTCTCTTAGGAAGAGTAGGCCTGCGCACTCGCCGGCCAGGAAGAGGATGTCTTCCCGGCTCTTCGCGGAGAGTTCGCCGGTCCTAGTGCCGCCGCCATCGACCACCAAGTGCCAGATGCGGCCGCCTCGCTCACCGAGAAAGATGGTGACGCCGTCAGAACCGTGGTCGTGCAAGGCGGGTGGCTCTCCGTCCTCCGAAACCGGAATCGCATTCTGATCGACCTCCAACCGCGCGGGGTCCTGACCTCGGTCGAGCACGAGAAACGCGTGAGGAACATCGTCCCCAGTGGTGTCACGCCACACGATCGCTCCGCGCTCAGCTTGCGCCAGATAGATCGTCCGCCACAGCGGCAAAGCGAACCGGGACCGTTCACCATCCGCCCCCCAAAGCGCGAACGCGCCCCGCGCGGGCTCCTCCTCCTTCGATTCCCGGTTAAGATACTGGGTCAGGTCAATGATCTCATCGCTCATTGGACCAATGAAAGGGAGACTCGCTACGCGCGTCAACGATTGCGTTGACACGCCACCGAGTCTGGTTCTCCCGCGGGCCTTCTCATAGATTTTTTGGGCCTGCGAAATCATGTAAAAGAGCACCCATTCCTGGGGTCAGTGGCACGACATGCAGAACTGGATCGGCGTAGCGATTTGGATCGTGATGGGGGCCGTGATCGGCCTTACCATGAGAGCGCTCATCAAGCGGCCCGAGGAAACGCCGGGGCACGCCGTGGTCATCGCCGTGCTCGGCTCGTTCGCGGCGGTCATCGGAGGCATGCTCGGCGTCGGCATCTTCCACCTGTACGACGGGTTGGCCCTGAGTCCAGGCGGGATGGGGGGCGGAGCGGTCTTCGCCGCAATGATGACCTTCGTCTACCGTTGGGGCATCCGGGGACTGATCTAGACTAGCAGCCCGTGGTAGAAGTACACGGGCTGCTAAAACAGAGAAGGCGCCGGCCCGCGAGGACCGACGCCCATTCCCAATCCCGCTACGGAGAGGCACCCGCCGTAGCGTTTGATTTCTAGAGAGGTGACCAAGCCTCCCCGTCCGGATTCGTGCCGGACGCCACTTGTGGATTTCCGGTATGGCAGATTATTCACTCCTCCACCCGTCCGTCGCCCCACGTAAATAACGACGCATGGGAAAGCGAAAGCGTTGCAGACATGTCTGACGCCCTGACTTTTATCGACACCAACCTCGGACGTTTTCGGGAGGAGCTCAACGAGTTCCTGCGCATTCCGTCCATCAGCGCGAAGTCGGAATACGACGACGAAACGAGTCGGTCGGCGGAGTGGCTGGCCTCGCGCATGCGCGAGGCGGGACTAGAGGTCGAGGTTCTGGCCACCGAGGGTCACCCAATCGTTCTGGGCGAGTGGCGCGGTGCCGGCGCCAACGCCCCGACCGTGCTCGTGTACGGGCACTACGACGTACAGCCTCCGGAGCCGCTGGAGCTCTGGACGTCGCCTCCTTTCGAGCCCACCGAACGTGAGGGCCGTATCTACGCGCGCGGTTCGGCCGACGACAAAGGCCAGCTCTACATGCACGTGAAAGCGCTAGAGGCCCACCTCGCGACGAGCGGTTCGTTGCCCGTGAACGTCGTCGTGCTCGCCGAAGGTGAGGAGGAGGTCGGCTCGCCGAACCTGGTTCCGTTCGTCGATGCTCACCTGGAGCGTCTCGCGTGTGACGTCGTGGTTATCTCGGACACGGGCATGTTCGCCGAGGGTCTGCCTTCCATTCTCTTCTCGCTCAGGGGCCTCGCGTATTTCGAGATCCACGTGCACGGCGCGCGCAGCGACCTGCACTCCGGCGAGTTCGGCGGCTCGGTGATGAATCCGGGCAACGCGCTCTCCCAGATCATCGCGTCTCTGCACGATGATCAAGGCCGCATCGCGCTGCCCGGCTTCTACGACGACGTTGTCGAATGGGATGCCGAGACCCGCGCGCAGATCGCCGCGCTTCCCCACTCGGACGACGAAACCCGGGAAGAGCTCGGCGTCGCCGCTCTCGCGGGCGAGCAGGGCTTCAGTACGCTCGAGCGTCTGTGGATCCGGCCCACCTGCGACGTCAACGGCATGCTGTGCGGCTATACCGATGAAGGCGCTAAGACAGTCCTGCCGAACCATGCGATGGCCAAAGTGAGCTTTCGCCTGGTTCCGGATCAATCGGGCGCCAAGGTGAAAGAGCTACTCGAAGCGCATCTCCGCAACGTCACCCCTGCCGGCGTCACCTGGGAGCTCAAAGAGCTTCACGGAGGCCGACCTTGGAAGGCTCGCATCGAGGGCCCTTATTTCGACGCCGCCGCCGAAGCGCTGGAGGAAGCATTCGGTACCAAGCCCGTACCCATGGGTGGCGGCGGTTCGATACCGATCGTCGTGGAATTCGAAGAGCGCCTGCATGCTCCCGCGCTCCTGCTGGGTTTTTCGCTCCCGGGGTGCAATCTGCACGCTCCCAACGAATGGCTTTCTGTGGAGAACTTCGAGAAGGGAATCGGTGCCCTGGCGCTGCTTTACGACAAACTGGGCGCGCACGCCGCAGACTGAGAGCCGAGCGGGTATCGACTACCCGCCGCTCACCATCGCCACCGCTTGCAATAGCGCTTGCGCCTTGTTCAGTGTCTCCTCGTACTCTCGCGACGGATCGCTATCGGCAACGATGCCGGCGCCTGCTTGCACGTAGGCCTTCCCACCCGTCGCGACCAGCGTGCGGATGGTTATCGCCGTGTCCATGCTCATGCCGCCGTAGTTGAAGTGGCCCACCGCGCCGCCGTACGGACCGCGCCGCACCGGCTCCAGCTCGTCGATGATCTCCATGGCGCGTACCTTGGGCGCGCCCGACAACGTCCCGGCCGGGAAACACGCACGGAACACGTCGATCGCGCCGAGACCCTCCCGCAGCTTGCCCTCGACCTGACTCACGAGGTGCATCACATGCGAGTACCGCTCCACGACCATCAGCTCGGGCACGGTCACGGAGCCATACTCGGCGACGCGGCCGACATCGTTGCGCCCCAGATCCAAAAGCATGCGGTGCTCTGCGAGCTCCTTTTCGTCATGCAGCAGGTCATCCGCCAGAGCGCGTTCTTCGTCCGGCGTTCGACCTCGCGGTCGTGTCCCCGCAATGGGTCGAACGGTGACAGTCGAGTCCTCTACCCTCACGAGCACCTCAGGGGACGCGCCCACGAGGCTCACCCCGTCGAGCTCCAGAAAATACAGATAGGGCGAGGGATTCAGGCTGCGCAGTCCCCGGTAGACGTCGAAGGGAGTCGACCGCAGTCCGATGCCGAGTCTTTGGCTGAGCACAACCTGGAAGGCATCTCCGGCCCGGATATACTCACGGATCCGCTGCACCCCCTGCTCGTACTCCTCCCGCGTCGAAGCACTCTCGAACGGAGGATCCGCATGGGGTTCGTCGGCCAACGCAAGCGGTGCGGGTGAGGGCCGCGTGCCAAGGCGGTCGATCACGTCCTTGGTCTTGTTGGACGCTTCTTCGTAGCGGTTTCTCAGCTCGCTGTCGGAGAGACCACTCTCGACTGGCACCGCCGCGATCGCCATCGCTCGACCGTGCAGATTGTCGATCGCCAGAACGACGTCGGTAAAGAGGAACACTCCGTCCGGAAGCCCCAAGTCGTCCTCCGGCGGGTTCGGAAGATGCTCGATCTCGCGAACGACGTCGTAGGAGAAATACCCAACCGCGCCGCCCCAAAAGCGCGGCAGGCCGGGTACCTCGGCAGGGACCCGCGCCCGCAAGCGGGCATCCAAGTCGTCGAGCGGATCGTCCGCTTCGACCGCGCTCCATCCCTCACCGGGGGTCCACCACGACACCTCGCCGCGGCAAAGTCTCCATGCGCCCGCCGGACGGGTTCCCAGAAAGGAATATCGGGCCCATTGTTCGCCGCCCACTACAGACTCGAGCAGGAAGCCGAAGGGCGGCTCGACGAGCTTCGAGTAGGCGGTCACCGCGGTGTCGACGTCGAATAGGAACTCGCGCCAGACGGGCACCAGGCCGGCCGCACCGGCTAGGGCTTTGAACCGATCGAAGGAAGGAAGAATCTGCATGAGCGCCCCAATGTCCACACAGTCCTCGACAGCGTCAACGGCGCTCTTGGCGGTCGACACCGGCGGCACATTCACCGACCTGGTGCTGCTCCGTGAGGGTCGGATCAAGACGCTCAAAATACCGTCGACGCCGGATGATCCCGCTCAAGCCGTTCTCGACGGCATCGCAAGCATCCTTTCTGCGGACAACGCCTTCACGCTCCTCCATGGATCCACGGTCGCGACCAACGCGCTGCTCGAACGCCGGGGGGCTACGGTGGTGCTCGTCACGAACCGGGGTTTCGAAGACGTCATCGAGATCGGCCGTCAAAATCGTCCGCAGCTGTACGCGCTGGTAGGTCACAGACTTCCGCCGCTCGTCGACAGGCACGACCGACTGGGCGTCGCCGGTCGCCTCGGCCCGCGAGGTGAGTTGATCGATGCGCTCGACGACTCCGAGCTGGGCGAGCTCGCGGGTCGTATCCTCGCGCGCGGGGCTGACGCTATCGCGATATCGCTGCTGCACTCGTATGCGAACCCGGACCATGAAGAGGCGGTCGCACGCGCCGTCGAGGCGACCGGGCTGCCTGTCTCGGTCTCGTGCCATCTGGTCCCGGAATTCCGCGAGTACGAGCGCACCTCCACGACGGTCGTGAATGCTTACGTCGCGCCGATCATGAACCGATACCTCGGTCGCCTGTCCGACGAAGCCGGCGCCGAGCGCGTGACCATCATGGGCTCGAACGGCGGTACGATTCCCGTCGATCGGGCTCGCAAGGAACCAGTGCATACCATCCTATCTGGCCCCGCCGGCGGTGTCGTCGGGGCACTGACCTGGGCCCGTCTCTCAGGTCACGACCATGTGATGTCCTTCGACATGGGGGGCACCTCGACCGACGTGTCTCTGTGTCCGGGTCGACCACTCCGGACCCGCGAATTCGAGATCGCCGGCCAGCCAACCGCGATTCCCGTCATCGACATTCACACCGTGGGTGCCGGGGGGGGATCCCTGGCACGGCTCGATGCTGGTGGCGCGCTTCGCGTCGGTCCGCAGAGCGCGGGCGCGCAGCCTGGCCCCATCTGCTATGGACGCGGCGGGTCCGGCGTCACTGTGACCGACGCCCACGTATGGCTCGGCCGTCTGCCTGCCGACGCCTTCCTGGGCGGCGATGACGCATTGGATCGAGAGTTGATCCGGTCACCACTAGAAGCGATGGCGCTTCGACTGGGCAAGAACGCGGACGACGCCGCCGAGGGCATCCTGGCGGTCGCTGATACGGCGATGGAGCGCGCGCTGCGCGTGATCTCCGTGGAACGTGGCTACGACCCGGCGGACTTCGCCATTGTGGCCTTCGGCGGCGCGGGAGGCCTTCACGTGGCCGAGTTGACTCGAAGACTCAGAGCCTTCAAGGCAATCGTGCCGCCGGATCCAGGACTACTGTCCGCTTACGGCATGCTGGCATCACCCATGAGTCGCGAGACTTCGCGCACGGTCCTGCTCTCGGCGGACGTTGATGACGCGCAGGCGTCCCTCGACGCAACCCTCGCAGAGCTCGAAAGCCAAGCGCGCTCGGAGATGCTCGACGAGGGCGCCTCGAAGGAGGATCTCACGGCAGAACTCTGGGTGGACGCCCGCTATGCCGGGCAGAGCTTCGAGCTCAGGGTGCCTGCGTCGAATTGGATCCAGCGTTTTCACGACGCCCACGAGGAGCGCTACGGACACCGACGGGAGACCGCTCCGGTCGAGGCCGTCACACTCCGGGCGATCGTCACCGCGCCGCCACCGCCCCTGCGCGTGACTCGCCTGCGTGAAGCGCACGGGCCTGTCCAGGGCACGTCGATGCAGGTCGCCTTCGCCGGAGCCCGCATCGAAGCCTCGCGCATATGGAGGAGCGACCTGGCAGCCGGCCACGAGTTCGTCGGTCCGTTCGTGGTGCAGGAGTACAGTGGTACGACGTGGGTGCCGCCAGGGTGGCAAGTCGCGGTGGATGAGTGGGGGTGTCTACACCTCACGCCTCCCTTCGAGTAGCGAACGACACGTAGAGCGCCGGTTGCACCCCCCGCAAGACGGCCAGTCCCTGGTTATCGTTAGGGCTGCATGCAACGCAGCCGGCCCGTGGGCGCGACAGATAAGATGTGATGAACGATGAGACAGCGACTGTGACTTCTGTGGCCAACGCCGCCCGAAACGGCGACGAGTTGCGCCCACCGTACCGGGAGGCCGCACTCGCTGGCTTGTTCGTATTCGCGCTCTACGCGCTGACTCTCGCGCGAACGACCGCGTTTTGGGACACCAGCGAGTACATCGCGACAGGGTATATCCTCGGCGTCCCACACCCCCCCGGCAATCCACTTTTCGTCGTGTTCGCGCGCGCGTGGTCCGTGCTTCTGGCTCCGCTGGGCATGTCGGTAGCCGTACGTATCAACCTGTTCAGCGCGCTCATGAGCGCCGGCGCGCACGCAATGTGGTTCCTCGTGGCGCACCACATCCTGCGATTCTTCTCAGAGGATCGGCGCTTCCGAATCATCGGTGCATCTGCGGCTGTGCTCGTCAGCGCGACCGCCTTCACGGTGTGGAACCAATCCAACGTGAACGAGAAAGTGTACACCGTCTCGCTGCTCACAATTGCTGTCCTGTCGTGGTTGGCGTTGCGGTGGCAGGAGCGGCTCGGGCGCGGCAAGGATGACAACCTGCTTGTCCTGATGGCCTTCATTCTGGCGCTGAGTGTCGGCAACCACCTCATGGCGTTCTTGGCGGCGCCAGCGATCGGATTGTTCATACTCTTCGTGCGCCCCAAGACGCTGCTCAATTGGCGCCTGTACGCCGCCGGCGTCGCGGTGATTGTGCTCGGGCTCTCGATCCATCTCTTTTTGCCGATTCGCGCCGGATTGGATCCCGTCATCAACGAGGCTGCTCCGACTTGTCCCAACATCGGTTCAGCGCTCGGCGCGGTCGTCACCTACGGGAAGGCGGGCTGCGTAGCGCTCGCTGAGGCGCTCAATCGTACTCAGTACGACAAACCAGGACTGTTGCCTCGCCTCGCGCCGCTGACCTCTCAGCTAGCCAACTACCTACAGTACTTCGACTGGCAGTGGGCGCGCTCGCTCGACGGTAACTCGACCGTCTTCGCGAACTTGCGCCTTCCCTTCACGATGCTCTTCGTCGGCCTCGGGATGTGGGGTGCGATCGAGCACGCGCGCCGTGACCGCGCGAGCTTCGTGTTCATCGCCACGCTCTTCGCGACGCTGTCGTTCGCGCTGTTGTTCTACCTCAATTTCAAGTACGGCTACTCGATGCAGGCGCCGGTCCAGGATCGCTCCCTGCACGAAGTGCGGGAACGTGACTACTTCTTCATCGTGAGCTTCTCGGTCTGGGGGCTCTGGGCCGGCATCGGTATCGCAACCCTCTGGCGCGAATCGGCACGAGAGATGGGGGTCGGCCTCGCCAAAGCGAGCCCCATCTTGAGCCTCGCGTTGATCCCACTCGTGTTCAACTTCTCCTGGGCGAGCCGGGCAAACGACTACGCGGCGAGGGACTGGTCCCACAACCTGCTGATGAGCGTCGAGCCGTACGGGGTGCTCTTCACGAACGGGGACAACGACACCTTCCCGTTGTGGTACCTGCAGGAGGTCGAGGGCATTCGCCGAGACGTGACCGTGATCGTGACGTCGTACCTCAACACCGAGTGGTACACGGGTCAACTAAAGAGACTCACCGCGCCCTGTCCCGACGGAGTCGATCCGTCTTCGGACTGGTCCCGCATCCAATGCCAGCGACCGTACACAGCGGAGAATACCGCCGCCGTGTACGTGTCGGACCCCAGTGAGGCGAAGGGCAAGATCCCGCTCGTGGTCGACAGGCCGATCCGAGCCCCGACCAAGTCGATCATGCCGCTGTCCGATGAGGACATCAGCCGCGTCGCCCGCGTGGTCGTACCGATCGAGAACGACAGCGAAATTAGGCTGGGCAACGTGGTCGCCACGCTACCGGGAGGCACGACGCTCCTGCCGTGGCAGCAATACGCCCTCACGCTGATCAACGAAGTCATCGACGAACGCCCGATCTATTTCGCGTCGAGCGGCAACGCCGCGGCGTCGCTGGGCGTGAGCCGCTACCTAGTGCGCCAAGGGCTCGCGTTCCGGCTCCACAACGGGCCCCTCGATGACCAAGCGCCTGAGGGGTTCATGCAGATGGATCGAACACCCTACTCCAACGTGATCGGTGCGTGGATGGACCTTCCGCGTACTCGTACACTGCTCGACGATGTCTTCATGCACCGCACAGGGATCCCGGACGATTGGGGCCATTGGCCCGACCTCGCCACCATCGGGATTCCGAACTACTACGCTTGGACCTACCTCGCGATGGCACAGGCCGCGGTCCAGAACTCCGACGAAGAGGCGCTCGCGACCTACCAGGCTCGGGCGGAGGCCTGGACGGTACTGGGCAGCTAGCGGCCGCACGATCGACGGCTAGCGCCCGGTGCTCGGCGGTTCGCGCCCCCGGCTCCTAGAGGTCGACGACCAGGCCGTGCCCCTCGGACTCGGCCGCCGCGAGCACCCGGGCTGCCACGGCCACGTCTTGAACCGCATTGCCGACCGACTTGAAGAACGTGATCTCGGAGTCTGCGGTCCTGCCCGGCACGCGCCCGAGCACTACTTCGCCGATCTCGGCGATGATCACCGTCTCGTCGACCACGCCGTCACGGATCGGGCCCACGATGTCACCTGCCTCCTCCATCACCGCCTCACGTTGATCGACGATGATGCGGGCGCGTTGCACGAGGGCGGTGTCGACTTCTCGCATGTCGAGCGTGTACGAGCCGACCCCGGTAACGTGCGTGCCGGGCTCCACGCGGGCGCCGTCGAAGACGGGTGTGGAGCTGCTGGTCGCGGCGATGATGATGTCCGCTCCCTCGATGGCCTCGTTCGCATCATCGACGCGCACAGCGCGCACGCCCACTACCTCCCCAGCTAGGCGATCCGCGGACGCTCCGCTCCGCGAAACCACCCGTACCTCCGTGATCTCGCGCACGCACCGGACCGCCTCGAGCTGCGTCCGAGCTTGCACGCCCGCCCCGAAAAGCGCCACGGTCTTGGCGTCCGAACGTGCCAACAGATCCGCCGCGAGCCCGCCCACTGCCCCGGTGCGTAGGGCCGTGAGCCACGTGCCGTCCATGAGCGCTGTAGGACGACCCGTCAGCACGTCGAGCACCAGCACCACGGCGTGAATCGCGGGCAGGCCCCGGGCGGCGTTGCCAGGGTTCACCGAAACCACTTTGGCCCCGGCGTTCCCGCTTTCTCGAAGATGGGCAGGCATGAAGAGACTGACCCCGTGCTCGGTCTCGAGCGCCAGACGCATCGGCACGGTCGCCTCTTGCGCTGAGAGCGCGGCGAACGCCTCACGCATCGCGTCGATCGCGGCGGGCATGTCTACGCATGCCCGGACGTCGTCAGCGGACAGGATTCTGATTTGCATGGCGGTCTGGAGAGATGCAGGATCTAACAGGCCAACCTATCCACACGCTCCTCGAGCCGCTCGTGACGACACCGTGAACGCCGCCCCAGGACGGGTCCTGGTCGTCGGGGGCGGCATCTTCGGAATCACCGCCGCGCTCGAGTTGAGGCACCGGGGGTGGCTGGTGACCGTGCTCGACCCGGGGCCGATTCCCCATGAGGGAGCATCCTCGACCGACGTCAGCAAGGTCGTGCGCATGGACTATGGGTCCGACCGCTTCTACCACGAGCTGGCGGAACTCGCGCTCGAGGGCTGGGACCGCTGGAATCATGACTGGCCCGTGCCGCTCTACCACGAGGACGGGTTTCTGATTCTTTCGCCAACCCCGATGGCCCCGGGAGGGTACGAGTACGAGAGCTTCGAGGTACTGAGGGCTCGGGGCTACGCCCCCGAGCGACTGGATGCCAACAGCGCTTCGGGACGCTACCCCGAGTGGGACTTCACGCGGTATCCCGACGGCTATCTCAATACGAGGGCGGGCTGGGCGGAGAGCGGCGCGGTCGTCGAGCGACTCTCTTCACTTTGCCGAGCTGCGGGCGTGACCTTCCTTACCGGCTCGATGCGCAGCCTCATGTCACATGGGTCCCGGGTGAGCGGCGTCGTCACCACGGGGGCAGATCGCATCGAGGCTGACCGAGTGCTGGTCGCAGCCGGGGCTTGGACCCCCGGCTTGGTGCCGTGGCTCTCCCATGTCCTCTGGCCCACCGCTCATCCCGTTCTCCACTTCCAGCCGGATGATCCGGACGCCTTCCGCGGTAGCGGCTTTCCTCCATGGGCCGCGGACATCTCGGGTACCGGGTGGTACGGATTTCCCGCTCTGCCCGACGGCCGTGTGAAAGTGGCACACCACGGACCGGGCGCTCGCGCGCGCCCTGACGACCGCGGGGCTGTCTCCGCCGAGCACGAGGCTCGCACGAGGGACTTCTTGCGTTACTCGATCCCCGCGCTGGCCGATGCGCCCGTAGTCCATCGACGCGTCTGCATGTACTGCGACAGCTTCGATGGCGACCTGTTCGCGGCCGCGGACCCCAGCCGGGAAGGTCTCGTGGTCGCTAGCGGCGGCAGCGGTCATGGGTTCAAGTTCGCGCCGGCGCTGGGCGCCATCTTCGCGGATGTCCTGGAAGGACGCGACAATCGATTCGCTTTTCGCTTTGCCTGGCGCAGTCTTGGGCAGGTAGCGACTGAAGAAGCCCGTTTTACAGGAGGCCTCAGTGAGTAGTTACCACCACTGTTCGAAATGCGCATCGGATCAAATGATGGACGGTGCCTACTTCGCCGACCCCGGCGGCCAGCGCGTCGTAGTGGGCATCGACCGACACCCGCACGTCGGACCTCTCGCGCGCAGCGCGAGCACCCAGGTCCACGCGAGGCTCTGCGGCTCGTGCGGATTCGTCGAGCTGTACGCCAATCAGCCGGCCGAACTCTACGAAGCGTACTGCAACGCGGGGCGGGCCACGGAGCCGCGAGCTTGAGCTTCTACGTGCTGAGCCGCGGAATGGTCATGTTGTCCAGGAACAGCCGGTCTCTTGGAGACAGCGCGTGAATGCCGTCGGCGTCCACCACCAGAAACAGGCGGTGAGCCTTCTCCTGATTGAGAGGATGGAGGCTGGGCAGGGTGATGCCGCCCCAGCGCTCGCGGTCCTCCTGGTTCCGCACGCTCGCCGAGCTATAGTGGGAGTTCGGAGCCTCAACGCGCCGGGCGGCCGTGATCTTCCTCGCGCGCCAATGGCGGTACCAGAGCCGGCAAGCAACCCCGCCGATGACCAGTGCAACGGCGGCTTCAATCCAAAGAATCATCACACCAACATCGTTTAGATCCACTACTCGGCGTCGTCACGGACGCGCCGTGGTCCACTCTATCTACGACGAGAGCTCGTTACGAAAGGTTGCAGTGCCACGGGCGGGCTTCGCAAGCGCCCTCAGCAGAGTCCTTCCGGGACCGGCCGCGGCCGGCCGCAAAGCCGGTCCCACGCCCGATGCCTCGTCTCGAACCTCGAGTATAGAATCGAACAACTCGGGGCGTGCGTCTACCGCCTCGCCACCGCTGAACAGGATGACGCGGGGGATCTCGCTCAGCAGCTCTTTGGTGAGCACGAGCGTCCGAATACGGGCCTCGAGGTCGAGTCGGTCGAAGGGCTCGGCAAGCACGAGGGAAGCCATCAATTTCCCGTTCGCCGCCACCAGCGAAGCCGCTGCGAGTCGCACCGCGATGCGAGCTGTCGCTCGATCTTCCTCCGAAACTAGAGCCAGCACAGCGCGGTCTCCGTTCAGGACCGCCCGGCCCGCCACCATCGACACCGTCAGAATCCGGCCGCCAGAGATTCGGCAAAGAAACCTCGAAGAGCGGTCGAGCAGCATGTCGGTGGCCCTTACCGACCGTGCTGAGCGTATCCGTCGCAGCGCATCTACAACCGCGCTCAGCGCGCCGCGAGCCTGAGTGGGCGGTACGGAAACGACCTCTCTCTCAGAAAGCTCAGAGAGGCGTGCGCGCAGCAGCTCGGCTCCCTCGGAGCCGGCCTCGAGCGCCGCATGGAAGCGAAGAGATTCTCCTTCGAGCTCCTGCAAATGCGACGGCTTGAGTTCGAGCTGCTCCCAGCGGCTCTTCCACCAGCTCCCGTCCTGGACGATGGACTCCCAGTCTTCGTTCAGCTCTGCCAGCACCTCTTGGTAGTGACTCTCGAGCACGCGACCGCACGTGGGACACGGCGCGTCCGGTCCAGCCGCCTCCAATTTCTTGAGGCGGGCCCGGACCTCGCGTGCGCGGTCCCGATAGGCGTTGAGAGTGGTCTCCGCGTCCTGGCGTTCACGCAACCAACCCATGGTCGCGACTTCGAGATCTCCGTCGACCTCCACTACATCGGCCCTTAGCCCACGTAGGTCTCTTTCCGCGGCTCGGAACTCCGCCGCCACCTGTTCCAAGTGGACGCGGACCGCGCCGCGCCCGCTGCGCTCAACGAGCCTCACCGGTGCCGCTGATGGCACCGGCTCGACGGCCGCGGTCTCACCAGCTCTCAACAGCGCCGCATCCACAATGGCGAGGCCCCGGCTCGCCGCGACCGCTTCCGTGGCGAGCGAGATGGTCTCGTCGAGGGTATCGGCGCCCTGCCCGCTCCAAAGCCGGCGAAGGGGTCCGGGAGGCCCATCACCACCTACCTGCACGAGCAATGCCTCGACGGCCTGCCGCGCGTGGCCTGCCCCTCCGATCACTGCCGTCAGCCCCTTGGGGAGGGAAGTACTGACCCGGCCGACCCCCGGCACGTCTCCGTCCAGGGAGTCGAGAAGTCCGATGGGCTCACGCTCCAACGTGCCCACGAGATCGTCCGGAACGAGCTCTATGATCACTTTCTGCGTGGTCTCGGTCAGCAGGCCATCCCGCTCGAGCTCGCCTTCCAGCGCGTCGCGCAGAAGCCCGGGTGCATCGACCGGAAGCCAGGCCGCCGGGGGCACGCGCGGCTCCCTGCCGACCTCAACGGCCAGGTGTAGTGCGCGGCGCCTCAACCCCGTGAGCTCGTCTCCTTGCAAGGCCAACAGGTCTTCGGGGGATGCTCCTTCCAGCCTCAAACGCACGATCTTGCCGTCGATACCACCGGGGACTTCCGCCACGACCTCCCGCACACGACGCCGCAGTCGGTCGGCGTTGCCTGAAACGACCTTGATGGGAGCAAGCGCGACTACGGGCCGGCCGGGAATGGGATGGAAGACGACTTCGTCTCGCTCCAGATCGACGGTTAGGAATCCCTTCTCGTCCGCGGCTTCGTCCCATGGGTCGAGAGCGACGCGCTCCAGCGATCCGGGGTATCGCGCGTTGGCAACCACGTTGCTACGTCGGTGCTCACCTCCCAGCGCGATGTAGTCCCACTCGTCGGGATCGACATGCACGCCCCGCTCGCCGGCAGGGTCCGTAGATCCGTGAATCACGAGTAGGTTCCAACGCATCTTAGGGTCGGATTCTGGCAGCGCGGCAGGGTGTCGCACGGTAGCCCGGTAGGGGACCAGGCAAGCATGGAGGTCGAGGCGCTCCATGAGGATGGATCGCGTCAGGCCTGTTGCCGCTTCGACGTTGGGAAAGGTGTCGAGCACCGCGAGCGCACCCGGGTCAGCGGGTCGGCGCGGCGTGTCCCTCGGACCCGCGACCATGAGCACCGGAGCCTCCGGCAGCGAAGAGCGAAGCGACTCGAGGCCTCGTGCGAGGGCGACGACGGCACCCGCCGGCGGGTCGGGACGGTCGAAGACGTCTCCAGCTACGACGACGACATCAGGTGCGATGCGAACGAGCTCCTGCACCGCTCGCTCGAATGCAGCGGCGACATCGCGTTCACGCAGGTTCGCGCCCCGCTCTACGCGACCGTACGCGCGAAACCCCAAATGGAGGTCGGAGAGGTGCGCGACGATCACGTGGCGGCGACGCCTCCCCCCAGGGCTCGGAATCCCTCGATGAGATCGGTTGGTGGCAGGGCCGCTTGGCGTCCCGCTACGAGCAGAACCTCATCCTCGTCGCCCACGCACGGGCGAGTGAGCGTGACCATCGACCACCCGTCGACCGCCTCGGTGGCAGGGTCGGAGTGGGGGCCCCAGACCAACACTCCTCTCGCGGAGACCCGCTGCCTCAGCGCTGCTTTCGCCCGAACGGACAGTCCTCCCGCGCCGCCCAAGGACTCGAGCGCCGCACCGTCCACCACGACCAGGTCGTAGCTCCCGGAAAGTCCTTCGATGAGATCGTCGAGGTTGCCTACTGCGACGAAAGAGCGCTCGGTGCTACCCACCTCCAACCCAGTCTCGAAGTGGTCTCTCCCCAGCTCCACAACATCCCCCAGTCGCTCCAGCACGTGGACTGATCCGGTCGGGTGTTCTCTCATGACCATGCGAGGCAGAGGCGACGCGCCGCCACCAACCACGAGTACGCGCCAAGATGCTTCTAGCGGAGGCATGAACCTGCGACCCACCGCGACGTCCCACGGAATCACCGCGCTCACGCCCGAGAGTCCGATCGCTCGCCTCACGTGTCCAGCTTCGAGCAACACGCGCGACGCTAGGCCATCCTCCGAAAGCCGCCGGTCCTCCACTCGTACCGGAAGGGCCGTCGCCGCGCGGATCGCCTTCACTTCGATGTGGAGGCGAGCGCCCAGCACGACCCCATACATCATGCCGCCCAACGAGAGCAGCGCGAGGCATCCGATGAGTAGAAACGAAGGCACCGGCGATCTAGGAAGCATGAGCCCGGTGACAGCGAAACCCATCGCCGCGCCTACCGCGGCCGCGGCGCCCGGGCCCGCCCTGGCACCCCTGCCATCGGTCAACGAGGCAGTGCTCATGCCGCCGAGCACGGTCCCGCACGTGTACAACGGCAATGCAGCCATGATGGCGAGGCCGAATCCCTGACCGATGGCGGTATCACCGAGCTCGCGAAGCGCACTCCACGACGTGGCGTACGAAGCTGCCGCGAGGAACGAGGCCAGGCAGAGGATCCAGCGGAGGCGAATGCGGCTCACGAGACGCGGACCGGGACCGGGCGCACTCCACAGGCCGATCGCGAGCGCCGCCGCTTCCACCACCAAGACGGTGCTGAGCGACCGCATGAGGCCGGTGCCAGTATACAACAGCACGCCGATGGCGATCTCCGCCGCAGTCGCACACGCGACTCCCACGAGCAGAGCGGGTAGCCATTCGGCTCGGCGGCGCAAGCTACTCAAGTCACCACCCTCCCGTACGCTCCGGCGAAGAAGAGCAGTGCTCCACGGTCCGAGCAACCGGATGCGATCACCCGGCCCAGCACGATGGAGTGGTCCCCTCCCGGCATCACTCCGTTGGTCTCGCATTCCAACCAGGCCGCGGCGCCCTCGAGAACCGGGCTCCCGTCCGATGCGCCACGCCAGGCAACGTCATCGAAACGTGTCTCCGGTGGCTCCAATGCGAATCGCTTGGCGATGTCGGCCTGATCCTCGGCCAACACACTGATCGCAAATGTCTGTGCGGTAGTCAGCTTGTCGTGCGAGGCTGCTGCTCTGTCGATACAGACCAGGATGAGCGGAGGGTCGAGCGACACGGAAGTGAACGAATTCACCGTAACGCCCCAAACCGAGGACCCGTGCGGGCGCGCGCAAACCACTGCGACGCCCGTGGGGAATCGGCCCATGACCTCCCTGAACTGAAGCGAATCCAGTTGGTTTATCATTGCCCTAGAACACTTCGCGGCGGCGACCGGGAAATGGCACGCCACCGCGTTTTCAGCTTGCCCCCAGGGGGGTCCGCACTAGCTTTCGAGGCCCTTGAGCCGTACTTGAACCGAAGGCCCTATGCGTAGGAAATCCCTAGCGATTGCGGTGATCTTAACCGTGGCCTCGGGCTGCGACAACGTTGGTTGGGGCGGGGTCGACGTGAACTTGAAGCCCCCTCGCACCAAGGCCGAGCTGGCAGCGGAGACTCCGGGTCCTGCTGCCTTCGCGGCAGAGGAATCGGAGGCTCTGCCCGAGCTTCCGAACGGACCCATTCTTCTTGCGGGCAGGCGTAGCGGCTCCGAAGCAACCCTGACTGTGGTGGGCGAGATACAGGGCGATGCAATCGGCGCATTCGTGAGCGATTCCGAGGTCCCGGGATTCCGCGACCGTTTCACCGCCGAGCTGCTCGCACCCGGCTCCGAGTGGGTGCTCTTTGCACAGGGAGTTAGAGTCGGCCGCTTGACCGCCACATCGGCAGGCCTCAATGAGGAGTATTGCGTACCACGACCGACCATTTCCGGGGTGGTCGAATTGGTGCCGAGCGCCATCGGCGTCGAGTTGCTGATGGCTCTACCTGCGCAAGCGGCGTCCGCACGCGCCTACAACGCGTATCGGGTCCACCGGCACAACTACGACCAGCGGGTCGCCTCCCTGACCCTCGCTGACGAGGCGATTCCCCGGCTGGGCGCCGCGTGGCCCCCCGACGGAACCCTCTCGATACGTGCCGATATCCAGGCGTTCCAGATGGTGGGCGCGCCCGGAGAGGCAATCGCGGCAACCTTTTTGTATCGCGACCAGTTCGGAGCCTCCGCCGACAGCGCTGGCGCATACTCGCTTTTCGTGATGGGAAATGCGTCGGCAGAGGAGTACCAGCGCGCCTACACGTGGTACCGTCCGGTCGATAGTGAGGGCAAGGGCGCACCGCGCTATTTCGATCATCTGGACTGGGACGGTGACGGCACCGAAGAGGTTCTGCTGGAGGTCTTCGGGTCCGAGCGACGCTGGTTCGCGGGACTAGCCCAGCGGAGCGGAACCTGGGTTCGTACATTCGAGGATTCCTGCCTGCGATCCGAAGCCGTGGGCGGCTGATGCCGCGCTGCGCGTCGAGCACTTTTCTTCGTCGGACGCTGGCGGTGGTCAGCTTCGTCACCGCCGCGTGCGCAGGCGAGACTCCGGCCGACGAACACCCTGAGCCGGCCCTTCCTGAAGGCATCAGCGTCGTGGACGCGTCAGGGTCGCAGCGATTCTTCGCGACTCCCGCCAGGCGTGTGATTTCACTGGTGCCGTCCGCCACCCAGACGCTGCGGGCCCTGAGGACCGACTCCCTGCTGGTCGGGCGCACCGATTTCGACGTGCAGGACTGGTTGGCGCACCTCCCGTCCGTAGGTGGTGGCCTGCAGCCCAACCTCGAGGAGATCGTGGCGCTGAGTCCCGATCTGGTCATCCGTTTCCACGGCGAGCAAGACTCGCGTACACCCGCGCGGCTCGACGATCTGGGTATCATGCACATCGCTGTCCGCCCGGACCGCCTCCAAGACTTATACGCTGGTGCGATTCTCTTGGGTCGCGTAACCGGTGCCGACTCTGCCGCCGACTCGCTGGTCCGTGCGCTCGAGGCCGGCCTCGCCGAGCTGTCGCAACGGGTCGAGCAGCTCCCGCGCCTGCGCGCGGTGTACGTGCTTGGCGGCACGCCGCCATGGGTAGCGGGTCCGGACACCTACATCGACGAAATCATCCGACTGGTGGGCGGAGACAACGCCTTCCAGGATCTCGGGGCGCTGTATTCCGCGGTGAGCCCCGAAGAACTGCGCGCGAGGAAGATCGATGTCGTCTTGGTGAGCGATGCGTCACAGTTCGATGCGACACTCACGCCGCAGGCGCGCATCGTCGAGATCGGTGACGCGCTCGAGATCCCGGGTCCGCATGTGGTCGACGCCGCGTGGCGCGTTGCTGAGTTGCTGCACGGCACTTCCTTACGATGAACCGGCTCACCCTGGCGACACTCCTCGGAGTGACGCTGACGATCAGCGTCCTGGCCGGCGTGCGCTTCGGTTCGGTGCCGCTGACCACCTCTCAGGTGTTCGCGGCCCTCACGGCAGGAGATGTCGAGATGCATCGCGACATCGTGCTGCAACTTCGCCTCCCTCGGATACTGCTTGGGGTGCTCGTCGGGGGAGGTCTCGCGCTCGCCGGGGCCACCTTCCAGGCGCTGTTACGCAATCCGTTGGCGGAGCCATACATCCTCGGCATTTCCGGCGGTGCGTCGGTCGGTGCGGTCACGGTGCTCGCCTTGGGCTGGGCGGGACTGGGATCGTGGAGTCTTCCCTTGGCCGCCTTCGCCGGAGCGCTCCTTGCGATCGTGCTGGTATTCCGAGTGGCCACCGCCACGGGGCAAGCGATGGACGTGCGCGTCCTGTTGCTCGCAGGCGTTGTCGTGGCGGCGTTTTTCTCCGCCTGCGTCGCCTTCATACTGTCGGTCTCCTCGGCGCGCACGGTTCAGAGCGTGGTTCTCTGGATCATGGGTAGCCTCGCCAACGCGAGCTGGCAGAGCGTGCTGCTCGCGGCCGTTTACACCGTGCCAGCCGCGGTCGTCCTGATCGCGCTTGCTCGCCCGCTCAACCTCATGGCGATCGGCGAGGAGACCGCCCACTACCTGGGTGCCGATGTCGAAGGCGTGAAGCGCACCGCCCTCGTCATCGCCGCGCTGATCACCGCCGCCGGTGTCGCGGTGGCCGGCGTGATCGGCTTTGTAGGTCTCGTCGTGCCACACGCCATCCGCCTGCTTATCGGGTCCGATCACCGGGCGCTATTGCCGCTCTCCTTCTTGGGTGGCGCGGCGTTTCTTACGCTCGCGGACCTGATCGCGCGCTTGGCGCTGGCGCCGACCGAGATCCCGATCGGTGTGATCACCGCCTTCGTGGGCGTCCCGATCTTCCTCGTGCTGCTGCGCCGCAGTCTGGCTGGGACATGAGATTCGAGGCGCGTGACCTGGTGGTACGGTATCCCGGCGCGCAACGACCGGCGCTCGACGGCATCTCCATGACGGTACCGGACGGATGCCTCTACGCGGTACTAGGGCCCAACGGATCGGGCAAGTCCACGCTCATGCGCTCGCTGATGGGGGCGCTCGAGCCGACCTCTGGCGGTAGCTATATCGACGACCGCGAGGTGGGCACGTGGGACCGTCGGGAGCTCGCGCGCGCGGTCGGAGCAGTCGCGCAGTCGGAGACTCTGGCCTTTCCGCTCACGGTTCGTGAGATGGTCGGCATGGGACGCTATCCTCACCTCGGGCCTCTCGCGGGGGAAGGCGACGCGGACCGGGAAGCCATTGCGACGGCCCTAGCCGAGTGTGATGTGACGGAGTTCACCGCCCGAGACGTGACAACGCTCTCAGGCGGAGAGCGCCAACGCGTGCGCATCGCACGAGCCCTCGCACAGCAGCCGCGAGCACTCGTGCTGGACGAACCGACCAATAGCCTCGACATCCGTCACGAGATGGCGATCCTGGAGTTGCTGCGCCGTTCGGCGGACGCGGGACTCACCGTCATCGTCGTTACGCACGGCCTCGATCTCGCAGCTCGGTTCGCCGACCGCATGTTGCTACTCTCGCAAGGTACGGTGGCCGCCGAGGGCACACCCGCGGAGGTCATGACAGAACAGACGCTAGCCGGCGTCTATTCGTGGCCGGTATCGGTCACGACCGATCCCGCGACGGGGACGCCGAGAGTCACACCCCTACGGGACGGACAGACCTAGCAGCCCTATCGGGCTTCTTCGGCCTCGACTCGCGCGGTCAGGTAGCTCTGGTACCGGGAGTCGAAGATGTCGCCCGCCTCCAGTGCAGCCCTCACCCCGCAGTCTGGTTCGTGCACGTGCGTGCATCCGCGAAAGCGGCACAACTCGGAAGGGCCCGCAAACTCCGGGAAACAAGCAGTGATCTCCTCTGGCGCCACCCCCCACAGGGCGACGTCGCCGAACCCGGGTGTGTCCGCCACCAGACCGCCGCAAGCGAGCGAGATGATACGCGAACTCACCGTCGTGTGCCGCCCGGTCTGGGTTTTCCGGGAAAGTTCGCCCGTGCGCAGTTCGAGCTCAGGATCGACGGCGTTGAGCAACGACGACTTCCCCACACCAGACGGTCCGATCAAGGTCGACGTGCCCTCACACATCCTCTGGCACAGCAACTCGACGCCCACGCCCGTCTCGGCACTGACGGAAAGCACCTCATAACCGACCGTCTGGTACATAGGCGCGAAGATCGCTTCGACTTCGGGCGCACCCGGGGCGTCGAGCTTGTTGATGACCAGGATCGATTGCATCCCGCTCGCCTCGCCCAGCATCAGCAGACGATCGATCAACTGGACGGTGGCGTCTGGATTCTTGGCGGAGACCACCATAAAGGCCTTATCAAGGTTGGCCGCGAGCAGCTTGGGCACTCGCCCCCCCCTACCCCTGCGCACCAGCTCTGTCGAGCGCTCCTCCACGCTCTCGATCGTCCAAGCATCACCCGAGCTGCCCACCGTCACGATGTCCCCGATGACAACGCGGCTGCCCGTGCGCCGTTGCTGCTTGAGACGTCCGCGCAACGACGCTTCGACCTCCCGGTCGTCCTGCAAACGGACGCGGTACACCCCTCCACCCGCCTCGTGTACCCTACCCCTCACGCGCACGGCTCCCGGATACACGAAGCCCCCCGCCGGAACCAGTTCCGGCGGGGGGCCAAAGAGTCCGACCGCGTCACGGCCGGCTCAATCATCACGCAGCAAAAGACTCCAGCGCGTCGCCCTTCACACCATCGCGCAACCGTCGCAACGCACGATCGCGCAGTTGACGAATCCGTTCGCGAGTCACGCCCAGCATGTTCCCGATCTCTTCGAGCGTGTGCTCACGCTCACCTTCGAGACCGAAGTACAGACGGAGGACCTTCGCGTCGCGTGTTTCGAGACTGGATAGAGCCTCCGTGATGGTCTCGGTCAGCAAACGACTCTCGACTTCGAGTTCGGGCTCGGCCGCTTCTTCTGTGATGAAGCGCTCAACGAGCTGCGAGTCCTCCGAATCACCGATGGGCGCGTCGAGACGGATCTCGGCGGCGTTCAGCGTCTGCAAGGATTCGACCAACTCAGGCGTCAAGAATGTCGCCTCGGCCAACTCCTCCGTCGTCGGCTCGCGCCCTTTCTCCTGCTTCAGGCGCTCTTTCTCGCGAAATATCCGAGCCAGATCGCTCGCCCGGTTGAGCGGAACACGAACCGCCCTGCCGTGGTTGGCTAGCGACGCCAAAATGGCCTGACGAATCCACCAGACGGCATAACTAATGAACTTCACGCCCTGCTCGGGATCGAATTTTCGCGCAGCGGTAACGAGTCCGACGTTCCCCTCTTGGATCAAGTCCGTGAGAGAGACGCCGCGATTCTGATATTTCTTAGCAACACTGATCACGAAGCGTAGGTTCGCTCGCGCCAGCTCCTGGATCGCCCCCTGGTCACCCTTTTGGGCCAGAGCGCCGAGTTCTTTCTCCTTGTCAGGAGTAATGAGCTCGTGGCGACTCACGTCTCGGAGGTACTGATCAAGGGCGCTCTGCTCCTCCACGCTCGCGTCGAAGCCCGAGAGAAGATTTCCCTTCCCCCGACGCTTGCGCTTGCTAGTAGTGGCAGCGGCCATCGTGTCTATTCTCCTTCAAGTCCTGGTTCACCGATCCTCGTCGAGAGGATCTGTGAGTGGGGGGGCGAAATTTCGCTGAATCTTCAGCCGTTTAAGGTGTCCGCCGGAGCCCGAGCTGTCAACAAAACTCTAACACTTTTGTTACTTCTCAGATGGTTCAATGGTTTCCGCCTGGGCGCCCCAGGAGTATGAAGACCCACAAGGGTCGAACAGCACTCGACCTGGGCCAGGGGGCTCGACCTCTGCTAACCCCTGTCCTTCGAAGGGGTTCCTCGCTTTACACCCGTATGTCACACCTGGTTGCCGCACCCGCAACGGTGTTTCTACTTTGGGACAATGACCACCTTCGTCGGCGTCGGCCTCAGCGACATCGGGCGAGCTCGAACACGAAACGAGGACAGCCTCGCGCTGCTCCTGTCCGGCGGCATCGCTGTGATCGCGGACGGGATGGGTGGGCACCCGGGGGGTGACGTCGCAAGTCGGATCGCGGCCACCCACACCGCGAAGATGCTGAACGCACAGCTCGGATCCGAGGCTCCGCCTCAGAGCGTGTTGGATGAAATGCGCTCTACCATGCTTGAATCGGTGATGTCGGCTCACCAGGCGATTCGGGAGGCTGTGGCGCAAGACGAGGAGCTGGAAGGAATGGGCACCACGCTCACGGCCGTCGCCCTCGATCTCGCTACGCGGGAGTACGTGCTCGGGCACGTGGGCGACTCGCGCGCCTATCGTCTCAGAGCTGGCGAGCTCGTCCAGCTGACACGGGATGACACCTGGGTCCAAGAGCGAGTCGACACGAACGAGCTGACACTCGAGCAGGCGCGAGACCACCCCTATGGCCACATCCTGACGCAGTGCGTGGGGCTGGAGGAACCGCCGGTCCCCCACCTACACGATGGCACCGCGCTCGCTGGGGATGTGTTTCTGCTTTGCTCCGACGGGCTGGTCGGCATGCTAGAGGACGAGGACATCGCGCTTATTCTTCGGGAGCAATTGGGCGACGCCGGTGATCCCGAAGTCCTAGAGCCGGCAGCCCACGCTCTCGTGGCGGCGGCGAATGAGGCGGGTGGCTACGACAACATCACTCTCATAATACTTCTGATTGCGTGATCGGACCGTCCAGAAGACTTTAACAGCGTTCTAGGCGCTGCCCACAGGACGCGTAATCCGCTCCAGTACCTGCTCCGCGGGCACCTCTCGGCGCTCGAAGGTGAAGACCCTCAGCACTCGCGCGGTCGCGTAGAGCTGTTGCGCGAGTCTGGGCAGGTCCAGCAAGCCCGGCAGTCCCGCCAATCCGAGGCGGCTTATCTCTCCCCCTCGCCGCTCGACGAGCACGTCGAGCTGAAACATTTCGGGCTTCGCCGGGAAGTCGATCACGACTTCACCCGATTCGAGTCCCAGTTCCGCGGCGAGGTCGTCTTCAACCACCCGTTTCCACGGGGAGTCGCCAACGGCCCAGTCCTCGACTTGGCGTCCGGCGAGGTCAGCCGCGGTGAGCTCGAGCGCGCGTTTCGGGAGACGCCGATGCCTCAGGGCCGGCAACCACCGAGTGGCAATCCTTTCCGCGATCTCTCCATCGTCCTCGTGTGCGCGCCGACCGATTTCGTGCAGCAGCTCTTCGTCGGTAGGACCGATCAGCTCTTCTGGATCGAGAAGACCCGCCCTGACCGACTCCTCGACGATGCGCTTGTATAGACCTGTGGCCGCGCGCACCCCGTGGTGCCAATAGACGTTCCTGAACATCTGGTACTTGGCGAACAGAAGCGACTCGAGCGCGGCGATCGCCTTTTCGTGCACACCGACTTCGAACGCACCGGTTTCCGGATCCTCGAGCAACGCGAGTCCCTGCAGCAGCCGCGAGACATCGACCTCACCGTAGGGCACACCGCAGAAGCGGGCGTCGCGGCGCAAGTACTCCATCTTGTCGAGGTCGAGACTGCCGCTCACAAGCCCCCGAAGCGGAAGCCCGCTCTCGCCAGAGATGATCTCATGGATCCGATCCGGGGCGCTGAGGCCAAGAGGTGCGAGCGCGTCACGCAGCGTCGGCGAGGCGAAAAAACGCTGACTGACCTCCTCGTGATGCACCGGCACGTGCTCGGCCTCCAACTCCTCCAGGGCGTGAGAGAACGCGTAGTGCCCGATGTCGTGCAAGAGACCTGCATAGGGCACCAGCTCCTCGCCCTCCCATGCCTCCGGCGCCACACCGCCGCGATCTCGCAAATGGCGCAACGCGACCGACGTCAGGTGATAGACCCCGAGCGCATGATCGAAGCGCGTATGCGTGGCGCCCGGATAGACGAGGTGCGCCAGTCCTAGCTGACGGATGTACCTGAGTCTCTGGAACTCGGGGGTATCCACGATGCGAACGGCTGTGGCATCGAGGTGGATCGTGTTCCAGAGAGGATCCCTGATCGTTTTTCCGGGGACCGTAGTGCTCATGGGCTAAATATCGGGATGCCGCAGGGAGTAGCGAATAGGTGAACGGGACGACCCTCGGCGACGCTGCCGTCGTCGATGGCGGGGTCCATGAAGATCCAGTCGAACTCGCCGTTCGGGCCAGCGATATAGCCGTCGAGGCTCATCGCCATGGAGTATCGCAAGAGCCGCATGTCACCCTCCTACCGGCCCGGCCGCAGGTCGATCTTCAGCGACGTCGCCGCTTCGATCTTGTCGCGTGAATAGAAGATCGGGTGGAATTGGTCGTTGGCCCACATCTCGAAGAGGTTGCGGTAGAACGGCGAGTCGGGATCGCCGCTTTGGCCGGGCGTGTTCATGCCGACTGCGCGGTCCCAGTCCCCGGTATCGACGATGATGCGGAAGGATGCACCGCTCGTCTGGTTGTTGCCGTTGCCGGTCTGGTTCACGGTCGAACCGTAGCCGCCCCGCGGCAGCGGCCCCACCTCGAGGCGAGCTCTCGTACTAGCGTCGACCGAGGTGCCGAGTGGGTGCCGTAGGAGAACGTGATGGTAGTCCGGCAGGCCGTAGATCCAGCCACCCGAATCGGGCCCGAGCCGCTCGGTGAGGCTCGCCATGGCTCGCACCAGAGCATCCATGAGCAACTCGTCACGCGCGGCCATGGGATCGACACCCAACTCGCCCGGCGGTACCATGATCGTCTCGATCGACTTCTTGAGTCCGACGTTCATCGACACTCCAGCGGGCACGAGCGCCTGCGTGATGCCACGACGGATTTCTCCTTCCCACGCAGCGTACAGCCCTGCCGCGGCGGAGCGCTTGTCCATCACGTAGTCCCAGTCGAGCAACAGACCAGCCGCCCTCTTGGTGCGGTTGTCGGGGGGCTCGATCTCCTCGAGCATCGGCACGAGCTGCCGCGCAGGAATGGAGAGCTCGTCGGTCTGCAGCCGCATCATGTCGGCCATTGAGAAGCGCGTGCCGTTTCCCAGCACCTCGACGACGCGCAGCCAGCGATACGGATCGGTCCACGTGAAGCCGACGGCGTCCATGTACTGGTAGTCGCGGGGCACGAGGTCGTTGTTCGCCGTCGCAAAGTATCCTTCAGGCGGATTCGAAACGTGCGGCTTGGCCTGGATCGGCAGGTATCCGTCCCACTCGTAGCGGCCGTCACCCGGTACTGGCACGAGCCCGCTCCAGTTCCGGCGCACCGGCGCGATGCCCACCGACTGCCACCCGATGTTTCCGGCTCGATCGGCCCACACCATGTTCTCGCCGGGAATGTTCGAGTACGAGCACGCCTCGCGGAACTCCTCCCACGTCGTCGCCTGATCCATGCGCAACGACGCGAGGTAGGGCGCTCCCCCGACCTCCATCCAACCGGCGCGGACGGCATAAGCGAGGTGGCGATCTTCGTCCTCGAAGACGACCGGCCCGTGGCGCGTGTATTTGAGATCAACACTGTGCGGGCCCTGACCCTTCACCGGAATCTGCTCCGTGATGACGGTCATCGCCTCCCACTCACCACGATACGAGTACTCGTTCGGGTTCGAGGGATTGGTCTCGTAGACGTAGAGGTCTTCCGCATCGGTCGCAAAGACCGTCAGGCCCCACGCGCCGTACTGGTTGTGTCCGATCGATACACCCGGCAGACTAGGCTCACCGCCGCCGATGACGTCCCACCCGGGCGCGACGAGGTGCACCCAATAGCGCAGGGAGGGCGCAGCCTGGGCCCGGTGCGGATCGTTCGCCATGAGGGGGTATCCGCTCTCGCTACGGCTCCCCGCGACGACCCAATTGTTCGAGCCCACGTCCTGCTCCACATCGTATGCAACCGTCCGGGACGCCAGCTCGGCCGCCTGTTCGAGCATCGCGAAGCCGTCCGCGTCGGCGCGACGCTCGGGCGCGATGTCCTCTGGCCGGAACCGAACGGAAGCACGGAAGGCGTTATAGAGGCCGAGGATGTCCTCCGAGAGCGCTGCCCCGTCGAGTGCAGGGTCGAGCTCGAGCAGGGGATCGCCTGGCCCGTACGTGTTCAGGTCCTTGACGGTCTGAGCGCCTACCTGAGCCACCAACCGCCCAGTCCGCAGCTCCGCGCCGATATTGCCCAACAGCCCCTGATGCCGAGAGATCACCACCTCGGGCGTCCATAGGCCGGGTACGATCCCCAGCAGCTGGAACTCAAGGGGCAGCAGGCTGGGATCGCTTCGCGTCCGCCTAACATATGCGTTGATGCCCTCGACGTAGGCGCCGATGATCTCGACGCCGTTGTCGTGATAATGATTCAGCTCTTGCTTCAGATCTCGCCTGAACTTGAAGAGCCGAGTTCCGATGTCCCGCTGTAGTTCCCTGGGCCCGAGGATCTCCGACACCGTACCTGTCGCCTGACGGCGCCAGAGCTCGAGTTGGAAGAGCCGGTCGCGCGCGGCGTTCCACCCCTGCGCATAGAAGAGGTCGTGCTCGGTTTCGGCATATATGTGGCTGATTCCCCAGCGATCGACCAAGATCTCGACAGGTTGCTCGAGGCCATCAGCTTCGAGGCGTGTTGTCTCCTGAGCGCGAGCGACTGGGCTGAACGCGAGCACCAGGCAAACCGTGAGCGTCGAGCAGTAGAACCGACCGGTGATCGTCATTGGACCTCCAACCTCTGTGTGCTTTTGGGACAGGACCCTGCGGACACCCTACGCGGTTGATAGACCCGCACGCAATCTCACTCCTCGACGATCGTGAACGTGCCAGTCGCGCGACGCTGTGCGAGCAGACGCTCGACCTGGCGATGCCCCTCGAGAAGGCCCTCCAAGCCCTTACGCCTCGTGCATCGTGGTGCCGCCCACCACCGTGCGAACGACCTGGATTTCCTTGATGCGATCGGGGTCCACGTCGTGCGGATCCTCGGCCAGGATTACGAAGTCGCCGAGCTTACCCGCGGTTATCGTGCCCTTCTCGTTCTCCTCAAAGGACGCGTAGGCGCCGTTCACGGTGCACACCTTGAGCGCCTGATCGACAGTGATGCGCTGACTCGGGCCCCACACCCGCCCAGAGAAATCTTTCCGAGTCACCATCGACTGGATGGCCATCAGCGGCTCATAGGGACCGGGGCTGTGGTCCGACGCCGGGGCGACTGGGATCCCGTAGTCGAGGAACGACTTGTGGGCGAACATCCACTCCATCTTCTCCTCACCGTACTCGATCCACTTTTCACCGTGGTAGTGGGCGTACGTGTAGAACGGAGCTGGGATGACGCCGCCATCCGCGATCCTCTGCAGCAGCGACGGATTGACGAGCGAACAATGTTCGATGCGATGGCGAGCGTCCGCACGCGGCCACTCGCGCTGCACGCGCTCGTAGGCATTCAAGACCATGTCGATGGTCACGTCGCCGTTCGCGTGAATGGCCACCTGCCAGCCAGAGCGGTGCGCCTCTTCGACGACTTCGTGCACCTGCTCCTGCGTCATCGTCATGATGCCGAAGTCGTCCGGCCGTCCAGCGTAGGCAGTGCTCATGGCCATCGTGCGCTCCGACGCCGACCCGTCCGCGACGTATTTCACAGCGCCAATCCTCAGCCATTCGTCGCCGAAGCCAGTCCGGATCCCGCCACCGTTGAGCGACGGGAACGAACCGCCGCTAGCCAGGGCATGCATCCGGAACGTGAGATCACCCGCTTCGCGCGCGTCCTGGTACGCCGTGAAGGCAGCGGAGCCCGTGCTCGCCTGATGCACCGACGTCAGGCCTTGTGCGTTCATTTGCCTGCAGATGAGCGCGACCCCTGCAGCCCGCTCCGCTCGCGTTGAGGTCGACACGACATTGAAGGCGCCGCGCGCGCGCTCGGCGACCTTCCCCGTCAGTTCGCCATTCTCCCTATAGAAATGCCCGCCGAACGGGTCCGGGGTATCGACGGTAACGCCGGCGGTGGCGAAGGCCATCGAGTTGTAGACGCCGGTATGGCCGCCCCGGTGCCCCACGACAATCGGGTGATTCGTACTCACTGCGTCGAGGTCGAGTCGATTCACTGGGCGACCCTCCTCCTGCTTGGTATCGTCATACATGTAACCGACGATCCATGCTCCGGGCGGCGTCTCGCCGGCTCGTGCCCGGAGCGCCTCCTGCATGAGAGCGATACTGCCCAGGTTGGTGTCGACGTTCTTGAGCGCGTTGAGCCCAGCGCCTGAGGGGTGCGAATGGGCGTCGATGAAGCCAGGAACGACCGTGCCGCCGGCAGCGTCGACGATCGCGGTACCGGGACTCACGAGGTTTTGCACGTCGTCATTGGATCCGACCGCCACAAATCGGCCGTCCTTGATGGCAAATGCCTCCGCAACAGGCTGAGCATCGTCCTGGGTGAGCACGTTGCCGTTGACCACCACCAGGTCGGGCGCAAGTCCGCTTTCATCCGCTTCTGGAACGCACCCTGAGGCCAATCCGGCGGCCGCAACGGTGCCGAGACCAAGGAAGCCTTTCCGACTAATCTCACTCATTCTACCCCCTAGGGCCTCAGGAAAGCGATGCGCACGGACCGCACAGGATCATCGTACGGGGCTTTCAGAGATGCGGCCAGCATATTGGCCAACGTGCGGGACTGTTGCATCGGGGCCCGTTCGGCTTCAGCGTTCTCTCATGAATCGCGCGATCCCCCCACTAGCCATCGCCGTTCTGACGGCTGCGTTCGCCTCTTGCAATCAGGACAGCCCTATCGATCCGGCCGGCTGACGCGATGTGGAACTGAATGACTACAAGGACCTCTAGTCCTAGCCCACTCGATCGCAGGCAGCGGCGAACTTCTGCACGCCCTCGGCGATATCCTCTTCGCTGATCAGCATCGAGGGCCCGAGTCGGATACAGGTGCCGTGCAGCCCACCCTGCCCGACGAGAACGCCCTCGTCGCGGGTGGCCTCGAGCAACTTGGAGGTACGCTCGATGTCTGGCGCCTTGCTGGTCGGGTCCTTCACGATCTCGAGCGCCTGCATGAGGCCCATGCCCCGAACGTCTCCAATCCAGGCGTGGCGGCTCTGGATCTGCTCGAGACCTGCACGCAACTGAGCCCCGCGGGCCTCACAATTAGCGGGCGCATTCTGCTCGCGTAGCACGTCCTGCGTAGCGCACAACGCCGCCATGGAGACGGGCGTGCCGCCAAATGTCGAGATCGTCTTGCCTTTCCAACCGTGCGCGACCTCGTCCGTGGTGATCGTGGCACCCACCGGAGCGCCGTTGGCGATGCCCTTGGCCATGACCATGATGTCGGGCACGACCCCCCAATGGTCGATGCCGAACCAGTGGGTTCCGCACCGTCCGAACCCGGTTTGTACTTCGTCGATGATGAGTAGACCACCATAGCTCCGGATGACCTCCGCGGCCTTCTGGAAATACCCTGCAGGAGGTACGACGTAGCCCGCCACACCCTGGATGGTCTCAGCAATGAAGGCAGCGGGGCGGCCGTTGGTCGTCGTGTAAATCACCTCTTCGAGGTCGTCGATGAACTTGTCGACACAGGTGTCGTCGCACGGCTGCTTGAACGGGCATCGATACGTGTTGGGTGACATCGCGTGCTTGATACCCGCGACCGGTGTCGCAAGTGGCCGCCATCCGGAGTGCGCCGTCACACTCGTCGCCATGAACGAGCGGCCATGATAGCCGACTCGGAGAGCGACGATCTCGCTGCGGCCCGTGGCGAGGCAGGCCATCATGAGCGCGGTCTCGATCGCCTCTGTGCCCGAGTTGCTGAAGAACGTGCGCTTTAGCTCCCCAGGGGCGATATCCGCAAGGCGCTTCGCGGCCTCCACCTGCGGCTCGTTCGCGTACAACGTCGAGATGTGCCCGAGCTTGTTCATCTGCGACGTCATCGCGTCGACGACCCGCGGATGGCAGTGGCCCACGGAAGTAGTGAGGATGCCGCTGAACAGATCCAGGTATTCGCGCCCTTCGGCGTCCCTGACGCGGACACCCTCGCCTTCCACGAGGGTGAGCGGCTCCGAGTACATATGCAACAACGAAGGCAGCAGGTACTCCTTCTGCGCCTGAACGATCTCGGCGCCCGTCGCGCCCGCGCTCGCAGTCGAAACTGTCATGGTCTTCTCGCGGTCCGTGACGCGGATTCACTCACCAGCGTGAGATGACAACCCGCTGATCGGTGTAGAAGAAGATGCCGTCACGCCCCTGCGCTTTCAGGTCTCCGTAGAACGAGCCCTTGGAGCCGCCGAACGGGAAAAACGCCATCGGAGCAGCGACGCCGATGTTCACTCCGATCATGCTGATGCCGGCCTGATATCGGAATTCGCGCGCCGCCTTGCCACTCGTGGTGAAAATCGAACACGCGTTGCCGTAGCGACTGGCGTGCATCATGCGGATCGCCTCGTCGATGTCCTTGGCACGGTTGATTCCGGCGACCGGACCAAAGACCTCCTCGGTAGCGATGGACACGTCTGGCGGCACGTCCGCGAAGACCGTAGCGCCTACCCAGTAGCCGCCTTCGAGCCCCTCGACTGTCGCGCCGCGCCCATCCAGCGAGAGCTTGGCCCCGTCGGACACCCCTTGATCGATGAACGCGTTCACCCGGTCACGGTGTGCCGCCGAGATCAGCGGACCCATGTCGGTGCCTGGCTGAAGGCCGTCACCCAATCGGATCGATGCGGCTGAATCAAGCATGCGGTCCCTGATCTGAGCATGCGCATCGCCCACCCCCACGATCACGCTGCCCGCTAGGCAGCGCTGTCCTGTCGAGCCGAAGATAGACCCGGAGCACGCTTCGAGAGCCACGTCCATGTCCGCGTCGGGCAGCACAATCATGTAGTTCTTCGCCCCGCCGAGCGCCTGCACACGCTTGCCAGAGGCCGATGCGCGCGTATGCACGATCTTCGCGACATGGCTCGAGCCCACGAAGGACACGCCGACGATGTCCGGGTGGTCGCACATCGCCTCGACCGTCTCCCGCCCCCCATGAACGACGTTGAGCACTCCGGGCGGCAGACCGGCCTGCTCGGCGAGCTCGACGATCTTCTGGTGCGTGAGCGGATCCTGCTCGCTTGGCTTGAGCACGACGCTGTTGCCGGTCGCTACGGCGTAGGGCCAGAACCAGAGCGGGATCATGACCGGGAAGTTGTACGGCGTGATGATGCCGAACACGCCCAACGGCTGGCGCCACGACGCGCTGTCGATTCCCGCCGCGATCTGCTCAACGGTGTCGCCCATCATGAGCGTCGGCACGCCGCAGGCGTGCTCGACGTTCTCGATGCCGCGCTGGATCTCGCCCCGCGTCTCCGGCAGCACCTTGCCGTGCTCGGTCACCAACAGTCGAGCCAGCTCCTCCTTATGCTCCTCCAACAGTGACTTGAGCCGAAAGAGAACGCGTGCGCGTTCGGGTGCCGGCGTGTCGCGCCACGCCGGGTACGCCGCCTTCGCAGCTTGAACCGCTGCGTCCATGTCGGCCGCGGTGGAGAGCGGCACCCGCCCGATCTCCTCCCCCGAGGCAGGGTTCATCACCGCCAATGAGTCGGTGGCCGAGGCGTCCCGCCATGCACCACCTACGTAATTCTTGATCATCGATTCCGTGCTCTTCAACGGTCCAACAAAGGGCGATGGGCTCGGACGCTACATGCGCGGGCTGGCACCCGAACTGCGCACAGCCGGGGAACACGTGGGCCACTGTCCGGGACCACCGCCACGCCCCGTGATCACCGTACGCCGCTCGCGGCTCACGCGAACCGGGTCCTCCGAAGCCAAGTAGATCAGCGACGCGGCGAGTACCGCGTTGTTCTTGAGATCGTCGATTACGAGCTTGTCGAAGGTGTCGCGGTGGGTGTGCCAGGTGTGGGAGCCGTAATCCCAGGAGAGCGCCCCCAGATTGAAGCCCGGTGCCCCGTGGCATACGAACGAGGCGTAGTCGGAGCCGCCGCCGCCGGGGTTCCCGGGGAGCTGCAAGTTGATGCCGGCGGAAACCTCGGCCGGCACCTGTGCCAGCCAACCAGCGAGCGAGCCCGCGGCCTTTGTGAGGCCCTGCGCGCTCATGTTCACGATACGGCCCGTGCCGTTGTCCTGGTTGAAGAGCACCTGCAGACCCTCGACCACTTCAGGATGGTCTTCGGTGAAGGCCCGTGAGCCGTTGAGGCCCTGCTCCTCACCGCTCCACAGTCCCACTAGGATCGTGCGCCGTGGGTTCGGATACACGTCCTTGAGGATGCGCATGGTCTCCATCATGAGCAGCGACCCGGAACCGTTGTCCGTCGCACCGGAGCCGCCCTCCCAGGAGTCGAAATGCGCGGAGAGCATCACGTACTCGTCGGGCAACTCCGTGCCGGGGATCGCGGCGAGCACGTTATAGACAGGGACCTCGCCTCGGTTCTCGGCCTCCGCGGTAACGCGCAGAACGGGGTGGCTTCCCTCCTTCGCCAGCCGGTGCACGAGACCGTAGTCCTCGCACCCGAGTTCGAAGGTGGGTGTTTCGCGGTTGTACGCGTTGAAGACACGCGTAGTCCCGTACGACCCCGGCCAGTTCGATGTGATGATTCCCGCCGCTCCGGCCCCTTCGAGGGCCGCGTGCAGGTCGCGCCTGCGACCATCGGTCGAACCGGTGGCGCGCAGGCTCACATTCCAAGCCTGTTCAGCCTGTTGGCGTGCCTGCGCCATGGCCTGCACGGACGCCCGCGTGCCGAACTCGGTCCACTGCTCGTCCGCGCGACAGGTCGGCTCGGGGTACGACATCATGACCCAGGTGCCACTCACCGTGCCCAGGAAAGCCTGCCAGTCGGCCGGCGAATCGATCGTCGGCAGGTACGTGACCGCTCCCTCTACCGGCTCACCGCCGGTACCGGGGCTCCACGCGAGAATGCGCCCTTCCAGCGAACGGACGCGAGGCTCGACCAGGTCGATGTGGCTCACGCCGCGGTCCCAGCCCTCCCAGGTGCCGTACTGCTCCGTTCGGGCCTCGATGCCCCAGCCCTGGAACGTCTTCACGGCCCAGTCCTGGGCGCGCTCGATGCCAGGCGACGCCGTCAGGCGCGGTCCGATGGAGTCGAGCAGAGCGGTCCCGAGCGTCTCGAACTGCGAATTGTTCATGGCCTGATCCCAAATCTGCTGCAGCACGGGATCGTCCGTAACCATGCGCTGGGCGTCGACCGCGCGGGGGGTCGCGACCAGGAGGGTCGCCAAAGCCACTACGAAGGGAATCGGACGAAGTCTGATGTGCATGGTCTTCACCTGGATGATCTGGTTCTGGTTACCGCGAATTTCCGAGGGCCGCGCCCGCCCGCTCCATGATCGCACGAAGTCTGTCCTGAGGCAGCGCGGGTACCGTGTAGCCGTTGATGCCGGTCAGCGTTTCGGCCGCCAGCATCGCATTCAAGATCGCTTCTTCCGTTGCGTGCACAGACGACGAGATCAACGCGTTCATTCCGTCGTTGGGCAGCATCTGAAGGGCAACGACGTTCGACCGCTCGGCCGCCGCACTCCGGTTCGCCGTGCTGAACCCGATGAAGATGTCCCCGGAGCCGTTGTATCCCATGCCACCAATGCGCGCCAGCCCAAGCGCCGTCCGGGTGACGAGTCTCTTGATCTGAGTCGGGAGCAGCGGCGCGTCGGTCGCCAACACGATAATGATGGAGCCGGCGCTTTCGGGGATCGGCTCCAGTTCTCCACCAGCATCCGATGGCACCGCGCCGGCTTCGCCTGCAGTGTCGCACCACGGCACCCCACGACGCCTGATCCGCGCAGGGACCGACCGGTCCGCATAGCAAGCCCCTGGCGTCGGCATCATCTCGCCAACGGGCAGCCCCGCGATGCGCAGGTCCCCGCGCGTGCCTTGGTTACACTGGACCAGGATGCCGATCGTGTAGTCACCGACGATGCGAGACGAGCTGCCGATGCCGCCTTTGAAGCTGTGACAGCGCATTCCCGTTCCGCCACCGACGGCCCCCTGCTGCACCGGCCCCGAGCTCGCGCCGTTCAGCGCCTCGAACGCGTGCTCCGGCTTCACGTGGAAGCCGTTGATATCGTTGAGACTTCCGTCGTAGGTCTCCGCAACGACCGGGAGCGCCCACAAGAAGTCCGGGTCTCGCTGCCGCATCCAATCGATGACCGCATCCCGCACGACACCCACGCTGTGCGTGTTGGTGATCAGGATCGGGCCCTCCAGGATCCCGGAGTGCTCGATCCAGGTCGTGCCCGTCATCTCGCCGTTCCCGTTCAAACTGAACCAGGCAGCGAACGTCGAGTCACCGGCATTACGGCCTCGCGGCAGGATTGCCGTTACACCTGTGCGCACCGGACCCTCGCCTACCACGAGCGTCCCCTGCCCGCGAATGATCGTGCTGTGGCCGACCTCCACACCCGCGACATCCGTGATCGCGTTGTTCGACCCGGGAGTGCCCGTCAGCGGGATGCCGAGAGCCCGCGCGTCGGGGACTCCCTGCGCGCCGCCAAGAGTCGGCGCGCAGAGCACGAGCAAGACAACGAGCGCGCACCTCACCCCTTGTAGCCCGCCATCTTCTTCACGTGGGCGAACTCCTTCTTCGTCACCGCCTGCACCGAGAGACGCCCGTAGCGGATGAGCTCCATCTGCGCGAGCGCGGGGTCCGCCTTGAGTTCCGGCAGTCCCACCTGTTCGTGGAACTTGGCGACGAACTCGACGTCGACCATCCACCAGCGCGGGTTGTCAGGATCGGACTTGGCGTCGAAGTACTTCTCATTCTTGTCGAAGGCGTAGTGATCCGGGTAGGCCTCCTTACAGACGCGTGCGAGGCCAACCACTCCGGGTGGCTTGTCGTTGGAGTGGTAATACAACACTTCGTCCCCCACGCTCATGGCCCGCATGTTATTGCGGGCCATGTAGTTACGTACGCCCTCCCAACAGGTAGACCCGTCCTTCTCCAGGTCGTCGATGGAGTAGACGTAGGGCTCCGACTTCATGAGCCAATACTGATTCGCCATACACGGTGTCGCTGTCTGATCGAGGGACGCCAAGGTGCCCAAACGAGGGGCCCTATAATGGGGGCCCGCCCGCTTCGGGTCGAGTCAGGCTTCCGCTTTCCCCAAGATCGACCTTGATGTCCCGCCACTTCTCTCGCCGGAAGACGAAGACGCTCAGCGTCGCGCGAGTAAAGTGCGCTAGCACGATCGCGAGCCAGATGTCGCGCGGATCGAGTGTCGAGAACGTCTGGATGATGAAGCACATCCCAAGCGGGACGACGATCTGTGATACCATTGAGATGTACATCGGGCTCTTGGTATCGCCGGTGCCCTGAAGGCCGCCGGTATACGCCAAAGCGACCGTGATGAAGAGGCCCGACACCGCAAGATACCGAAGCAACTCGACGCCCAGCTCCAGCACCACCGGGTCGTCCATGCCGAATATGCCGAGCAGCATACTCGGTATCAGCAAGAACAATACGCCAATGGACGCTGCGAGCATGAGCCCGATACCGGCGGCAGTGCGGACCCCCTGACTGGCCCGTTCGGGCTTTCCCGCACCAAGATTCTGCCCAGCGACCGCGGCCGTCGCGCCCATGATGCCGACCGACGTCCACGTGATGAACGAGAAGAGCTGGGTATAGCTCACGACATACGCGGCCTGGGCTTGTCCGCTCATCGCTAGCGACCCGATAAACGCGAGCAAGAATACTCCGCCGATGTTCATCGCCACGCCTTGAATGCCCGTGGGCAACCCGAACTTGAAGAGTTGGCGGATGATGTTCCAATCGGGCATCAAGTTCATGCCCCTGTGGAAGGTCACAACCCATTTGCCACTGAACAGCCGTACCATCGCGAAGCCGCTCACGAGGGCACCGGCGATTACGGTGCCCATCGCCGCGCCCTTGGTGCCGAAGGCTGGGATCGGACCCAGACCTCGGATGAAGATCACGTTGAGGGCGATGTTCAGAATCGTGAGCGCGATGCCGAGTCGCAGCGGAGTCTTGGCGTCACCCGCCGAACGAAGCGCGCCTCCGAGCATGAAGAAAAGCAGCATGCCGAACGAAAAGACGAACATGATGCGCAGGTACGGCAGCGCTTCGATCTGCACTTCGGGGGCCGCGTTGACGAGGTCGAGCAGCACGGGTGACAAGAGGTACCCGATGGGCGCCATGATCACCAAGACGAGCAAGACCGCGGTCAGGAACGCCTGGTAGACCGTGCGATTCACCTTGTCGGGTTCGTTCGCACCCGTGAAGCGCGCGACCAGCACGCCCATGCCCGTGAAGAGCGAGCTGATGAAGACGATGACGACGAGAAAGATCTGCCAGGACACGCCAATCGCGGCATTGCCGGTATAGCCGACATAGTTGCCCACCATGACATGATCGACGATTCCCTGCATGCCGCCGATGATGTTCTGGAGCATCGTGGGCCACGCGAGCTTCCACACGGCTCCGCGGATCGGTCCCTCCACGATCGAGCGGTCGAACGCCTTCCCCGTCTTGGGCCCGCTCACAGGTTCGAGAGGGTCAGCTTGGGCCTACCAAACCAGGTGGAATCGGTCCTGGCGACGGAACACCCAATGGCGCTCGCCTTCTTCGTCCAGGTACGCCTCCTCCTCCTGACGGCACGAGGCCGGCTTGCCGCCCCACTCGGGGATCGGCGTCGTCGCTTGCAGCTCGATGGAGTGCCAGGTCGAGGCCAGCAGTACCGCGTCCCCACGGACCGGGACACCTTCCTGCCCGTCCCAACGCCCGATGAGCGGCCCCGCCCCGTGACCGTGATCCCCGATCGGATGTGTGTATACGGTTCCGTTGATACCCTCGGAGCGCATCTGCGCGAGTGTGCTCGCGAGAATCTGATTTCCGGTCAGGCCCGGCTCCATATGTGAGAGCAAGATGTCCTGGAGCCGGTTCGAGTTGGCTAGGCACTGCTCCAGCCCAGCTGGAACGTTCGTCTCGCCGTCCTTCAGGACGTAGCCGAGGTGTTGCGTGTCCGTGTGCAGATTCAGGCCCACGACGCCGTAATCGGTCCAGAGTAGATCTCCCTTCTGAATGACCTCGCTTCCGCTCCCGACTTCCCCGGCCCGCTGCACGCCGACGGAGGTCTGGAACCAAGTCGTGTATCCGAGGTCGCGCAGCTTCTGGCGCATCCACCAAACGACGTCGTCGGTGGTCGTCACTCCGGGTGTGATGACGGAGTTCGAGAAAGCCTCGCTGATGATCGCGTGCACGGTCTCTTCGATCTTGCGATAACGCGGCATCATCTCGGGAAGTCGCAGCGCGATGTAGTTCATGGCGAGGCGCGACTCACGCTTGACGCGCCCGACGTACTTGTCACCGAGGGCCTCGAGCAGCTCTTCGGCCTCGCCTGAGTGTAGCCCGTCCGAGAAGGCCCAAACGGGGTCGATATTGAGCACGATATTGTCGGGGTCACGATCCTCGACCAGCTCGCGCAGCAGGTCCCACTGCTCGCTCCCCACCAATTCGGCGGTAGGCTGCGTGGGCGCGGGCCGCGTGGACCGGAAGGCTTCGAATACGCCCCCTTGGCTCGTGCCACCTAGCGCGAGTCGCTCGAGCGACCCGTCATCGCGGCGGGTGATGACGTAGATCGAACGACGACGGGCGGCAAACGTCGTCGGCGAGGTGATGGACCAGAACACTGGGTCCTCAGCATACTCGCGCATCGATAGAATCCACATGCCCACGTCGTACTCGGCCATGAGCCCCGGAAGAATCCGCTGCATGCGCGTGTCGAGCCATGCCTGCTGCTCCTGGGCCTGGTCCCTTAGCGAGGGCAGGGGATGGATGCGGGCCGGCGCGTTCTCAGGGACGTGCGCGGGAGCCTGCGCCGACGCGGCAAACGGAACGACTGTCGGCACCAAGCAGCACGCAATAAGAACCAGCTTCGACTTCATGGAGTCGTCCCCTCAGGCCGTCTTCGTTGGATGAAGCGAAGCAAGCTACCGGCGCGCCGCATCGTCCGCCATCGGCCGTCACCGCTCGCGGCATGATGGGGCTGAACCGCCGTTGGCGTGCTTGCCTCCCGATACCCGACTGAGGTAGTGTGGCCAAATGGACACTTCTCTCCTGATCTCGGCGGGTGAGTTTGAATAACCGATGTCAGCACATAGAGGGGGAGATATCGGAGTGAAAGTGCCTAAAAAGGGGCTCAGATATGCCAAGTTCTAGGGGTGGCCATCCCCGGAAGCCCGATGCGTTGAAGAAACTTCACGGAACGGCTCGCAAAGACCGCACGGTTGGGCCAAATGCCACGGCCACCGGGATGCCCACTCGCCCCACGGGGTTGAATCCCCAGGCAGTCCGAGTGTGGAAATTACTCGGTCCTAACATCACCCGGCGGACTGGTTCGACAAGTACGTGAAAGGCGAGCAGGGCTCCCCGTGACCAAGAGCCGCTTCAAGGTCCCACATACCTTGGTCATCCTCTTCGGGATGGTGGTCCTGGCCCAGATTCTCTCGTACGCACTTCCCGCCGGGGAATTCGACCGCGTGGAGAATGCCGCCGGACGACTCCAGGTGGTGCCGGGCAGCTTCCACTTCACGCCGGACGCACCGGCGGTGTCGCCCCTGGCCAGCCTGACCGCCATTCCCAGGGGTCTCAGCGGAGCGCACGAGATCATCTTCTTCGTCTTCCTCATCGGCGGAGCCTTCGCCGTACTGCGGGCGACGGGGGCGGTGGATGCCGCGGTGGGTGCCATTCTCAGACACTGGGGGGATCAACCCTTCTGGTTGATAGCCGGCGGAACCACCCTGTTCGCGGTCGGGTCGAGCACGATCGGGTTCGGGGAGGAGTACTTTCCCTTCGTCCCCGTCCTCGTCACCCTGGCCCTCGCCCTCGGATACGACAGGATCACGGCAGTGGGGATCATCATGGTCGGGTACGGGGTCGGGTACGGCGCTGCACTCATCAACCCCTTCACGGTGCTGCTCGCCCAGGACATCGCGGGACTCCCACCCGCTTCAGGTCTCTGGTACCGCGCGGTGCTCATGGTCGTCTTCCTCCCCATCGGCATCCACCACCTCTGGTCGTACGCGAAGAAGGTGAAGCGCGACCCGTCGGCGAGCCTGGTGGCCGACATCGATGTGCCCGAAGGCATGTCGATTTCCAGCGGCCAGGATGGGGTGGCCGCGGCAGACCATCACCCGATGACCACCTCGCACAAGCTCGTACTCGTCGCGGTGGGCGTGGCTCTGGCCCTCCTCGTCTACGGGCTGAGTGAGTGGCAGTGGTATCTGGTCGAAATGGGTGCCGTCTTCGTGGCGCTCACTGTGGTCATGGCCATCATCGCCCGCCTGAGCCCGGACCGCACAGCCGTGGAGTTCGGCGAGGGCGCGGCGTCGCTCACGAGTGTCGCCCTGATGATCGGCGTGGCCCGGAGTATCCAGGTCGTGTTGAACGACGGTGGCATCGTGGACACCCTGGTCCACGGCATCAGCCTTCCCCTGCAGCAGCTTCCGGGGTCCCTTGCCGCCATGGGCATGTTCGTCGTCCAGAGCCTCGCCAACTTCTTCATCCCCTCGGGAAGCGGTCAGGCCTATGTCACCATGCCGATCATGGCGCCACTTGCCGACCTCGTGGGCGTGAGCCGGCAGGTGGCCGTTTTGGCCTTCCAGTTCGGCGACGGGTTCACCAACATCCTCGTTCCCACCCAAGCCGTGATCGTAGGTGCCCTGGCGATGGCAGCGATTCCCTACGACCGTTGGCTGCGCTTCATCATGCCCTTCATGGTGAAGATCTGGATCGTGGGCTCGATCGCATTGGCCGTCGCGGTTTTGATCGGGTACGCCTGAGACAACCCCTCGAAGAGCGGAGAGAAATACGTGGACTTCACGGGCAAGCGGGTATTGGTCACGGGCGGTAGTCGGGGCATCGGCTATGCGGTGGCGGAGGCCTTTCTCGCCGCCGGTGCACGCGTCGCCGTTAACGGCAGGACCGGGCAATCTGCGAACACCGCCCTCGAGAGGCTGGGCGGTGGCCCGAACCTGGTTGCGGCGCCCGGCGATATTGGAACCGTGGCCGGTTGCGAGTCGGCAGTACAGACCGCAGTCGACGCCTTTGGCGGGCTCGACATTCTGGTCAACAGCGCCGGGATCGGTTCCGGGAGACCCATCGAAGATTCCGACGAGGCGATGTGGGACGCGCACGTCGACGTCAACCTGAAGGGCACATTCTTCTGTTGCCGTGCGGCGTTGCCTGCCTTGCGCGAGTCCAAGGGCAATATCGTGAACATCGCCTCGGATGCGGGCTTGATCGGGGTGCCGGGCATTACCGTGTACTGCGCGTCGAAGGGCGGGGTCGTGAACATGACCCGTGCCATGGCGCTGGAAGTCGCGCCGGACGTACGGGTCAATACCGTTTGCCCTGGTTATGTCGATACCGACATGATCCGCCGCGACCATATCGACAAGAAGGACGACCCGGAGGCGGCAGAGCAGAGGATGATCGACTACGCGCCGCTGAAACGTATTGCCACGCCGGCCGAAATCAGCCAGTCGGTGCTCTATCTGGCTTCGTTCGACGCACGGTTCATTACGGGTGCCGCGTTGGCCATCGACGGGGGCTCGACCGCGGGCCATTGACCTCCACGCGGATCAGGCTCCGACGCTGACGTTACCACCGATCGGAACGACACGTCTGTAGTCTTCGAAGGCGAACCAGATCGTAACGAGCGTTCCTACTACGGCGATCACCAAGAACAGCTGGATCATGCTCTGCCAACCCCAGTTCACGACCATCCTGCCGCCTGCGATGAGGTACAGCATGGAGGCGCAGTAGCCCGCCATGTCGACCAGCCCAACCAGGAATCCACAGTGTCTTCCGCCGAATTCATTCGAGAAGATACTCACCGGCAGATAATACGCCGGCGCTAGCGTGAGCCCGTAGAAGAACAGGATCACGATCGTGAGTGGGAACTTGACGGGGCTCGGAACGATGGGTATCGCGTTCAGGGCCCAAAGCGCCGCAACGCAAACGCAGGTCCCCCCCAACATTCCGCCGAGGAGGCCGATTCGTCCCTTTCTCGAGACTCCGTCGTAGAGGAAGCCACCGGCAATCAAGGCCAGCACACACCCGATGGGAAACGCGGCGGACCAAGCACTGGCCTGGGAGGATGAGACCCCCTCGAAGGAGCTGAGATAGAGCGGAAGAAAAAGGATGAACTCCATGAGGACGGTCGTGCACATGATACTCAGGCAGATCAACCAGACCCGTCCGCTCTTCGCGAATGCCCACAGTGCTTCGGCCGGATTCTTGTCCTCCAAGAAATGGAGCGTGCCTGCTTGGGGAACCGCTTCCGGCTCGTGACGGGACGCCTCGGGCTCGGCCTCCGCGTTCCGCGATGGCAGCCCCGCATCCTCTGGACGCGCTTTCAGATAGAAGGTGATGAGCGCCGCGCCACACAATGCGATGACCCCGGCGATGCGGAAGATGTTCTGCCAGGAGAAGAGCGTGAGAAGTGCTCCCAGGAACACCATGGAAATGGAAGCGCTTAGACGAGAACTGGTGGAGATCATTCCCCACACCCTCCCGTACTTCGCAGGGGGGTACCAGACCCTGATGATGCCTGCCATGGCAGGCCAGCTCGCTGCCACGGCGAATAGCATCACGAAGTTCAAGCCGGCGAAGATGGTCTCTGAGCTTCCCCAGCCAAAAGCGAAGGTGAGGAGCGCCGAGACGACGAGAGCCACTAGGAATACCCTGCGCCCGCCGAGCCAATCTGCGATCACTCCGGTGAGGAGTTTCCCGGTGATCATGCCCGCGGTTCCCCAAGCAGCGATATCCCCGTAGCTCGCTTCGTCGAGGCCGAGGCTCAGGTCCTTCACCATTTCCGGGCTCGCGACCGGGAGCGCGGTCCTGGAGAAGATGAAAGCCATGTACCCGGTGAACATGCACCCGAGGGTGATGAGTTCCCAACGCGACCTGCTCGGAGCCGGATCGCTGTTCGCGATCATCGTATCACGTGAGCCGGGCAAGGCGGGTCAGCCTTCTGCGACGAAGTCGATCAGACTACTCAGCAGGTTCTGCTCGACCTCGATCTCGTCATGGTCGAGGATTTTCGATCTGATTCTGTCTCCCCGCTCCCCAGGGACCAAAACCTCGTCTACCCCTTCGAGTTTCTTCGCGCCCCGGATCGCCTCGGTCATCTTGGTGGTCTCTTCCAAGAACCTCTTCATACCGATCATGGCTTCCGGGTCGATCGCGATGACGACGTTGCCATCGTGATCACTCTCGTTCAGGAAATCCCCGCCGACCAGAGCACCTCCGATGATCTGTACCATCAACGCCAATCCTGCACCCTTGACCCCTTGATCGAACGGGCGAATGGCGCCTTCCATGATCGCTGCCGGATCCGTCGTTTCCTTCCCGTCTTTGTCATATCCGAGTCCGTCGGCAACCTGGTCCCCCCGTGTCTTCGCCTCCACCAGTCCGTAGTAGGAGATGCCGGACGAGGACATGTCGAGCACGATGGGGTCACCCTCGGTCGGGATGCCCCAGGCTATGGGGTTAGTACAAAACAGAGGCTCATGAGACCCATGGGGAGGCACCATCCCGAAGGGATAGCTCGACATTGAAATCCCGATCAGACCTGCGTCCGCGATCTTTCGTGACCAGTAGCCCATGGCTCCCGAGGACCCATCCCCGGTATGTGTCCCCACGATGGCGATGCCCGTCTCTTTGGCCTTCCCGATGACCATCGCGACGGCCTGTTCCAGAGCGACCGCTTCCATGGAGAGGTTCGCGTTGATGATTGCCGTAGTGGGGGTCTCCTTTTCGACGGTCGGCTGCTGCGCTTTTTCATGCTTTGGCATGCCTTTGCCGATCAGCTTCACGATACCCTGGTCGTTCCCGCGCAACTGGGCATACATGAGCATGCCCCGGATGATCTCGGCCTCTTCCTCGGAGTACCCGTACTTTAGAATCGCCTTCGTGGTCAACTCGGACAGTTCCTGGCATGAGATCTTCATTGGATGGCCTTTGGGGTCCTTCTCAAGTGAACCTCGAGGCCAGGCATGCACTGGCCGTCTCTTCGTCTCGCTCGTCACAGACAAAGGTGCGCCTCTCGAAAACGCAAGTCACTCCGCCCACTAAGATCGAAAGAAGTCTTGGGCGCTTTATTACGATTCAATCGCCGTATTGCCCACGCCGAGCCCGCTGGGTAGACCCCGCGCCAGGCTGAGGACCACCCCCTTCCACGCGCGTACATCGCCCCTGAGCCAGGCGCAGAATTGGCGTCGCTGGTCGGGGCATCTCGCGGTGAACTCATACGAGCTTCATCACGATCGCGAGTACTGGGCCATCCGCAATTCTGCGGCTCTGATCGACGTGTGCGCGTCTCGGTACCGCACCCCCATCGCGGGCCTGTACCTCTGTGGAGCGGGCACACACCCCGGCGGCGGAGTGACGGGCATGCCGGGCTTCAACGCGGCGAGAGAGATTCTCCGGGACTAGGGGACTTCTCCTCCTGGCTTCGGGAGGCTTCTTGCCAGGATCGCCAGGAGTTGGTAAGCCTGTATTTCGGGGTTGATCGGGATCTGAAGTCTCTCGATTCGGCAACCGATCGCTGCGGCATTTCGCGCCAATGGAGAAAGCAATGAAGATCCGTTCCTCTGTCGTTTCAATCTTGATTCTCGCTTTCTCGGTTGCCTGGTCGCCTCCGTCAGCTCAAGGAGCTCAAGACGTTCAGGACAATGAGAGCCGGATGAACGCTGAGACGTTCGAGGGTCTCGAGTTGCGCAACATCGGGCCGGCGTTCAAGTCCGGACGGATCGCCGATCTGATCATTCATCCCGAGGACGAGAGTGTCTGGTATGTGGCTGCTGCTTCGGGGGGCGTCTGGAAGACCACGAACGCCGGTACTACCTGGACGCCTGTTTTCGATGACCAAGCGAGTTACTCCATCGGCTCGCTCGCCGCGGACCCGAGCAATCCCCACGTGATCTGGGCCGGGACCGGCGAAGCTGTAGGGGGACGCCATGTCGCGTATGGCGATGGCGTGTACCGAACCGACGATGGAGGTAAGAACTGGAAGAACATGGGTCTGGCGGACTCCGAGCATATCGCCCGGATCATCGTCAGCGCCGAAGATTCGGATGTCGTCTATGTCGCTGCCCAGGGACCTTTGTGGAGAGAGGGCGGAGATCGAGGCTTCTTCAAGACGACGGACGGCGGAATAACCTGGAAGAAAACGCTGGGCGACGATGAGTGGACTGGCGTCACCGACATCGTAGTGGACCCCAGAGATTCGAATCGCGTCTATGCCGCCACCTGGCAACATCATCGCAACGTAGCTGCGTACATGGGCGGGGGGCCGAAGAGCGCGATCTACCGCAGCGACGATGGCGGTGAAAGCTGGAAGAAGTTGAGCAGTGGGCTGCCCGGCGGATCGATCGGAAAGATCGGCCTGGCCATTTCGTTCCAGCAGCCGGACGTAGTCTACGCCGTTATCGAGCTGAATCGAAGGGCGGGAGGCATTTATCGATCAACGGACCGAGGCAACTCATGGGAAAGGCGATCCGACGACGTCTCCGGCGCTACGGGCCCTCACTACTACCAGAAACTCTACGCCTCACCGCATCAATTCGATCGGATCTATCTGATGGACGAATACATCCGGTTCTCCGTGGACGGTGGGCGTTCGTTCACCAGGGTCAACATCGATTTCCGCCACGGGGACAGTCACGCTTTGGCGTTCAAGAGCAGCGATCCAGACTACATCATGTTGGGTGACGACGGCGGTCTCTACGAAAGTTTCGATCAGGCCGAGAACTGGCGTTTCATGGGGAATCTTCCTGTGAGCCAGTTCTATAAGGTTGCCGTCGATGACGCCGAGCCCTTCTACAACATCTATGGCGGCAGCCAGGACAGCGGTACGCAGGGCGGACCCTCCAGGACGGACAACCTTCACGGCATCCAGAATTCGGACTGGCGAATTGTTCTGGACTGGGACGGGCACCAACCCGCCACCGAGCCCGGGAATCCGGACATTGTGTACGTCGAACGGCAGCAGGGATCCCTGATGCGGGTCGATGTGACCACCGGCGAGGTGATCTCCATCCGGCCTCAGCCGAGCGCGAATGAAGACTACGAGCGGTTCAACTGGGACGCGCCGATCCTCGTGAGCCCGCATGACCCCGCGCGGCTCTACTTCGCTTCCCAGCGGTTGTGGCGATCTGACAATCGCGGAGACGAGTGGACCGCGATTTCCGACGACCTGACCAAGAACCAAGAACGGTTGGCCATGCCGATCATGGGACGTCAGCAAAGCTGGGATTCGCCTTGGGACGTAGGCGGCATGTCGAACTACAACACCATCACCTCGATATCGGAGTCGCCACAGGCGGAAGGACTCATCTACGTCGGGACCGACGATGGCCTGATACAGGTCACCGAAAACGGCGGTGAAAGTTGGCGAAGCGTGGAAGTGGGCAGCATGCCGGGGGTGCCTGCCACGGCGTTCGTAAACGACCTCAAAGCCGACCTGTACGACGCCAATACCGTCTATGCCGCGCTCGACAATCACAAGTACGGCGACTTTACGCCCTATCTGCTCGAGAGCACCAACCGGGGCGCCACGTGGACGTCCATGCGGGGCGACCTGCCGGACCGGACGCTCGTTTGGAGGATCGTGCAGGATCACGTCAAGCCTGAATTGTTCTTCGCCGCCACCGAGTCTGGCCTCTATTTCAGCGCGAGCGCCGGTGGGGCCTGGGTGAAGCTGGCGGGCGGGGTTCCCACGATCTCGTTCCGGGACCTCGCCATTCAAGAGCGCGAGAACGACCTAGTCGGCGCCTCGTTCGGGAGAGGGTTCTTCGTGCTCGATGACTACTCCTCGCTGAGGAGCGTTTCTGAAGAGCAGCTCGCAGAGGAGGCGGCCCTCTTCCCCATCCGCAAAGCGTGGTGGTACCACCCCCGCTTTCTCCTAGGTGAGCAGGAGAATGGCTACATAGGGGCCAATCACTACGTCGCGCCGAATCCCGATTTCGGGGCCGTGTTCACGTATCACTTGCGGGACGGGTTGAAAACGAAGGAGGAGATCCGGCAGGCCGGCGAGCGTGCGAAGCTCGAGGCCGACGAGGACATCCCATTCCCCGGGTGGGACGCGGTTGCCGACGAAATGGCCGAATCCGATCCGAGGATTTGGATCATCGTCAAAGATTCCGACGGCAATACGGTAAGACGGGTCAGCGGACCCATCCAACAGGGAATGAACCGGGTAGCCTGGGACCTACGCCACCCTGCGCCCGAGGCGCTGCGGCTCGGATCATCTTCCGGATCTGAGTCTTCGGGACTCTTGGCTGCGCCCGGCACGTACTCCGCGACCCTGGCGAAAGAACTGGATGGCGAGATCACCACCTTGAGTCCTCCCGTCCAGTTCGAAGTGGTGCCGCTAAGAGACGGCGCGCTACGGGGGAGTTCGTACGTCGAAGCGGCCGCGTTCTGGCGCTCCTACGAGAATTCAGTGAGGACTGCGTCGGCCGTCAACCAGACGCTCGGCATGGAAGTGAACCGGATTGAAGCCATGAAGACGGCGCTGTCGCGCGCGCCGGCCGCTCCAGGCGATCTCGACGAACGCCTCAACCGCCTGAGAACGAACTTGCAGGATATTGAAAACAGGCTGTACGGGAATCGTGCCAAGCGGCAGGTGGGCGAGAGGGTGAGCCCGACCGTAGAGTCACGGCTTTCGGCTGTCGACCTAGGCGTGTATCACTCGACCTACGGGCCCACCGCCACTCTTCGCACGACCTTGGAGATCGCCGACGCCCAACTCGAACAGATCAAAGCCGATCTCGAGGAGGCACAGTCCGAGGCGGCAGCCCTAGGCGTAGATCTCGTTCGAGCGGGTGCTCCTTGGGTCGGCGGGAACCCTTTGCCGAGGGGGCCGGGTGGCTGAGCATGAGTGACGTGCAGGCGTACATCGGAGATGGACTGCAGCGCTTTACAGACGAGATTTTCGAGTTCTTACAGATCCCCTCCGTAAGCGCCAAGTCGGACCACGACGCCGACACGCGCCGCACGGCCGAGTGGCTACACGCGAGGCTGGTCGACGCTGGACTCGAGGCCGAGGTCATCGATACGCCCGGTCATCCGATCGTCTTGGGTGAGTGGCGAGGGGCGGGTGAAGGCGCTCCTACGGTCCTCGTGTATGGTCACTACGACGTGCAGCCTGCCGAGCCCGTTGAGCTCTGGCATTCTCCGCCCTTCTCACCGGAATTCCGCGAGGGCCGTCTCTACGCTCGTGGCTCCGCCGACGACAAGGGGCAACTGTACCTTCACGTGAAAGCAGCCGAGGCGCATCTGAAGGCCGGCGACGGACTCCCGGTGAACCTCATCATACTGGCGGAGGGGGAAGAAGAGGTGGGCTCGCCGAACCTGGTGCCCTTCCTCGAGGAGAACTGCGACCGGTTGGCATGCGACGCCATTGTCATTTCGGATTCGGCCATGTTTGCACCGGGGCTGCCGTGTCTCCTCTTTTCGCTACGGGGCCTGGCCTACTGTGAGATCCACGTGGACGGCCCATCCAGCGATCTGCATTCCGGCAGCTACGGCGGTCCGGTCGTGAACCCCGCCATGGCTCTCTCGCAGATACTGGCCAGCCTCTTTGATGACGACGGCCGCATCGACATCGACGGCTTCTACGACGACGTGCTCGATTGGGACGACGAAACGCGCGACAGCATCCGAAACTTGCCGTTCGATGAAGAGGAGTTCGCGAAGTCGATCGGAACTACCCTCGCGGGAGCCGAGAAGGCGTATTCGGTCAACGAGAGGCTCTGGACCCGACCGGCCTGCGACGTGAATGGCATCCTTTCGGGCTACACTGGCGAAGGTGCGAAGACCGTGCTTCCGGCAAATGCCATGGCCAAAGTGAGCTTCCGCCTGGTGGCGGACCAGAATCCCCAGCGTGTCTTCGATCTGATGCGAGCGCATGTGGCCAAGGTCGCGCCTGAGGGCGTCACGGTGCGGGTCGAGGAGCTGCACAGTGGTATGCCCTGGCGAGCTCAGCTGAGCGGCAAGCTCGAGGAGGCCGCGACGACCGCCTTGATCAAGGCCTTCGGTGCGGCACCGGTGCTGGCCGGCGAGGGCGGTAGCATACCGATCGTCTGTGACTTCGAGCGGGTTCTGGGTGCGCCCGCACTGCTCGTCGGCTTTTCGCTGCCCGGGGCGAATGAGCATGCACCGAACGAGTGGTTCCCCCAGGAGAACATCGAGAAGGGGATCCGAGCCCTGGCCTATCTCTACGAGGAGCTCCGCTAGCACCATGCGAGAGTCGGAGCTGGACATCCGGAGTGAGACCTCGGCGGCTGCCGAGCGGATCCATCCGCACATTCGGGAGACGCCCGTGGAGCGCTCGGTCTGGTTGAGCGGAGTCGGGAAGTGCGATGCCCACCTCAAGCTGGAGAACCTTCAGGCGACCGGTTCCTTCAAGCTTCGGGGTGCCGCCAACAAGCTCCTGTCCTTGAGTGAGGCGGAACGCCAGAGGGGCATCGTGACCGCCTCCTCGGGGAACCATGCGGGGGCTATTGCCCATCTGCTGCACGGCTTCGGCTGGCCCGGTACCATCTTCGTGCCCGAGGACGCATCGGAAAGCAAGGTCGCGATGCTGCGGCAGCTCGGTGCCGACCTGCGCTTCCATGGCCTGGACTGCCTCGAGACCGAGCGATTCGCGAAGCTGAATGCCGAGCAGAGCGACCGGCTGTTCGTCTCCGCCTGCGACGACCCGAAGATCATCGGCGGGCAGGGCACGATCGGGCTGGAGTTGGAACGTCAGATCGACGGAATCGACAGCGTCTTCGTCCCGGTGGGCGGCGGCGGTCTGATCGCGGGAATCGCGGGATGTCTGAAGTCCAAGAACCCAGATATTGAGATCGTGGGCTGCCAGCCGGAAGCTTCGGCCGTGATGTACGAGTCGGTCAAGGCGGGGAGAATCGTGAAGCTGGATTCGCTACCCACACTCTCGGACGGGACCGCGGGAGGAATCGAGGAGGGCGCGATTACCCTGCCGATCTGCCGAGACCTCGTCGATCGTTTCGTGCTGGTGAGCGAGGACGAGATCAAGGCGGCGATTCGGCTCGTGCTGCTGAGGCACCACACGCTGGTGGAGGGGGCTGCGGCTCTTTCGGTCGCTTCCTTCCTGAAGACGGCGGACCGCTACGAGGGCAAAACGGTGGTGCTCATTCTGAGCGGCGCAAAGATCAGCCTGGAGACGTTGCGGCAGGTGCTGG